>Ga0209093_1000763_pt1 | contig 17908 bp, 20 predicted proteins | sample SidtaG_4_FD_187450 | JGI IMG/M metagenome (GOLD analysis project Ga0209093, IMG submission 187450) | Marine algal microbial communities from Sidmouth, United Kingdom - Sidmouth_Male1 metaG (SPAdes) (version 2) | ecosystem: Host-associated > Algae > Red algae > Unclassified | place: Sidmouth... | reverse complement strand
CATAGCCTCAAGGGGAGCGCCCAACCCGGACAGCCTTCTCTGCTCCGTGCAAAAGGGCCACACAAAGATACTGTTCCTGTGATGCCCCGCTTCGAGCCGCTCAGGCGAGCGTGCGCCCAACCCCCCCCCCCCCCTCATTGACGCAGCCCCCGCCTCCACCGACTACCTCAGTAATAACCGCATGGGTCGCGGCCTGGAGATAAAATGGGACAGCCACATACCGATGACAAAGTACGGGCAACGAAGCAATGGAGATACAAAGCAGGTCAACAAAGGGGCGGCCGTCAGTGGATTGTTGCTGGGATAGGAACGACGCTGGGAGCGTAGGCAGCGAGAAGAATAAATCGCACGAGCCATGTGGGCCATTCATTACAGGGGCAGTGGGGCACATACCAGCAGGCGGGCGCAGCAACAGTGGAGAAGCTGTAGGCCACAGGGAGGAGGCGGGCGGGGGAAACGACGACGGCGACAGCGAAAAAGATCGCGGGAGGACGAACAGTTGCGCCTGGATGGGTCCGATCCCGGCTTTGATGACGCGGGGGCGACGTCGAATAGAGGCAGCGACAGGGAGCGTGGGGGGGGGCGGGATGGGGCGGGGGGGAGGTGGGACACTTGGGGGTAACACGACGTCGGTGGCAGTGACGACGGTGACGACGTTCAACGTCGACCGGGGGCTGTTCCCGCGGACAAGACCAGTTAGACCTTGTCAGCGGATGTGGAGGCAACTCATCGATGTTTGTTTGGGGCCATTGAGGGGCTGCCGCTGACTGGTGCCTTGCATGGCTGCTGCAAGGTTATGGGTCAATCATGTGTGCCGGAAATCACTCATCGACAGGTCCGAAACTGCTAGATACTGCCTTCGGTTCCAGCTTTCTTCGCCAAGACTCTGGGAGACTGATCAAAAACATGTCATGTCGGAAGACTGCTGGGCAGTTCTTGTCCTCTAAAAATTGTGCAACCAGCAATACGACCTATTGCTGTCTTCCCAAATTTGGCCGAACCCGTCAATGTCAAGAAGGGTGATCAACTGTGCGAAACTGTGTCTCAGCCATCCATTCAGCCGCATAAAATGGGTCGGCCAATGGGCAGTTGACCCAGACCCAATCTTGAATTCGACGACATCGGCCAAAATTGGAAAGACAGAAATACAGGTGGAGATCATTGTCATGCAACAGTCGATGCTCCATGCTTGACTTGTCCATATGACCCCCCCTGCCTGTTCCGTTTCCACTGTGTGCGTGTTAGCGTGTTCTGGTCTTGTCCGGCATCCGATCTTCGATCTGCCAAGGATGTTTTATATTCTCCAGTAGAGTTACTTTGGGCCGCCAGAGTGCTGGAAGTCACATTGAGTCCGCAAACAACAACCTGGCCTGTTTACCTTTAGTCCAATCTGTTGAGATTGTCCTTGCCTGCGTTTCCTGACAAGGTGCACGCAACCGGGACTGAGATGACCCTCCAGCGCCGGCCCCCATACCATGCACGCACCTCGTTTCATCTTTTGAAAACGGGGGAATGGGGAGGAGAGCGCTACTGTTTCTATCCGGTTTCTGAATTTGAAAGTTGAAAATGGGGCTCTGAGCACCTCTCAGGGACACGTCGTGATTGAAAATTTGGCGCCTGAAGCATCTGAATGTGGGAGTGTGAGTACCTTTCTCTTCACCGCACCGCCGAGGAGGTGTGCTTCCCGCAATGATCTCGAACCATCCTATACCGTACATGGGAGATGTATGGCCATACGTTGTTTTTCTTATCACACCTCTTGAAGAGTAGGCTCGACAATCTAGTGGTTCTTTCGAGCCGACTTTCATCATTCAGATTCATAGGATTCTCGTTAGAACTCTCATGTTCGGATTGATGAGCCCATCGAGGCTACGGTGACGTCAATCGCACTGCTTTCTGTCTTACTTATCGGGTTGGAAACCAATTGCGCTGGATCAGCTGGCGTACCGCCTATGCACAGTTGGCATGTCTGAAAGATCGATCCGTGCACGAAAACGGCCAACTGGCGGTAAACCGACTGGTATCGGTAACCAAAAGCGTCGATAAACGTGGTGAACAAAATACGCTATCAATTCACCAGCGCTCTCCTGTGCTATGTTTCTCGCCACGCGACAATCGGATCACGCGATGACTCGTCAGTCGGCCCAGTAACGCTGAACTGGCAAAGGGCTCGGCGGGAGCTGCGGCCAAGATGGGCCACGCTGCAGCTGCCGCGCATCTGCAGTGCGACCCGATACACGCATCCTACAGCTGTAGGATACTGCGGCATGTGTCACGCTTCCCCGAATCTGTGCGTCTTGGCTCCGCTGCGCGCGGTATGCAACGTTTCTTGTCTCGCGTCTACTTCATGCTCACGCCCTCTGTTGCCCACAGTTTCAGTTCCCAGTGCACACACACCCCTAGCGACCGCGGCATGTTTCCCGTGCATCCGACCACGACGCCGGGCTGGACGGGGTCTCGACTGATGTCAGAGCGGTACCTACGATTGAACGTCAGCCTGTCCAAGTTCTGTATCACTTTCTGCCGTGCCCGCGATGCGGGGCATGACCAGTACAAGGCTGCGGTGGAGGAGTTTGGAGACGATGACGCTGCGATTACCAGGATACTTTTACAGCCGCAACGTTCCCTTTACGGTTCTTGACAGGTGGTACCGTGCGCGGCAGTTTTATGATCGATATGTTTTTATTTGCTTATGGAGTGAACGGGGCTGTGGAACATACCAAGAAATGCGCTCGGTCGCCGCACTGCATGTCGACAGGCGCTGCATCAGAAACGGGCGCCCAGGTACAGCCCACATCTCAAGGTTGACACAGTAGTGCGCAGACTGCACCAGCAATACACGAGACACGACCCCAAGACAGACGGGATCCAATGGTCTCGCTCACGAGACCTGTGTGCCTCCACGCAGTCCGTGCGGACGGACAGAGAGACTTGTGCAAACGTATGGGATGATGATGGACGGGTTTCGGCAATACATGGTAAATTGAAGAGCAATATTTGAGCTGTACCGACATCCATAACAAAATCAGTAAGTCGGATTTCTGATCGAACAATAATCTCAAGTTTGTCAAATGTTGGTAAGTTCCAGTCTAGCTGAGGCGGTTACTCCGTCTCTGTCAGGACCCTCGGACATGAAAATGGATAATTGAAGTACGGACTCTATTATGTAGTCCCCTTGTAACACTGCGTTTTCTATTATTGATTGGACGTGTTTCTTGCTACGGATCTTAGTAACCAAGCAGATTCCGAACAACGCTTGTCCCCGGACGAACGCAGACTGGCGACTCAAAGCGGGTCTTGTATTGGAAGACTATCGTTTGCAAGATCAAATTTCTGGAGCGCATGTGTGTACTCTGGCGGAGTAGTAGACGCCGGACGAGGGAGAGTGGCCAGAATACATCAAACAGAAGGAGACAGCAGTTCGCAGTTTCGACCCTGGATGCCGTTGAAAGAGCATCGCCGTGCTGCTGGCAGCCTTTCCTGTGTGCACACTATGGGAGCTCTGCGCTGCACGGAAATAAATTGTTCGGAAGGCGTGCTGGGTGTCTTTGTACCCGGAAAACGAACAGGAGATGCTTTCTGTCGACGGTCTTGGAGGGTGCCATCCGGCCGCTCGACTACTGGGAGGGGGGTGCCCAAACGGGCTCAGACGCAACGCCGGGGGGCTTCGGCGGGCAGATAATCTCACGTACACAGGAGCACATTAGGATTGGGTGCCCCGGATGCGTGTAGGTAACGAAGAGCGGCGGCGACGGAACCCTAACTAAGAACAACAAAGAGAAATTCCGAAAGGTTGCAGAAAATGTGCTGAAGATGGTTTGAAACCGGATGGGCCCTGAAATATTTCAGGCTGCACGCGTAGGGGTTAATTTCTGCCGCTGAGTGCAGTCAGGTGTGCACGTGACTTCGCTAACGATACGCTGTCATCGTTCGCAGCGGAGACTGACGGACAACGATAGCCTATCGTTGGCGAAAGTCACGTGCGTCGTTTCGCTAACGATTGGACAGGAATCCTTCTCGGTATCCGGACACAGGTGCGTGCATGGTTTGGAGGCCCCAGCACCTGCCTCTCGGAGCTCGCTGGCATGTCGTCGTCGGCCCCAATACGGCATCAACCACCACGCCCCACGTCGAAGGGGCTCCTCCCACGCATCCAACCGCCCCCCACCCGCGCCCTCCTTGGCAGCGGCCGACGCCGCCTTCGCCGCCATCGCCCGCCCACCCCCCCAACCCGCGCTCTCTCCCCCAAGCTTCGTCCACCCCCCCTCTCTGCGCACACCCCCTCTACCTGCGCCCACTCCCCCTAGCTCCGCCCACCTTCCCGACCTCTGCCCGCCTTCCCGACCTCCGTTGTAGTACCACGATCACGGGGGTTAACTCTGTAGGACGGAAGTACCGGCCGTCTGGGCCGCTCGCGCGACACCCGCTAAGGGACTCGAGGTCCAGGAAGTCGGGCCGATCGAAACGCCAAGACATGAAGACACGGTTTACTTGCCGGCGACGACGGTGCCTCCCACCGTCGTCGCCCTTCGTCCTGAAAGGACGGAAACCGCCGCCCGGGCCCAATTTCCCGATAGGGACTTGACCCGCGCCATCACCAACCAATGCAGATAATGCCCTCCATGCATACAAAGTCCCCCGAAGCGATCATTACAGACGAGGGGGAGTGACCGTTCCGCGCGCAAAGCGCTGCAACCGCCGCGCGGCGCCCGGTCGGTTGTCGCCTGGCGCGCCCTCCGGCCGCGGCTACTCGGACCCCGCGGCGGGCGTCTGGGCCAGGCGCGCCCCTTCGCGGGCTCGCCCCTGCGCTCATAGGCGGGCCCGCCGTCCCAGTTCCGCCCGAGTCCGACCTCGTCGGCACCGCCGACCCCCCTCCGCGTCCGCCGCACCTCTGGTGCTCCGCCGGCCGCGCCACCGCCGACGACGGGCTCCCGTAGTACTCTATGGCCTTCGGCTGAGATGGAGCCGTCACCGGCGACGCCCCCCGATAGCCCCGGCGTCGCCCCGTCTGACGCGTCCCCGACGCGGCCGGACACCGACCGCGCCGAGGTCCTGCCCGTCGTACCCCTGGAGAGCCTGTCGGCGGCTGACGCCGCGTCGGGGGCTATGCCCTTGCCGGCAACACCGGCGACGCCGGGACCGACGAGGGCCCGGCCGCCCGTCCCCGCGCGTCCGACGTTGCCGCCGGGCTTGCGGCTGCCGTAATACCCCAACGGTCGTGAGTGGCGGAAGCCGCCCCGCCAAGCGGGAGTGGCGGCGGCGACGAGTGGCTTGGTTGGATCCGCAGCGTCTCCGGCCGCCGCCGGGGGTTCCGGCACCACCCCAGCACAAGGCGGGGTTCCCGCGGTCGCGTCGGTGTATCGGCCGCCGTTGTTGGGGCAGGCGGCCCCCGTCCTCCCATTGCGACCGGCGTCGCCCGCCGTCCGATCGTGGCTCGCTCCGCTGGGGCCTGCCGTGGCGGCGGACGACTGGCCGCTCGTCAGTGACGTCTTCTGGTCCGTCCATCCCCAGGATGTCAACGGGGCGCAGGCCGTGTGGCGGTCCTTCCGGGATTTCGCCGTGGCGGCGGGGTACGACTCCCGGCCGGCGGCCGAGCGCGATTTCAGGTCCTTCATCCGCTCCGTCGGTAGTAGCGCCGCGTGATTGCGTTGCTTGTTGCGTTGCAACCCGGGTCGGGTGCTCTTGGTCCCGCACCCTGCGGCCGAGCTACCGTTTGTCGCCGGCGGCGAGGAGTACGCCTACATCGAGGACTGGCACTCCCGCCTGCGCCACCGCCCCGCGGTCACATTCGGCCACTGCTTGGCGCTCGTCAAATTCGGCGGTGTGGGCCTCCTGCTCGCCCTGAGCCTGGTGGGCCCGCCGACCGCGCCGGTGGATTTGGCGTTGGACGCCGCACGCCGTGCGCGCGGTGAGCTCGTGAGCACCCGCCGGGCGGGGCACGGGGCTATCTTCTTGCCCGTGCGGTCCGGCATCGGGTTGGCCCCGGCGCGCGCTCCCTTTCCGCCGGCAATGGCCTTGCGGTGCGCGACGCCCCGGCCGCTGACGTACGATTATCCGCCCGTCATTCACCAACACCAGTCCCTGCTCCACGCGTACCCGTGTGACCCCATCCAGGGGACGGCCTACGTCATGATGACGGCGGCTATTGTGTCGGGGCTACTCCGCGCGTACTGCGAGACGCAACGCGTCGTCGAGCCGTCGCCGTGGTACTACGCCCTGACGAAGGCGTTCTCGGTCGACGAACTGGCGTCGGGCGATTGCTCCGCCGCGATTGCCCTGGCGGAGTACGACGCCATCGCAAGGGCGGTGCCCTGGGCAGCCTTCCACGAACGGCTACACTACCACCACGACCCCACCCATCAGGCCCCCAGCACCCTGCTGCCCCACCAAGTGGGTACCGTCGCGGACCGCCGGCGCCACTTCGTCCGCATCGTGGGCGTCCCGCGGGCGCCGCACGCCCCGCTGGGGGTCATGCTGGCGGAGCCGCCGCTCGCGGATGCCCTCCCGCGGTCACTACCTGTGACGGAGGAGGCCTGGGCTGTGCCCGCCGGCTTCCCCTTGTCCGACCCGGGGGATGTCCCGACATCGACGGAGGAGGCGGCCGCATCGGCCGCGTACCACGCCCGGAAGCGGCGGCACGTCGACATGGAGCGCGGCGGCCCTGCGCAGCCCGGGTCCGCCAATCCGGGGTCCCCGGTCGGCGCCGCGCCCGATGTCTTTGTTGGGCCCGCCGCCTGCCCCGCGCCGGGCGGTCGCTGGGACGAGGAACGCCATGAAGACTACTCCGGCATGGCCGGTGCCGAATTCGGTGACGGTTGGCCGGCCGCTGCCGTTGACGGAGCCGGCGGCGCCCGCCGCGGCCCCGGGGACCGTATGGACGGCGGAGTGGGCCGCGGTGCCGGCGTGTAGGATGACCGCGCGTGGGCGGCGGCCAGTCAGGGAGACAATTGCAGCCGCGCTGCGGCAGGCCGCGATGACCCCATGAGGCGCACCGACGGCGGCCATGGTCGTGGGCGCGACGCCCACGCCGGCCGCCACTGGGACGCGGAGCCCCAGCACGACGGTGGGGGATACCCCACCGGCGGCGCCGGGGCGGCCGCCGGGTCGCAACGCGACCCCCCCGCAGGCCGCCACTGGGACGCGGAGCCCCAGCACGACTGCAGGGGATATCCCACCGGCGGCGCCGGGGCGGCCGCCGGGTCGCACCGCGACGCCCCCGCCGGCCGCCACTGGCACGCAAAGCTCCGGCGTGAGGGCGGGGGATACCCCACCGCCGGTGCCGAAGCGGCCGCCGGGTCGCACCGCGACGCCCACGACGGCCGCCATTGGGGATCGGAGGCCCGCCAGGACGGCGGGGAGTACCCAGCCGATGCCGCCGGTACGGGCACCGGGGGTCCGCGCTCCGCGCGCTGGGACGCCGGGTCCGACGACGACGGCCCGCCGGCGGCGCTGCTGGAGCTTGGGATGGTAGGTCCCGTCGCAACCAGGCCCTACTATGGGTATTTAGGGGTTGAGTATACCCACGAGTATCTAGATGTCGGCACCCATACTCGAAAGCCATTAGCATGTGGGCGATTCCACCCAAGCTCGGGAATTAATGCAAAAAAATACTCATGCGACAGCCAGAAGTGAGTATCGCAAGTGTAAGCAGATGCTTACAGGTCTGCAAATCAAAGCGCCGCGGAACTGCGACCATCCTTGCTGTCTGGTCGAGCAAATAGCTCAAAGCTGAGGCTCTGAAGCGGCCGCATTAAAGAACAATCCTGTGAGATGCTCAGTTCGGCCAAGCAGAGCTTGGATCGCACTTGCGGCTCCCTCCGCGGGCCCTTTCCACCATAAGTTTCAAGGGCGTGTCCAGAAACTGAGCCAACCGCTCAAAAATCCGAACGTGGCAAAACGTGGCACAGTTTGGCCAACCGGGCATTGGTGGCTAGGTCGAGCTCCAAAACAAGGGTGTGACGGTCCAAAAATAGCACTTCCTCACATATTGCAGACTTCTAATCGGTCTCGTGTGGGTACGGCGCGATCGCTTAGTTTTGGAGCTTAAACGGCAGCGAAACGGCACCGATGTCCAAACAGGCCCGTTTGGCGGCACTCCAAAGCGCCCTGCCAAAACATGATTCCGAACGTGGCAATCGAACGCCAATAGGATGCGTGGCCCGCGAAAGGTAGACACCGTGGAGCGAGGCACCCTCAACAGATTCTTCGGCGCGGCGGACCGGCCGGCCACAACACTGACGCCGATGTCTGATATCTCGGAGATAGCCATGCCCGAGCCCAAACGTGAGATATGACGCGCCTAGTTTTGGCTTTGCGGTTGGAGAGCCAGTAGCAGGGCCACACGCTGCGCACACGCGGCCGTTGGGTTGGGCGGTTGGCTTCATTGCTGGATACGACCTAACAGGCACGCCTGAGACTTCGGCGAGAAAGATTGCACGAGGTCCACACAGCACTGTACCCGTCATAATCAGCATTAGGACCCGATATATCTGCTGAGGCTGCGATACGGTACCAGGGGTTGTCAGGATAAATATCCGATATCCTGGGCTACTGTAATTGCAAACATAACGACTATATTCGACGTCATTTTGCCCGAGCAGGTCGGGATATTGACATACTGACGTCCAGAGCATTCCGTAGGTGGTATTTTTTTCTTCAGTGGACAATCATGGACGAATATTCTGCGACATGTTCTGGATAATATCCGTATTCTGGCCCGGATACGGCCAAAAACCCATATTCTGAAAACCCCTGTACGGTACGTCGCGCGAGCTCGGACAGTCTGAGCGCTGATTGCCGTGCACAAAGCAGCGGGTGCCGCACAAAAACACAGCGCTGTTCGTGTATTGAGCTGAGCTGGACTCCCTCTCCGGCCTCCAGCTTTTCGGCTCGCCCGTGCCTCTTGCACTGTGTTCTTTTTCCGCCCTCACACTATTCCCCTAAATACAAAAGCGCACAGTGCGCGGCGGTCGAAAAAGCGACTTACCTCACGTCCCGACGTCGGCATACCCCGTCCCCCCCTCCCGGCCACCCACCATCCCGGACTTTGATAGAGGCTGCCTCCCCCGTGGACGCGCTGCGAGACGCTTCCTTGGACGCTGCGTCTCACGCTTGACGCACACCCCCACCCTCTGCACTGGTTCAGCGCAACAGCCACCCTTGCACAGGGTCTTTCTGCCTCGACATGGTCAGGGAAAAAGTGATTGGGCCACGTCACAAAGGCTCCGCCTGCAATAATGTCAACCATAAAAGAGATCGCCCCGGTCATATCTCCGCGAGAAGTGGTCCCCGATTTCACCAGGTAGCCCTGCATCAAGAATTTATGTGATGAGTGAGTGTCAAGTAACCACACCTTTAAATATTAAAGATACCAATCCTCGCGTCGCGGCTCCGATAGTGCGAAAAAACTCTGTCCCAAGATGTTCGGTGGGAAAATATTCACGACAAAAATTGATACCCATGGTGAGGCCTGGTCGCAACCCCCGTCCCGGGGCAGCCGGACGTCGCCTACGATCGGTGGCTGTCCTCGCTGTGGGAGCCTCCCGCTCCGATGACAGCCACGGCGTGGCGGGACTCGCCTACGTCCGGGAAGGTCGTAAACCTCTTTGGGCACGACGGTGCCGTGAACACGGCCGAGGTGGGCCCCCCGGAGCTCACCGCCGCCCTGGTGGAGTACGCGCGCATCGGGCGCGCCGGCGTCGTGACGCCCTGTCTAGAGACCCCGCGGACTCGGGCGAAGCTGTTCCACGCCGCCTTGCGCCGTGTCCTCCGTGGGGCGGGCCGCCCGGTCCACGTTTGGGAGTGGCGCGGCCGCGACTAAGGGCATCGCCCTAGCTCCGTAGATGCCGTGATTGTATGGGCGGCATTAGGCCGTCGCTGCCTTGTCGTAAAGCCGCGGGCTTTCTCCCTGTGTCCCCAGCGAGTGTGCGGGTCGACGTGGCAATGCCGCGTGGCGTGGACGCCCCGCGACCGCAGGTCCGGGCGACCCAGTGGCCCAACAGCCCCCGAGGGCCCCACCGAAAAAACCCACCCTCCCCCCCAGTCCGCACCCGGCCGCCGCGCCGACCCAAGGGGTCAGGCGCGGACGGTCGGGGGCGACGGGGCAGCGGCGCCTGCGGCGGCCCCAACGGGCGGGCCCGGGGCACGCGAGGGCGTCGGCGGGGGGTCGGCGGACGTATGGGGTAACGCCAGGCACGCGGCGCGGCGCAGGTAGACGCGGAGCGTCTCGTGCGGGGCGTCCGACGCGTCCATCCAGGTAGGCTTGGGGTACCCGGTCCAGTGAACCTGGACCCGCAGGGTTCCGTCGGGTAACGTGGCGTTGTCCGCGATCCGGTCTACGGCGTACCGCTGGCCATCGGCCTCGGCCCCATGGAAGGAGCGGGCCGTCCGGAACGCGGGGTGTTGAGCGGGGCCCGGGACGACCGAGCCCGAGGCACGGACGACGTGAGCCACGTTTTCCCGGCGGTGCTTTCAATTCACGTCGAGAAGGACTGTGGGACCATCCGTGGAGACCACGCGATAGGGCCCGCGGGCGATATGTGTCAGCTTGCCGCCGGCGCCTTCCTTCTTGGCGTGATCGCGTAGCCACGCGACGCCTCCGACGGTTAGCTTCTCCGCGCGAAGCGCGAGGCAGCGGTCGTGGTCGCGCTGGTAGCGCCCTTGCGTCGCCATGAGCGTGGCCCGCATCTGCGGGCCGAGCTGCACGAGGCGGGTCACCAGGTCGGCCTGGGCCCGCTTCTCGGCGGCTGTGCCGCGTTGCGCCATGAGGGGGTGCGCCCCTGTTCGGGAGACGTCCTTGAACGCCCAGATCGACACCCCCATGGGGTTGACCAGCTCCAGCGGGGCGACCCCGGTGCTCCGGTGCGGGCGACTGTTGTACGCCAGCGTCAGCGCCCCAAGGAGCTGGTCCCAAGACCGTGGATGTTCCAACACGTTGTGGTCGAGGATGGTGTGCGTGGTGCGGTTGAACCGCTCCGTCTGCCCGTCCGTCTGCGGGTGGGACGCAGCCGTCACCTTCGGCTCGATGGAGAGGAGGTTGCACACCTGGCCCCAAAAGTGTCTGGTGAACTGCGGTCCCCCGTCGGTCAGCAACCGGTCCGGCGGACCATAGGCGGCGACCCAGTAGTCCAGGACCGCCGAGGCGCAGTCCACGGCCGTGGTCCCATCCATTGGGAGCGCCCGCACCAGCCTGGTGAACCGATCGGTTATCACCAGGATGAACCGGTGGCCGGCGGCCGTCCGAGCGAGGGGCCCGTAGAGTTCCACTGCAATGTCCTGGAGGGGAATGGTGGCGGGGAACAGGGTGAGCGGCGAGCGCCGCGCCAGGGGGCGCACCCGCTGTCGCGCGCAGGTGTCGCACTTGCTAACGTAGGAGACGACGTCCGCCGCCATGCCCACCCAGTAGTATTACCGCCGCATTGCCGCGTACATGCGGGACTCCCCGTGGTGTCCCGCGAGGGTCGCGTCGTGCTCATGGTGGAGGACCTGCTCCTGCAAGGAGGCCGGGACCACCACCTGGTGAGCGCCGTCGGGGGCCTCGCGGCGGCGGAGGATCCCCTCGGGGTCCTCGAAGAGCGGGATGTGCCGCCCAGCGTTCAAAGCCTTCACGACCTCCTGACAGTAGCCGTCCGCGGCCTGGGCGGATAGCGCCTAGTCCCGGTCGATGCCACGGACCCTGGGGCCACCAACGTAGTTGGCGGCGTCGAGCCCCCGGACCGCATTGGCCCGAGTGGCAAACACCGGGACGGCGTCATCGAGCGCCGTCTCGTCGCTGGCCCCGGACTCCAGGCGGGAGATGCTGTCCGCCAAGTTATGCGTCATCCCCGGTTTGAAGGCGACGTCAAACTCCAGCTCGCATAGACGCAGGCGCCAACGCGCCAAACGGGGGTTCCCCGAACCCTCAATGTTGAGGATCCCCCGCAGGCAGTCGTGGTCGGTGCGCAAGAGGAAGCGGTCACCGTCGAGGTGGGGGCGGAGTTTGAGCGACGCCCAGACGACCGCCAGGCACTCCTTTTCCGTGACCCCGTAGGGGAGCTCCTTCGTCGGCAGCCGTCGGCTGATGTAGGCGACACGCTGGACCTTACCGTCGTCCTGCTCCTGGAGCAGGGCGGCGCCCACCTGTGTTCCGCACGCGTCCACGTTGAGGACGTACTTGCGCCCGCGTCGCGGAAGTGCGAGGGCCGGCGGGATCGTAAGGGCCCCGTTAAGCCGGTCGAACGCCTGCTGCTGCAGCGGCGTGGCGCGGGGCACGAGGACCGGGGCCGTGGACCCCATATGGTCCGTCAATGGCGCTGCCATCCGGGTGAAGTTCGGCACGAGCCGGTGGAAGACATTGCACATCCCTACGCAGCTCCGTACTTGCGTGCGCGTGGTGGTGAAGTGTGCTTCGCGCAGCGCGCGCGCGTGGGCGTCCATCACGCCAAGCCGGCCCGGCTTAATCTCGTGCCCGAGGTACTCCACAGTTGTGCGGAAGAGTCGGCACTTGGGTAGTCGGAGTGTCACTCCCGCCTTGCGCAGCAGGCGCTGGACATGGTCGACGTGGCCGATATTCTCTTCCTCAGTCTTGGAGTACACGATGACATCGTCGAGATAGATGAGGCAGCTCTGCCACTTGACCACAGAGAGGATAATGTCCAGTGCCCGCTGAAACGTCGCGGGTGCTTTGGTGAGCCCGAACGGCATCCGCTTGTACTGGTATGCGCCCTCGTGACACACAAAGGCGGTCTTTTCCCGGTCCTCGGGTGCGATGGCGACCTGCCACTATCCGACATTGCAATCCAAAGTCGAGAAGATGGTCGCCTCTCCGAGGGTGTCAATGCATTTGTCCATCCGGGGAAGCGGGTAGGAGGCCTTTTTGGTCACGACGTTCAGCAGTCGATAATCGACGCGGAAGCAGAGGGTGCTGTCCTTCTTGGGGACGGGCACGACCGGGAAGCCCCATTCCGACGATGTCGGTTCGATGACGTCTGCCTCCAACTGCCGCTTGACCTCGGCCGTCTCGGCTTCCCGTGCGGTGTGCCCCGCACGGCGAGGCGCGAACCGCACGGGCCGGGCTCCGGCGTTGAGGTCGAGGCGATGTTCGGTGGCTTTCATGACGCCCAGCGCCTGGCCCGTCCACATCGCTTGTTGATGGCCCAGCATGTGTCTGATCCGCGTATGCAGTGCCGGGTCGGCATCCGGGAGGTCCACTTCCTCCACGTGGACCGAGGCCGCGGGCGGTGCGCCACCCGGGGACGGGCCCGCTTCGCCCAGGTCCCGGGGCCGCGCCGGTGTCAAAACTCCTCCCCCTGCGAGTACTGCCGCCCCCGGGTCCCGCGTGGGGCTCGGAGGACCCCGCGTGGCGGACACCGCCCCTACCAACCTCTCCTCGTGGGTAGGCGTTGTGAAGGCCGGGACGGCCGACGTCCCGAGATGCGCCGCGAGGAGCACCTGCACAACGCCCGTCGTGAGCAAGTCGACATAGCCGACTTTGGCTCGCTGCCGGAGGATGACCTCCCGAGCGCCGAAGCTGGTCACGATGACCGGGAAGGAGAGTCCGGGCACAATATCGTGGACGCCATTGGCAATGGTGATACCATGCGTCGTGAACAGGCGCGAGGCGCCGAACACCTGGCCCAGGCCCCCCCACATGGTCCGCACCCAGAAGACCGAGGCCGTTGACGGCGGAAGCCGTGTCCTGCAAGTGGAGCGTGGCACGCATGAGACACCCATCGAGCGGTCGCCGTCGTCCAGCGGCCCCCGAAAGATTGCAGTGACGGAGCCGTCCGTCCAACGGATGGACCGGTCCTGGGGCAGGATGGCGTGCGCGTTGTCGTGGATGAATGTGCAGCACAGGATAACCGGCACTGACAAGTCGTCGACGACGAGCAAGGTCACAGCGACGATCCGTGCCCCCGTTTGAAGCCACAGCGTGACGGTACTGCTGTTACGTAGCCGTGAGTTGTTGGCGTCCCTAAGGCGGACCCGCTCCTCTTCGTTGGAGGTGACGACCTGGCGGAGCCAGTCAGGGGCAAGGGCGCTCCGGCGGACCAGGTTGGGCCCCGCCCTGGTGTCCACGACGTCACCTACGGCGACCGGGGACAGCTTGTCAAGGCCCAACGAGGCCACGATGCGGTAGTTGTGCAGGCTGAACAGCAGCACCTCCCCCTCCCCCGTCGGGGCACCGGCGGGCGCGTGGAAGCTGACACAGCGGCCGCATGGCAGCGAAAACGGGTACGCTGCCGGCGGGCGCGGCCCCCGAGGCGGTGCCGGCGCCCGCCGCCCACGCGCGCCCCGTTGGCGGGGGGATCGGCCGGAAAGCCACCACCACCGCACCACGGCCGAGGGGCGGAGTGGCCCAGGGCCAGGACCGACGCGGCAACCGGTGGCATCGGGGAGGGGCCCGGACCGTCCGGGGAGAGCGCCCGGACCGGGGCCGGGTCCTGACCCTCGGACGATGCGCGGGGGGCCCCCCCCGGCCGCGCCAAGACCCGCGGGCAGAAGGCGGACGCTGGCGGAAAACCCGCTGCGGCCCGCCGCTTGCAGAATCGGCGCCGGCGGCTCGCCATGATGTAACGGTGTCGGTGTGCCTTGAGGCGGACGACGTCCGTGGGAAGCCCACTTAAGGGGATGCCCCTTACGCGTTTCCCTGGGCGTGGCCGAGGTGCCCGCCGTCTCCGCTCCCGGCGGCCCACTCCTCGGAGGAGTTCCCGTCGTCGTCGGCTGGGCCGTCCGGGTAGGCCCGGTCCTCGGTTTCCACGGCGTGGACGAACGAGGCGGTGCCCGGCGGAGTGCCCCCGGAGGTGGCCGCGCCCGGCGGTGGAGCCGCAACAGGCGGACGCGCGCCCAGAGGCAGGGGCGGGGGCGGCGCGGGACCGCGCCCGCTCCGGTGCTCCGCCACGGCTTCGCGCAACACGCGCCCGTGCGCCCGGACTTCGGGGGACTGGGCGGGGCACTCCAACACCCAGTGCCCTAAGTGGCCGAAAAACGAGCAGGCCCCCCGCCGACGCGGCGCCGGTGTCGAAGCGGACGGACTGGCGCATCCCCCACCGCGTGGCGCGGGCGCCCCGCCGCGCGGGATACGGGGCGGCCGGTCGGAGTACGGGAACACGGTGGCGGCACACTGCGGGACCGGGGTACCCGGCGCCAGAGTGCCCCTGCCGCGGCCCACCCCTGTGTGGACGGGGTACATCTCCGAGCGTCCACCCCACGCGGGTTGTTGTTGCCATCCCGACGCGGGCGGCAGGCTGTCGACCGGAAGTACCGGGGCGTCCCCGACCGGACCGTGGTCGGGGGGCGCCACCGACGCGGCGAGGATGGCGGCCCACTCAGCGCGTTCCGCCTCCGCCCCGTAGTCCGACGGCCAGGGCCGCGGCGGTTCGGGCGGCTCCCACCGGGAGGGCCACCGAGGCGGCGGTCCGGGAACGTCGGGGCTCCCGCTCTTCGCTCCCGGCGGACCGGGAGCTGCTCCCCTTGGGCTTGGCTTGGAGCTTGACCCCCCGGGCCTCACGAGTGGCGGCGCCCATCTTTGCAAGGAAGTTGCGCAGCTTGGGAAGGGTCCTACCCTGGGTGTTGAAGTTCCGGCCCAGCGCCCGGACCTCTCGTCCGACGCCCTTGAGTAGGACACCTTTGAGCTCGGCCTCTCGCAGGACCGAACCCAGGGCACGGTCAGCATCGAGGAAGCGGTTCGCAAACTCATGCTCGTCCTCCCACTTCTCCTGCGGCACTTGCATGAGCGACTGCAGGTGGTCCACCAAATCGTCGCCATCGAGGTACTCGTTGAGTAAGGCGCGGACCGCGCGTTTTTACGTGCGCTGCCGCGTGGCATGGGTGTCCTAAGCGCGCTAGAGCACCCCGAGCACCGCGCTCGGGACGAAATACTGCAGCAGTGTCACTGCCGTCCCCTCGTTCAAGCCGCTGCCGTCGCAAGCCGTCTGGAAGTTCCCTAGGAACGTCACCAACCCAAGCGGGGTGTCGCCCGCGAACGGCCGCGAGGTGGGCATCAAGGCCCTGACGTCGGCGCGGATGCCGAGGATAGAGTTGCCGCGGGGGAGGTGTAAGGGTCCCTCCCGCAGCGCAAGGCGGAACCGTGCCGGTGACAGGAGCCCCTTGAAACGGGGGTCCACCACGGTTTCCTCCCGCTGCTCCCGTCGGAAGGCCCGCAGCGCCTCCTGCACCAGGGTCCGCTGCGGGCGCTTCTCGGCCGCGCGAGCCCGTCGTCGACGGCGTGGCGCCCCGTGGTCGCTACCGCTGTCGGCGGTCGGGGTGGAGCTGCTGCTACTCTTGGTCGCGTCCGTCCCACTGGGGTCGGAAGACCATCCCGGCGGGCTGTGCTCGCTCTCCGTTGAGGAGGAGGGCCCCGATGATGGGGGCGACTTGTCACGTCGCGAGGGGCGCCGACGGGGCTGCTCCCGCCGAGCCCCGTCCCTCGGCGTTCGCGCCGTGGGCGCCTGCCGCGAGCGCGATCGCGGAGACCGTTCGCAACGGGTGGCGGCCACTTCCAGGGCGGGCGCCATCCTGGCGTCACCCGCATCCCGGGACGACCTTCCGTGTGTATCCGAGCCGGGGCCCGGGGCACCCGTCTCGCCCGCGCTCGCCGACAGCGACGAAGGCTCCTGGGCCGCCGCGAGCGCCGACGCGACGGCCGCACGGCGCCCCGGTGCCGGGGTTCCGTCCGAGCCCGCGGTTGACGCCTCCTCCGCCGCATCTCGGAACACCTGGGCCATTTGGCGTAGGCGTGCGGTGTCGGCCACGGGCCGCGACAGCCCGTGGGTGGCACCGCCACCGACCCCGTGACGGCTGGGTCCCGACCCGACCGCCGCCGACGGCGGGTCCAGGGACCAATGGTCCCGGGTGGAACGCTGCCGCTGGGCCCGGGCCACCTCATCCGGGGTAACCCCGAATGCTCTCTGTAAATATCGGCGCTGCCGCTCCTCCTCCTCCAGCGACAGCGCATCCACTGATCGGCTCGAGCCCGGGACAGTGGGTATCCAACCGGCCGGGGCCGCCGACGAGCTGCCTACTGCGGCCACACGGGGCGGGCCAAAAGGCGGCGCCCCGTCCAAACGCTGCCCATCCAGTGGCGAGGGGTGAGCCCCTGCGCCCACACGCTGGGCCTCCGCTAGCGTAGACGTCCGTCCCGCGCCGGGAGGAGGCCGAGCCCCGGTGGTCGGCGTGCGGCCGGGATCCTCGGGCGGGGAGTTCGACTCACCCGCCACCGTACCGCCGCCGCCAACCGGAACCGCCCTTACACCCCCAACGAGGGCCACGGCGCCCAACGCCCGCAGTGCCCCGGGGTCTCCCGCCTGTGGCGCGTCCGTCACCCTGCTAGTGCCGGGCATCTCGACCGGAGGAGCGCCCCCGTCGAGCGGGGAAGATGAGGAAGATCCGCCAGCCATGGAAGCGGGGCCCGCGTATCGATCGGAGGTCCTCGGTCACCGCACCGCAATACAACCCACGGGGGTCCCCCGACCTTGATACCGAAAGAGGTATCGAACCGCAACACGCACCGCGTGCACACAGCGGGTCTCACCCGGAGCGCCAAATGAAGGACCACGATGAGGGGGGTTCACCTCAGTAGGAGGGAAGTAACGGCCGTCTGGGCCGCTCGCGCGACACCCGCTATGGGACTCGAGGTCCAGGAAGTCGTGCCGATCGAAACGCCAAGACATGAAGACACGGTTTACTTGCCGGCGACGACGGTGCCTCCCACCGTCGTCGCCCTTCGTCCTGAAAGGGCGGAAACCGCCGCCCGTGTGGGGGAAACCCCCTGACAGGGGAGACACGACCCCCCGGCATGAGCCGGGGACGGGTCGTGAACAGTCGCGCAACACCCCCCTAGGGGGGTAGCGTGGGACAACCCCCTTGGGGGGGTGTCCAGGGAGCCCCAGGGCCACACATGAAACGACCCCTCTAGAGGGGCGTGAGGCGT
>Ga0209093_1000761_pt1 | contig 17923 bp, 13 predicted proteins | sample SidtaG_4_FD_187450 | JGI IMG/M metagenome (GOLD analysis project Ga0209093, IMG submission 187450) | Marine algal microbial communities from Sidmouth, United Kingdom - Sidmouth_Male1 metaG (SPAdes) (version 2) | ecosystem: Host-associated > Algae > Red algae > Unclassified | place: Sidmouth... | reverse complement strand
TGCTGGTCATCGGATGACTCAGTACGCTTGCTTGGGGTCTCTCTCACGGAATACGCACACGCTTGTCTAAGAAAATCCCAAATACGGGAACGCTAACCTAAATTGGGTACGCTTGAAGACCCCTGGTTTGCATTCGCTGTCGACGAGGCGGGAGGCCTGCTGGTGCAGACCAATCGGCCGTTGCCGTTTTGGCGGGCTCCGTTCATGCCTCACTGAGCACATCAGGGGGGGCGGGGAGTGCTCATTGCCCCTGTCGCCTCTGCGTCGGCCTGCTGTCTGTCGGCCTCCTCTCCGTCGTCCACCTTTGCCTCGGGCCCCTCTGCCTCGGCCGCTTCTGGCTCAGCCGCCATTGCCGGGGCCGTTACAACGGTGGCATCAATCTGGGAGTCCTCAGTGGTCTCGCCGGGGGCGGCCGTCATAGACTCTTGTCGTCGCAGGTTCGGGGTGACGCCTGGCTGAGTGGTGCTGTGATCAGACGACCACTACGGCGGGTTGCGGACGCGTGTAGGGCGGGGGCGAGGTGGGGGGGGGGCGGGGGGCGGGACAGCACCGCGATGAGTCGCTACGTACGAGCGCTGCGTGACCTTGGCATCAACGACGTGAAGGCCATTGAGATTCTCGCGCCGCACATGGAGAGCTTCTACACGGCCTCTGCCAAGCTGCATCGTGCTTTAGGGCCGTATGGGGGAACAGCACATGCCGTCTTAAGCCGCGCCTCGGCTCCCTCGCACGACCCTGACGCCGACGAGGTGCATTGGGTGACCATCTTTGACAAGCTCGGTCTATTTGACATGGACGACCGGTACACGTCACGCATGGTGGACGCACTCTTTCGGTACATTTGGCGGCACAACGAGGCGGACATGTTCATCACACAACTCGCGTCGAGACGGCCCGGTCCACGTGGGGCGCCCAGCGCGGCACAAGATGAGGACGGCCCTACCCCTACCCAGCCGCCATCTGGTCCCTCCGTGGCCAAGTGGATTGCATCCCCCGCTCAACCCGGTATCATCACTCCCACGGACGCCGAACTGACTCCCGTCCTGAAGTTGATTGACGCCATCGACCACGCGGCGAATCCGGCCGGGCTTGCCAGAAAGGTGGCGACGTGCGCGCTGCTCGCCTTGTGCAAGCACATCTCTACGAACACGGTGGAAAGCGCCGGGTCCCACGACGACGCCCACCTGTCGAGCGATGGCGAGCACGAGGACGGCGACGTTGAGACGCACACAAGGCCGCCAACGAAGAAGAATGCGGGCGGCAAAGACGATGACGCGATGGACGTCGAAACCGTTCTCGCCAGCTCGGACGGTGGGAGTGCTGTGGGTGCTGGCGCCGTGGTAGTTGAAAATGTAGTTGCCGGCGCGGGCGTCGTGGGTGGCGCGGGCGGCGTGGGTGGCGCGGGCGGCGTGGGTGGCGCGGGCGGCGTGGGTGGCGCGGGCGGCGCGGGCGGCGTCGGCGACGACGGCGGTAACAGACAGGAGGCCTCCCCCGCCCTAGCTGGCACGGGACGTGGAGACGGATCGGGAGCTGACGCCATCGCTCTCCCAGACGCAGCTGCTGTGAACTCGGTGGTCGCCACTGCGCGGGACTCGGGCGGCCACGGTGGCAGTGCGATGGTCGTCGACACATTGCTCGGAGGCGGAGGCGGTGGAGGCGGCTTGAGTGCCGACGGCGGCGGGGCAATTGACGCGGACACGGTGCTCGCTGGATCGGGCGGCGGCAACGCCGTGGGTGCTGACGAGGTGGTTGCTGACGAGGCACGTGCCGGTACGGGTGGCACGGGTGGCGCGGGTGGCGCGGGCGGCGACGGTAGCGGTGTCATGTTCGCCGAAGCGATCCTCGGCAGCGCGTGCGTTGGGGCCGGCGCAGTAGTCGTCAACCCCGCTGTCGCCGACAGGCCCGTCAGCGCCGCGAGCCTTGCCATTAAAGCAGGTACAAACGTTGGTGTGCCTGCTGGTGGTGCGCTCTCTGACGGTAGGGCTGGGGCTGCTGGAGAAGGAACGGCTGCTGTCTTTGCGGCCGCGGCGCAGGACGCAGCTGCTCGCTTCATTGCCGCGAATCGGGACAATACAGCTCTGCGCCGCCGTGCGTGCCGTTCTACACTGCAACCAGCAGACACTACGGGCACGGCCATCACCACATCGATGACGGATCCACAAAGGGATGTCGGCGGTGCCATGAAGACGGCAGAGTACAAGATGAAATACCTCACGTCGCATTTTCGGTGTACGTGGTGGCCGTCGTTCAAGAGCAGCACGAAGGTGCCGGCGCCGCCGGGAACGGTGGCAAACCTTTCGGGTGACGCCACTGTCCTGACTCGCCGTTCAAGCTGGTCGTACCGCATCAAGTTGGTCGGCGTGAAGGACCGCGTTGCGGCCACTTCGATTGGACGCTCGCCATTGTTCAAGATGGGCGACCTGGAGAAGGAGGCCGTCGTGTATGACCTGACAAACATGGCGAGGCGACCGCTGCTGAGCGTCATTGCGGTGCTACTGCTGGTTGCGCGCTACGAGCCGCCGTTTGCTGCCATTTTGACTGACATTGTCGATGGCAACATTGCTGGTGTGATGCGCACTGGTCTGGAACCTATTGTTGGTGGTGTCGTCCAAGTCGGTCGTGGGGCGCGGTGTCACGACGCGGCCTCATCTGCGGCGGCAGCTGGAAGGGGCGCATGCAACCCCTCGCCGCCACCCCAGTCTCGTAGGGGATCCGTTAGGGCGGCTGAGCAAGGTGGCAGTGAAGCTGTTCTTCGCGCCTCGCGCCATGTCTCCCAGGAGAACAAGAGCTCAGAACCTCAGCCTCCGATGGTGTCTGGGGCTCGTGGTGGCCTGGACCCGGCAGGAAGTGACACGAGCCGTCGTGCTCAGCTCAGCGCAAGCACGAGTGGAGCGGTGCTTGCGCGCCCGTCGCCACCAAGAGCGCCACCTATGGCGACACTCCCTCCAAGTCGTACTTCCCCTTTCGGCGGCACTGGCTATGGCGAGCGCCAAGAAAGCAATCGCGCCGGCCGTGGCGGCCATGGCCGTGGCCGCGGTCATGGCCGTGGGCGAGGTGGCGCAGGCCGGGGAGGCTCGGCCGCTGATTTCCGCTCAAGCGGCTCGGCGGCGACAGACGCAGCATACTTCTTTGAGAATCTCCCGGCCACGGCGCTTGCTCGCCAGAGTCGGCTTTCCAAGCGACGGGTCGCTCGGGCTCGACGAGCTCGCATGCTCAGAGTGGCAGCATCCGCATCTGCGGCAGCAGCCACTGTCTCTGCAATGGTAGCATCTCCGCCCGCCCCGGCCACGGGTGCTGGGGGTGTGGCGGCGGCGGCGGCGGCAGCGATACCGCCCGCTGCTAGACCATCGCCCATCGGCGCGACAGTTGCTGGGGCGGTGGCGGCGGCGGCGGCAGCGGCGCCGACCACTGCTCGACCGTCGCACATTGGCGCAACGGATGCTGGGGGCGTGGCGGCGGCGGCGGCAGCGGCGCCAACTGCTGCTCGACCGTCGCCCGTCGGTACGACGAATGCTGGGGAGATTGTGGGGGCGGCGGCAGCGGCGTCGCTTGCTGCTCGACCCTCGCCGGTCGGTACGACGAATGATAAGGGGATGGTGGCGGCGGCGGCAGCGGCGTCGCCCGCTACTCGACCGTCGCCCATTTCCACGTCGGGTGTGGGGGGCATGGCGTCGGCGGCGGCAGCGGCGCCGACCGCTGCTCGACCGTCGCCCGTCGGTACGACAAATGCTGGGGGGATTGCGACGGCGGCGGCAGCGGTGCCGTCCGCTGCTCGACCGCCGCCCGTTGGCATGTAGGGTGTGGGGGGGGTCGCGGCGGTGGCGGCAGCGGCGCCGTCCGCTGCTCGACCGTCGCGCACTGACGCAACGGGTGCTGAGGGGGTGGCGGCGGCGGCGGCAGCGGCGCCGACCGCTGCTGGACTGTCGCCCATCGGCGAGACGGGTGCTGGGGGGAGGGTGGCGGAGGCGGCGGCAGCGGCGCCGCCCCCCGCTCGCCGGTCACGCATTGGCGCGACGGGTGCTGGGGGGGTGGCGGCGGCGGAGGCGAGAGCACCGGCGGGAACGCAAGCACGGGTGCTCGGTTCTACATCTGGCCAGGACTAGGCGTCGGGACGTCGTTTTGTTCTTACTTGGCCGCCAGGAGTTCTTCTCTTCGTTTTGTATTGTTGCCTTTTGTCGTAGGCTTGTGTGGCTGTCTTGTACTGATGAATAAGCTCCTCAAAGATACGGGCGGCAAGGATCGTCATGCCCCCAATGACAAACCTCCAAGAGAAAGGCTGCTATCGCTCAAGCAGTTCCTAAATATAAAATGGAGAAATTTGCAACGGTCAATAAGTGGCTTACATGACAGCACAGACATAATTCCTGTTTGACAAAGTAGTACCGTACCAGTATCAATTTTGAGGCACCACAGGGCCTTCTTGGTTGCGCAACGCAAACGACCTGGAGACCGCCGTTTGTGCACCCCTCTACCCCCATCAAGGTGGCGTGGTGGTCGAATGTCCTGTGCATGGAGTAGAGGGCGCTCCCACAAACGCTCCCACCACCTTGTGTCCTCGTTTCGTAGCGGCTGCTTTCGCGTGGTTTTCGCTGCAGCCTCCGCGGCTGTCCCACACCCTCTCCACCACGACGCTCTTATTGCCCGCGGCCGTTTGTGTCGTCTTCGTTTACGGCTGTCGCGCGCTTGTGTCGTCGTTTCGTAGCGGCTGCTTTCGCGTGGTTTGCGCTGCAACCCTGCGGCTGTCCCACCTCCTCTTCACAACGACGCTTTTGTTGCCCGCGGCCGTTTGTGTCGTCTTTTTTTACGGCTGACGCGCGCCCTTGCTACCACAACATGTCTCGCCAGGCGCTGCAACAGGCTCTTTCCGTGCCTCTGTTCATTGCGTTTTTGCGTGACGACCAACGCCTCGTCGTAGACGCACGCGAGGGTCTCGAGCTGGCGACGCTGTTGCCCTCTTTGTTTTCGTGTGATGATGACGTTGGCTTGGTGCAGACGTTCAAGAGCGAGCAGCTGGCGAGAGAGTGGCTCTCCGAGCCGGTGGTTGCCCCATGGGTGGCGGGCCTGGGCCTGGGGGGCTCAGCCTTTTCGCATGCGGTGGCGGCGAGGTCGTCGGCGTCGTCGTCGTCCGGGGACCTATGCGACTTCTCGTGCATCATGTCGACGACCGGCGGGTACGTGGCCAACAAGTCGCACAAGCTTGACGTCGTGCAACTGCTCAACACGTTATCGTTTCTGAACGGCGAGCAGCTCCTCGTGTCTTCTGCTTCCTCGGCGAGAGCCGCCACGGCCTGGATAGAACGCCCGGTGCTTTCTTCCTGGCTGAGTGGTCTGCTGGCACGGCGGCGCTTGCCCGCCGTGCCGCGAGTGTCGATGCCCGCAGGCGTGGTCATCATCGAATCGGACTCGGACTCGAAGTCTGTGGAGGACGTGACTCCTGCAAGTGCTGCCAGCGCCCCCGTCATCCAGTCGGGCACCCCCCCCAACCTTAAGGCGATGGCGGCGGCGCTACCAACCCCCCCCGCTCCGAAGCACGGCATCTTTTCCATGCAATCCATGATCGAGGGTATGACGTTGCCGGTGGCGGCACCGTTTCCGGATGCAGCACGAGAGACTTCTGCTGCGGCCGTATCTGCTGGGCGAGGCCAAGCTTTATCTTCTTCTCGGCTGAGCTCAGCAGGTGCTGGACGTGCTGAGGCGCGCCGGGCCCGTGGAGGACCGGGGCGTGCGTTGGAGGCTGGCGCGTGCATCGGCAAGGGCACCTCTCCCTCTCACCCGCTCGCGTCCGCGGACCGATCTCACCGGTCGTCGCGTGGGAGAAGCTGCGCATCGCTTCTAGAGCGCGGTATTGGCGCGGCGCCTGCGAGTGTACGTGGCGCTGTCGCGAGCGTCCGAGAACCCGAGCCGTCGGGTGCACGTCCAGTGTGTCGGCGAACCCCCAGCGCAGGCGCGCGTCCTCCGGCATCTGTGCATGAGAGGGTGGGACCCTTGGCCGGGCGTGTGATTGATGCGGGCGAGGTTGCCCTAGCAACTGCGCGCAAGAGCGCTCGATTGGTCAGGCATGCCCCCGCCGGCATTGAGGATGAGGCCGACCGGCCGGCCAAGCGGCTCCGCTCGCCCGGCGATGTCCCCTACGACATGGACAAACTGTCCAACCGGCTGCTCAACTCCTCCAAGAGCACCTTCGTGTCGGGCGGTGGCGGTGTCGGAAAGACCCGCCTGCTGCGGCTCATCACGAGGCGGTTCCGAGAATCGCACCGCGGATCTAAGGCGGGGCTTGCCACCGTGGCCCCAACTGGCGTTGCAGCCGCAATTGCCGGCGGCGTGACGCTGCACGCGTTTTTGCGCGTACCTGCAAGCTGCTTCGACTGGAGCAAGACGGTTCGCGAGGATGCCGTGCGCGTTTTCAAGGCGATGAGCAAGCAGACAAAGCTGCGCTTAGCGTCTACCACGCTGCTCCTTTTGGACGAGGTCTCGATGGTGTCACGGCGAATGTTTTCTGTGCTTGTCTATTGCATGGAACAGTCCCGCGTGGTTTTCAGTCGCGCCCGCCCGTGGCGAATGGTCGCCTTTGGAGATTTCTTCCAGCTGCCCCCAGTGCGCGACCTGGAGGATGAGGACGTCATTTTCGACGCCGAGGCGGGCTACGCGTTCGAGTGCGACGAGTGGGACCGCACGTTCGGGGCGGACATGCTGGACCTCAAGTACGTGTGGAGGCAGGAGGACGTCGAGTTCATCGACATGTTGAGTAAGTTGCGGGTGGGAGTGGTGTCCAAGGAGCTGACGAGCTTTATGGAGGCGCGGCACCGCTTGTTCCGGGAGGCCATCGAGGCGGGCGGGCTCGACCGCGACGTGACGCACATCCTGCCCCGCAACAAGGACGTGAACAAGCACAACGAGGAGTGCCTATCGGCGCTCGAGGCGACGATGAACACGGCGCGCATCGTTTACCGTGCAGTTGACGAAGCGCTCGACGTCGACCTGGACGACGTCGTGCTGCGCCGAACACTTGACAAGGCGCTCATGGCGCCGCGCTACTTGCCGCTGTGCGCTGGCGCTCGCGTGGCGATGTGCGACGGCAGCCTCCGTACCAAGGGCGTCTACAACGGCACGACGGGGGTGGTCGTGCGCTTCGTGAAGTGGGAGAACCCCACGTTGTCGCATGAGTGCTTCCATTCGGTACCAGTGGTGCGGTTCAACACGGTGTCGGCTGGCCGCCGAGAGTTCGTCGTCGTTCCGTCGACCATGTCCCTCGAGTCCGTCGTGCGCGACGGCCCATACGCGCAGCGGGAGCAGTTGCCGCTGATGCTCGCTTGGGCTGTCACGGTGCACCGCGTCCAGGGACTGTCGCTGGACCGAGCGGTGCTGGACATGAGCACCGCATTTGGTGCTGGCATGGTGTACGTCTGCCTCTCCCGCGTCCGGACGATGACAGGCGTCTTCGTCAAGTCGTTTGATTCGTCGAAGGTGTCGGTGGATGTGACCGTTTCGTCCTTTTACAGTAGCCGTCGCTCACTGGCGTACCTCGTGGAGGACTGCGTGGAGCGAGACCCGTGTCGGCGCGCTCATTCCCCTGCGACGAGCAGTGCTGACGGGACAGGCACGAATGAGGTGTAGGTTAGAGACTTGTTTTGGACGTGGTGCTCATCTCCTTTTGTCTTGGGGGCTCGGAGTGAGCAGTTTGTAGACTACTCTTTTGTTCATATGCATACGGCGCGCACCCCCAGCACCCATCGAGAAACGCGCACGATCAGGATTCTAAGCGGCATGCGAGATGGCCATGAAATGCACGCACAGACCCACACAGCACGAAGCGAAGCAGAGCCTCAACGCCAAGTGACATGACGTGACTCGAGAAAGGAACTCGTCCTCGGTGTTTCATGGCCTCCGTTCCGTCACCAGCGCTCCACGCTCAAATAAAACGCATCATCCCAACGACCAGCGCCGCAAAGCAGCAGGTGCAATACGATCGCGTCGCCATGATCCCTACCGGCGCCACCTGCGCTGACACCCACTTCATAGACGCCCACCAAGTCAGAGTCGACGATGAAATACACGCCTGGGAGTCAATGACAGTCCTGATCCCCTACTGCCTAGGCGCTGTTGTCTCCCGCCCTGCTCCCAACGACCGCGTTGCCGAGGCTCATGTCTGCCGACATGGAATCGGCTCCCGTGCCACTCACACAACCGGCAGGGTGACGACGCACTCCCGAGTCCCACGTCGGCGCGAACACAGGCTCCACCACACGAGCCGCCGAAACACGACTTAACAATCTTCCTGGACCATCAGCGACGTCCGTGCCACCCGCACCGACGACCACCGCGTCTGCAACCCCCGCGTTGACGACTACCTCGTTGGCGCCCACGGAGCCCCCGCCGCCCAATCCGGCGAGCTCTCCGTCCGCGTACATCGACGCGACGTCGTCGTCACGCAAGCCGCCGCCACCTCCCACGCCGCCAAGCACCGGGTCGACGAGCATCCCGCTGCCCCCGTTGCCGCTCACGTCGTCCGCACGGACGACCACCACGTCTGCCACCTCCACGTCGACGACCACACGTTGGCGCCCACAGCGCCCCCGCCCCCCAAACCTGCGAGCACCGCGTCTGCGTCAATCCCCCTGACGCCATCGTCGCTGACACTGCCTCCCCCACTCGCGTGGCAGAGCATCGTGTCCACGATACTCCAGCCGCGACCTGCGCCGCCCGCGCCGCGCATCCCAGCGACCACCCAATTCTGGACCACCGCGTCACCGTTCATGACGTCCCGCACCGCCCGCTTTGGCGCCGGTCTCGTCGGCACCGTGGCTTCGGCACGGGCGATGTCAGCAGTGGACAAGGGCAAGTCGATGCTCGCGTCGTCCGCGTCGCTCCCGTTGACGCGCACCGGGGGTGCCGATGCCTATGGTGAGAGTGGTGAGCGTGTATTGCGGGGCTTGGGGCAGAGTTGGGTGGATAAGGCAACTGACGTAGGCAGGACGGCGGGGGGATGGTTGTGCAGGTGTGGTGCTTGCAAAGAGCATTGCAGGATGTACGGACATGCGTCGATCGACGTGTCGGCTGCCAGATGATCCCACCCCAATCGGTCGAGGGACCCACACAGCAGGCCCGTGTCGTCACCCGCCTCGGAATCACACTTGAGGGACCCACATGGATGGCCAGTCTCATCCCTAGGAATCGCGAGATCGAGACTGACACTGTTCAATTCCGTGGATCACGCTCCTCGTTGCCGACACTGGCCAATCCAGTGGAATGCTTGATGCGCTTCCCTACCTGCCTACAGCGGTTCACGGTGTTTTTTCCGAAAGCACACAACACTGCCTCGCTCTCGTCATGTCATCTGCCCTTCCTCAAGAGCAACACAAAGAAATTCCGGTTGCCTTCTTCCATCCCGCAGTTGGACAGCTCCCATCTGCAGACATGTCCGATTGCAGGGTATGCAGAGGACTGGTGAGGTCCACATGACCAAAAAACAAAACCTTCCGAGAGTGTCGGGTATAGTGCTTTGAAAGGTCCTGTTTATGACATTGTGCTTCGTTTTTGTGGCATACGCGTCCTTCATGTCATTTCGGTCCCTGGAAGGTTGCAGCGGCCAAAACTACTGCGACCCTCCTAGCATGGCCAAGCCGTCGGACCGCGAGTTTTCTGCGCGTTATTGGTTCTACATATGCTAGCCGAGTCGCCCGTACCAAAAATGTTGCCCAGGGCCGCCATCAGCAGCCCACTGTACGCAGCGTGTCTTTTCACTCGTCAAAAGCGAACCACAGCGCGTCACAGCAACCTATAGAGGTACTGGGCATTCAAACAATGACAGGACTCCCCCAACATCCTCCCGGCCCTGGTCGTATGCTCGCCAACGCCTCATGCAGTCAGCATGCATTGAAATGCATGCCCATATCGTTTCGTACGATTACACTTGTGGGCCGTTGCTTGTTGTCACACGAAAGGGCTGTCTGGCACTGAGATGATAGAGAATGTCACGCATACAGACACTTCCACCTGAGGCAGAAATCACAGAACAGGCACCGTTCATGCACGTGAAAGAGCACAGCTCCCTTGATACGAGCAGTGTATGCCTTCAGCCTTCTACCACGGTGCCTGTCATGGCCTACTCGGCATATCTGGTCTCACACGTCCAGTTTTCTTGAAACTCTACAGGACCGTTGGCGCTGCAAGTGGCTGCCCGCCGACCAGGGCTGGAAGTGTCGAAACAGGCAGGAATCTGGGGGTGCACTGATGCCGCAGTTCGATCATTAAAGGGCTGCAGCAGCCCATCACTACTGCTGAAGATGTTGTGACATTCTCTCGGTCCTAGCGGTCATATTCGAAGAAGGTTGCAGTCTGGTAAGGCCGCAGATGGAAGGAACGATGGTGGACAGGGGGCGGCGGCTGGCACTACCAGTAGATGATGCCAGAGGTGGGCAGAAACGGAAAGGTGAGAACATGGGTGTGACACAGAACGTGCGTGGGGACTACGAGTATGCTACCGAGTCCTTTTCAGCTGACGTAGAAGGGAGGTGCCACCCGCTCGTCGCGACCAATGCCGCCAGGATGGGGCTGCAAGAGAACAACACATGTGTCGCTTCCCGAAGAACTCCTCACTGATCGAGCACACGTGACGTTGAACTTAGACACAGCACTCCACAGATCGTATAGAATTACGTCCAAAACGGCAATTTTCGCTTCTAGGTTATAGAATATCAATCACGTCTCGTACTGTTCATTCATGGTGACCTTTCCTTCATCTCAAGAATCGCGCTTGACGGCCCTACAAGGGGGGCATTCCCAGCGAACTTCGAAGTGAACAAAAGTTGCATTATCCATATCTCTTCCGAGATATGGCCAGGTGTAATCTCTTATAATTTGAAAGGCACTTGGAAACCCCCCGTAGAGGGCCGTCAAGCTCTATTCTCGAAAGAGAAGAGAAGTATGTAAGAATGCACTCGACGATTAGTTATTTATATTCGTTGACGTAGATGCGGAGGTAGCCTTATTGGACAGAATTCGGTTAGATCAGTGGAATACTGTGCCTACTAAATTCATGGTGGCTCGAACAATGACACTTGATGCCACGCCGGAAGAGGAATTGCAGGAGATCGTTGACAGCATTTTGCGTGGTGTCAACCACATATGGAGGACGTGCTTCGTGCCCGCGCCGCCGCTCGGACAGGTGCAGCGGGCCAACCTCCTCTTTGGCACTTGGCCCGGGTTTTCTCGCTGGCTCCCTGCGCGTCCCACCCGCTGCCATCGCCCCCCCCCGCCGCATCCATCCACTCGAGACAGGACGCCGACGCGGTTCCCTGGAGCCCCCAACTTTCTTGTCCGTCTGCCTGATCATCCGGCTCATCCCGCCCTTTTATGAACGGCACGCCGGGCGGGGGTGGTGGCCGAGCGAGCATGAAGGGGATTGTCCGTGGTGGTCGCCAACCCCGCCCACCCCCCCCTCGGACCCGATCGTCGACGCGGGAAACCGCTCCCAATGAGTCGCCGCCGGCGCCAGCTGCTGGGGAGTGGCCTGCCTCTCCATTGTCGACTGAGATCCACGCGGTGCATGCCGCGCACACACGGCCCCGAAGTCGGCGTGCGCGCGCCGGCATCTCCAAGGGCGTAGCAATGGGCCGGTCAGCGGCAAACCGGGCGTCGGGCAACGTGCCCGGAAATGCGTCACCGGCCGTGGTGCGGTCGTCGCCGCGGTTGGCCGCCGCGGCACGCGAGAAGATGGATGCTGTTACTGCGCGGCCTACGCGCGTTGTGGCTCGCGTTCGCATGCAGCGCGTCGGGATTGAGCCCCCCAATCTCGGCCAGGTTGCGGCGCCATTGGCGGCGTCCAACGCGCACGGCCAGACGAGTGTCGCGGAGGCCTCTGCGGGGCTGTTAGAGGAGTCGCTGCAGCCCACGGCGCTGACATGGGCAATGGCGCCGTCTGCCGCGCCTGAAAATTTTGCAACTGTCGGCTTTGTCGTCACGCGTCGGGCGAGGCGGTCCACGGTAGCTGCCAGAACGGTCGGGGCGTCGGCGGCCACCGCCGAGCATGCGGGTGCCAGCGTGGTAGCGGACACGGTGGCACTGTCGCGGACCGCGGCGCACAAGAGCGTCGCGTCGGCAGCTGCCGCGGACGCCGATGAAGCGGCCGCATTCGACCAATTGGCGACGGTAGTGCGCGACGTCTGCGCGCCGGTGGCAACCGCTCGTCGTTCGGCTCGCACATCGGCCCGCGTGGCATCTCCCGCCGCCCCGGTTGCAGCACGCTCCGTGGGCGGCGCTGTTGTCGCCCGGACCGGTGCGGCCATCGGCTCCCGAGGTGCCAGCGCAGGCGCTGCAGGAGCCGTCCCCTGTGCTTCCGGTGCTATTGCCCGCGCTGCGGGTGCTGCTGTTCGCGCTGCTGGTGTCGCAGCGGGCGCAGCGGGTGCCGCGGCTGGCGCGGCAGGTGGCGCGGGCAGTACTGCAGGAGTCGCCGTTGACGTGGCCGATCACAGCGTCGGATACGACCGCGTATTCGCACTGATGCAGCGTGGTCCACCCGTGCCGGCGGCCAAAGACAGGCTGCTGGTAGCGGTGTGGCCACCGGGCTACGCGCCGGCCAAGTGCACCCCCCTTATTCAGTTCGACGGCTCGCTGTCGGCGACGTCCTGCCGCTGCATCAGCGCTGCCGTTCCGAGTTCCGTCGTCACCTTGGACAACACCGCCGACGACCGCACCGTCTTCTTCTCGGAGGCCAAGATTGACCGTCTGCTTCACATGATCCACTTGGCGCTACCCAGGTACTCGCCGATGTTCCTTGTGCGCTTTGAGCGCCTCTGGTGTGACTTTGCTGATATAGAGGGTGCCTGTTTCAGTACGTTTTGGCTTGCATCCAAGATTGAGGATGTCCTCCTCCCTCATGACTGCATGCTGTCGAAGGACGACCTCTACCGCACCCTGCTCTTCAACCAGGTGCTCCATAACTGGACATTGGTTTGGGATAGCTGCCGTATTCCTTGTGCCACTCACCTGGGGAAGAAGAACGTGGCAGGCGATGTGGCTGAGCAGCCCCACACCTGCTTCTCGTAGCTCATGTTCGGTTGTCTGGTTTTCTCGTACTCTTTGTCGTTTGCTGGGGTCGTGTCGCTTGAGCGACTGTAAACTTTTGTTGTTCATGGAGATATCGGCGTGTGGGGCGGCGCGGTGCTTCAGTGCCGTAGCCGCACGTCATTCATCGGTCGTGGGCCATACTCGCATCCGGGAGAGACAGTCCATCATAGCAGCCTGTTCACTTCCAGGACGTCAGCATGCTCAGCTAGCCGGCCACCCGCAGCATGCAGACACTGGCTGGTGACGCCAATTTCCCATAGTTTGACGACACTGAGCCTGCCACCCTCGTTCCCGTGCTCCGCTGGGTCGCATCCCGTTGATACTGCCACGGGACCAGTGTGCAAGCGTTGCGCCTCGTTTAGGTGGAAACGTATCCCTTGAGGACCAGTGTGTGGAAAAGAGGCTCCACATCCACTTCAATGTTTGAGGGATGACCCAATTTGTCTGTTAGCTACGTCAGGGGATTGCTCCGCCAAGCCAATCAAATCGCCAGATTCCATTCTAAGTCCACTTTCGTTGACGTGTGCCCTGTTCCTTCGCCGCGGTCCTCCTCGCCCGTGTACCCTCTCTTGCTGACTGACAACGGCTTCTCACCTCCTCACTCTTCCCCGTGGGGGTTCCTCATAGACGTCCTTACCGACGCTCCCCCTTCGACATCTCGCTCTCTGGGTTTGTTCCCCCATTTTATCTGTCTTCACTGCACCGGGCGCCGCCTCTCCCCACTTTGCACACCATTGCTCCTGCCTCGGCCGTCGTGTTGGATCCCCGTTGGTAGGGCGGCCGCACTGCGGCAATGAGGCGTGCCCGGGGTCCGCCGATGCCCGGCCTTGGCGGACTGCCAATGCCGGCGTTTTCGTCTGACGACGACGTGTGCCCCTTTCCATCGCGGACAACGCAGCTAGGCACGATTGGCGCGCTCCGCATGCGTGTTGGGCTCCGACCAGACGGGCTTGAGGACTCTCCGTCTCGGGCCCTGCCTGAGCGGCGCGCACGAAAGAGGCGCGTGAGTGGCAGTCGCTTGTTGGGGTCAAGCGACGAGCTACTGGAGGAGAATGACGGGTCTATTGGTGCGGGCGAGCGCGGCAAATTGGCTACAGAGGACGGACAACGCGACTCGGCGCCGGCTTGTACGCATGATCAAGGCAGCGCCGAGGCGACGGGCGACAACGGCGGCGGCTCATCTCATCCCCCTCCTTTATTGGCCGAGCGCCACAAACGCTTGCGGCTCGGCACACCTCGTGCGAAAGGAAAGAACCACCCTGCTGCGTCGCTTGCAGAGCGGACAGAGACTGCGCTCCAGGACACCAAGGCCTCTCTCACGGTCGTTCTGGGCGCATGCATTCGACTGGCAGCTGGGATGATGACCCGGACGGCCGACTTTTCCCGCCCTGGTGTGAGTGGCTACTTGGTCGGGGCCTCGTCGTCGCCCTCCCGAGCCATCTTTTGCCGCTTTGGTCCTGCGCTCGTCGATATAGCGGCTTTGTGGTGCTCCCCCGCTGGCAAGATTCTCTGCTCGTGTCGCAGTCACAGCCAGAACGTCGCTTTGGCGGCGGTATCTGGAGGCGAGATATCTTGTTGGCATGCCGACTGCTTCCGGGAGGCGATAGCGGGCGTCGACTCGGAAGATGTGACGCCCGTACTGCAGGTGAAGAGCGGCACCGACGCGCACGCCATCACGTTCGACCTCAACGGCACACAATGTGCCCTCGCGTTCGATGGGATCATCTTTTGCCCTGTCGTCGCCGTCGACAGGCGGCAAATCAAGTGCGTTGGTGTGGGGTGCAGGTCCATGGAGCGGACGTGCACGCACGCGCGCCTGACCAAGGCGCTTCCCTCCTTTGCCGTGGACGACGGCTTGGAGGAGGACGGCAACGAGTCGGACACGCAGTCGGAGAACGGCACGGAAAGGCAGCCGGTCAAGGCGTCGAACGACTATGGTCAGTACGGTCAAACCGACGCCGACGTGAACGAGATCATGGGGTGTATGAAGGGCCGCGCAAAGCGCAACCTGCTGCCCTGTCACGAAGAGCTCAAGCACGCCGAGAAGTGGTTGCGCACGGCTGATCTGACGAGCGTCTACTGCGCGTCGCCTGACAAGTCAACCAACGACGTGTCGCAGAATATTGAGCCACCCGTCCCGCTCGTGTCGCTCATCAATGCGGGCATGTTGTACGATTGCCGCACGCGGCTCACGGAGCACAAGTGCCCGGAATGTGGCGCGGAGAAGCAAGCCGACGTGGTAGAGCAGACTGAGGCGGCCATCATCTACACGCACCACGCGACGGCGAACCCATTGCTGGTATGTTTGCTCGCTCGTTGTTGCTATCCATTTGAGTTGTTGCTCTTGTCCATGTTGCTTGATGCGGGGTGTCTTCCTCGTGTTCAACAGCTGGCTGACCTTTTCCATTACGCTGTGCCACTCGTCGGTCCTTGTTGGTGGATCGACCAACGTACATGTTTTCAGGTCAACGTCGGTGCATGGACTTGCTCCTCCGGCCACATCGTCTGTTTCGATGGTGGCCAGTGCGGCTTGTTTTCCTTGAGGAAGCGCGATGAGAGCGGGCGATTGGTGATTTTCACACGAGGCGTGTGTGACGAGCTGCTGTCGTTTGTCTTCCACTCGCGCAGCACGTACACAGCCGCCACCGCGCACTTTAGCAGAACGAAGGTGAGCTTTTCGCAGTGTCGGCAGAACCTCATTCTGCTTGGATCGGTGTTCGTGGCCATGATTCAGACGCCGCCGAAGCTCTTCCTGTGCCCGCTCTGCGGCAACGATCCGGACTACATCATCATTGACGGGCAAGCATTGGGCTTCAAGCGGCGGCGGGGCATGAGAATCATCCGCCCGGCGCTGCTCGTCCCCCCTTTAATGAGCATCAACGTGCGGCTGCTATGCATCTTGCCGACAGCAAGGCTACGGCGGGCTGTCAGGAAGATTCTGCGCTGCTCAGATGAGCTCAACAAGCTGGAGCAGGCCGTGCTTCGCAAGTGGCTCGGCGCCTCAGCGGCGCCCAAACCACGCAAGGGGCGCCGCCCCGAGCCTAGCGACAGCGTCTACCTGACCTCTGCGGCCCTCTTCCGCGAGTTCTTTCCCCTGGACGGCGAGACGGCCGCGGCAGATGAGTCCGAGAACGAGTCGCTTGACAGCGGGTGCGAGGAGTCGACCTACTCCGTGTCGGACGGAGTCTCTGCAGCGGAAGGAGCAGACGTACGAGGTTCTAGCCGCCCAGTGACGATAAACGACGCCAACGACAGCAGTAACGGGCGGACGGCGGAGCCCGTCGCGTCCTCGGCCAAGCCGTGGATCAAGAGGAGCGGGATGTGTGCCCCCGCGCTGTCAAAGATCCCTTCCAGCCACCACATTCAATGGTCGGCAGCTCGCACGTTTCTACTCGCGTTGTTTGGCGACCCCTGCGTCGGCATGTTTGCCACCCTCAAGCCCGACCCGGAGCTCGCCGACAACACAGACTTGTTGACGGTCCCCAAGACGGACCCCATGTCTAAGTTGGCCATGGCGCTGCAGTCGGAGAACGCGCTGGCGTGGCACGCACACGCCGCTGCGGCGGACACGGTTGGCTTTGTGGCCAACTTTTTGGGCCGCTTTGGCAACAACCTCGTGGCCAACAAGGTGCTGCGGTACGCAACCGGCCGCGTGTTGGAGTTTGCTGTGCGCCTGGAGGACATTGTAGACGACAAGTTCAAGAAGTCCGCTGCCGTGGCTGCGCGCACCGACGCAGGGCTCAACGAGGAGTACTGCTCGAAGTGGGGCGGCCGGCCAACTGCCAAAGACTTCAAGGAGTTTGCCGCCACGCACCCCGCGTTCAAGGGAAAGGATCTCGACTCTATCTTCACGTGCTTTGAGTACTTTGGGTGCCTCCCCCGTGTCCGCCCAGCCATCTTCGCGCACAAGGCCAAGCAGAAGCGGCGTCGGCGAGCAGCGGCCCGACGAGCTCCCTCACGGCGCAAGCGCGACCAGGCCGACGAGGAGGATGAGAACGATCGGTGCAGCAAGGCCTTCCCCAAGCACAAAGACCTGACGGCGGGCGTCTTTAACGTCGTCTGTCCTCATGTCGTCACGCTTGGATTCCGAGTTATGTTTGACCCCGAGAGCGTCAGCGACGCTCTCTCGGTTATCCTCGAGCGCTTCCCTAAGCTTCCCGAGGTTGTATTTTACGACGTCGGCTGCAAGCTGGACCGCAACGCGCTCCGGCGCGTGCGAACCATCTTCCGCCTGCACGGTGTCAAGGTCGTTCTCGACCGCGTACACGCCAAAGGCCACACCTGCTCTCCAATCTTCTTCCCCAACGAGTCTCTCGGCAAGACCAACGGTGTCGCCACGCAGGCGGCGGAGGTGCAACACTCCATCTCTGTCAAGTTTCGCACCCACCTCGCGTATATGGCCCCAGAGACGTTCATGTCGCACCGCGTCGTGCAGCTAGCTCTGATGAACCTGTCGTCTGTGTACAAGCTGTCTCACCAGAACGCAAAGAAAGAGAACGAGGACGCAGACATGGGGGCATTTTTTCACTCGGACCTGGCGGGTGGCTGCTGTCGTTGTTTGCATTGCTCTTGTATGGTATCCCAGAAGCGTGATGCAGTAGCAGAGGGGGTTGTGTCTTCGTAATGGGGGCCTTTAGTGTAGTGCAGAATACAACAGTACAATAGACGCACCTTAGCGTCTCTTCCCCGCGAGCTGGTTGACTCCGTCAGACGCTACCTTTGGCGCCAGTGAGTATGTCCAGGATAGTCGCTGAACCTGGGGAGGGTACGAGCAGCGCCGTGCCACAAAAAAAGCGTGTTGAACACAAGGGGGCGGGACACACAAGAAGTGGGAGCAGTCAACACAGGGGGGGGGGGG
>Ga0209093_1000760_pt1 | contig 17942 bp, 19 predicted proteins | sample SidtaG_4_FD_187450 | JGI IMG/M metagenome (GOLD analysis project Ga0209093, IMG submission 187450) | Marine algal microbial communities from Sidmouth, United Kingdom - Sidmouth_Male1 metaG (SPAdes) (version 2) | ecosystem: Host-associated > Algae > Red algae > Unclassified | place: Sidmouth... | reverse complement strand
AGCCCTGAGTGGGGGCGTCGGTTCTTCCGCTTCCTTCGGGTGGGTCACTCCCCCTACCCCCTTTCTGTTTTGTCTTTCCCCCTTTGTTTGGGTTCCCCAGAGTGCTGGTTGTGGGACTGTTGCTCCCCGCGGGGCGGGTGACTTCCCCTATCCCCCTGGCTGCGGCGATGGCTTCCGAGGAGTCGACTAAGGTCCGGGGCCCCCCCTCGGGGGTGCCCCTCTTGGAGGAGGAGGAGGTGGAGCCGGCGATGGACGTGTCGCCGGACCCCCGCCCCGCGGCGCGCTCCTCGGCGGCGGCGTCGGGGCAACCAAGTGGGTCATCCCCTGTCGGGTCGGCGGCACACTTGGCCGTCGGCCCGGGTCACGGACAAGGTCCGGCGGCGTCGGGGTTACTTCGTCCGACGCGCCCCGGGGAGGGCGCCCGTGCCGTATGGGCGGCGCTCGTGGCGGCTCAAGTCGAGGCCGCTAGCGCGGGGACTACTCCTCCCGCGCCACAGGGCTGGTGGACGCCACCGCCCCACCCGACTGGGATGAAGGTGGGTCACCTCCGGAACGTCTACTTGGCGATCCCGGACGCACGTCGTTTGAACGCCTGGAAGCGCTAGTGCGCCCAGTTCCGCACTCAAATGGAGTTCCCCCTGGGGTTCAAGGCCTGCCTCCCGGCTCTACTTGAGGCGGGGGATGAGAAGGGCGTCATGACGGCCCACCGCTTGTTGGCGGCCGCCCCGGAGGACAAGGAAATCGACGCCCAGAGTGCGGCTGTCTCTTGGGCGTGGGCGACGCTATCCCCGCCCTAATTGGCGGAGGCGGACCCACACGTCAACCACGCTGCGGCGCGCCAAGAGTGGCTGGCGCGTGACGAGCACGCGTACCTCTTGTCGGCGGTGCAGGTGGAGTTCACCGCGCACCGGGACATGCGCCCACGCTACTATGCGGCGCTGCCCCCGAGGTGGTCGGAGGTGGAGGTACCTTTTGGTTTCCCGGCGTGTATGCCGCGGTACGTGGCGTACTTCGCCACGGCCCTCCAACCCGGTGATCACTTTCACCGTGCGTTTTCCATCCTCGCTACCAACTGGATGATCGGGGTGGCGTCGACGTGGTACGCCGTCGTGCGTAACAGGGGCCGACTCTGGCACCTCTCGGCCAGCCTGGTGGCGGCCATTCGGTCGTTAGGTCCGGCAGAACTAGCGGCCGGGCGTGACGGGGACGCAGTCACTCTGCTGGCGTCCATGCTCGCCCTCCACGATCATGTTGGTTGGGGGGCGGCGGTCAGTCACCTCCGTCGTAACCGGATGGCGCCGGGGAAGGAGCCCGACACTCGGGGCTTCGTCCATTTTACTAAGGGGCTCGAGGACGGCGAACTCCGCCTCTGCGAGGGCCTTGGCCGGGGCGACTACCCCTACGCCGACAGGTGTGGGCCAACAAAGTCGCCTCCCCCAAGTGGGTGGGACGCGGTGGACAAGACGACCCCCGCCTTCGATGGTGGGCGGGGCTCAAAGGGCTCCCGTACTTCGGGTTCCCGTCGAGGCGGCCGAGGTGCGCCGGGCCGTACCCGCGGCGGCTATCACGACCTGGACGCCCCGAGCTCTTGTGTGGCGGGGCCGTCCTTCGGAGGTTCTTCACGGGCCTACTCGGCCCGTGCGTCCCCGTGGTTTGGCGCGGCGCCGAGTCGGCGTCGCGACCCTCCTTCGTTCGCCATGGTGGAGCCATTCCCCCTACGCCACTTGCGCGGGGGACTGAGCCGGGAGCCCCTGCCGCAAAGTGTCGCGCGGGTGCTCCAGGAGATGCTTCCCGCCGTGGCGCCCGTCATCTGGGACACGGCCGGGGAAGTCACCCTGGTCGCCTTGGCTGACACGGTCGGGTGGTTGAGCCGCCGTCTCGCCTCCTTTGCCGCCCAAGTCAGGTCGGCTGACGAGTCTTCCGCGGCGCACCGTCTACTGGAGGAGACCGCTCTCCCCGCGGTCGGGGCCCACTGTGTCGCCCGACTGGAGGAGCACCGAGCCCACTTGGCCTGGTCGCAAGGTGGCGGATATGGCCCCACGGCGCCTCCGGCTGGGCACTCATCCACGCCGCAGTGGGGCGTCGGGACTGGGGCGTCGTATGGCCAGTATGGGTCCTCTGAGCAGCGCGGGGACTACTCCTCCCCGTCGGCGCCAGGGTACACGCAACTGCGGTATGCCCACGGTACGGGTTCTTCTGTGACGGGATCCACGCCGACGCATGCAAAACTGATGCAGGCGTGGGAGGCGCAGCGGTCTACCGTCCCCGGTGTCCCGTCCGCGCCGGACACTTTCCGTCGCGGGAGTTGGGGTGGACCGAGTGGGGCCCACAGGGACGCGTCGCCGCGTAGGGACGGACAGGGCCACCCCGGTGACATGGAGCCGTAAGTGAGGGCCCCAACCGGGGGCCTGGTGCGGTGGTGAGCGTAGTTCGCTTTGCTTTGCGTTGGTACACACGTAAAGGGCCCGTTTGCATTCCACAGTCGGGATCGGTCCTTGTGGGTGGTGACCACGCGTCGTCCGGGGTCACTCCCCCCGGTCGGGTGTCTGCCGCAGCGCGATGTTATGCCGACTGCAGTATCGCCGGACCTTCTCACTCGGAAGGTCCTCGATATATTCCCAGGTGTCCTCTCGGGGACCATACCCAAACCAGCGCACGCGGAGCATGAGTCGCCCCTTCTCGTCATACCCTTGTCCGACAAACTGGTCGAACACCGCCTCCATCGTTTTAGTTGACGATGAAGGCAGGGCGGGCACTTGCCACGCCGCGAGAGCCCGCTCCCAGACTGGGTCGCCCTCGTGTGGCTCCGGTGCCCGTGTGGCATGATTGCCATTAATCGTGCGGATGCGATCGTCACTCTCGATGGTCAGCAGCCGCCCATCGGTCTTTATTATCTGATAGTGGCCGCGGGTTTTGAAGATGAGTTTTCCTCCTTGGTTCTCGTGTGACTTCACGAAGACCCAGTCTCCAACTCGGAGCACCTGGCGGCGGCTCTTGTCTCGTTTGTCAAAGTGCCGCTTGTATCGGGCTTGTGCCTTTTCCATTGACTCTTGGACAAGCGGTATCATCTCGTCCAATCGTTTGAGAAAGCTGGCCTTCGCCTGACTTGGCGTGAGGGTGGACTCGACTTCTGCCGTCCCCTGTGTCAGCCGCTCGACGGCTATCGGGTTAAGCCGTCGGGGGCACACAAAGGAGAACCGTGCCTCTCCCGTGCTACTATGCACTTGGGAGTTGTATGCGGTCACAAGTAGTGACACGTACCTCGCCCAGGAGGAGACGTGCTCGCTGACATAGTGTCGCAACTGGCGCACTAATGTCTTGTTGAAGCGTTCCACGTGCCCGTTCGTCTGAGGGTGGTAGGGTGTAGCAAAGTTCTTAATTATCCCCAGCATTTGTAGGACTCCTTGATAAAGTACTGAGGCAAATTGAGGCCCGTTATCGGAAAGTGTGGAATCGGGTATGCCGTAACTGGCAATCCACACGTCCAAGAAGGAACTCAGTACATCCAGAGCCGTGACGTCTTTCAGAGGGGCGACAGGATTCAACTTAGTGAATCGATCACATATGACCAACAAATATTCATACCCCTCGGGGGTGCGTGGCAAAGGGCCAAGTAGGTCCAATGCAACAGCCGCGAAGGGCTCTTTCGCGGGAAACAGACGCATGGAGGCAGTACTCCGCGTCTCCATGAGCCTAGTCTTGGCACAGGTGGGGCATGCCGCCACCCAACCAAACACGTCGGCGACCAGGGAAGGCCAGTAATACCTTCGCCTGAGGGTCTGATACATCCGAGTGGCACCTGGGTGTGCGCCCAGCGGGGAGGACTGTTCCCGCTGGAGGATGTCCTTCGTGAGGGACTGGGGGACAACCACTTGTTGTACCCCTTGTTGATGGCCCTGACGGCAGAGTATGCCGTCTCCGTTCGCATAGAAACGGGTGGCCTCGGTGGTGTTCAGGTCTTTCTGGACCTTCTGGCAGAATTCATCTGCCTGTTGGGCCGTGGCCAACTCGGCCAACGGGATGGGCAGCGCCTGGGAATTCTCCGGGCGTCGGGGGTCTAAGACCGCCCCCGACCTCGTCGTCACCCCGACTATGGGTATCTCTTCCGGGAGGGGTTCTCGTCCTTCCCCTCAGTCGGGATACGGGACATAGCGTCAGCCACTGCATGACGCCGGCCAGGCTTGTACTCCACGTCATAGTCAAACTCGGATAGACGTACACGCCATCTGTTAAGGCGGTTGATCGTACATGTCGTGGTGGTCAGTTCCCACCGCCGTGCCTGGTGATCACATCGTATAAGGAAGTGCGTCCCTTCAATATAGGGACATAACATCGAGACGACCCATACCACTCCGAGGCCCTCTATCTCCGTAACGGTATAGTTCTTCTCAGCCGGGGTGAGTCCCTTACTGAAGTAACCAACTGGGTGATACTCGCCCGATGGTTGTTCTTGTAGCAGTCTGCAACCGAGTTGGTCGTAGCTGGCATCCACGTCGATGATGTACTTGCCTTCCTTCCTCAGGAGGGCCAATATAGGCGGGTTGCAGAGCAGTTCTCGCAACTTATCGAACGCCTCTTGCTCCTCTTGAGTGGGAGGGGAAAGCCGCTTTGGCAACGTCGTACTCGCCAAGCGGATTAGCGGCTTCGCGTACTTCGCGAAGCTGTCGGTGAAGCGCCGATATACATTACACATCCCCAAGAAGCTCCTAAGTTGGGTATGCGTCTTGGGGAACTGGGCCTTCCTGATGGCTTTCAGGTTCTTCTCATCGACGCTGATGCGTCCTGGCCGAACGACATGGCCAAGGTACTCCACCTCGCTACTGAAGAGGTGGCACTTGTTCGCTTTAAGCGTGACGCCTGCGTTGCCCAGTAGGGTAAACACCTTGTCCAAGTGGGACAGGTGTGTCTCCGCGTCATGGGAGAAGACAATTATGTCGTCGAGGTAGACCAGGACGTACTGCCACTTGACACCTGCGAGTAGCATGTCAATGGCGCGCTGGAAGGTTGCCGGCGCATTGCATAGGCCGAAAGGGAGACATTTGCACTGGAACGTCCCCGAGTGGCAGATAAACGTTGTGAGATGGCGATCCTCCAGTGCTACGGGGATCCAGTAGCCCGCGTTACTGTCTAACGTGGAGATGAAGTTTGCCTCACCAAGTGAGTCGAGGCAGTCGTCCATGCGGGGGAGGGGGTATGCATACCTCACCGTCCGCTCGTTAAGTTGACGATAGTCGATGCAAAACCGAGAAGAGCCATCCGGTTTCGGCACCAGGACGATGGGGCTAGCCCACTCACTTGAGCTGGGCTCGATGACATCCAGTTGTGTCATCTTTTTGACCTGCTCCCGTATTTTCTCGCGAGAGCGGGGCCCCATCCGATAGGGGTTCAAGCGTACTGGCTTTGCCCCGGGTTTGAGCTTGATGCGATGCTCCGTGGCTTTGATGAGGCCAAGGGAGCCGTCCCACAACTTGTGGTGCTTCTCGATGAGCTCATCGAGGCGTGCCTTGAAACCCTCAGGCACGTTCTCAGTGTGGATATGCGGACGATTGTCGCTGTCCTCCGGCGCTTGGGTCGGGGTACTATCCGTGTCCAAGGCCTGCCACTGCTCCGTAGTCACAGCAGTAACGTTGCCATCGTACCGATCAATGAACCCGAGGTTCATGCCCGCTGGGAAGCGCTTAGTTGTCTTCCCAGTGTGGATTATCTCCAGCCACCAGGTTTGCCCTGCAGTACAGGTCATCGTTCCTGGGGCGACATGTATCTGGTGTTTGTCAAACACCCAATGTAGGGGAGAAACGATTCCAGTCCCCTGGAAGGCCGTGCGCACTTGCACGTACCCTCGAGACCTTGGTTGGATTACTGTCTTCTTCGCCAGCCGGACTGAGGCGGAGGCAGAAGAGAGGCAGGCACAATACATGTCTGCCTTCTGGGTTGTCGCAGCAATAGTCCTGCCGCGACGTAAGATGGGGACACGCCCCCCATCGTGCATCCGGATGTAGTTGTCCGGACAACAGATCGCCGGAACATGGCGATCCGTGTAGTCTGTACCCAGAATCATGGGGACGGACATTCCGGGTACTACCCCGACAGTGATCTCCGTCGTATATGATCCAATGCGGACGTGAAGCGCAATGGTGCCCTTGATGGGAAGTAGACCACCATTTATGTCAAACATGGAGGCGGATGACTTGTCCGCCGCCTGGACCGTTACTTCCCTGGGAAGGAGATCTTCCCGGATGAGGGAGACGCCAGACCCGGTGTCTATTATGACCCGGGTGGCCAACTCATGCCCTTTCATAAGCCATACTCGGGCTGCCACTTGATATTTGCTGCCTGTCAGGATGGCAACGACCTTACTGCTGTCGACGCCCTTCGGGAGACACATATCCCGAGGGCGTACCCCCTTGGGGCGGGTGAGGAGCCACCTGGCTTTCGTGGACGACTCATCCGCTGCCCCAGATGGGACCACCGGGGGCCGCGGGGTTTCCTTACCCCCAGTGGTTAGGCGTTTCCCGCATCGGAGTGGGATGCGGGTGCCGGATCCTCCTCTGAGTGTGAGGGTTCCCCCTCCTCAGTGGTGGAGTCGCTTTCGACCACTCCCTCCGCGGCTTACGTGGCAGCGACGACGGGCGACGCCTGCTGGCGCGGCGCCTGAGTATGGCGCCGGGTCTGGGGCCGCGCCCACGGACTTACCATCGCCAGACGGGCCCTGAGACGTGCATCCAACTTGGGACACGTCTCGGCCCAATGTCCCTTTTGGCCACACTGCCAACAGGGCTGGGTGCGCGGTCCATCACCGGAGCGGGCAGTCGTCGGTGTAGTAGCCGCGACTGCCGACCCCGCAACCTCGTCTCGCGCAAAGTAGGCGCGGGTACGCGGCGTGGTGCGAGGCACAAGGGTCTGCCTCGCCTGGCGCCGAAGGCTTTTTGCCTCGGTTACCTTACGGGCTTCCTCTGCCCGCTCTTTCTGCTGCTCCGAGCGGAGCCAGCGAAACTCGTCACCCTTAGTCTGGGAAAGGCGAGCCAGCTCGGCCAAAGTCATGGCCGGCGTGTTCCGCTCACGCACAGTGGCGCGTACCGCCCGGTGAGCTCCCTCCACGAAGCGCCCCTTGAGGGCGCCCGACTCATGGAGAAAGCCGCACTCGGTGTTCAGTCGTCGCAGGCGTTCGGCAAAGGACAACTCGTCCTCGCCGGCCTCCTGGGACGCTCGATTAAACTCTTCCACTCGAAGAGCGATGGATGCCTCATCGGCATGCATCCGGATCATCCAGTTGACCAGTTCCAAGTAGGAGGTCACCTCCCCAGGGTTGCCCCCACGCCGAGTAAGCATGACGGCCATCACGGCTGAGCGGAGTGGCTCGCGAGTGAAGTCCTGGACGACGTAGAAGGCCTCGCCTTCCGAGACAAAACTGTCGTCACACGCCTTTGCGAATTTACGCAAATACTGGAAGACCTTGTGGGGTGGGGTCCCGTCCCACTCGGATCGGGACCCGAAGGAGTGTGAGATATCCTTCTTGAGCCGACCCATGTTATGGGCCTGCTCGCGCGTGTAGAGATTTGACTTATTCTCCAACGCGTATGTCTCACAGTCAAGCATGTCCTTATACTGGGGATTGTTCACTGTGATCCTGGCCGGTACAACTCGTACCGATGAGGCAAGCCTGCCCCGGATGGGCGCATAGTCCGCGCCCGCACTACGAGGTTGTCCACGCGGGAAGGACGCGTGGGTGCGCCGCGGCGTCCAGGAGGAGTCCTCCTGGGTGCCGGGTGTACGGATGTAGGGGAAATCCCCCCATGAATATTCTCCATCTGAGGATTGCGACGTATAAACCAGTCGACGACGGGGGGAATAGTAGCCCCCCCGACGCGTTCGGGCCTTGGAAACTGGAACCGAAGCCACGGCGGGCAACCCCTGTAGGGATCGCGCCGCCTCCGTCCGTACCCCGTGGGTGATGACGTCCACCAGCTCGGGACCTATCACCCCCTCAGAGCCCCGGGGAGCACGACCAGAGCTCCCACCTGGCGGCTCCCGTGGAAAGGTGGGCACAGTCCAACCAACCAGAGTCGGGGACGGCCTCTCCGTCCGCGACACACGGGCCCGCCGACTTCCGCCGAAGAGAATGCCAGCACCCGGATGGAGACTCTCGGTGTTACTGCGAACCATGGGTGCCCCAGCCGGGGGGCGAACGCCACTGAGCCCAACGGGCAAGGCCTGGGGGCGGAATAAAGACCCACGCCGAGGGTCACCCGCATCCCCGTCGCTCTGACTGAGTAGGTCGCCGCTCGTCGGCGGATCGACACCCGGGGGGAGGTCAACACAGCCCCCACCACTAGTCATTCCGGAGCGCCCGGGGGGGTTCCCACGCCCACCCCTGTCCGTGGGCCCCCACGTTGGGGCTCGCCAACCTGGCGTTGCGGGGTTGCAACACGAGGGAAGAAATCGCTGGGGAAGAACGTCGACTCGACCTTCCCCGAGGGGCCCCTCGAAGAAGACAAAGTGTGTCCTCCCTCCCCTGCTGCTCCACCAAATGTGGCAGCACAGCACGTCCACCCCCAGCCCGGGGGGCGACCGTGCCGTGTGCCCGGTAGTCCCGAGTAAGGACCCCGGAAGAAAACACCGGAACCGCCAACACACAACTGGCGTGGCCGGGTACACCCCGACGTGCACGACACAGCACTGTTGGAGCCGAATGTTTACTTGGTGGGCGAAGGGGGTCGGGGACAGCACCGCAGACCTCCCCCCTTATATACCCGCGGGGACCCCGCCCAGAACATGCAAAAAAGGGGTCCCAACATAGACACGCACCCCGACCCACCAGGGCCACCCACTCCCGTTGGGAGTGGAAGGTAGTAAACCACGCATCGCTCCCGCGCAAACGAAGCCCATTAAGTAAGCAAGGCGTAAATCCCAAAACATTAGCGCAGGATGAAAACCCAGGACGACTAGGAAGATGTAACAGTTACCCGATTTGGGTGCATACTTCCGAACTTCAGTACTAAAGCAATTTGCCCGTTAAGCCGTTACTCGGGACCTTTAGTGACCGTCTTCCTAACCATCCCAATGACCTGGCCTGGTAAGTGACCTTGTGCCTGTGTGGTCTTCTGCGATCTGGGCCTCTAGTTGAGACGGATCGCGACAGGTGACCGCGGTAGGTGGCATACTACCACAAGTTAGACCACTACTCGTGGGCCGCAGCCAAGCTACACCCGGCGTGCAACAAGATGGAGGCCCACGGCAGGCCTCGCTGACGGTTTCGAATGACGTGCCAGCGAACAGAGAGTGGAAATATGATGCCAAAGCGGTCTTGCCTCGAGAAGTCCGCGTCCGCACTAACGCTTTGCACACGAGCGCTTCCCGCACGGCCGACTGTGAATGCTTTCCCAGCAGCAGAGTGGCCAACAAAAGTCGACGAAGGCATCGGGATGAGGAAGTATGGGTGTACACGTCAAAAACCAACGGGTGCGGCCAGTCTGAAGGAGGAGAAGCGCCGACCATAAACCGTGCAACGAAGCAAGTTGAGCCAGTACGAGTGTCAACATCGAAAATCGACGTCTCGGGCCATTTTGCAGGGAAGGGGGCAACAACCAAAATTCGTCGAACGGAGCAAGTTGAGCCTGTCCGGGGGTCGACATCCGAAATCGACGTCTGAGGTCATTCTGAAATACATGTGATGATGCTCGCTTACGCCCAGGCACCCGGCCTGATTGAGGAAGCTTCGCTGCTTAGCCCACCCCTTGCGCGGGGCCTTTCTGGTATAACATTTTGATTAGACCGCTTCCAAGTCAATTGAAGTCCGTAATGAGAGCTTCGACATCAAACGAGGAAACGGGATCTCCAACGCGCTTTTGCGGCAATTAGGAACATAACTGCATCTTGGATCGGCAAGTGCGGTGGTATCGCTTGCAAACACGGTGCTACCAAAGATTAGCCCCTTCTGGAGGGCAGGCGGCACCGACATAAAAACGCCGAGCGCAGCAAGCTGAGCCAGTCCGGGTGTCGACATCGGAAATCGACGTCTCAGGCCGTTTTGGAGTGGAGGGGGCACCGACCAAAAATCGTCGAACGCAGCGAGTTGAGCCAGTACGGGTGTCGACATCGAAAATCGACGTCTAAAGCCATTCTGGAGGGCAGGCGTCACCGACTCAAAATCGTCGAACGCCGTGTTTCATGTTAACGTGGGTCTTGGCATGCCGATATGGCATCTGGGCAAAATCGCAAGGGGAGCAGGCACATGCCGACGATCGCAACATGTATGATGTTCAGCAGAATCGAGCCACAAGTCTCTTTTCTGTATACCACGTTTGCAGGTTGTATGTCCTTTTTCAAGGCACGTAACACACGATTGTGCATCGCCGATCAACTTGTGTGTGTTCGAAGTCCGTGACGAAGATGGAGAGCGAACGGCACTGGACAAGAACAGTGGAACGCAACCAGTTCAGCCAGCCTGGTCATCATCCTTCTGAGAGGACGAACGCAACTGGCGGAGAGTCGGCCCGAAAAACAGACCGGAACACATCTAATCGGATGACATGGGTTCTACCCATCTCGCGAATTCGACCATGCGCTGCGAGTTTTCCGCAGACTGTCGTGATTATTCCGCTTTTATGCCACTGTTTGGTGATGATGAAGGACTCCTCTGAAGCTTCTTTGCGGAAGTCTAATGCAAACGTCGTCATAATACTGGCAGCTAGACTTCCCTCGACAGCCGAGAGCAACACGTACGGCATCTGAGAACAATTCAGGCCCCGAGTGGCCCGATGCAGCGGTAACATCTGTGCCCATGACGGCCAGAATGAAGTTTACAGGATCAATCACAGACTGCCCGGGCGCCTTGGCGTGCGCACCTTCTCAAGTCAGAGAAAGAAGGTTGCAAGCGTTGCGCCAAATTGACAAAGAGGCAATGCTGACCAATGAGATGCTCAAGAATTCGTATCACTCGTAGTTAAGAACAGTACAAGCACAACGATTCTTTCGATGTTGGACTGAGCTCATCCAAAATTCGCCTGACAAGACCATCTTTGGTCCTGACACTTTCTGAGACTGACAAGGACATATCCACCTTTTTGCGGAACGATAATAAAGAGGCCGTGGTAGTGGGGGCCAGGGTCGGTCAGCACGCGCATCCGCTTGCCATGACACGGCCCTTGCAAAGACAGGGACCGTCACATTTTCTTTCCAAGTCCTCAAGCAACAACTGAATTGTCGCCAGAGACCTCTAAATCCCACGTCCGGAGACCATAATTAGCGAAGCTATCTACGGTACTGTTCACCACCGCTACAAAACATGGCATATACAGGCCGTGTGGCGCATGGGGATTGGTCGAGACGCTCTTAATTGAGGCACCTTTCTTGGAATGTATTGGATGTTCCAAATAGTAGGAACGCCTCCAGTAGGCTACATCTGTTGCGCCATACATATTTTCACGTGTCTGATCATTTTAATCATTCTGTGGTCAGGAGCGCCTGTTGCCTCCTGTGATATGTCACAACCTTCCCACCCTGGCCATCGTGACATCGTCACGTTTCCCAGAATCCCCATCCAAACGCGTTTTGGATGGGCTTTCGGATGGACAATGGATGGGAACCGGACGGCGTTTCCACCTCTGGAAAGCCCAGCCGAATCGTTTTTGGATGGGATATCCGTCGGGCACCAGTTGTTCCCAGCTGGCCTATCAAAAGTGCTTTTTCTTATCCCCGTCGAAAAACAAAAATACGAGCCGCCTCAGGAGAGTCTCACGAGCAAGCACATGTGCTTCGCTGCTTCCGGAGTGCCGTAGCTGATTTGCTACAACATGCTCCCAAAAAAAGGCCTGTTCCAGTTCTTCCCAAAACTGAAAAAATCCGTCTGAGTGGTCAGGAACACACATTCTGTTCAAGAAAACTTATACTGGAAGAGGGTATTTTCCCAAGTTACGTTTTCTGATGACGATCTTGTCTAATCACACACGAGCTGGAAGTTATCCACCTTCAGCTGTTTGACCTACGCTTCTGACCATAGACGGCGGTACACCTGTCGTCGTGACGTTTCTGTAACGTGAGCACACCGGCCTCGCGCAGCACCCGGCCGATGAACACCTCCCCCAGCCGTTAGGTGGACGCCGACCGCGCGTCCCCCCCCCCCCCATGGGTGGCCCGCCAGCGCCTGAAGTGCTGGCGGGTAGCCGACCCCCAGCAAATGACCCCCCCCATCTGGTGCCGACCCGAGTACCGCCAGCGGGGGTTGGGGGGAATTGATGAAAAGGAGGAGGTGGCTCAGGTCAGTCGGAAGAAGGGGGCGGTGGGAGGGATGTCGAGGTACGGAGACGGAGCGGGGGGGGGGGGGGGGGGGTGTAGAGAACGTGTCAGAGAGCTGAGAGGGAAGCGGTCCCCGCCAGCCACTGGACAAGAGGGTGGGGGGACGCGAAATGAGAGGGGGGCTGCTCGTGGGTACATATCAGACAGGGCTATTGTCGGCGTCGTCCTACAGAGGTGTGGAAATGACGCGTACTCATGAAAAGGGAGGCGTCCATGCACAGCGGGAGCAGTGAGGTATCATCAGCGGACCTGATCGACACATCATCGGGCGAAGGGGATGCGAGAATGTCGCCAGATGGGCCAATCCAGGGCTGTAGTTATGCCTATTCTTTTCAAGAGAGCGCGCCCTTTTCTCCACGCCGAGGGCGCCTTCAGCTCGTGCTTGGCGTGATACAAACCCCACGACATACCTATGGAAAGCCCATGAGTTGGCGCGTCTCTTGATATGTCGAGCTCTTCCAGGTCTTCTTCTGGTGTTTTTCAAAACCGGGGAAGATAGCTCGAGTGAGCTCTCGGACGTCGTCAGAACCGCTTTTCTGCGTTCAGACTGACAATTTCCCACACAATCTGAGATTGGGAAAAATTGGTACAGGTGGGAAAAACTGGTGCGGGACGTATATAGATGGGGATCGCGATGGCCTTCTTCCAGGAAATCGTTGCGCTGGCGAGACAGCGTGTGATGCGCGTCAGGAGCAGCCGTTTCACATGCGCGGCAGGAGCAGCCGTTTCACATGCGGGCCACGTCATCCTTTTAACAACTCTTCTCCGATTGGATGCAATCCTAGACTTTTTGAACAATGCTCTGCGAGCAAAAGAGACAACATGCGCTGACAGCTGGAAAAGAAACAAGGAACGACACGCAGCCCCTTTTGTTTGGACGATACTACACAGCCCCTGCTCACGCATTCGCCGCTGCGCGATATGCACTTTGAAAAATACCGTCATCTTCATCAAGTGCATCACAAAAGTAGCATCAATGCTGCGCCATAGCGGCGCAGACCGCTGCACAAAAACACAAAGATCCCAACAAAAGCACGGCCGTCACGCACACCGGCGCTTGCCCCGTACGCAATGCGAAGAGCAGCGTCAATGCCGCGCCGGAGCACCGAAGACCACTGCACAAAACAAACAAAGACCCCGACAAGAGCTCAGCCGACACGCGCACCGGCGTCTGCCCCGTGCACAATGAGATCAGCAGCGTCACCACGTCGCAGCCACCCTGCACCTCCACCTACTCATCTTCATTGTCCGTGAAGCGTTCACTGTCCTCCCCCTCGTCCGAATCGTGAAGCCCAGAGTCCGAGTCGTCCCCGTCAGTCAAGGAAGACGGTGCGCCCACGTCGTCGGCATCGTCACCGTCGCTGCCATCGCTGTCCGCGCCACAGCCCACGTCAGGGCCCTCCCTACTCGTATCATCAGCCGGTGCAACGCTGTCACCCCCACTCGGACCTGCGCGCCCGCCCCCGCCGCGGGCCCCACGTGCAGGGCCGCTCCCGCGGCTTTGTCGCCCTTCTACGTCGAGACCAATGATGTCCGCCCCGTTGCGTTACGCTGACTCATCGTCGGGAACGATAGCGAGGATAGTGGGAGGCGGCATCTCGTCACCTTCGACAAGAAGGCCACCGCAAACTTCAACGCCTGCGTCATTGGCACAACTCAGCAGTGGGGTCACCGGCGCACAAGCGACACGGGGCGGTGTGTCCGTGGTACCCATGGTCGAGGCGGAGGAAGCAGCAGCCGTGGCACCGATCGAGGTAGACGCGGGGACGGAGGTAGTTTTTTTCACCACCGCCCGCGTCGGCGCCGGCGGCGATGGCGGCGGCGATTGGTCCTGGGGAGTGGCAAATGTCCACACACCGTCGCTCGAGCACACAATCACGTCGGGGTCGATGTTTTCAAAGATGCGGTAGCCTGCTTCAATGTTCTTGTTCTTGTGGTTCTTGCGCAAGTGCGCGATCGACACCGTGAATTCGTCCACCCAGTTCTGGTACACGCCCTTGTCGCTCCCCACACGGCCACGTTTGCCCTGGTTCAGCGTCACGCGGAGCTCCTTTCGCACAAAGGATGCAAGAAGAGCGTGGTGGCCAGCAAGCATGTCCACGTGGAAGCGGCGTCGGGATACGGTGTCCTTGACGATGCGTGCCGCACCGCCTATCTTCATGAAGACGGTCTGGGCAGCAGCTACCAACACGTTCTCGCCCTTGTAGCTCGTGATGAACTTGTCTACGGCGAACCACTTTTCAGCCTTACCCTTCGCCAACGGCTTGTGCGAGATGCCAAGCGACTTAGAGTACGCCTCGAGGGCAAATTCGCGGATCGCCGCGATAGTGTGCGGGATGGTCGCGGCGATGACGACCATGGGCCCCTTGCGGATAGGGCTGGAGCCCTTCTTGGACGACGAGAACCACGGACGGTTCATGAAGTAGCTGTGCGCCTCCTCTGCCGTGACGTCGTACACCTTGATAACGTGGTCCGTAATGGTCTGCGTCACCGTCTCCGCGTCCATATGGATGTTGCGAGAGACCGCGGCCGACGCGATGAGCTGGTTCTCGTGGTCGCGAAGGTGCTTGCGCACCAATGACGCCTTAACGTCGTAGTCAGTGGCGGCCTCCATGCCGGCAACGTTGCCCTCCTTGGAGAACAAGACGGGCTTGACGTCCTTGACGTCCTTGACGTCCTTGGCCTTGCTGGCGTCGTTGTCTTTCGACGGCACAGCACTACCGCTGCCGGCATCGCTCCCGCTTTGGACGGTGGAGCTGGGAGCTCTCTCGGCTTGAGGGCTGCGTTTCGGGACGCTGCGGCTCGCCGCGACGCGGATGGACGCCTTCGCCATGGCCGTGCGCTCGTAGCCCTGGCCCTGCGCGTCCACGCGCGCCTCAAGGCGGTTGAGGCTACTGCGTAGGTGCGCAATGCTCTCCTCCGACGTTTTCATTGCCGCCCACAGCGCCTTGCTCTCATCCTTAACCGCCTTCTTTACATGGTTACTGACCATGTTCCAGGCTGCCTGCGCCTCGGGCGTCGACGCATCGTCTTTGGCCGTGCTGGCGCCATCACCAGGCACGCCGTTCGTGGCGTTCTTCGCCTCCTTTGCCGACCCGCCGGCTGTGGCGCCAGGCCAGCGGGTAAAGGTCCGCTTTTTGCTCCCGCTAGCTTGCTTGGCAGTGGTGGGTGCCGGCGGGAATGGGCGTGCCAGACACACGTCGGGTGCGGCGGACAACGGCGCCAACACTTCGCCATCAGCTGACAACACAGCGGCCGCCGCCCCTGAGGCGGCCTCCCGTGCCTCCATCTGTTCCCCACATGGCACCGGAAGCGGAGTCAGAGTGTTTGATTGCATGACCGTCGGAGGAGACCAAGGTCCTTCGGGAGCAGAAGGAAGCTCGCTTATGATCAGCTGCTGCGGTACCCCTGCATCAATGGAGGTTGTTTCTTGACCCATGGAGCGCACCGTCGGCACCGGCGGACGAGCGCCGCGCATGGAAGCGGACGGCGACGTGGTCATCGGTGCAGGGCAAGGAGGCGACAAGACGGGTATCATAGGGATGCGAAAGGGAGTGTTCTCAAACTTCAAACGCCTAGGACCGTAGCGGGCGCGAGGGGGGTCAATGCCACCGTCACCGCTGCGACGCAGAGCGCGCTCGAGGTTGAACACAGTTTTCGAACCAGTGTGAGCATCCCCTGCCGGCTGCGGGAGGGGGGGGGCCACTGCACAGTGCCTGGTTGCGGTTGTCCGCGCAGTCTGCCGAAATGACACCAGTGGCCGCACGCGCCGCGCCGGGCGGGGTAGGCAGCAGGTCGTACGCTACAAACACTTCCGTGCGCGCAGAGGTTGACGGTGTTTGAGACCTTTGGACCAGCGGAGCGTCGACGACTTGCGACGTGGGGAGTACGTGATGCAGCTGTTGGTGATAGTCGGCAACGGCGCCTGAGCGGAGGCCGACGCCACACCACCAGCGGAGTGCTTCCACGTGTTGGCCGCCGTGCGTTCGTTGCGGAGGCGCTCGTTCTCGGCGTCCCACTCGGCACTTGCGTCAGCCGGCGAGCGCCGCGCGCACATGCGCGGGGCGCGCCTGCTGGGTAGGTACACCACCATGACGGAGGTCAGTGCCCGTGGGTGTGATAGCAGTAAATGAGAAGGGTGATTGGTGACAGGGAAACAGGCGAACAAAGGCAGCAGAATGGTGACGACGGGGATGTGGGGAGCGCGTCAGTGGCTGCTCTGCATGTCGATGGACTCGGCACCCCCCACTCGCCCTGCGACCACAGACCGTCTGCTTCTATACATTTTGGATCCAGGCAAAGGCCACGTGCAGCCCTTGATGCAAGCCGTGCAGCCCTGTCGTGCGTGTGCCCTGCCGGGGGAGCGGCCGCACGGCAAGAGAGGGCCAGCGGTGCGCAGGGGTGACTGCATGGGAGTAGAAGCGCGCGCAGGCTCAACGAGATGGCAACAGGAAAAAGGACCACTCCTTGGGAGGCGCAGCAGGGGGCTCGCAAGAGGCGCCAATCTTCTCGGTCAGAAAACGCGCGCAAAGAAAGGACGCGGGAGATACGGAAATGCAAACGGCTTTCCCAAGCGAATGAGAGTGGGGTGCATCAGAATCGTCGGCGGTCGTGCCATATAGGCTTGTTGAGTGCGCCCCGAATTTCGGGGCGCTGGTGCATAATGCGCCCCTGAGCGCCCTTTTGAGCGCTCAGTGCGCCCTGAGCGCCCCAAAAGCGCCCGTTGTAGCACCCATAAATGATCAGGTAGCCCCCTCTTTTTCTGACGTTCTTAACTGTGTCAAATCTCCTCCCCCCCATATGCACGTGCCGTCTTGTGTCGCATGAGACGACACCGCCATGAGGTTGTTGTCGATGGCGGCTTGGGCGGCGTCGGGGGGGAAGCGAAAGATGGGCGTCAAGGGCGGCGTTGGAAGGGGAGGGGAAGACGGGATGGCTGATGAGCGCGGAGCCCGCGGCGTAGATGGGAGCGACATCGAGCGGCGAGCCAGCCGCGGCGGCAGCGGTGACGGCGCCGGTGGAGGCGGGGCGCGCCCGATGGAGCAGAGGGGAGGGGTGTCGAAAGAAGCGTGGGAGCACGGAGGGTGGAGGTCGCGGGAGGTGCATGAGAAGCATGCTGCTGCTCTGGCGCGAAGACGAGGGCCATTGCTGCTGCCATGGCCACCTCCCGACGGGCCCTTCCCGCCGAACCGCTGAGGCAGCTGCATCCAGGGCCGCTGCACCCGGCGCGGCTGCAGAAAGTGGCTTCGGTCACTCGGTCGACCACGTAGTTAAATTCTACGACAATAAGTATTCCGAGCGCCCAGCAAAGCGCCCAGGAAACCGTGGGCGCTGGGCGCTCAAGCGCCCTCTGAGCGCCCTTTGAGCGCCTAAAATGCGCCCCAATAGAGCGCCCTGGGCGCACTCAACAACCCTAGTGCCATAGGAGATTTTTTGGTTCCTTCTTTGCGACACATTGGCGACACACAGCGGTCGAGTGTCGCCAACGTGTCGCGCAGGGGGGCTAACTGTGTCGGAGGCAGGAGCACCATGGGAGCACGCCGGCAGCGGATAAGCATCCGGCCGTGCCGGTTTCTGGCATAATCTGCGCAAATTATTTACCACTGATTTTGGGCATATGTTTCAGTACTATTTGGCGGATGCAGATT
>Ga0209093_1000757_pt1 | contig 17970 bp, 23 predicted proteins | sample SidtaG_4_FD_187450 | JGI IMG/M metagenome (GOLD analysis project Ga0209093, IMG submission 187450) | Marine algal microbial communities from Sidmouth, United Kingdom - Sidmouth_Male1 metaG (SPAdes) (version 2) | ecosystem: Host-associated > Algae > Red algae > Unclassified | place: Sidmouth... | reverse complement strand
CCCCCCCATCACACCCCCCATGATCACCCGCCCCCGCGGCACTACATGGCGCTCCTCCTGCAGCCACAGACAGGGATGTGCAGGGCGGGATGCGTGGGGACAGGGGGAGGGCGGGGGGCGTTGGCGGGAGGGGGGGAGTGCGGCAGCTCCCAAGCCACCCGCACTATTCGTGCTGCGGCCCAAGGAGCGGCCCAGGCCGCCGTTCAAACGGTCTACCCAGCGGCTTCTCGCGGGACGCGGCACGCGATCGACATCTCTGCGGCGGCTGCGTCAGCCGCGGCCGTGGACACTGTCGAGGTCCACACGGTCGCGTCCGGGTTGGCCGCGGCCGCTCCTGCGTCGGCGACTGCGTCGCCGCGCGCCGACCTGAAGGGGGGCCCAACGTCCAGAACGAAGCGGAAGTGGCTTTCCCTGGACGACAAGGTGAAGCTCATCACCGTGAAGGAGTCGGGCGCGTTCATGCCGTGAGCGGTCATTAAACCGGCATTTCCAATTGACGTGTCCGAAGAGGCCATCAAATCTTCGTTGCGACAACGCGAGTCCCTCCGCAAGCGGTCCTGGGAGGATCCGGGGGCTACACGGCGGGTGCGGCGGTCAACGTTTTCTGATGTCGACCGAGAACTGCGACGGTGGTACAACATTGTGTCGGGGCTGGGAGCAGATTTGGTGCCCCCTGCAGTGGAGGTGCTGAGGGCGCGGGCAGAGGACATTTCCGCCCATCTCGGCGTTTCCATCTTTTGCGCGTCGGCTGCCTTCATCAGGCGGTGGGCCAAACGACAGAACCTCGTGAACGTGTCCCTGTGGGGAACGGGTGGCTTGGCGGCGGCGGACGTTGAAGCATCAAAGCAGCGGATGGCTGAGATCCGGGCAGACCTACTCGCCTATCACCCAGAGCAGATTTACGTCATGGACGAAACCGGGCTTTTTTCTCGGTGTCTCCCTTACTGTGCCTACGTAACGGCGGGAAGTCGGCGACGCGCGCGGGGCAGCGAGGCCATGAAGGCAAAAGATCGTGTCGCCCTGGTCCTCGCGGTCAATTGGAAGGGGTAAAACAAGATTCCTGTGGCTGTCATCGGCAAGGCTGCCGTTCCCGTGTGCTTCAAGGACCCTCGAGAACCCTGTCCGCTGCCCTACTTCTCCCAAAAGTCGGCATGGATGGACGGTGTCGTCTACGAGAAATGTTTCAACACGGTTTTCCTGCCGGCCGTGCGGGGCAGAACGCGGCTCTCTTTCATCCGAATCGTCGACAATTGCGGTGCCCACGAAAAACTCAAAGACGGTCAAGTCACCATTCTCCCTCGTCCCCCAAACATCACGTCCGTTCATCAACCGCTCGATGACGGCATCAGCACCGCTCTGAAGAGGCGCTGCAAGGGGCGCCTTTTGGGCCTCGTTATTGGATTGTTTGAGCGCTCGCGGCTCGGGGAGAGCTCTCGTGCTACAGCTACACCCAGGACATCCCTCCATGTGAACCGAACGTGCGGGTCGAGCCCTCTTCTGTGACAGCTGCACCACCACCGAACGCGCAAGGGCAGCGGCGTTGCGCTCCGCGGAGGCGGGCGGCTCCACCGCTGTTCGTGCTCGGATTGCGTGACGGCGCTCAAGCACACCTCCAAGACATGTCCGAGATTGTTTTGGAGGAGTGGGATGCGATGGACCCATCAGCGATTTCGCACTGCTGGGTCAACGCACGCAGTTTGCCGGCGGCAATGGAAGCGACCGTGATGGCCATGCAGGGGTCATACCGGCATTCCCTGCGCACTGTAGCTGAGGACGTTGAGAAGGTGCTGCTTCATATAGGCAGTTGCTCCATCGGCGCGCGGTGCTTTGGAGACGCCGGGCCAGCGGAGTGCCAGCTGGCAGTAGAGATCCGTGGAATCGACTGCGGGAGGGAGTCGCCGCAGTGCATTGAAAGCGATCGCACAAGTCGCCACCATTCTTGAGAAAGCGGACAGCTCATTCCTACTGCGTGTCAGAAGCAAGACGAACGATGTACAAAATATTGCTGATGTCCCAATTTTGTCCTCTCCGGGGAAGAACAACAGTGCTCATATACAACTCTGAGGACTCCGAAGCACGGAATGACTGTTAATAAGGAAGAATTCAAAGTACATCTGAGAACAGACTGTTCGAAAGCTGTGTCTGCTTCGGATAATTGTATCATGGCCGGTGCCTTCATGCCCCTGCAACGCGCGATTTGGTTGAAAATCCGCTCCAAAAGTCTAAAGGAGAACGCTCGGAGCTGGACAGTTGCGCACCTCTCTCGCGCCAACATTCGCATCTCAGCTGAATCTCCGCGGATCGGTCGGTCTGGGACTTCTGGTGGGACAATTCGCACCTCTGGGCGCCGGAACCGACTGTGGATCGCCGAGAATCGCCCGCGATCCCCGAAAAACGTCAGGAAACAGCCGGGCCCGACTGGCCTCCTTGGGTGTTGCGCAACAGTCCGGCGAACAGAACAGACGACCTTTACAGTTCTCTACCATCTGATTGGCTGCAACGCAGCTTTGCACGAAAGATTCGATCGCTGATTGGTCATGCGGTCCCGTCGACGCGCCTTCGTCTTCGTCGCCGACTTCAGCCTGATGAATGTTGCTTGGAGCGACACAGGGGTGATCGTATTCGTGATGCGATAGCAGAGGGGGGAATGCAGCCTGCTGAAGGGGAGTCTAACCGAAGTGCGGGTAAAAAGACAATGCCTCTGCGCGTGCTCTTTATTTTTAAAACATCCAAGCACACGCCATATTGGTACTCTGGCCCGTCGCCGCCCCCCTCCGACGAAGCCTTCTCTGTGCTGTCAGGAAAAACGTTCATGCGTGAAGGACGCCGCTGGGCTACGCCCTAGGCTCCACTCTGTACAGATGACGAGTAGGTGGGAGGCGAAGCAGGGAGTATCGGGCGGGGACGGAGAGACATGTAGGAGGACGCGATCCAGGCCCTACACAGTAACGGATCACACAACGAGGCGCGGAGGATGTCACCAGGAAAATTCTTTAATGAAGGCGAAGCAACGCTGGCATGCACGTACAGAATCATCACGGAAGGCATCCCGCCCCCGCACCCCTGGTCATCACCCGAAGCCCCTCACACAGCTCCAGTGTTACCTTCCCCCGACCCCCCGGCCACCCCTCTCAGAAACTAGCTCACACATAGACGCTCACGCACACGAGAGATTTCCACCCCAGCACGGAGCACCGGTGCGAAGCGAGACGAGGGTGGCTGGCACATCGACAACGGGCCGACGGTGCTGACGACGGTCGCGGCCGACGGTCGGGGTGGCACCAACCGTTTTGATGCACTCAGACAATTTCAATTAGCAATCGACTTCAGCATGAAAAGTGTGCGGAGAACTCCTTGTCAAGTACGCAGTAAACAACATTTTCCAAGTTTTCAAGTGCACTGCTGTTCTTGCCCGAAGAGGACAAAATTGGGACATCAGCAACATGTGGTGGAGCCATCAAGACGCCGAGAGGTGACAAACTGACCGGAAGCGGGGAGGTCAGTTTTCGGATTCTGGTTTGATAGCGAAGCGCAATCGCACAGTCGATGCAGTCCTTGACCCAAGGGTGCGGGGTGCCGCACCTGCGTGTACCCACATGGTGAATGTCTGGGCAAAGGCTGCCCTTGGGAAAAGCCATCGCACAGAATAATCTCAAAGCTAGTTGAATGTTGTGCAGTCGGATCTTCACGAGTGCGGTGCTTGCACGGAGGAAAGATACGACCATGGGAGGGGGGGGGGGGGGGGGGGGGGGCGGGGCGTGCACCGACACGCTGCGTACACCCGACCGCAGGAAAACTGTGCAGAGGTTGCCCTCGGGAAAAGCCAGTATACCGAAACATCTCAATCTGTCGAACATGGCGCAGTTGGATCTCCACCAATGCGGCGCTTGCACGTAGGACGGATGATAACATGGGGGGTGATGGGAGGGAGGGGTACAACTGGAAGGGTGGTGGTTGCAGTGATGACTACAAGAATACAAAGAAAAGAATAGCAGGGGCAGGCACGCAAGTGTTCCAAGATGGGGTATGTGACACAGCACGTCACATTGCTTGACACATAGACACATGTCAACTTCAGCTGGCTTCCAACAAAAGCACGTGCACAGAGCATTCGGTCCTTAATAGACTACGAACAGACACGGTCCGACATACGCACGGTCTCCCACCTCCCATTGACTCACCCCATCCACCCGCCGGCGTCGTTCGCACGCCATTCCCTGCGGAACCTCTTGGTCAACGCAACTGTGTGCAGTACAGCGTGGGAGAAATGTCGACAAAGAATGCGACGCCGGAGGGAACGAGAAAGAAAACGCGCGGCGGGTGACGAGACATACGCGCAGGATGGGCACGCAAGATGAGCTGCGGCAAAGACGTGGGCATGATCCCCGCGGCGGTCGGTGTGGTGTAGGTGACCGGTCAGTGTGGTGTAGGCATGCGTGTATGCCATCGTGCAGGTATGTGGGAATGAGAGCCAGCTGCAGCGACGCCCGCATTCAACCGACGCATGCGGCTGAATTTGGGTCAGGGCCCACTCTGACGAACGGCAATCATCCCTACAGTGCGACCCCTCACTTGCCCTGGGATAGACCAATCGGTAGCCCTCCGCGTGCGATTCATCAGCCGAGGAAGCTCCCGATTCGTACTATTTTGCACGGACAGGCTGTGTTCCAGAAGGCTCAAATGCGACACAGAAATCCTACCAAGCCCTTGTGTAAATGATCCCTGATGAGTCCATTTCGCTTTGCATCGCTGCTCTTGGCGGTGCTGTCCAACCCAACCCACCACTGTGGACCAATCACATTGCGTGTGAGGTCCACCGAAGCACTCCAGCTGCAGCTGTCCACGCACCGTGGCCACAATTGACTTGGCCGTGGCCTCCTGTCGGGCCGGCTTCAACCGCTTTAATCTTGCGCACGCTGCGCCGTCACAAAACATGGATGATCCAGTTCGGCTCGTCATGTGTCATCGTTGCCATTCACAGATGCCTGTCGCCGCGGACAGAGTGGCACCACCCGCCGCATCTCTCCCCTCGAGCGGATTTCTGGGGCGTCTCACCTGCGCGGGATGCGGTTGTTTTCTACCGCGCCCGCGTCAATGAGTATGCTCAATCCCATTCCAAACGTCTCGGCTGGCTTCAAAAAAAATGGCAAAGAACGCTTTTCCCAGAACAGAGTGTGCTACTCGGTCTGCGTCTCTGCAGCAACCACAGCGAAAACTGAGGCTGGGCTACTCTCCTCACCCAACCAATGCGAAATCACGCTCAGTGCATAGGGTTGTGTGCCCGACATCAAGCGCTCCCCACCGGCACCTAAGCAGGTCAAGCATCATTCCGCGCCGGTAGGTGGTCTCAGTCGCGTTGATTACGCCTTGGTCGCAGGGCTGGAATCGTGCCGTCGTATTCGGCGGCAGCCAATCAATGTCTAAGCGGTCATCTGTCGCCGACGCATTGTGCCCCGACGCGTTGTCCATGATGAGGAACCTCGCCGGGAATTAAACGCCCCCCAATCTTCGCGCAGGTCCGCCAGCCATTTCGCGTAGACGGTGGAATCCATCCACCCCTTTTTCTGGGAGTAGTAGCGCACATGTAGGTCGGTTTGGCCGCGGAAGCACACAGATTGAGACGCCTTGCCAATAACTGCAATGGACTTAAACGTGCCGGTAGCGTTCACGCAGATGACCAGCGTGACTCGCGCCTCGGCTCGTTGTAGTTCAGTCCCGTGCGTCTCCTTGGAGTCGCACTCTAGCACGTAGGAGTAGGTAGGCGCTAGTTTGTAAAGCAATGCAGTCTCATCCATATTCAAGATACACTCGGGGTCCAACGCAACCATCTTCTCCCGGAGTTCGGCCGTCCTCCACTCTCCCTCCAACAAGTCAATTCCACCCCCCGACCCATGCAAATGTACGCTCCCTAAGGAGCGTCGCTTAACCCACCGGTCAACGAACCCATTTGATGCGGAGAAAGTCGTCACTGGGTAGTGCAGACAAGCCAGCTGGCTCGCCTTGACTTGAAGGGCGATGCGTGAGATGGGCATCGTCTTGCGCCCCATCGACCGGATCCGCGTAAACCACTCATAACGTAGTTCACCGATTAGCGGGAACCAGCAAAATTGCACACAGTGGGCACGGAGGGGCACACCGCGGGCGGCCGCGTCCAATATCTTGCTCCATCCTGCCCACATGCCGTAGATTGCCCGCTTGGTCACTCCGTACCGCAGAGCTAGGGTCTCGTCCGGCACCCTGTCGGCGACCTCGGTGATATGGTGAATTTTATCACCCAGCCTGAGCTTTCTGCGGTCCCTGCGCTGCGCGGAAGGGGCAGCCGGCGCCGCCACGGCCGGTACAGCCGGCGCCGCGATGGCCGCTGCAGCAGGCGACGACACAACCGGCGTCCCCGACGCCGCGGCCGGCACAGGCCGGGTGACAACTTATACGGCTCCAAGGACAGCGCCCAGCGCAGCCGCAGCCACGAGTTTGAGAGCCACAATCGCGGCCGGGCTCGCTGCCACGACGGCAGATGCGTTGGGGGCTAAAGCTTCCGCCGTGGGAAGGGATGCAATCAACGATAGAGACTGCGGCGGGGAAGGAGGGGGGGGGAGAGACGCACCGTCCATTGAGGTGGAACGAGAAAACGAGTTGGCCGGGCGAGGCGCGGCACGGGGACGACGCGAGCAAAGATGGACGATCGACGGCGACCGCAGGTGGTCGTCATGCGGAGCTACTGCCCTGGGCAGACGGCTGAGCGTGACGACAGGGCACTCGCGGCGGTCAGCGGCGATGTGCGGGCAAACCCAGAATGCAGAATGGCAGGAAGATTCCAATACTTCAAGTACAGAAAGCCTTCCTTGGAGGTGATTTGACCTCGTAAACCTAGAGGTCTTGAAGTGGATATTGCAGTCTGCTCAATTTTGCCTGTCTGGGTCGGAACAGAACGCAAGCACGACGGACTCTGAGCCATCCATTCATCCGGATACGTGCCTCTGACCAATAGGATTCCGTCCTGATTGCGTTCTGTTCGGAGTCAGACCGGCAAAATTGAGCAGACTGCAATACATGTAGCAAGTTTTCTGTATTGATGGGGGCTACATAACTGGACCCTCCCCTCAGTTGTTCCGCTCGGAACACTGCGGGACGGTCAATTGAGGGGTCGCACTGTAATAGGGGCCGATCCTGGCTTCGCTTCAGCCTTAACCATGCGATCGTCTGCGCCTGGCGGCCAGTCCAGGGTCGATCTCCAGCCCAATCGCGATGGATTGCGTCGATCCTTGGGTGGGCTACATTTTTGTTAGTGCGGGCTACCAGGTGCGCCACCCCAGTTAACAACCGAGCAATGACTGTATTGCTGGCCCCAAAACTTTGTCCTGTCGTCCAGGGACTGGGACCGACTGCATTGTCACAGTAGCGGCGAAAGTTGTCAAACTTTGAATTATTCCATATCGGATGCAAACAAGTTGGAAACGAATACAAGACAAGGCATGCAAGTACTTCGATCTCGCTAGTAAGCCCTATGTGCCCTGTGGAAACGGGGTACGTGCCTTCGTTGCCAGCCGAATGGGAGTCTCCCGACACACTGTGTGCCACCTGAGCAGGAAGCCACTGTTCCTCACCTTTAGGACCTCTTTTCAGGGCCTAGATCCCGCTCGTTGCCTGCAAAAGGCCAACATCCGCAGATTATTCAGGCTTTCTTGGAATTTATTCCGGTGCATGGCTCTGGTATGATGACTTATTTGCCACTCATGGGCCTCACAATTGCCGCTCGGGTTGGTTCGAACAAGAGTGACAACTTGCCTAGCACGATTCGCGCCATGCAGACGTCCCGACGTCTGGCCTACCGCTTGCGACGACACGATGAAGTCAGCGCCAATGCGACGGCTTGCTGTGTCGCTGCACCTCAATTATGGGCAGAGCCTAGAGACGGCAGCTCGTATCACGCGAATGTCCCGCAGGACACTCACTCGCTTTTTGGCCTACGTCGAGGACACGGGGGAGGTTCACTATGCCCCCGAGAAGTGGAACACTCACGTTGACAGCTTCTGGAAGTGCCCAGATCTGCGCTCTGCGGTGCTCTTTGCTGTTGAGAAATGCCCAGATGCTTTTCTGGACGAGGTATCGGACTTCGTCACTAACCTTCATCAACTGCTTGGCGAGGATGTGGCCAGTTCTCTCTCCTCCGTGTCTCGTATACTCGCTGCCAATGGATTGACGCGTAAGGTGCTCGAGACTGCCTCTATTACGCGAAACGAGCTTGACCGCGCGCGCTGGGTCCTTGATCAGTGGGACATTCCCTGCGCGCGAGAGTTTACGTGGATGAGGCGCACCGCTGCGGACTGTCCGCCAACCGGAAGTGGGCTTGATCACTGCGTGGGCATCGAGCCGAGTGTAACCTAACGAACTCCCGGGGGGTGAGCACGAGTTCCTTCGTTGCCATGAGGCACGACTGGGTGCTTGACTGAAAAATCACGCAGCCGCCCCCCCGCCAGACCTCCGTCGACATTTTGCTTCTCGCTCTGGAAAACTTGCTGCCGCACATGAACGCTTATGACCCTGCGTTGCCCTTGTCCCAGCAGGACGAGCGCTGTGCTCTGATACTCGACAATGCCCGGGTTCACGACCAGGCCGCAATCGCCCGGATTCAGGCCGCTGGGGTGCTGGTGCGGCTCCTGCCGCCCTACATCCCCGACTTTAATCCGGTTGAGGACGAGTTCTCAGTCTGGAGCATCTGGCAGCGACGGCACGTCACGCCCGAGCAGTTCAATGAGTGGCCCTTCCTTGCATTGCGCTCATGCTACCCTCTATCCCGTCGGACATGTGCCGCGGCTTTGTCTAGGCCGCGGTACGGAACTACACACTGTACATCTAACCGCCTGTAAGAGATGTCCTCCCCACTGCTTTTTCTAGATACCGGGAGAGATCTACCGAAGCGGTGTGCCACTGCGCTCACTAACACAACCATTACCAACGCTTTCCAACCCACTGTTTGACGTTCCCCGATAACATGCGCCTCACTTCTATGTCACTGGATGCAACCCTGAACACAGAATAGGCAGAAAGACTGAGATCCGCGGCAGGCGCTCATCACCGATCCACGCGCAATAGGATGTTGCATTCGCGCCAGCGGCGGGAACCTGGCACGACCGCCGGTGTGATTGGGCCGGCCTCGGTGGCGGTTCGTCGGTCGGAGGGGCGGTGTGGGGGGGTGTTTGTGCGGTCTGGCACGCCAGAGTGATGCGAAAGTGGCGTCATTACGGCCGTTGCGGCGGTGGCGAAAGCAGTGTGGGTGGTGCGTGCTTGCATTATGAGGGACGTCCGGGAGCGTACGGATGGCGCCAGTAGCTCTGTGGCCGGTTCTGAGGGCACCGTGGCTTTGAGGAGGCCATCGCGCATCCCCGTCGGTGGTCGCTGGTGGCGGGTGTACGGGGGGAATACGTGAAACGCATACACTATCACACCTTGGATACAAACCCCGCTTTTCTGTGCCTTTCTGTATGGTAATTGTGTTTCTGATGGCTCCACTGAATTCGGAAGGGGCGGAAACGCGAGGATCCGCGGCAAGTGCTCGCCGCCGGTCCGCCCGCAACGGGATGTTGCATGTGGGCCTGCGGCGGGAGCTTGGAACGACGGCCGGCGTGATTGGGCCGGCCGCGGTGGCGATTCGGCGGTCGGAGGGGCGGTGTGAAGCGGTTTATGTTCTGAGTAGGTTGCCAGAGTGGTGGGACAGTGGCGTCGTTGCGGCCGTTGCGGCGGTGGTGAAGGCAGTGCGCGTCGTGTGTGCTTGAATTCTGAGGTACGTCAGGGAGCGTGCGGAGGGCGCCAGTAGCTCAGTGGCCGGTTGTGAGCGCACCGGGGCTTTGAGGAGGCCGTTGCGCATCCCCGTCGGTGGTTGCCGGTGGCGGGGGTACGGGGGGAATACGTGAGACTCAGCCAATGAAATCGACCAGGGAGCACGCTGCGTGACTGCCCTGACTGTCGCAGTGAAGCGCCATTGAAGACGAACAAGAGGGGACAACTTCGTCGTATTCATTGGCTAAATCGAGTGACATCGCGATCCGATTGGACCACGTCACTCCGTCGGCTGCCCAGGGCACTTGCAGAGACGACGGGTGCAGCCCAAAAATTTACGGCCCGAGACTAGTGGGGTGGTGCGGCCCGCACGCCCCCACCCCGTTCGACTTGGTCCCACAACGTTGTCGATTTCGTTGGCTGAAGCAAGTGCCATCACGTTTCAATTCGACCACGTCACTCCGTCGGCTGGCCAGGGCACGGGCAGAGACGGTGGGTGCGCTCGTAAATTTTACAAACCGAGGCTAGTGGGGTGGTGCGGCCTGCTCGCCCCCACCCCCTTGAAACCGATCCCACAGTCGCATTGACTTCGTTTCTGTTTGCCTCGAAACCGAAACAGCCGTCCTCTCCCCCCCCCCCCCCCCCCCCCCCCCCCCGCCGACCCCACCGTCCCCCGCGCCCTATCGTCTGGCATTTTTCTGTCACTTACGGAGACGTAAGCTGGGCATTCTCTAGCGCATGTACCCCCCGGCTTTTTCTTGATCACAGCGGCCACTCTCTCGGGGCTGTTCCCGGTGGCTGTGGACGAGTGCGGGCGCCTGACCCGACGCTTGGGCGTTCCTTATCGGACAGTCCGATATGTGGTTCAATGCTTACGTGCTCAGCACCAACGTCCTCCCTTACCATTTTACCTCCGCTTCGGTGCCATCCTGCCTTTGACGCAGTCCCCGTGAACCCCCGCCTTGTGGTCAGCCTACCTGTTGCCCTGCAGCCTTCTGCCTCGATCGATGCCCACTGCTGCTTAACCACCCGCCCTCTTTCCAAACCAGGCTCATCCACATCTGCGTTCTTTCTGCTCCCAAAACGGCTCACCGTCCCCTCCGCGGACGCGCTCCAGCCTTTCCAAACACCCCTCCCGTCTCGCCACACACCACATCCTACGCCCGTCCTTGTCAACAGATGCCCATCTCTGTACGAAAAGAACCGATTGCGGCGGTGTCGGAGAAAAGATAGCCTTGTTAGATGCTGCAGGCGTAACCGAGACGACCAACAGACGACAATGCAGAGAAGCCCGACGCAAAGCGTGAAAGTGAAACAAACGAAAACATCCCGCAAGCACCACAACACAACAACAAAAAGCCAAAAGGGAAGAAGACTTCACACAGACGAACCACAGAGATGGAAGCAGAAAATCGGAAAAGCAAGTCCACCAACGATGCCGCGGCCACAGGGCGGCGGGCCCAACTGCCAAACCCGAAAAGCCAGCACAGCCACACCGAACACAAAAAGGAGTAAAAGAGTCCACAGAACCTGACAAGTGACGAGGGAACCGCATGGGGGGGGAAGTCAAACATCCAAAACTGGCAAGCTGGCCGCGACCAGGATCTGGCCGACTCCTCCGCCGCCCCTGCCGGCTTGTGACAGAACGTCGCTTGCGAATCGATCTGCCCTTGCTGAGGCGCCGGCGTCTCCGGCGATTCGGCCCCTGATTCCCTCAGTTGTGCCACCAAAAACAAGAAAAGAATACGGGAAGCCACAGAAAAACGAGGAGTTGGCGCCGCATTGCGTAAGTGTCCGTGTGTCCGTGTTTCGCGTACTCCACCAAAGCCGCCGCATGTTGCGGGCGTCATGGCAGCTGCCCTGCGGCCTCCGCGCGCCACGCATCGACGACGGCTACCCTCTGTCCCGGGAGCCGTCGAGAGCGTGAAAGCAACGCCAAAAAGCAAAACGACGCACAACGTACCTCCGCACAGGTTCAGCGCCCGTCCCAGGACGGTCGCGGTGACGCCCCCCTGTCATCCAGGGAGGCCAAAACGTCTACCACCGCCCCCCCGACCTCCGAATCGCCACCGCGGCCGGCCCAATCACGCCGGCCGTCGTGCCAGGCTCCCGCCGCCGGCCCGCATGCAACATCCCGTTGCGGGCGGACCGGCGGCGCGCGCTTCCCGCCGATCCTGGCGTTTCCGCCCCTTCCGAGTTCAGTGGTGCCATCAGAAGCACGAATACCATACAAGAAGGCCCAGGACAGAGTGGTTTGCTTTTCTGGCGAGTTAGTGCCTGCGTTTCGAGTGCCCGTCGCTTGATCCTATTCCTGAGATGAGGCAAACGCAGGATGGGATCCGTCAGTGGGGTGCTGCTTGGCGGAGTGCCGCCTAGGTATGATCGCGACCTGGGGACCATTGCAGCGCACCTGTTACGTGAGCGTCACTGCGAGGTACCAGATGCTTCACCAGAGACGTCATCGGTCGTTAGTGTGTCAGAGGAAGAGTTAGTATGCGTTGCGTGTTTGTGTCGTTACAGGCACGGCGGATGTCTTGGACTAATCGTGCTGCTCTTCGGTGTGACAGGCAACTTTTATTAAACAGCGTCTAGAGGCCTTCGTTCCCGCGGCGGATCTTGGTGACAAACTGCGTCAGCGCTGCTCGGATTGAAGCGGTCTTGGGGTCAGCGCTGTCGGCGCACTCCATCAGGGTGGCCACAAGAGCAGGGGTCTCGAGCGACTCAGCGGTTAGAGCTTGACCGCAGAAGTGGTCAGGGGCACAGAAAAACGCGTTAAGGGTGTCCCTCACTTGAGACGCGAGCTCATCGTCCGATACATGCGCAAACTTCAGCCCAGCAGTGCGAAGCTGAGCACCAGAGCGAATAGAGTAGGGGTTCTCTGACCCGTAGATCTCAACGTTAGCACCGGCACGCCTCGTTTGCACCCCAACAGTCCGCAAAACGTCTCTCAAGCTCTTGCACTTAGTCGGGGTGTACTTGGGCTGTTGCATTCATCGAAGCGTTCGGTCAAGGGTGCCGAGGGCTGCCGCTCGCGCCTCTTCGACGGTGCTAGCCCCGCCAAATGCTGGAACAACGGGGGGCTCCAGTACAGCGCGATCATCGTGGCTCACGCGGTGCGCTGCAAGGGCGCCGGCAAGCCGGGAAGCCCCAGCATTCGCACAGGCGTCCTGCATCTGCATCTCGGGTCCGTGGCTGAGCTGCCGCACCACCCCATCCCGCGTCGTCGACCATCTTTGATCTGGCGACGTGGGACGCCACGTGCGGTTCCCGCCCAGAATCGCCACCCGTCGCGATCAGAGACTGCTTGGCGCGAGCCCGCTTCTCTCTCAATTGGCGAGGCGTAAGCTCCCGGGCATCGATGATCACTTGGAGCCGGGCATGCATTGCAGCAATATCGTGCATTTCGCACACGAACTTGGCCTCACGCCCCTTGGGAATTACGCATGACTGCATGTCCTCCGTGTGGCCCGGGATCTTTCAATTCATGCATGCCACAGGGCACACCGTGCACGTCGTCTGCCCACAACGGGTGGCACACTGATAAAAAGGATCTTGCACCAGTAGGCAGGTCGAAACCATGTGACCCTGCATCCTGCATGCGCTGCATCGTCTGACATGAAGTGATGCTGGAAGTCCAAAACGGGGGAAAGATCGGTGACGAGCAGTTCGTGGCATGCAGAACAGCGGTTTTAGGGATTTGATCGAGGTCTGTGCGAACACAACTCAACAGTTAAAGCCGCTGCGAGCTGCCCCCAACCGCACGCACTCCATAGCAAATGTCAAGAGCGTACCCGACGTCCGGGGCGCCCCGGTGGCATGAGCGCTGGCCGAGGCTCCAGATCCGGAAGGACCACCGGCCATGCGCTGCAGCCTCGATGACGAACAGGAACCCTGTTGCTGAACGCCTGGCGCTGGATGGTGACAGTGACAGACCACACGTCGACGACGATGGTCGCGACGTCGACGGTGTGGAGAACGAATGAGGCCATGAGCTCGACGCCTCGTGTGCCTTAACTGTGACCACAACTACGCGGCAGGACATGTAAATTGTGGACTTTGTCTTTGAAACAACGTTGGAATTGTCCTCATCTTTCTAGGAAACTTTTTCATCACCAACTAAGAGTCAGTCCTAGTCCCAGGCCGGCAGGACAAAATTGGGGGACCAGCAATACAGGCTGTATATGCGGTCTTCCATCCCAGATTACCGAGCAGCTGCGTACCCCCAAAAATATTATGTGGATGGACTTATCTCGCCGTTTTCATTGGATACCCCACGTTTGCGGACTGCTCCGCAAACCAGGCATTGCTGGAGGCCCCTTCACCATGCACACACGCGAGAACGGATACCTTCGCAAATTCTGGGCCAATCATCTCCTCCGAAAGAGGAGATGATTGGAAGCTAATGGCCGACGCTCATTCCCGGGAAGCGACCACAGCCTATGAATCACCTCGCCAAGCGATCACAGCCTATCAATCACCTCGTCCGAGGAGATTCATAGGCTACGAATCGCCGACCGTGGCATGCATACATCGGCCGCGTGCGGGCCCTGAAATTATTTCGTGTTTTTGACTGCGGCATCCGGCTGGACCCCTTTCTATCTCGTGCCGTTTGAGAATCGACAGAGTCGTCATCAGATTCTCGTTTTTGTTTCCAGCAAGTGTGCTGGATTTTTTGTGTGCTTTGAACAGAAAGTGAAGCCGGTGCCCTTTAACGCTTAAAATCACTTGTAGCAGTACTTCTCTACATCCTCCGTGCCCAGGCGCAATCTTTGATCTACGTCCTGCCCAAAGAGCGGTCGCACGATTCTGTTGTTGCTCCGCACTCGGACGACACTCATGTTCAGCTTGCTCTTGCTTAGTCATGTCATTAGTAATGATCCAAATTGATACTATTTTCTATGCTGTTGTGTGGAGGGACTACCTTTGAATAATGCGTTGCAAAAGATCGACTTGGTATGATGGCACTGATGCGGGGAACGATTTGGGGAACCTCGGCTCTGCTTCGCACAGGCAATTCAAGTTGACGGTCTGGTGACACATTGTCCACCGAAAACCAGTAGATTAAAAGGCCCTCCGTAGCTGGATTTCTTCACAATGGCTGCTGCTGTGGAGACTTCGACAGGCCCCACGCACGAGAGCACGGGGCTTTTACTCCGGCGCAGCAGTCCCAAAGCCATAGTGACATTTAAGGCTCTTTGCCCCGGTTTCTCTTGTAAGGCGCCGAGTGCATCACTTTCATAGACTCGTCCCCTGCTGTAATTCTCCTCTCAAGGAGCTCTTTTTGTTATCGTAAAACGACTAGTGAATTTTATGTGCATCACCTCCGAACACTGACTTGAGGAAACATTGTGCTCGGTCACTACCTCCAGGCGAGATATTGCGAACTCTTCTGGGGCGCCACAAAAAAAAAAAATGGCCCCAAAGTGTCACCATGGATGTAGAACTGCTGCGCAACTCAGAAATCGGCACGCAGACGCGCGACCGTCTGATACTGCTGGGAGCGGGGCCGGTTGTGAGGGTACTCCAAACACTACGCGTAGTGCATAAATACTTCTATTGGGGGCTTTCGAGGAAGGTGAGCGGTCGGCTATGTTGGCGCGTACCTCCACAAAAAAACAGCAATTGATGACGGAAATTAAAATCGGGCATGAAAAGAACCTAACACCAGAAAACAGAGGAAAACACAAAGGAAAATGGAGGAAGAGACACGAGACAAAAAGGGAAGAATGCAGATGAAATGCGAGACGGCACCGCACAAGCGGGAGACAGAAGTGCACGGATAAAGGGGGCAGTTGCCCAGCCTCCCCATGCCACAAGCACAACCGTGCCTGACGCGTGGGTTCCCAGACCCCCAAGGCAGCTGTCACCTCCGTCGCCCGCGCGAGTGCAATACAGTCCCCTGTTAGAGTTTCGATTCCAGTTCCCCAGTCACCAACTATTAACCAATCGTCGTTCCCGAACAAACTGCCACTCGCCCAGATTTTCATGGGTCCATCGATGTCATTGAGAGTAACTAAGTCAATTAATATTCTTCCCGATAACAGTTAGAATAAAGGCACTATAATGTAGTCCCCCAAGATCTAGACCCAATTCTACCTGGATGACTAGCCATCTCTAGTGACTCTAAGGCCCAGTCTACACGGCGAGCGACGTGAACGTGATTCGGCACCAATATGAACATAAGTCCGCCAAAAAACACGTGATGTGGCGCCGTCTTTCTTCACGGCACGCACGAACACACTGTGCCAGAAGTTTATGGTCAGATCTGGCAGATCGTACCGTTGGTGAATCGCGACTCAAATCGTGGCAAGCGGTGGTGCATCGCTGCACGGGGGGTGGCGAAGCTGCGTACGCAGGCTTCTCTCGAGAACTGACGGGTCTCTCATCTCTTGATCCGAGTGGTGCAGTCGTGAGGAGCCTTCTCGTCCAATCATTCCTGCGAAAGCCAAAAGACGCAAATGGCACATTCCTTTCCAGGCACGTTCACGTGCGCGAGATATTAAAAAAAATCTCGCGCACGTGAACGTGTTCGGCTTGAATACGCCGAATGAGCCCGTTTCGGCGCATAAGTCCTTTGTGTGCGGGATCGCACGGTCGGCCGGATTGGGTCTAAAAGTATTAGCGTGATTGGGGTGTGATTGGAACGAAGCGCTCCCATTGGCTAGCACATGTCTGAGCACGCCGTGCACGCGCCGTGTAGACTGGGCCTAAGTAAGCATTTCGGAAGCAGGAACTATCACTAAAATGAGATTGAAGTCCTGTTCCATCTTTTTGCGTGCCTCTTCTGCTGCACAGGAAGAAAAACTGCTGGTGTTCACAGTGCAGCATCACAGCTGTGAACGCTGTCCAAGGCCGAGATATTCCTTTTTGTATGTGCCCTGGAGTACGGATGCCGTGAAAAGAAGAAACCAAAGAACTGCCCCACTCCCCTCCTCACAGCACCTCCAGAGCTCTGATATCTATTTTCGAAATATTTCACCGGTTAAAACAGTAGCCCCCTTGCGCTCTTGGGGCCCGAAATCAAAGTCGAAACCATGTGTGTGCATGGTACAGTCATTGCTCGCTTATGTAACGGGGTGGCGCACTTTGTAGCCCTCGTTAGAAGTTACAACAGATTGGTCAATCTTGTCTGAATCCATCACCATCAGATGCCGGCAGCACGCTCGATCGTCAACATAGATTTCAAATGCTCGGATCACACACCCATGGACAAGGAAATGCTTCTGTGCCGGTTCTGAAGGGGTCCGGGTCATGCATGGCACCGATTCAATGCATGCATTTATTTTTTTGAACTAATTCATGAACTAATTCATGAATTAATCACACTCGGTCGCATGCATTTAATATGCATTATATGATTTTCTTCGAAGGCCTCCGCTTCCGACGGCCGGGCAAGCGCGACCAGACGAGCTGTCTTGCGCACCACCCTCGCTCCTTCGATCGCTCCCAGTGCAACCCCTCCATCCCTCCTCCCCCCCCCCCCCCCCCCCCCCGGGGCCCCTCTGCGGCCGGCGCCCGTCGCGGCGCCTGCCAGCGCGCCCATTGAGGCACCAGCCCCCATCGAGACGCCCACATCTACCTCCATCACAGCGCCAACGCCTGTGCCAGGCGACGCGGCGGCACTCGCCGAAGTGCGCGGACCGATCGAGGGGCCGCTCGTGGGTGGCATCTTACGGTAGCTCACAACCAAAAGGTGCACCTTGAGGGCCAGCGCGCACCAGGGAGCAGCAGAGGGGGTGTCCGTGCGTGGGCGAGGGCGGGGCAGGGGGTAGAGGGGTCTTTCCGTCGGTCGGATGGCGTCACCCGGGTGGTCTGGGAACAGCAAGTCGCGTCGTCGCCGTGGGGACAGCACCGCATTCGCAACAAGAAAAAACGCGCAGCAAAAAATGCATTGTATACGTTGATTAATTAAAAAATGCAATATTTTATTGATTAATTCATGGATTAATCACATGGCGATGTAAAAAATACGGATTTTTTCCATCCATGGTCCGGGTAGGGGTACATCGCCAATACAATTTCTACTTGACACCAGAGATTACTAGATCGCGGATCATCTCCGGATGATCGTCCTCATTTGTGTTTTCTGCATCTAAATCCAATCGTTCTTACCCGATGCGCATCAGTCAAACAGCGAGCTCGTTCGCTGCAGTCGCGGATGCGCATCGAAGTTCCAATCCTGTCGACCGCGGC
>Ga0209093_1000755_pt1 | contig 17997 bp, 8 predicted proteins | sample SidtaG_4_FD_187450 | JGI IMG/M metagenome (GOLD analysis project Ga0209093, IMG submission 187450) | Marine algal microbial communities from Sidmouth, United Kingdom - Sidmouth_Male1 metaG (SPAdes) (version 2) | ecosystem: Host-associated > Algae > Red algae > Unclassified | place: Sidmouth... | reverse complement strand
CCAACGAAAAATGGACGACACAAAGAGAACTTATCCGTACTGATTGGTTGAAACGAGGCGATAATGTCATTCGATTTGCCGTACCGAAAGGCGCATCGTACAGCTATAAAGTACGCAGTCTCGGCTTACGTGTGACAGAAGTAGAAACCGAACAAGCCCCCGATTTTATCATCCAAAATACGGATGGTATTTATTATAAAAATCAAGCCTATTTAAAAGGTATCATTCAGGCGGAAAATGAAGCTACGGTAAGTGTATGTGTTGACGGTGAGGAAGTTGTGGTAGCTGATGGCGAATTTGAAATATTGGTTAATAAACCCGAAACACGCCGTACATGGTGGTTTCAAAAACCGGAGAAAAAATGGTCGGTAGAAGTTGAGGTTGCTTATCCTTCCGGCGAAGTGAAGTACGAAACCGTCCGTTTTGACCAAGCGGAGAAAGCGGATTTTAGTCGAAATTTAAATAAAAAAATAAATTATACAGAAAAAACATTTTCTCCAAAAACCGCACAACAAATTCACTTGCAAAGTGCGATGCTGAATGTGCCTGCGGATGCTTTGGAAAAAGCCGAAATTATCTCCATTACAGCTTTGCGTACCGTTGATATACCCGCCTTGAATCCGGGCATGGTAAATGTGACGGCGTATCATGATGCCTATCGAATGTTGCCGCATGGCACACAGTTCAAAGTACCTGTCGAACTCACCTTGAAATACGATAAATCCAAAATCCCAAGTGGCTATACCGAAGCCGATATTCGTACTTTTTATTTCGATGAAATCACCCACAATTGGGTGCCTGTACCACGCGATTCGGCAGATGCTAAAACAGGACGCATCTTTTCGCGCACTACGCATTTTACAGATTACATCAATGGCATCATCCAAGTCCCCGAATCACCCGAAACGAATGCCTACACGCCCACCTCTATCAAAGACATCAAAGCTGCCAATCCCTCCGCAGCTATCAACGAAATACAGCCGCCTTCTGCCAACAACATGGGTACTGCCAACCTCTCTTACCCAATCAGCGTTCCTGCCGGACGACAAGGCATGCAACCTTCGCTTGGTATTCAATACAATAGCGGTGGTGGCAATGGCTGGCTCGGACTCGGTTGGGATTTGAGTGTACCTGCGATTTCGATTGAAACACGCTGGGGAGTGCCTCGATTTGGTGCGATGGAAACCGAAACGTACTCCATGATGGGTCAAATGCTGTGGCCCGTCGCGCACCGTGATACGCCCGTTGCACGTACAGATGAGAAGCAATTTTATCCGCGTGTGGAAGGTGCATTTAACCGCATCATTCGACATGGCGATAATCCAGACAACTACTATTGGGAAGTGACTGATAAAAGCGGAACGACTTATTTTTATGGTGGTGTTGATGGTGTAGATAATAATGCGGTTTTGAAAGATGCGTCCGGTAATATCGGTCATTGGGCATTAGTCGAAACCCGTGATTTGAATGATAATTTTGTGCGTTACAATCACACCATTCAAAATGATGTAGGTATAGTTGGTGGTAGTGTCATGGGACAAAATTTATATTGCGAAAGCATTACTTACACCGGACATGGAAACACCGAGGGACGTTACAGCGTCGTATTTACCCGTGACCGTGAGTTAGGAGAAACGAAACGTACCGATGTACAGATTGATGCACGACTTGCCTTCAAACGGGTAACAGCCGACCTCTTACGTAAAGTAGAAGTACAGTTAGACGATACAAATATTCGTAGCTACGAAATGTATTATCATGAAGGTGCTTTTTATAAAACGCTCTTAGACAGCATCGTAGAGTTTGATGCCACAGGAAATAGATTTACCGGACATAGTTTTGATTACTTTGATGATGTACAGGCGAGTTCGGGATATGAACCATTGGAAGACTCGGAATCGTGGAATCCGGGCGGTGATGGTGTGCATGGAGATTTTGTTACCTCACTTCCCGGATTTAGAGATAAAGTCTCTGCATTGAATGGCAGTAAATCTAATGGTAAAGGCGTAGGGATAGCGATAACCGCCGGACCTATCGACCCACTTGACCCAAAACTTCAGGAAAAACTTACAACGAAAACTAACAGCGCAGGGGTATCCTTCAGTTTTGCCAGTTCAAAAAATAACGGATTGCTGCAAATGATTGATATTAATGGTGACGGACTGCCTGATAAGGTGTTCAAAGATGGTGGTTTATACTATCGTCCAAATCAATCCGGACCGGACGGCAGCACTGCCTTTGGTGCACCACGAGAAATTACGGGTGTCAGCAATTTCAGTAAAGGAAAAAGCACCACTTTTGACTTTGGAATAGAGTCGCATTTTGGAACATTTGCAGGGGCACAGTTCAGTACAACAAAGAGTAGAACAACGACCTATTTTGCTGATGTAAACGGCGACCAACTTATTGATATTGTCAATGGCGGAACGGTCTATTTCAATCACCTTGATGGAAACGGTGACCCGACTTTTACAGCTTCGAGTGAACCTACACCAAGTCCAATTATTTCAGGCAGCAATCTTGACCCTGACTTGGTGACGGTTGACCCAAATGAATTAGAAGAAGCTATTGATAAAAACCCGTTGCATGATGTAGTGCGTGTGTGGGAAGCACCTTATGATGGCACAGTAGGCATCACGAATGATGTACAACTCATCGAATCCACCGACGAGGACCGCGCAGGACATCCGGCGGACGGTGTGCGTGTTGCCATTCAGCATGAAGATGTCGAATTGTGGTTTACCGCAATTGGTGCGACTGATTATACTGCCAAAACACCAACGGGTGTAGATAATATTTCTGTGACAAAAGGAGACCGCATTTACTTTAGAGTACAATCGGTATTTGACGGTGCGTATGACCAAGTAGATTGGTCGCCAAGCATAACGTACACCGAACATATTGATGGTTTGAATGATGCTAATGGTATTCCCGTGTATCAATTCAATGCAGGAGATGATTTTCTATTGAGTGCAGCGATGTCAACAGGAATGCCGATTGACGGAACGGTTGAGATTATTGGTAATTTCAAAAAGCCCGTTACAAGTGACGATATTACCGTACAAATTGTAAAAGATACTGAAGGTACAATAACCGTCTTGGAGCAAAAAGATTACTTAGCTACGGATGTCGTAGATGCTCCCATTTTGTCAACACCTTCCGTTGATGTACTGAAAAATGAAACTATCTTTTTCATCGTATCTTCCAATACAAATGTCAATTGGTCAGAGTTGGAATGGTCACCATATATGTATTACACCGTATCAAATGACCCCGATGTTACGGAGATAACAGATAATGAGGGCAATCCGGTACTCGAATTTTTCCCGGCGGTAGATTATCAAGCCTACGAATTGGCAGTTGAACCCACGTTAGCGTGGACAGCTACGGCAGATGCAACGGTAAATGTTGTGCCTCAATTCACGCTCGGAGGAAATACCGAAGACGGTGCGGTTACATTTTCGGTCAAAAAAGAAAATGAACTCGTAGGTAAACAAACACTCAATGTAACGGGCGGTGTACTTGGCGGCACATTTACTGCGATTAGTGCAGATGTGCTTACGGATGATGAATTATTTGTTGAATATCATATTGATAATGAATTGATTGCTACGGTTGTAACGAATGCAAGTGCAACGGTTTCAGGTACGTCTGTAAGTGCAGGATTACATGCGGGAAGAGAGGCAACGCTCTTCGGTCCGATGTATCGCCAATGGGGACAATTTGCCTATAACGGCAACAGAGAACGCGCCGAACAACCCATTAATCAGTCCGATTTGGTCTTGGATGATGCCTTGACTACACCACCGGAAATTGACCTAAGTGGAGAGGATGACGCAGAGGGTATGATGACGAGCTACGACAGTCAGGGAGGTAATCAGCCGAATCAAAATAACTTCATTTATATGATGCCCGACATGAAATTATTGTCGTGGAGAGGCTATGATGATTTTACTTATGTGAGTCAAGATGTCGTCAGTACTTCAAGAATGGGTGAGGATGATATTCAGCCTTTCAATCCTATTTCGGATGATACAATAGAAGGTACGGGAGCAAGGGGGATTAAAAAACGCAGCAAAACCGATAATGTGAGTTTTTCTATTGGTATTGGACCGGCAAGTGTGAGCAAAAGTATTGGTTCTACCGTTCAGGAGTATGAATTTATGGATATGAACGGTGACCGTCACCCTGACATTTTATCCCGAAATCGCATTCAGTATTCCTTGCCCACAGGTGGTTTGGAGGATGGTTCTACCGGACAAAATTTTGGTCGGATACATCGTTCTTCTCACGAATCCTTGGGCTGGTCTTTGGGTGGTGCTTTTCCTAAATCAACACCTTCTAATAATAGAGAACATTCCAACGGAAGTGATGCGAGTAATTCGGAAACTACCGCGAAAGTATCGGCAGGTATCAGTGTCAATTTTAATAATAATGATGATGCAACGGATTTCGCATGGATGGATATAAATGGTGATGGTTTGCAAGATAGAGTGAGTGACGACGGAAAAGTAGAACTAAATCTGGGCTACACTTTTGCGCCCGAAGAACAGTGGGGCTACAACAGCATTACCAATGGCGATGCCACCACCGCAGGTGCGGGTATCAATATCAATTTTGCGAGTTACAGCCTTTCCGTAGGTGTTGGTTTATCAAAAACGGGGAATATTACAGCAACTTCTTTGCAGGATATGAATGGCGATGGTTTGTTGGATTATGTTGTTAAAGCATCTCCTTTATTGGTGGCTATTAATACGGGTAATGGCTTTTCCGCTCCTATTGATTGGGAAGAGGTTGATGACATTACAATAGGAAATTCTACGGGTGAATCCGTTAATGTGGCATTTACGGCATGTATTCCGATTGGTACTGCCAAATTGTGTTTTAATCCTTCATTCAATGCTTCACAAGGCGTAAGTCGTCAAAATTTACAAATTTCAGATATTAACGGTGACGGCTATCCTGACGTATTGGAATCTGATGATGAAGATGACCTTTCCGTACAACGTTCTACCATTGACCGTACTAATATGTTGCGTTCGGTGTCGCGTCCGTTGGGAGCGAATTTTGCCTTAAATTATGAACGTATCGGCAACACCTACGATATGCCGAATAGTGTATGGGCATTGAGTAACGTTACAATTAATGACGGCTTCGCCGGAGATGGTGCGGATGTTTTGAAAAATACTTTTGAATACGAAGATGGTTTTTATGAACGAAACGAGCGTGAATTTTACGGTTTTAAAACAATTAAAACGCATCAATTAGATACGGAAGATAGCGACGCTGTTTATCGTAGTAATATTCAGACTTTTCTCAATGATAATTATTACACAAAAGGCTTGATGGTCAATGATGTATTGCAAGATGGCAGTGGTAATAAATTCACCGAGACTATCAATGCATACGACCTTAAAAATGTCACCAATGGCAGTGACCTTGCCGCCGACTATAAAGCCGATAATGGTGCAGCATTTCCTGCCTTAACTTCGATGACTAAAAACTTCTACGAAGGGCAAGCCGTAGCCGGAGAAAGTACAGGTATGACCTTTAATTATGACCGATACGGAAATGTTTCAGGCTATACCGACATCGGCGATACTGACCCTAATGATGACTTTTCTTCGGTCATCACCTATCACGAATACACCGACAATTACATCGTAGGCATACCGTCCTCAATCGTAGTGACAGGTGACGGCAGAACGTACCGCAAGCGCGAAACCAACATTGACCCTCTTACCGGAAATATGTTGCAAATTCGCCAATTTTTAGAAGATGATTCGCAGGCGAAATATGACATGACTTATGACCAATTCGGTAATCTCGACACGATTACCCGACCGGAAAATCAGGCGGGAGAACGCTTGGCATTTGTGTATGAATACGACCCCGAAGTGCATACTTACGTAGAAAAAGTCAGCGACAGTTACGGTTATGAATCTACCTCAAAATACGATTATCGTTTCGGTCAGATGTTGGAAAATATCAGCATGAACGGTCAGCCGATGCAATACACGATTGATGATGTGGGCAGGATTACGGATATTACCGGACCCTATGAAATTGCCGAAGGCATACCTTTTACCATTCATTTTGATTATTTCCCGGATGCGACCGTACCCTATGCTTTGACGCAACATTACGACCCCGAACATCCCAATAATTTTATCGAAACGAGTACCTTTATCGACGGGCTTTCCAGACCGATACAAGTCAAAAAAGACGCTGCCATTTACGATGATGCTACGGGTACGGACACCGAGCAAATGATAGTATCAGGGCGTGTATTGTATGATGCTTTCGGACGTACAACAACGGCGTATTATCCGACCACAGAGGCATTGGGCACAAAGGAGGTATTCAATCCGGCATTTGATGCGGTGCAGCCAACGACCACGACCTTTGATGTGCTTGACCGTACATTAACGGTAACACTACCCGACAATGCCGAAACGACGACCGAATATACCTTTGGTGCAGACCGCAACGGTGACGACCAATTTATGACCATTGTGACAGATGCCAATGGTATTCGCAAGGATAATTTCACGGATGTACGCGGACGTGTGACCTCGCTCAAAGAATATCTGACAGGACAAAATCTCCCTGATATTTGGACGAGTTATGCGTATAACGCTATCAACGAACTTATCGAAGTCACCGATGACCAAGATAATCAAATTATCTCGGAATACGATTGGTTTGGCAGACGTACCAGCGTCATTCATCCTGATGCTGGAGAAACGACCTATACGTATGATTTGGTGGGGAATGTAGCTGAAATGGTGACGGCAAATCTCCGTCAAACCAATCAGGTAATTACTTATAATTATGAATTTGAACGATTAACGAATATTACCTATCCTAATTTTACAAAAAACAATATCACTTATACGTATGGCGACTTCGGCGCATCCGATAACCGCGCAGGGCGCATCGTGACACAGCAAGACGCTTCCGGTACGCAGGAATTTTTCTACGGACCGCTTGGTGAGACAGTCAAAAATATTCGCCAAATCAATGTGGAAGGCGATATTTACACCTATACCACTGAATGGGAATACGACACATGGAATCGCGTCAAAGAAATCATCTATCCTGATGAGGAAGTGCTGACTTATACCTATAATGTTGGTGGTTTACTCTATGATATGACGGGAGAAAAGGACGGCACAGCTTATAATTATGTGACGCAACTGGGCTATGATAAATTTGAGCAAAGGGTCTATCTCTCCTACGGCAACGGCACAGAAACCACCTATACTTACGAAGCCGACAGGCGACGATTGGAGACTATGGTAGCGAACACTTCATCGGGACGTGCCATGATGGATAATGTATATGAATACGATAATGTCACCAATGTTTTAGGTATTACCAATAGTGCGCCTATACCTGCCGCCAATGAAAAGGGCGGTCCGGCATCCTATACATTTGAGTACGACGACCTGTACCGTCTCACACACGCAGAAGGCGCGTGGGAAGGCGGTAATGACGACCATGATTATACGCTTGATATGGCGTACAATAGTCTGCACGATATTACCAATAAGACGCAGGTGCATAATAAGAAGGGGAATGAACAAGGGAAAACTTCGTATGACTTCGTTTACGAATATGCTTCAGCACAACCACACGCACTTACGCGCATACCCGGGCGTAAGACCTATTCTTATGATGCCAACGGTAATCAAACGGGTTGGGACAGCGAAACCAACGCTAATCAACGAATTGTTGAGTGGGATGAAGAAAACCGTATCAATTCTATTTCCGATAATGGCAGAACCTTTAACTATACCTATGATGCCGAAGGTATTCGTGTGCTAAAAGGGCAGGGCAATGGTACTATGGAAGTCAGTATCAACGGAGCTAATGCCGCTAATGGTAATGGTATCGGTAACTATACAATGTATGTTAATCCTTTTATAGTTGCTAAAGGAGGTGGATATACTAAACATTTCTATATTGAAAATCAGCGTATTGTCAGTAAAGTAGGCGAAGGCAGCGATGGTGTAGGTGACGACAATGGTAACGGAAATAATGATGATGGTGGCAACGGAAACGGGAATGGAAACGGAAATGGAAATGGGAATGGAAATGGGAATGGAAATGGAAATGGAAACGGAAATGGGAATGGGAATGGAAACGGAAATAATAACGGTGGTGGAAATGGAAACAATATAGAAGCTTTCCAATATTACTACCACCCTGACCACTTGGGGAATACCTCCTATCTAACCGATGCCTCTGGCGAAGTCTATCAGCACATAGAATATTTTGCCTTTGGTGGGATTTTTGTAGATGAAAAAGCATCAAACGTAGGTAATGACCCACGGTATCTTTTCAATGGAAAAGAGTTAGATGAAGAAACCGGATTATACTATTACGGTGCAAGGTATTATGAGCCAATGGAGAGTCGGTGGTTGAGTGTGGACCCAATGGCTGGAAAATATCCCAATTTGTCACCATATATTTATACGGCGAATAATCCAATAAATCTGATTGACCCAGATGGGAGAGATTTTAAGGGCTGGTGGAAAAGGAATAAAGTAGGAACTCGCATACTTGGGGGTGTTAAGGCTATCGGAGGAGGTGCAGAAGCAGCGATAGGTGTCGTAGGTGGTGCAGCAACAAGTTGGACTGGAGTAGGGGCGGTAGTTGGAGGAGCCGCTGCCGTTCATGGTACCGATACTGCCATTGCTGGTGTTCGCCAAGCTATTACAGGTGAATCTACAAGTACTCTTACAAGTAAAGGGTTGCAGGCAGCAGGAATGTCAGAACAATCGGCTGAGCTAGTTGATGGTGCTCTTGGGATTGGACTTTCTTTGGGTGCAGCGGGTGTGGCAAAAGGAGTAGCGGGAGCCGCTAATACCGTAGATGATGCTGGAAGGGGGTGGTTGAGGTTTCATGAACGTTTAGGAGGACATACAATTTCAAGACATGTAGCAAAGACGGATGACCAACTGATTGCTCGTTTAGCTTCTAGTTCAAGAATCAGTGGTGCAAGTTCATTTTCAGATATGTCCACAGCTGAGTCTGTAATTTCAAGTACCATTAGAAGTAATCCAGGGAAAATTGGGGCTTGGTTGAGAAGTGGTTCATCTCGACTTGGGCTTGATTACATCGGTGATGGAACTACAATAGGACGTGGAATAATGAGAGGAGAGAACGCCGTTTCAAATATGTCGAATGCACGAGTGGTACTTCAGGCTAATGGAAATGGTGGATATAGTATACTAACTGCGTTTCCTAAACATTAATTATATATTGAGATATAACAAGGTTCCCCCTACACACAAAAAGAATATGGGGGAACTTTTATTTCTTTATCCAAAAAATACTTTCTTGAGAATTTTTCAAAATATATTAAAATTGACTTCGTGTAGAAAGTTACCGTATAGTAAGAATATGATAAAAGAAATGCAATTGGACATCGGAGAAAATATTTGGGGACATGCTATTTTATTGGAATTGGAAAATAGTAATATTAATTCTGACAGGAACGCTCGACAAATTCTTGATAGTTTTTGTAATCAGAATAAATTGAAAAAAATTGAAAAAAATTGGAATGAGATAAGTATCACAGAAGCAAAAAAAATTATTTTTAATGGTTTAAGGTATGATATAGCATATAATACTTTTGAATTAAATCCCTTGGAAGTTGCCAACGAAATTTACTCAAGAATAATGGATGAGATAGTGGACGACGATGTGACACATTGTTTTACAAATTGGAAAGGAGACCCATGGATTAACAGTAATGGGAGTAGCTGGACATCTTTAACTAAACATGCTTTTGACATAGGAGTAGCAATATTTTTTAATAATAAACTATTATTTATTTATTTCATGAGTGAAGATTAAGATAACGTTCACCCATATTCTTGAAATAAATAGAGGACTGTCGTCAACACAGTCCTCTACTCCCTCTGTGTGTTTCTATGGCTTAGGTTCGGCTTTCTCTTCGATTGGGTTGTAGCCCAAGAAGCGTAGTATGCCTCCGACCTTGCTATTTATGGTGCGGTTTGCTTCCCAGCGTGGTATCACGTCCTTCACTGCGCCTATGATAGCGGCAGTTTCTTTGATGGATAGGTTGCGTTCCTGTCTTACTTTCTTGATGTGTTTTCTTAACTTTGCTCTATCGTCTGCCAACTTTCACTACCCCAACTCCACCAACTCGCCTTGCATCTTTGGACATGCAAGGCGAGTTCCCGTGCCTACTAGCACATACTCATTTTTATTTTTGAAAAATGTGTATATGTGTGTTGGACTGGTCGTGTTTGTTATTTCACTCCACCAAAATAAAGCCTGCCCGGAATCTTGGGTTGGGATTTTGCTTTCGTATGTCCGCTTTTGCGTTGCGGAGTGCTATAGCCGGAGATTGTTTTTTCTTTAGGAGATTTTTGTAAAATCGTATCATCAATTCCTTGGTACTTCTATCATTGACGGGTCCACAGACTGACCAAAATATTGTCCGCTCCGGCAAATTTGAAAGCACCTTGCAGACCGAATACACCTTCCGTATTATGGATGCTGCCCAAATCTGCCTATTATTTTCACTTCTTTGGCAGCTGAAACACTTTTGAAGGGGTAAGATGGCATTTTGCTGTCTTGCCTATTTTTTATGGCTACTTTAAGTTGGTCAGAGGGGGTACATAACGGGTTTTGAGAGAGCGATTTTATGACTAAAGTTGTTTAATATGGATTATTTTCAGCTAAAATCAATCCCCAAAATAAAACCCCATTCCAAAAGAACGGGGTGTCGTCGTATAAATTTGTTAGCTGAAAAAATCAGCAAATTCATCAAAAGAAACTTAGAAATACTCAACATGGTTAAACATATCCTCTGCATCCATCACCTGATAGAGTAGTTCTAAATAGTTTATCATATCTCCTATGCTGTTTTTTTGACTATTAAAATAGGCAATTCCAGCATGTGTTACGCCATCGCTATCAAGTATGACAAAATCCTTATCAAAAGTAACGATGACTCTCTCCAACTCCAGAGCTTTTTGTATATGTTCAATATCGCTTTTGGTACGCATACCAACGTCAGTCACAGAGACAGTATCAATGCCCTTGCGTCTTAATCCTTTCAAAACTGATTTAGCGATATTTTCGTCGAGATAATACTTGACTTCCGCCACGATTAGACTGTGGGAAGTTTAGAAGTGTGACGACGTTTCATTTGTTCAATAAAGGCTTCATCCTTTTCCAACAGGGTTTTTATTTCCTCAATGTTGGCAAAGTAATATGTCATTGCAGCCTCTACGTCGGAAATAGGCAAGTCGTATTCATCGGAAATTTCTTCGGCACTTTTGTCTGCATTATACAAGGCAGCAATGTCCACCACCCGGATACGAGTGTCAGTTATTCGAGGATGTCCGCCACAAACATCTGGCGTACTTACAATTCTACTATCTATGAGTTGTTTAACCATAAGATTCACATTTTAGTAAAGATACAAATTTTAAAAGAAAAAAGTTTCAAAATTTCAAAGTACACGATAGTTTGTACTATGAAATTACTCCGTTTAATCATACGCTAAAAGTGAAATTTTGGCAAAGTATCCTTACATTTCTAACATGGTAACTAAATCGTTTGTTTCTTCCATTATCCATTCATTTTTATTTTCTAAATATTGAATCAAAGCCTTCTCTTTTTCATTAAATAATTGAAAGTCCATATTTTGCCGCCAGTGACTCTTGTGTTCACTCTTGTCTATGCTTAGTGGTTTTCCGTTAGGATAAAGTAATTGGATTTTAGGGATTTTCTCTTTGACTAATTTGTAAATGATAAAAAGACCGTCATAGTCCCAATCACCCGAATAATATATAGGCAAGTTTCGTGTATCTGTTGCATAATCCAATTTTGCTACATTTTTTCCACCCGCATACCAAAGTTCTACATTATATTTTCTTGGTTTAGAAGGACGTCTTAGAAAGTCCGCATTTTCACAAATTACGATACAACGCGGTTTATGACAATCCAAAACATACCTATATTGTTGGTCTTTATCATTCGCTAATTCTTTGATGTTTAACAGTTTTTTTACAGCTTTTAGAAGGGCATCACTTTTTTCTAAATATTTTTCATTTTTGAAAAATATATGCGAGACTCCCCTAACTGTTTCTTCTGCTTCTATGATTTGCTTACGCATCTCACTTAATTCTCCCGTGTTCATTCCTTCCTCAATACCCATGAGAATTTTAATATCATTCTCTTGAAAACGAGTTTGTGGCTTTTTAAGTTGATTACGAATTAGAAAAGCATCATATTTTTCAAAACTATTGAGATATTGTTTTTCGTAATGTTCGGTAAAACCGTTTCCTTGTTTGATGTATGCGCCACTGTCAAGAAGTTCTTCAGTATCACTTATTAAATATTGAACTTCGGGGTCTTCTAACATCATTGTATTGCTTTTGGTACTGCCTTTCAGATACACCTCATGCAACTTCCTTAATATCATCCAATTCATGTATTTTTGCCATTTTTTGTATGTACAAATCTATTTCTTCATCTTTTTGATTCGTTCTAAAGTAGCCAAGAGGTTCATGGTTAATATTATTTCCATTTGTTCCTCTGAGTAATCCATACAAGTACCAACCTTGAGTAGCGTCAGAGTTGTATGGCTCTGGAGTCATCGTGAAAATTTGATAACCAAACTCTTTAGCGATATTCGGAAAGGTCTTGAAGTTAGTTTTATCAAGACTTGCCGTTTCTTCCAGAATTATAAATCTTATACCTTTTCTGTTTCGGGTTTCGACTATTGATAATCGGGCAATGCCGAGCATAATAATTGATGCGTAGGTTTGCCCTGTACTTCCTGTTTCGTTGCCATTTTCATCTGTTAATCTTATCTTTAAATCAAAATATATCTGTGGGTCAAGTAACTCACTTATGCCTATTTTACCTTTAAATTTTACCGTTTGAGCATACAGATTTTCAACATATTCTTCTACACTCATATTTCCGCTAAAAAGTTCATCATCATTAAAAATATTTGCTGCTTCGGAGTGGAGCTTTTTCAACCATGATATTTTGTGTACTTCACTTTGCGTGAAATTGATTTTGAGAAAATACCTTTTGTTGATTCTTCTGTCTTTGTGTTTGAAAAAAGTATTTAAATCACTTATAGTTCGATGATATTCGTCATATTTATCTTTTGTATGTTTAAATACTTTGAGCATTATAGCGTAAATGTTTTTCAATATTTTAATGCCTTCATCATTGAGAGATTTGAGCTTATCTTCGATATTATCTACGTGTTTGACTTGACCGAGTAAAACTTTTTCAAGTATAGTAAAATCATAATTCTTGCTGTCAATTTCTTTGTTGATTTCCGCATGGTTTCGATTTTTTGTTTCTTGAAAATGTTTTGCGATCTTTTCGTATTGTATGATATAATTCTTTTCAGCCTCCGTTTTTTCTTCTTTCAATTTGCTCACGTTGTCTTTACTGACTTTGATACTTTTATCAAAATCTTGAGCAATGTTTGGGAAGTTTTTCTCAAAGTCTCTCAGTTTTTCAGTATAGTTCAGTTTTGCTGATTTATGTTCTTGTTCTTTTCGGTTTGCATCTGTTTTCTGTATTGGGATTGCAGTTTCTTTAAGACTTTTTAAATCGGCTTTTACATTGGCTTCTTGGGAAATAAGTTTGTTTTTTTCTCCACGTTTTTCTTCAAGTTCTTTCTCATATTTTTCCAAGAGTTCATCAAGATTATTATCATCAATATCAAAACTAATATAATCTTTTTTTTGCTTTAGTTCTATTTCATGCTTTTTCAACCTATCATCTATATCTGTGATTATTGTATTCAGATTCTGAATGATTTTTGCCGTTTTTTCTAAATCGTTTACAGTATCATACCCGTAAAGTTTTTCATCTAATTCGTTATTATCTATACTCAATTTATCAGAATTTTTTCCTTGCTCAAAACGTTCAATTTGACTCAGTTCTTTGTTCAACTCTATCACCTTCGCCTCTAATTCTGTTTTTTTATCAGAAATTGCTTGTTTGATGTTATTAGCATTATCAAACAAACGTTGTTCTTTTCTAAAAGGAATAAACTCATGCAAGTTGCCTGTTTTTAGCCAAAACCCTCGTTCGTTTTTGTCTCTTTTAATGTTATCTTTATTCAAAATATCTAATGTATCAGTATATCGCGCACCCGATTTTACTTCGCTCGGAATGTTCCAATTTACATCTATCAAATTAAATAGAATGGTTTCCTGTGCCTCTGATATGGCATCTCCTTTTTCCAATATTTTTGAAAATAGAGTATCAGCTTTCCTATTATTAATTATTTCGATGATAGTATTTATTCGTTCAAAAATAGCATTTAAATGTCTTTTTCTATCATCTATAATTTGCTTTTGTTGACTTACTTTTTTTCGCATAGCTGCGACAGAACCATATTCCTCATAGATTGCTTTGAATTCATTAATTCGTCGTTTAATTTCTTGATGACCGAAATTATTAATATCTATTTGTTTTTCTATTTTTTCTAAAATATTCGGAGGATTTGTATCAATTAATTCTTGTTTTTCTCGCTTTAAATTGTCATGCTTTCCATATATTTCTTTGTACGACCTGAAATTTTTTACTGAGGTTTCTAATGCATCAACAACATGCTTAATTTTTGATAAAAATTCACCAACTTTCAATACTTTTTCTTCAAGTGTACTTTGTCTTTCTAAAGATTCTTTAAGTTTTCTTCCAATTTTATCAAATGCAGTAAATGCATCATATTCAGCATGATAGAGGTAACGAACTTCGGCTTCAGACCATTTTTTGGTTTTTTCCTTTTTGTCGTTTTCTTTTTGTTTCAATTCAGATAGTTCCTCCTGTTTTTCTGTCAAATCTTCTATGTACCTTTTGTTTTCTTGATATTTTTGGATTTGCTCTTCAAAATTAGATTTATGTCCGTCAAACTGTTTTTGGTACTCCTGCTTACTATCTTCAAATATATATTGCTTTAAATCATTAGAATTATCTACGTCCAAAGCATTAGCTTTTGAAAAAGACTGTATTATTTTAGCAAAGGTTTTGCGGTTATCTTCTCGCCCCAAATTGATAGGAATAATTTCTTTTTCAAATAAGAATGAATAATATTTGTCTTTTTCAGTGTGTTTTGTGAAGTATTTCAAGTACAACTTATACTCATCTCTCAAGTGTTTAGATAATTCGGCAATATCAAGAAAATCTTTATTCTTGATGAAATGATTAGAAGTAATCCACTCATCTTTTCGGTAAACCAAATCTTTTATATTCTTATCCAAATCTACATTCTTTGTGATAACAAAAGGTCTGATAGGTTTTCCTTTTTTGTTGGGAATACATACACCTATTGTAATAAATTGGTTATCAAAGACTTCAATGTTCAAAAATGCAAAAGCTTCATTGGCATCTTTAGGCAGAGTGTAGTATTTTCTAATGTCTTTAGAGCTTTTTGTGCCAAATTTAATCAGTTTTGGTTCGTGAACGAATATGAGTTGTAATAAGTCAGCAATAATGGATTTACCGACTCCATTCCCTCCTGTAAAGTCTGTTCGAGTAGGATGCACCAAATAATCCTGATTGTAGTGCATTTTGATACCAACTGTGGATATAGAGTAAATACGTGGGAGCATTTTAGAGTTTTTTAATATGATTTTTTACGGTATTTTTCAACAAATTCATCAAAGTTGCTGATTTCATACTCGTAAAGTGTAGCAAAGCGGTTAATACTAACGTTTATTCGGAATTTGAACCCCTCTTGAATTTCTATTTCAGTATTCGATATTTGGGGCAAATCTCCACTAATCCAACCTAATTTTTGAAATTCTTTTAGAGTACGTCTTATTTTTTCATAAAATTTATTCAATTCAGAGTAGTCGTAATTTTCGCGTATATCATTGAAAAATAGCTTTTTGTACATATCGCTATTTTCGTTTTCCGTAATAATTTTTATGAGTTCATCCCACGTTACCTCTTTATCTTTATCAAAATATTTTTCGTGATAAATATTTAAGAGCATGATACCTACTATAGTATTTTGGTCAGATAAATCCTTATGTCTTGATGATTGAGAAAGATTACCTTTACCATCGGGTGGGAAGCTCAAATAATAGTATGATTCATCATCGTATTTTCTATCAATTAAATCTAATCCATATAGACTTTCATAGTAGTATTTCAATTCATCTGGATATGACTTTAATAAATGGAATATTCGTGAATCCGACTTCTGAATATGCCTACCTTCCAAGAGAGAGATATTTAAGTCGGCAAAATTTTGTTGTATATCTTCATTTTCTAAGAATGAGTATGGTGATTTATTTTCGTTTTCCATGTTAAAACGTCTTTTGAGCGAAACTTATCAAGGATTTCTTTTTTTATTACTATCTCAAAATCAGCATTATTATCTGCAAATCTGAATAATTCATGACTTACCATCAACGGGATTTGTATGTCTTTTTCTTCATCTAAAATCAGATAAAAATACTCGGTAAAATCTAATTTACCTCGCTCCAATAATATCTGTTTGCACTGTGCTGTCCATTTATTGACTTTGCGTTGAGCAACAAACTTTTCCTCCATCTTATCCTGCGCCTGTTTTTTATATACTTGATTTTTTGTGCTTTCACTGACACGTTGTTTGGGTGGTTTAAGAAACTCAGCATGGGTGATATTTATGAATTTGAAAGGCTTACAAACTATTCTCTTTTTGGGAAAATCGGAGCTTAACATAGGGCTTTCTTTACTATATTCCGCCTGTTGCAACATAAATTTCAGAAAACGTCGGGTATTAATATTAAATTTGGATTGATACCTCAAGTTATCTTTTAAGTCATCAAACTTATTTATCGCGTACCTTGTTTTTTCTGTGATTTGTTCAAACTTTATATTAATATCTTTGAAAAAGGTATTTACTTCCCTTTGTATTTGCAAGGCTTTATCATAATCGTTTTTTAGTTTATTAAATTCTTCTTGCTCACTATCATTCGTAGGGTTTTTAAAATCGTTCATTTTCTGACGAAAGAAATCTAGTACATTATCTATTTCTTGATTTAGGCTATTGCTTAACTCAAAGGTTTCTCCGATTTGTTCAGCTCTATTTCCTATTTTTTCAAAAATATCTACGAAACTCGTTATTTTAGAAAAAGCGTCTTCTCCTTCTTCATATAATATGGCGTTCAGTTCTTTTGTCAAGGATGATACCTCATCCTTGTAGGCTTCAAGGTGGTCAGTAATAACCTCTCTTCCACTGTCTGTAAATCCCTGTTCAAACCATTGGTTGAGTTCGGCAATATCTGTAATATCCGAAGATTTGAATAGCGCATATTTCTCAAAGCTTTTCTTTAATGGAACATCTTTTAGACGATTGTTTAATTTATTTTCAACTAAAGCAAGAAACCTTTTGGCATATTCTGTCAATTGGTATCGCTGAGGCTTCCCAAGTGGTTTTTCAATAAAATAATGTAAAAGTTGGTGGATAATACGTGGTGTTTGTGGAGTGCTATCACCACCATCTAATTTTGCAACTTTTTGTATAGCATTTTGAATATCTCTTCGAGTAAAATAAACATCAATCTCCTGTAATTGAATCCATTGATTCAGGTAAAAAACAACCATTCCTTCTTTTCTCGAGGGGAGTAGCTGTATATATTTTTGAAAGATTTGATTTAAATCCTGCTCCATTTACATAATGTTCAGAAACGCCTTATTTGTTCACCTTACGCATTTGAGAATAAGTATTTTACAAATGTACGAAAAACGATAAAACAATCCTAATCATTAGTTGAGGTGGATATTTTGTAGTCTATCGAAAGCTACAGGGTTAATGCGACATTCCGTTGTTGCCCGTTCAATGAACCAAGGCGGTCTGAGTGTGGAAGGCATTGAAGTTGCTTCGGCAGAATATTATCAGGCAATGAAAGAGCAACTTCACACACATGGGATAAAGGGATTGGATACAATCATTAAAACGCTCCCCGAAGGTGGCGCATACAA
>Ga0209093_1000753_pt1 | contig 18022 bp, 21 predicted proteins | sample SidtaG_4_FD_187450 | JGI IMG/M metagenome (GOLD analysis project Ga0209093, IMG submission 187450) | Marine algal microbial communities from Sidmouth, United Kingdom - Sidmouth_Male1 metaG (SPAdes) (version 2) | ecosystem: Host-associated > Algae > Red algae > Unclassified | place: Sidmouth... | reverse complement strand
GAAAGCCAGATTGATCGATGGTGACCATCCCCAGGGCATCCGCGCGAGTGCAACGGACCTGTTGCACCACGCCATGGTGTCCCCAATTGGGTGGCCATCGAACTATTGGGCGACACAAGTCCACCGGGCCCCAACCGCGGGCATGCGCGGGTTGGCGACCTCCCGCAAATGCCAGAGAGATCCATGGTGACCATCCCCAGGGCATCCTCGCGAGTGCAACGGACCTCTAGCACTACGCCGTGGTGTCCCCAACTGGGTGGCCATCGAACTATTGAGCGACACAAGTCCACCCCGCCGCAACCGCGTACGTCCGCGAGTGGGCGACCACCCGCGAATGCCAAAGAAATCGATGGTGACCATCCCCAGGGCATCCACGCAAAAGCAATGGACCTCTCGCACCACAACATGGTGTCCCCAATTGGGTGGCCATCGAACTATTGGGCGACACAGTTTCCACGCCGCCGCAACCGGGTGCGTCCGCGAGTTGGCAACCACCCACAAAAGCCAGAATGATCGATGGTGACCATCCCCAGGGCATCCGCGCGAGGGCAACGGACCTGTTGCACCACGCCATGGTGCCCCCAACTGCGTGGCCATCTAACTATTGGGCGACACAGGTCCATCCGGCCCCAACCGCGGGCATACGCGGGTTGGCGACCACCCGCAAATGCCAGAGAGATCGATGGTGACCATCCCCAGGGCATCCTCGCGAGTGCAACAGACCTATTGCACCACGCCATGGTGTCCCCATTTGGGTGGCCATCGAACTGTTGGGCGACACACGTCCACCCCGCCGCAACCGGGTGCGTCCGCGAGTGGGCGACCACCCGCGAATGCCAGAGAGATCGATGATGAACATCCCCAGGGCATCCTCGCGAGTGCAACGGACCTCTAGCGCTACGCCATGGTTTCCTCAAGTGCGTGGCCATCGAACTATTGGGCGACACAGGTCCATCCGGCCCCAACCGCGGGCATGCGCGGGTTGGGGACCACCCGCAAATGCCAGAAAGATCGATGGTGACCATCCCTAGGGCATCCTCGCGAGTGCAACGTACCTGTTGCACCACGCCATGGTGTCCCCAATTGGGTGGCCATCGAATTGTTGGGCGACACACGTCCACCCCGCCGCAACCGGGTGCGTCCGCGAGTTGGCAACCACCCACGAAAGCCAGAATGATCGATGGTGACCATCCCCAGGGCATCCGCGCGAGTGCAACGGACCTGTTGCACCACGCCATGGTGTCCCCAATTGGGTGGCCATCGAACTATTGGGCGACACAAGTCCACCCCGCCGCAACCGGGTGCAACCGCCAGTGGGCGACCACCCGCGAATGCTAAAAAGATCGATAATGAACATCCCCAGGGCATCCGCGGGAGTGCAACGGACCTCTTGCGAAGCGCCTTGGTCTCCTCAAGTGCGTGGCCATCGAACTATTGGGCGACACAAGTCCACCCCGCCGCAACCGGGTGCGTCCGCGAGTTGGCAACCACCCACGAAAGCCAGAATGATCGATGGTGACCATCCCCAGGGCATCCGCGCGAGTGCAATGGGCCTGTTGCACCACGCCATGGTGTCCCCATTTGGGTGGCCATCGAACTATTGGGCGACACAAGTCCACCGGGCCCCAACCGCGGGCATGCGCGGGTTGGCGACCACCCGCCGATGCCAGAGAGATCGATGTTGACCATCCCCAGGGCATCCTCGCGAGTGCAACGGACCTCTAGCGCTACGCCATGGTGTCCCCAATTGGGTGGCCATCGAACTATTGGGCGACACAAGTCCACCCCGCCGCAACCGGGTGCGTCCGCGAGTGGGCGACCACCCGCGAATGCCAAAGAGATCGATGGTGACCATCCCTAGGGCATCCACGCGAAGGCAATGGACCTCTCGCGCCACAACATGGTGTCCCCAATTGGGTGGGCATCGAACTATTGGGCGACACAAGTCCACCCCGCCGCAACCGGGTGCGTCCGCGAGTTGGCAACCACGCACGAAAGCCAGAATGATCGATGGTGACCATCCCCAGGGCATCCACGCGAGTGCAATGGACCTGTTGCACCACGCCATGGTGTCCCCAATTGGGTGGCCATCGAACTGTTGGGCGACACACGTTCACCCCGCCGCAACCGGGTGCGTCCGCGTGTGGGCGACCACCCGCGAATGCCAGAGAGATCGATGGTGACCATCCCCAGGGCATCTTCGCGAGTGCAACGGACATATTGCACCACGCCACGGTGTCCCCAATTGGGTGGCCATCGAACTGTTGGGCGACACAAGTCCACCCCGCCGCAACCGGGTGCGTCCGCGAGTTGGCAACCGCTCACGAAAGCCAGAATGATCGATGGTGACCATCCCCAGGGCATCCTCCCGAGTGCAACGGGCCTGTTGCACCACGCCATGGTGTCCCCAATTGGGTGGCCATCGAACTATTGGGCGACACAAATCCACCCAGCCCCAACCGCGGGCATGCGTGGGTTGGCGACCACCCGCAAATGCCAGAGAGATCGATGGTGACCATCCCTAGGGCATCCTCGCGAGTGCAACGTACCTGTTGCACCACGCCATGGTGTCCCCAATTGGGTGGCCATCGAATTGTTGGGCGACACACGTCCACCCCGCCGCAACCGGGTGCGTCCGCGAGTTGGCAACCACCCACGAAAGCCAGAATGATCGATGGTGACCATCCCCAGGGCATCCGCGCGAGTGCAACGGACCTGTTGCACCACGCCATGGTGTCCCCAATTGGGTGGCCATCGAACTATTGGGCGACACAAGTCCACCCCGCCCCAACCGCTTGCATGCGCGGGTTGGCGACGACCCGCCGATGCCAGAGAGATCGATGTTGACCATCCCTAGGGCATCAACGCGAGTGCAATGGACCTCTTGCACTACGCCATGGTGTCCCCAATTGGGTGGCCATCGACCTATTGGGCGACACAAGTCCACCCCGCCCCAACCTGTAGTGGTTTCTGCCCGCAAAGCCGACGGGGCACCGCCCCGTCAGAAAACCCAGCGCAGGATGCGGAGCGCCACAAAGGAGAAAGAACACAAACGCCTGGATCACAGGGCGCGGAGCGCACCAGAACGCCGGAACTAACGCAAACGCAACGCTGATTTATTCGAGTACGCACGATGACCCCAAAGCATACACTCGTATACCTTCAGAAACAAGACGCAGGACGTGCAAAATCCCGACCCAGGAAAAGACGGTCGTAGGGAGGCCGGGGCCCGGCGGGCCACGGTCCCTGATGCGGGGTCCTGGTGGCCCCTGCCACGGATCAAGGGACCCCTTTTCCACTGGAAGAGAGATATGGTCCCTGGATTTAAGCCAGCTTGGACTGAAATTGCCCAATACATCACTAGGGACTTATCCCCATATTTTCAAGTCCCCGATCGAAGTCCTCGTGGGATATCGACAGTGGCCGAGATCTAATCTCGGCCCCGGGCTTTTTCCCCGGTCAAAGGAGCTTCCACAAGCTTCCAGGCCCCTCTAGGGGGCCCGGCTCGAGGGGTCGCGTGGCCCCTCGTCCGCGTCAGGCCCTGCCCCCTCTGCCTCTGGGGGAGGGGAATGTAAGCCTCGGGGCCGGCTCTAAGCCCCACCTGGCATGCGCCCCGAAGGGGCGCCGCACATCGCTCCCTCTAGGGGTATTGCGAAGGTGCTCGCTGCCCCTCCCCCGACTCATACCGGGGGGGGATCGCGTCATCAGAGGAGAGGGGGTTTCCCCCACATATTCCCCACCTCAGGGCCTGCGTCTCGCAGGACCGGGGCAGTGTCCAACGGCCCCACACTGGCCAGGGGGAGCCCCCGGCGACTCGTTCGGTCTTGCCCCTCGAGGGGCCCTCTGTGGGATACCCTTGCGGGCCGCCCCCGGACTCGGGCCCCTCGGGGGGCCCGGTGAGCCCCTCCCACCTGGGCGTACAAAACGATCCCCTTCGTTTGGGGGACCGGACGACTCGGGTGTCCCGTGGGCACCCTCTTCGTCACGAGGTGGGACAGCGCCGAGAGCGCGTGTCCGGGGTTCTCCCCCCCTCTTCGCCGACCTCGTGCCCCGCCCACGGGTGGGGCTTATCGGACTTCCTTGGGGCCCCGTCTCGCGGGGTCCGATGGCGTCGGCCGATGCGGCCCACGGTACGGCCGCCATGGCGGTCGACAGTCGCGGCGGTGCTCCTGGTGACGTCCTCGGGGAGGAGGAGGAGATTGACGGCACCTTGGCCTCCCTCCCGTCGGCTTCTTGGCCGACTCCCGCCGTCGTTGACGACTCTTTCCGCCGGTTCCCCTGGGACCTCGGGGGTTCCCTGGTGGAACAGCGGTATGCGGTCCTTGAGGGCCGCCGCATGGTCAGTCTATGGACGACCATCCGGGCCAACTACGGCCCGTTGTACGCCGTCCCCGAGGGGACGGCAACGGACTTACCCTTTGTCGGTCGCCAGGAGGACTGGCGGGTGTGTCGGGTTCTTGGCCATCGTCGGCGGTCGTGCCCAAGGTGACTCTTTGGTTCCTTATGGGCGACACAATGGCGACACAATATGACAGAGTGTCGCCAATGAGTCGCGCAGGCAGGCTAAATGTGCCGCAGACGGTAGCACCATGGGAGAACTTCAGCGGCCGATAAGCATCCGGCCGTGCCGGATACCACACAGACTTACGCAGGGAGCGTCTGCATTTAACATTGAATTTACAATATGACGAACACTTCCTCAATTGCATTTGTTGGGCGACATACTTCAAGCAACTACTAAACCGTGCCCGACATACTTGAAGCAACTACTAAAGTACTCAGGTGAATGCATCAAAATGCATTGCAGTAAAGTGGCATTAACAGCATAGGCCAGACACGACGCAGACATCACCCAGACACAATGACCATGTCAGTCGGCGTGGTCCATAGCGTAGGCGGACCGATCGGTATCGAGAGTCAGATAAAGCGAATACAGTGCCTCAAGAGCGCAACGGAGTGATCCAAAGACGCTATTCAAGATGCAGCTCACAACGTTGGTACCGAGCGCACGACGCAGGCAGCAACACCGGGCAGTGGGGCAGAACAATGGGCCATGGACACAGGTGTGGGTCATCTCGGTATCCGCGGCGGGAACACATCGGTCAGGTACGGACTCGAGGACTTCTCGCGCGACCTACAGTGCACTCTCGACCGGCACGAGTCAGCCACGCCGCCATCAGGTCCCGCGACCCTGCCGGATCCGCTCCCTCCCCCTGCCCCACCGCCGTCACCGGGACGGCCGCGGCATTTGGCGACGGGGGCCACCGCCGACGGTGACGCCGCTGCTGCCGCCGGGACGGGGTCGACCGCCGTGGGATGACCGCTGCCGTCGCCTGCACGCGCCGCCGCGAGTGCGTGACCGCCGCGGCGGCCGCCGTCCGTGGCGTGACCTCCGCCGCCCCGTGCACGCGCCGCTGCTGGTCCGTGACGGCGGCAGCAGCCGAGGTCACCGACTTGACCGCCGCCGCCCCCGAGGCGCGCCGCCACGGGAGCATGTCCACGGCAGCCGCAGCGGCCGCCGTCGGCGGCATGACTGCCGCCGCCCTCGACACGAGCCGCCGCCGGTGCGTGGCCGCTGCAGCGCCGGCCGTCGGCGGCTTGACCGCCGCCGACACCCAAACGCGCCGGCGCGGGAGCGTGGCTCGCAGCGTGGTCACCACCGTAGCTGTCACCGCAGTCCTCTTTTCGAAGACGAGTAACTGTTCATGCGACGTACACACAAACAGAAGGAAAAAGAGCAGAGTCCATCTCATGGTACGCTTGTCAATACACGAACAGGTACACCCCGGTAACAGCCACAAATGCGCAGCACAGCAAACCAGCAATCTCATTCAGGGGACCCTCACGCAGGAGCAGTAGGAACAATCTTCAAGCTCGTCTGCGGCGACGCTCGGCCGAGTGGCGACGACGGTCGCCCTCCACCCCGTCCGATACCGCCGAGTCGCTGGTGCCACTCTCGTCTTTGTCCTCCTCCGACGATGCCGTCTCGCGCCGTCGTCTTGCTAGCAGCGACTCACCCGGGACGTCACGATCATCCAGCAAGTGCTTGCGGCGACGTTCTGCACGCTCGTCGGCCGACGAGGGATCCACGTGGTCGACCATGGCGGCCTCGTCCTCAGTCTCTTCGTCGATACTGGCGTCACTGATGAGGTCGAGCATGACCCGCAGCCGCTCAATCCTTGCCAGCTCTTTTGCCGAAGAGCCGTGTGCGGCCGTTAGGTCGAGGCCCTCTTGCTCCGCCAGCTTCTTCCCGTCGACGCCCACGTCTAGCTTGAAGTACGAAGCCCAGACGCAGCCTGAGCGGACGGCGTCTCCGACGAGAAAGTCGAGCTCGTACGCGAACACCGCGCGGTGCGACTTGTGATGTGACTGCTGGTCCTTCTGAACCTGCTTCGCTCCAAAAGCCGCGCTCATAAGTTCTAGGAGGATCTGTGCTCATGGAGGACAGGCGGTTGTGAGAGAAAGAACGGCACAAAATGAGCGGATGGAGGGCATGGGACAAGACACGGAGGCAACGAAATCTCAGCAGGGTCAGTATGAGTCGCAGACGGCTTCCACAAGTGAGGATACATGCACCACGACGGAGCAGCCCCGAGCGCTCCTCAGTCGAAGGACGAAGGTGCACACGGACCTTCACAGATATCCACGCCAGCTGCGCTCTCGTTGCCACCAAACGGTCACCATCAACTTATACGCAAGAGCCCCCAGTCTTCTTCTCCACCCGAGCACAGCCGGGACTTGTGATAGTCCTGCCAACGTTGTTCTTGAAGGCCCGATCCGCCTCCACGAACCCCTTGCGGCCGGGCACCGTCATAAAGTAGCGGCGGCCGCGCAGCCACCACTTCGTGCACCATTGGCCGCCCGTGACGCACGTGTTGCTCTCCTCGTTGGCAGACCCGCTGCCGCTACAGCAGCTGCCGATGCTCGGGTTGGCGGCCGCGCTGGCGCCTCAGCTGCGACAGGTCGAGCTCCGACGGCGGACGGGCCCACCTCGGCCGCTTTCGAAGGCTCTACATCGTCTTCAATCATCAGCGCCACCCCAGCATTCCCAGAATGGGCCACAAGCCCCGCAACCGGGCGTTGAGAAGCCGTCGAAGACCTTGTCCACGAGCGACGGCACACTTCAGGCTCCGAATCGGCCTCAGAAACACCCGCGGCCGCCGCCGCGCCTCGCACCGGAACGCCCGCGGCTGCAGCCGTGCTGCCGTGCGCGCCAGCCGTACTGCCGTGAGCGGCAGCCGCCGCGGCGCCTCCCTTGTCGACGACGTTGTCCTCGACGGTCGCTACGGCCGGTGGCACCGTCCCAGTGGCGCCGGAAACGGCTCCTGTGGAGAAGAGTACGGTGCCGATCGAAGCTGCCGCCGCGAACGCAAGGTCTTGGAGGGCAACGATTGCGTCCTCGCTCAGCGGCACGCAAGACGTTGGCGTGACAGCTGTTACGGGATTTTGGTCCTCAAAGTCGGCTATTTCGCCGTTCTGGTGTGACATGGGGCCGGCCCCACAGCTGGCGACGCCGACACCAGTCTGTTAGGGTCCCCAGACACCACCAGCACCGGGCCGGTGGTAGTCCCGTCCGCATCCGCTGGCCGGACCCGCAGCAGGCAGTGGCGCGCGAGAGGCCAACGAGGCCACAACCCGGTCAGTTGGCCAAGCACTGCTCTCTATGCGCCCAGGAAGGGTAAAGGGAGACGCAGAGCGGCCGGAAGGGTGTGGGTGAGGTGTAATCGGTAGCCTCCTGTCGGCGTCACCCCGCGTGTCGCCAGACATTGCTCCGATCCAGGCGTCCTCGGAGGGCAGGTCGGAGCACCACCGTGGTGCTCCAACCAGGTGACCTGGCGAAGGGAGTGCCAAAAGGTATCTTGATGGGACCAAGGCCCAGCAGTGGGGCGGAGCACAGCCGTGCGGGAGAAAGGGGTGGCGGGCGTGCAGGATAAGGAGCGAGCATGGGTCGGGACCGGGAGACTGGCCCGTGGAATGGTTGGTGGAGCACTGGTGAGGGCGCCGGAGTCGGGCTGGCGCTGGCGCACCATTGAAGGGGCGTCGGTGCGCCGTGCGCGTGTTGCAGGCCGTGCCCGGCCAAGCACCAGAAACGCGGCTCCACAGGGCCACCTGCGGGCGGATCGCTCGAAACCCCTCAACCCTATCTTCCTTGGGCCAGCTGCGGGCAAGAACAGCCAACGAAGTGATGAGAGTGGGGGCCACGAGGTCCCTGAATTGGTCAACGCTGAGTGGCTGCCGACGGACCTCCCCCCAGAAGGGCAGAAGCATGCCCAGTTAACGGTCATGTCAGGCCGACGCTACGACTGGTGGTCACCGATTGGCCAGAGGGCACGGTGTCAACAAGATATCTCGCGTCTTCACTCATTCTGAAGTCCGGCACTGTCGGAGTCTCGAGATTTGACTTTCGGCTGGTCGGTAGCCTTGCAATAGGCTCCATTCGGGGGCCATTTGTGGGAGGCGGATCAGACAGCCCTAGGCTGGCCGCCACTGTCAGTAAGGTCGTGCATCCCTGACTTCGCTCTCGCCCCCCTCTTTGAATCTCCGTCTGAGGCACGCAAGACGGTGCGTCCAGCTTCTCTCGTCGATCCCCCCCGTGTTTCTTTGTGCTCCGGCGAAGGTCACACAACGTCGTGCATCCGGGTAGCACCGCGGAGAGGTTTTAGCCGACGGGAGAGCGCCGGCGTGGTCTGGACCAGGCGTCTGGCTGGGGTGACTCTGGCGGGGCACAGACGAACGGCGCCGCTGGTGCGCTCTGATGAGGGTGTAAGAAGATCTGTACCACTAGCGGCGATTTCGTGTCGACGGCGAGGGTGCTCCGGCACCCACACGCAGCGTAGGGGAGCCGTCAGGTCACGGCGTGTCGCTCGGGGGTGGCGTCGGAGGGCCCAGGACGATGAGGGGGGTGGAGCGCGAGAGATTATATATACGCTATCCGCACCCTGTATGACGACTGCTCACAGTGTTTTATGTCTTCTCCCACGGTGTCGTGTAGACGGCCGTGGCCCTCCATCTTGTAGCCTTGGTCGTCACCGCCGCCCATTTTCTGTGCAGACGCCGGCGCCATGGGCCGTACCAAGACCCCGGCGACGCGTAGCGTAACGCCTGAGCCCACCCCTGCCCGCGCCGGCAAGAGCGCTGCGGGTTTGAAGGCCCTCGGCGAGAAAAAGCGCGACGGGCCTCGTATGAACGGGTTGGCGCCCGGCATCCGCGCGTCCCTGGCGCTGTGAGCTGCGCGCAATGCCGTGCGGCTCGGTAATGCTGCTGCACGCGCGCGATCTACGGCAGCTGGTGCTACAAGATCTGGTGCGGGCACTGGCGTTACAAGCTCTGGTGCGGTCGCTGGCGCCAACCCGGGTGGTACCAAGGCATTTGTGATGCGGCACGCGCGGCGGAGCACCAGAAGGCGGTGCAGCGCTCTCATGACGCGACGCATGGGCAGTCTGCTAACCCAGCGGGCTGCGTCAAGAGGGCGCACCGCTACCGCCCCGGCACCGTCGCACTGCGAGAGATCTGGAAGTTCCAGAAGTCTACCGAGCTTCTCATACCCAAGAGGCCGTTGCAGAGACTCGTCAAAGAGGTTGCCCAGAACTACAAGACGGACCTGAGGTTCCAGTCCACCGCTCTCGTCGTGCTCCAAGAAGCCGCAGAGGACTACATTGTCGGCGTCATGGAGGACAGCGTCTTGTGCGCCGTCCACGGCGGGCGTCAGACGCTGATGGCTAAAGACATGGCGCTGGCGAGGCGCATCCGAGGCCCCGAGCGCGTGTGATGCGGGGTTGGATGCCTGGGAGCACACGAATTGCATGCGATTAGTGTGCGTGACTGACGTGGGGTTAGCTTGCGTGCGCATCATGGTTTGTTCATTACGCCGCATGGGTGGTACTGGTGATGGGGGACAACGTAACACTTCTGCGGGTCCTGTTCTTTCTTTCCATCACGCCGTTCCGTAGTATGCTCACCGTAAGTGTCTTCGGGCGACGCACAGCAGCACACAAGAGCGCAAAAAAGGGAAACGCCTTCGCCAGCAGTGTGTTGCAAACTCATATATTTGTGGACACATGCTCGAGGAGACATTACAAACTGAGAGAAATAGTATCAAGAAGAGGAACAAGCAAGGAGATGGCGCCCATCGGAGCGGACACTGCCGCTATTCTACGGCCCGTGCAGCCTCCACGACGGCAGCGGATGGCACAGCGGCAAAGATCAACGCCGGAGATGCAGCCGCCACGGCGGCCGCGGCAGTCGCAGCGGCGAGGAGTGCAACTTCTGCACTCCAGCAGTGGCCGTGGCGGCAGCGACGGCGGTGGTGGGGGCGGCAGCGACGGCGACCACTGTGGCGATGCCTCATGGAGCAGTAGCCACAGCCGCGTCGCAAAAGCGAGGGTGGCAGCAGCAACGGCATCGTCGAAGGCGGCACCGAGAGCGGCATCATGATGGTGGCCAGAGCGGCGCGCCGGCGGTAACCGTCGTGAAAGCAGCGGCAGTGGCGGATGAGATGGTTGTCACGCGACGCCGAGGCCGCGGCCGTTGGGCAGCGACAGTAGCGGCGGGGGCGACAGCGAGAGCGGCCGCCGCGGGGACGCGACGAGCGACGGCGGCCCCTGCCATGAACGACGCCGCCAAACCTCGCTGGCGGTGGCCGTGGCGGCAGCGGCGGCAGCGGCGGCAGCGGCGGTGAACGACAGCTGCCGCTGTGGTGATGGCAGTATCGACGGTGGCCACTGCCACGCCGATGCCCGCGACGTAATGGGACCAGCGTCTGCAGCGATGTCCCCCGCGACGGGTGCCACTGCCACTCTTCTGCGGCGGCTGAGGGGCCACTCGTGGGACTCTGACGGCGACTGTAGGGCCGCAGGTGGCACTCCCACCGAAACTGTGAAGCGGCGGGCGTCACCAGTTGAGATCGCGACGGCGGCGGGCGCTTCTGTCAGACAGTACCGAGGCTCGTGCGCCGAAGGGACACGTTTGGCACGCGAGGGAACGTCAAGAGCGCCAAGACTTAGGTGACTCTTGGAGGCTTCAGGGGGCTGTCAGGGCCACACGAGTCTCACCGGTGCCCCAGATGTTCGTGTTCCGTTGGAGATTGCGTGCTTTCGGGGCATCCTTGCGGACTGCGAAGCGTCGCCAGTCTTCCACTCTGTCGCGGAACGGCAGGGAGGCACGAGCTGTGCCATGAGCTGTTCTGGTCTAGCGGGCCGAGAGGAAGCGCAGCTGCAGCGTGGCGCTCCCTGCATCGAGCGGTCTCGCCCCCCCCCCTGCCGTGGGTGGTCGTGCCTGGCATGCGCGTTCATGCCGGCCACGGTTCCGGCATCCCGTACCTCGTGCGCACATCCCTGGGCGTTGCGCGCAAGGTTTTCGTCCCCTCGCGCATCATTAGAGAGTTGTGCTGCCGACTCCGTCCTCCTCTGCTACGCCGTCGTCCCTTGGTCAGGACCTTCCCTCCACCCGCGTGCGAGGCGATGGCGCCGCACATCCAATGTCCGTACGCGACATGCAGCCGGACTTTTGGCGGGGCCAACGGACTGCACCGCCACAGGCAAGTGCATCATCATGAGCATATGGACGTGGCCGACGCGGTGCTGACAGATCTTGAAGGACCCGTACGCGATCCTGACAACGACTGCGACAGCGGCGGAGATGCCGGTGGCGGTGCCCGCGCCTGGGGTTCCGCAGGCGATGTCCCTGCCGGCGGCGCCGACGACGGCGGCGATGCCGGTCTCAATCCAGCACGAGGCGGATGGTCGTCCAGCAGCAGCGCTTCGACCACTACCACCGACGACGACGAGGGTCCGCCCGATGAGAGGGCGTGGAGCAGCGGCTGGAGTGCAAGCGAGAGCGACGACGGCTCCGATAGTACCCAGCCCGTCACCGACTCGGACGACGACTACGAGTCAACAGACGACACGCTGGCGCCACACAGCCGCGCCGCAGACAACCGACCGAATGTCAACACCGTTTTCGTGCACTCGTTGCGCGCCCAGGCTCCCGTGGAGATGCACGGCGCGATGGACTATGGAGCCTCCTTGTGCGGAAGGGTACTTGCGTGGTACCACTCTCTGCGGGACGCTGACCGTTCCGAACCGGTCTTTTCCGGTCGAGGCGACATTGCCGACCTTCCGCGGTTCGACACGCCTTGTTTGCGTCGTGTGTTTACGTACGTCTGCACCGCCAACGGGTCTGGGCTTGGACGGGAGCAAACACACACTTTTTACGCCGTCCTGAGTGCTGTTGAACGTGGCGCAGGCGGCGGCGAGCCGTTCGCGGAGCGGTTCCCGAGCAAAGCAGCCTTTTGGAAGGCGGTCCGGAACGAGAAGCGACGCACGGTGGAGGCGTTAGGGTGGAGGTCTGCGCCAATTGTCATTGCGAACAAGACCTACCATCTACTTTATCGAGACGCTTTCAACGTGGCGCAGGAGCTCGTACGACACGCGGCCGTCGAACAGCTACAATGGGATGGGAGCGGCCTGGACGACGCTGACGTGAATGAAGATCACGTCTGGTCGGGGCCCTTCGACAGCGCGGCCTACTTTGACGCGTATAAGTACGTGACGGACACGCTGCCAGAGGGTACTAAGGTGTTGGGTCTGTATGGCTACTCCGACAGCACTGTGCTGACTGGCACGGGCGGTACGTTGACCCTTGCTCTTTTTGTTGTCCATATGTGTCTACTTCATCTGACTGTTGCCCGCGCTTGAGCTATGACTGCACGCACGTCACTGCCGCTGCGTAGCAGTTAGTCCGGCGTGCCACACGCGCGTGCCGTGCACTGACGTCGACGCCACGTTTTGGGGTGCAAGCCTTCTCTCTCTGCCCTCCTCGTCCGTCGTGAACTGCTCAGCTGTGTCCGCGTACCCCGTACGCCTGTGCGTTGCCAATATTAAGACGGAGCACGTCCACTGGGTGACAGTTGGCTACATCCCCATGGTTTTGCGGAAGTACGAAGCAGCTGCGACTGAGAAGGCGTCCGCAACAAAGGCCGAGCTGCTGCAGCGCTCTCTGTTTCTCATTTTTGGCCGCTGCATGGAGGCGTCGCACACGGGGTGCACCATCAAGCTGGCGGACGGCACGACATTGCCTGTGTCACCTCGCCTGCTTCTGTATTCGTGCGACTACCAGGAGGAGCGCAACCTCCTGTCACTGAAGCAGCACGGAAGCAAGCACGATTGTACCCCGTGTATGGCCGACTCCAGCTCTTTTGCTGGCCGTGCGGGCATCAACCAGAGGAAGCGCGACGTGACGGAGACCGTCACCGCCCAGCTGCGCGGCGCGAACATTCGTGCACAACGCGGCAACACGGCTGCTGTGAGGGGCATTGAAACGACGATGGGAGTCCACTGCCGTGTTCCCGCCTTGGCAGGATGGGCGGGTCTCGGGTCGGGGCACAAGCACCTTTACCAGGTCACCGGTTTCGACCGACTGCACGTAAGTTGCCTGCTTCGCTTGCTCGTTTTTCCCCGTTGGACCGTGCGCCCTGGACAGGAGTGCCGCGTGTGCGTGGGAATGCGGCTTGCCGCCGAATGACAGTGAGGGCTGTTCTGCCGGGGTTCGTCAGGGCTCTCACACTCCTCCACTGCTTCGATTGGATCTCCATGGCCGTGATATCCTGTCAATGGCTCGGGGAACCAACAGGTCGTTGACGTCGGCCTTTGCCGTCGGATTTCGACAGAGGTGCACCTGTACGCCGAGTTGATCGGCAATGATGTCGGCCTGGCGGAGGGGACGGCCGCAGCATCATTGCGCAGCGCCAACAGGCGCTTCATGTACGCCTCTCGAACAAATCCTGTGCCGCATGTCACACCCGGGTACGTGTCATGACGCCGATGACAATAGGCGAGGGCAGCGTCGAGTAGTTCCATGCGTGCGCGCGGCTGATGCCGCTGCATCTCTGCTGGCGAAGGGATTGGGCTGACACAGATCTTGTCTCTTGTCATCCCAGTTTTCTTATGCTGCTTCCGCATGCAGGTACTTTGTATCCCCCGAGCAAAAGCAGCCGACGCTGCGCGCCGCCGAGCACCGACGCGTCGTTCACTTCCTTCCTTTCGCTGTTTGCGCGATTCTCGGGGCAGCCTCGGGGCAGTGGAACCATTCAGTGCTGACATGGGCCATGTGCGAGCTAGCGGCTTTGACTCGGGACGTGTTCGGACCGGGATGCCTCGGCGAGGGCGTCACGGTCCGGCGGGCGCGGCAGCTGACGGCTCGTTTGACAACATGGATGCACAGGGAGTTTCAGGGCTTGTTTGGTCCCTTGCACACCCCCAAGCTGCACCGAATCCTGGCGCACGTGCTGGACGAGCTGCGCCTTCGTGGCAACCTTCGCGCCGGCGACACTGGCGTCAACGAAGCCAAGCACAAGGGCGTCAAGATTGCCTACACTCGCACCAACCGCGGGCGGTCGGAGCATGCCCTGCAGCTTCTCATGGCCGAGCAGGTCGCGGACGTCCTGAACTTGGCAGTAGCGGACAACGAAGACGTCTTGACGGACGACTCTATCGCTCCGAATGATGGGGAAGCGGCGACAGGTCTGGCGGCACCTCAAGCGGCAGGTGCCTCGCCAACTGCACATGACGGTGCAGACGAAGGGCGTGCGATGCCCTCTGTGGTCGCTGCTGCCGCAGCCGGTCATGACGATGCCCCCAGGCTCCGTCGGCACGGTTCCCCTGCTCGCGTGGGTGTCCTTCAGGAGGAGCGTGAGTTGGAGGGATTGGTCCAGTGCCTGAAGCTCGGAAACAACGACGTCGTGACGGTCGCAGACGGGACGTACCTGACGCGCGGCGCGGCGCTGCGGCGCGGGGGCCAGCCGCGGCAGATTGTACGTGCGTCGCTGTCTTACCTGGGCGCCCCGTGGCTGGATTGGATCGAGTACACGTCGGCTCACGGTGTCCTTCGAGTCGCCCGCGCCCGCGTAGTGGTCACGGGGGTAGGCAAGCGGCCGGTGCGCCTTCTGGTGGTGGAGCGCGCTCGCAGCGTGGCAGCCGTGGCGGGCTGTCCGTTTGCAGCTTACCGTTGCACGAGATTGCGCTTTGACGTGCGCGACGTCGGCGTCACCCCCGTTCTTGAGTGCGTCCCGGTGAGCAGTGTTTTGCGTGTGCTGTGTGTTGAGCACGACTGGGTAGACTGGGTTGAGAGGCATGGTCTGGAGGACATGTCGATCGCCGTCCCTACAACCAGAGAAGAGGTCAGGCGAGCACGATTCTTTACTAATGCCTTCCCCAACATGTAAACATACATCAGCCGCCTGCAGAGCAATACGACGTTGTCATCGCGGGCCGACTGCTCTACGTTGGGTAGGTAGGGATGGAATCTGATTCTCTGTGCATGCGCCTGCCACCCCCGAGTGAATTTGGCCACATACATGGCGCCCCAGAAGCCAGTAACGCATTGTCATCCGGCGTTCTTGTCTTCATCGACTGCTGAGTTCCTCAGAGTGTCACATAGCCGACCAGCCATTCCGGGCCCTACATGGCTTGCAACACGCTTCCTGTCGAAGCCGTATTCAGACGCCGCCCGCCCTAAGCTGGTCTCTGGAAGACAAGTCCGCGGCCGTATCATCCGAACCTCCACGCTGCAGGGCCAGTGGTGGACGCACAGGCGCCAGACGTCGAAGGCAATACGATAAGAGGGCGATGATTTGCTGGAACAAGTACTTCAAATTCTTTAGCGACTCCTTCTACCAAGGCGCTCCGAATCACATGACTCGGTTGACTACATGTTGCGCTCTTTGCTCTTTCCTACGCCATAATAAACGAGGAGGCTTTTGCCGAGGCATTTCGGTCATTGGCTGTCGAAATGCCGTCGCTTCTGTGCATCTCCCAGAGGACGATCCAGAGTAAGAGAACCGCGGCACCTACCGTCGTTGAGGATGCGTAGATAGCCTCTCGCGCGCGAGTTTCAGGGCCATGACCGCTGTTGAAAGGTTGAGCTGGAAACCAGCAGTGGACAGTGTCTTTTTGTTTGCGTCTCTGCGTATTTGACATTTCCTCCGGATGAGGGAAAACACTCACACAGCGGCCCCGTCCTTGTCCGTGCACTGCCCTTATGCCTGTGAGCTTCCCAGTTGGGGCCCACAAGGATCCGGCAGTTGACATTGTCCCGGATTCTACTCGCGCTCATTTTCTAGCCTATTCCAGTCTCCAAGAAGAGTTCGCAGACGGCCGGCTACTATGCCGCAACCAAGGGGATCTGACACTAAAAAATCTCTCTGGGGGCACATTCGGAAGACAGAGCCTCCTCGTGCGCCGTCGAGAAACCGTATTTCCCAGTCACAGAGCACCCTCTTGTGTAACTGGACCGTTTATTTCTGGATATTGAGAGTATCATGGACAATACCTTCAAGACACAAGGAGGTCTTCTCAATATCGGAAGAGCTCATGCGAACCTACCTCATTTACACTGGAGAACTGGGGCACTTCTGAAAGCATTTACCTGTGCTGCACAAACGAAAAATGAAAGACAGTGCGTCGTCCAAAAATTACGTCATGCACGGCTGCAGGCGCCGGCCTCATGCAGCTTCTCGAGACTCATCATGGCTTACCTGGCCCAATACGGAGGGACGTGTCAATGTAGGCACCCAGGCATGTCCGATAACTGGACGACACCGTCATTGGCTGATTCGGCCTGGGGGAATCATAGGCTGTTGCGTTGGTGGATTGTGGTGGGCGGTCTTGGTGGGTGGTTGGTTGGGTGCGCACAGTGTTGGGTTGATGCCGACTGGCGGATGCTTTCCGGGGTTGTGTGGCGCCATTATATAGGTTATAGGGTCAGATGCATTCTGCCCCCCCCTCGGAAAGGTGCTCACGCTGAGATGGCTCGGGGCCGCCCAGCCGTACATGCCTGAGGAACCAGCCCTGTTACCGCCGCACAGGCCAACGTCGGCGGCTGCGCTTTGCTGTGCCCAGGCAGCGTGAGGTCCCAGAGGTGTACCTCACATTGCACGCGGCCTGCGGCTGCCACAGCACGCTCCATTTCATCCCCACCCGCGGGTTGTCTTCGCCCCACCCGTCCTGCGGCGGTCCAGTGCTCGGCCCTCAGCCCGTTCCGCACCACAAAATGGTTGCATGGACAATGTGGGGCGGCAGCGTACCTCTTCCCTTCGATTTCGTGTCCGGAAGCCTTGCACCAACGGCTGATAAGGAGCCTTGCAAATCATCACGAATCTGCGGTCGTCTCGCCGAATTCCGGCTCGCATGAAGGATGCGGTTGACCTGCAATCTGTAGCACCTATCTCCTCCACAGGCCGTCTCCGTCCCCCCCACCCGCCGCCTTCCTGTGCTTTGGGTGCCCTGTGCCCTGCGCGAGAGGCGCCGGCGACGCGTTACCACACACTGGCATGCCCGATCAGAGCCCCGACAGGCGTCCGCGCACTGAAGTCCCGGTCCTGCCTCACTTGGGAGGAGCGCTTGGGAGTATAAAGCATTGCGCATGTGGTCCTCATTCCTAAAGCTAGACCTACACAGTCGTCCACTCTTCAAGTCAGACCACTTTCTGTCGTCGCTTCCCAGCTCTCTCTGCTCCCACCACCCTCTCCCACCTCTACAGTCACCCCATCACTCGCCCTCCTCATTATGGGGGCATCGTTTTTTGACACGACGCCTTCTGCGTCGACTATGTCGACGGCCACGGCGCACGGGTGGGCGCGCTCTGCGTGCCGGGCTGACGTCGCGGCGTCTGAATCTCACCAACAAATCACTGCGGATAGCGCGAGACCTCGGTCGCCTGGCGGCGCGCACCAGGGCATGTCTTCACCTTCTGGCGACACGGGCCCGCCGCCGCCACCGCCGCCACCGCCACCGCCACCCCCTACGCGTCGAACGCTGCTTCTCCCACCGCTTCCACGACGGCTTCAGCACGGCCCGGCCCGTGTACACGCTCGTGCCTGTGGGGCGGGGCCAGCGGTGCAGCCCTCAGTGGCAATGCAACGACCGTCCGATTTATCGGAATCGTCGCGCGCTCGGTCACCCGCCCCGGCGCCCCCGCCGCCGCCCCCGCCTCTTTCTCTGCTGCCGCCGCCGCCGCCCCCCCCCCC
>Ga0209093_1000751_pt1 | contig 18038 bp, 13 predicted proteins | sample SidtaG_4_FD_187450 | JGI IMG/M metagenome (GOLD analysis project Ga0209093, IMG submission 187450) | Marine algal microbial communities from Sidmouth, United Kingdom - Sidmouth_Male1 metaG (SPAdes) (version 2) | ecosystem: Host-associated > Algae > Red algae > Unclassified | place: Sidmouth... | reverse complement strand
GGGAAGGGAGACGGTAGCACAGCGCGAGGGGACGGGGGGGGAGGGAGGCGGCAGCACCACACGAGGGAGCGGGGGGGAAAGAGCGGCAGTACCATGCGAGGGGGGTGCAGGGGAGGTGCTAGCGCGATGCGGTCGGTCAACGTGCGACCGCGGCAGTCGCGCCGTCTCAGGCAGGCAGCAGAAAGATGCGGAACGGTGGCGACAGCAAGCGGTAGACCGGAAATGTACGACGAGGTCGTGGGAGGGAGCGGGGGGGGGGGAGCCGGGTGGCCGCAGGGGTACGGGCCGGCTGTTCCCGAGATGGGGTCGGGCGATCCGGCTGGATGCGTGGACCGATACGCGCCGTCAACGGCACCGTGCGAGCATGCCAGGGCGGCGGCATGCCAGGGCGGCGGCGTGCCCGGGCGGCGGCGTGCCCGGGCGGCGGCGTGCCAGGGCGGCGGCGTGCCAGGGCGGCGGCGTGCCGGTGCGGCGGCGTGCCGGTGCGGCGGCGGCGTGCCGGTGCGGCGGCGGCGTGCCGTTGCGGCGGCGGCGTGCCGGTGCGGCGGCGGCGTGCCGGTGCGGCGGCGTGCCGGTACGGCGGTGTGCCGGTACGGCGGCGGCGTACCGGTGCGGCGGCGTGCCGGTACGGCGGCGGCGTGCCGGTACGGCGGCAGCGTGCCGGTGCGGCGGCAGCGTGCCGGTGCGGCGACGGCGTGCCGGTGCGGCGGCAGCGTGCCGGTGCGGCGGCGTGCCGGTGCGGCGGCGTGCCGGTGCGGCGCCCGGCGCCATGAATCCGCGATCCGGTGGCGGTTCTATAGGATGGGTTCACGGCGTTGTCGCGCTGCGGTTAGGGACTGTCAGCATCCCAACGCAGACAGGGGGGGCTGCGACACAGCTCCCCTCACTGGTGATTCCAGGTGCTCAGATCCATCGTTTATTGACCAATCATTTTCCTTCGTCAAGGTTGCCTTGACGCCGTCAAGGCTACGATTACCCGTCTTGATCTTTGTGTGAGATGCGGCTGGAATAGGTCTGGAAGGCCGATTTCCCTAACACAGCATCCGCAAACCGTGAATAGTCCTCAGGGGCGTCTCGTCCTCCAAACAGCCGACCGCGAACGCGCGCGTCCACCTGCACCGCCGTTGCAACGTGTCTCGAGCAGTGCTCCCCACCGTCGCGCGTCCGCGGCGGCGCGCGCCCCAAAAAACCGACAGCGCGTGGGCGGGCCGCGGTGGGTGGGGGGGGGGGGGGGGGGGTGTGAGCCCAAACGGGCGCGGCGGGCGGCGCCCGCGCCCCCCACCCCCTCCCACGCCGTGAAGGAATCGGGCGCGCGCGGTTTCACATGATATTGGTGGGAAACAGCCGTGTGAAACAACCTCAGCCAATCAAACGGCGTCGATCCGCCACCGAGCGCTGCCGTGCGATCACCACGAGGCACCACAGACAGCCCTACGAGGCAGCCGGATGCGTGCCAGACACAGACACCAGCAAAGCAACAGGTACAGCAACCCTGTCCAGACACCGAAAAGCCTCCCATCAGACCCCCGTGTCCGGGGCACAGAGACCGTGTCAAGGGCCATATGGCAAGCAAGATACGAACCAGATCGCAAATGGCACGGATGTCGGGGTCCACCCGTCTCGCGGAAGACGCATGACGGTCCACAACTGAGGACCCCGATATTTGGCCACAGCACCTCCCTGCACGCACCCCACGCTGGGATCTGCAGGCCCGGCGCACCTGGAATGATTCAATTGTGAGGTAGCCCTCGTGTGGCCCACCCCTCTCACGGGTCATTCAGGGCACCCCCTCGTGCAGCTTGCGTGCTGGCCGATTTCTGGCGGCCACCAGCGCGCTCCCCCGCCTCTGCCTACGCACTGATTGGACAAAAAGTTGAACCAGCCAATCTCGCTCGCCGCGAGTGGCCCGGAATGTTTTCGAATATCATGTAGCCCTCGTGTGGCCCACCCCTCTCACGGGTCATTCAGGGCACCCCCTCGTGCAGCATGCGTGCTGGCCGATTTCTGGCGGCCACCGGCGCGCGCCCGCGCGCCTGCCTACGCGCTGATTGGACGAAGAATTGCACCAGCCAATCTCGCGCGCCGCGACCGGCCCAGAATGTTTTTGATTCTCATGTAGCCCTCGTGTGGCCCACCCCTCTCACGGGTCATTCAGGGCACCCCCTCGTGCAGCATGCGTGCTGGCAGATTTCTGGCGGCCACCGGCGCGCGCCCGCGCGCCTGCCTACGCGCTGATTGGACAAAAAGTTGAACCAGCCAATCTCGCGCGCCGCAATCGGCCCGGTATGTTTTCGAATATCATGTAGCCCTCGTGTGGCCCACCCCTCTCACGGGTCATTCAGGGCACCCCCTCGTGCAGCATGCGTGCTGGCCGATTTCTGGCGGCCACCGGCGCGCGCCCGCGCGCCTGCCTACGCGCTGATTGGACGAAGAATTGCACCAGCCAATCTCGCGCGCCGCGACCGGCCCAGAATGTTTTTGATTCTCATGTAGCCCTCGTGTGGCCCACCCCTCTCACGGGTCATTCAGGGCACCCCCTCGTGCAGCATGCGTGCTGACCGATTTCTGGCGGCCACCGGCTCGCGCCCGCGCGTCTGCCTACGCGCTGATTGGACAAAGAATTGCACCAGCCAATCTCGCGCGCCGCGACCGTCCCAGAATGTTTTCGAATATCATGTAGCCCTCGTGTGGCCCACCCCTCTTACGGCTCAATCAGGGCACCCCCTCGTGCAGCATGCGTGCTGGCCGATTTCTGGCGGCCACCGGCGCGCTCCCCCGCCTCTGGCTGCACGCTGATTGGACGAAGAATTGCACCAGCCAATCTCGCGCGCCGCGACCGGCCCAGAATGTTTTCGAATCTCATGTAGCCCTCGTGTGGCCCACCCCTCTCACGGGTCATTCAGGGCACCCCCTCGTGCAGCATGCGTGCTGGCCGATTTCTGGCGGCCACCGGCGCGATCCCCCGCTTCTGGCTGCACGATGATTGGACGAAGAATTGCCCCAGCCAATCTCGCTCGCAGCGAGTGGCTTGGAATCTTTTCAGTTTTCATGTAGCCCTCGTGTGGCCCACCCCTCTCACGGGTCATTCAGGGCACCCCCTCGTGCAGCATGCGTGCTGGCCGATTTCTGGCGGCCACCGGCTCGCGCCCGCGCGTCTGCCTACGCGCTGATTGGACAAAGAATTGCACCAGCCAATCTCGCGCGCCGCGACAGGCCCAGAATGCTTTCGAATATCATGTAGCCCTCGTGTGGCCCACCCCTCTCACGGGTCATTCAGGGCACCCCCTCGTGCAGCATGCGTGCTGGCCGATTTCTGGCGGCCACCGGCTCGCGCCCGCGCGTCTGCCTACGCGCTGATTGGACAAAGAATTGCACCAGCCAATCTCGCGCGCCGCGACAGGCCCAGAATGCTTTCGAATATCATGTAGCCCTCGTGTGGCCCACCCCTCTCACGGGTCATTCAGGGCACCCCCTCGTGCAGCATGCGTGCTGGCCGATTTCTGGCGGCCACCGGCTCGCGCCCGCGCGTCTGCCTACGCGCTGATTGGACAAAGAATTGCACCAGCCAATCTCGCGCGCCGCGACCGTCCCAGAATGTTTTCGAATATCATGTAGCCCTCGTGTGGCCCACCCCTCTTACGGCTCAATCAGGGCACCCCCTCGTGCAGCATGCGTGCTGGCCGATTTCTGGCGGCCACCGGCGCGCTCCCCCGCCTCTGGCTGCACGCTGATTGGACGAAGAATTGCACCAGCCAATCTCGCGCGCCGCGACCGGCCCAGAATGTTTTCGAATCTCATGTAGCCCTCGTGTGGCCCACCCCTCTCACGGGTCATTCAGGGCACCCCCTCGTGCAGCATGCGTGCTGGCCGATTTCTGGCGGCCACCGGCGCGATCCCCCGCTTCTGGCTGCACGATGATTGGACGAAGAATTTCCCCAGCCAATCTCGCTCGCAGCGAGTGGCTTGGAATCTTTTCAGTTTTCATGTAGCCCTCGTGTGGCCCACCCCTCTCACGGGTCGTTCAGGGCACCCCCTCGTGCAGCATGCGTGCTGGCCTATTGATCGCGGCCCACTGCTGGTCGGCGACGCTGGCGCTGTCACTGTCGCGCCTTTCCCAGGTCGGGCGGCATTGTCAGCGCCGTCCCGCTCCTCGTCGCGTCCCGTCCCTGCTCCCCCGCGTCGCTGTCGCCCGCGGCTCCCCCCGCCGACATGCTGCTGTCGTTCGGACTGTGTGCGTCGCTGGCTCCTTGAGCTCCTTCGTGCTGGCCTGCCGCCGCCTTTGTTCGGGACGCTGTACCGTTTGGAGATCGTCGCGCGCTTCTGGCGCGATTGCCATGTCGGGTCCGCCTCCGCCCGTGCGCAAGCGCCGCTTCCACGAGCCCGTGGTCGGCTCCTACACTGGCGATCGCAGCAGCGCGCCCTTGTTCGCGACCTACCTGGCGCATTTGCCCCCGTCCTCGTTGGGCTCGGCTGCCGCGGTGGTCACCTCGGGCTCGAGCAGCCGAGTGGCCGACGTGTCGTGGCAAGACCGCGTACGCGACGGCGCCCGCCGTCGGTCCGTGTCGGCTCGTCTGGCCGCCGCCCCGAGTGGCGGCTCGACGTCAGGGACGTTGCGTCCTGTGAAGCGGTCGCGCGGGCCGCGTGACCCCCCCGCTTCCTTCAATGGCGAGGCGGACTTTGACGTGGTCGCCGCTGGTGGAGCCGGTGGCGTTGTCGAGACGCGCCGACGTGCGCCCCGCCGGAAAAGTGCTCCCCCCGTGGAGAAGGAGGTCACGGACGTGCTTACGGCTTGTGTGCGTCGGGCGTGCGGGCTGCCGTCGTCGACGCGCGTCGGTAAAGGCAAGACTGCGGTCGGCGCGTCGCTTGTCGGGGACCCCAAGTCGCGGTCTCGCGCCATCCTTCTTCGTCTCGGGTCGGGCAAGCACGACAGGACGGTGCTTTGGTGCTCGCACCGAGGTGGCTTGCTGTGCTCGTGCTTTGCGGGCACGCAAAACGCCCTCTTCCTGTCGATCTCCTCGCGGAGCTCGGTGTGCAAGCACACCACGGCTCTGCGGTCGTGCTTGGCGGCGGCCGGCATCCCTCTGCCCAAGTTTCGCCGGAAGATGCACCTTGCCGCGGAGCCAGAGGACTTTGTCGTTCGCCACCCTCACGGGCCGTCAACCTGGGTCGTCCTGTTCCGGTCGGTCTACTCGCTGGTTTCGTTCTCGGCGGCCAACGTGGCGGCGTGCATTGCGCCAAGTTGTCGTCGCTTCCGCGCTCGTTGTGGTCACGTCAACCTTGCACGGCCATTTAACGCCGCTCGACGGGCGGACGGCGCGGCGGACCTTGGCAAAGAGCAGACCGGTGCGGCCAGCAAGCCGGTGCGACCACCGGACCCCCTCGTTCTTCAAGGTGGTTTGCCGGAGGAGGACGAGGGTATCGAGAAGGAGACCTGTGACACAGAGCGCAGCCCCGCGGACGCCGCCGAGTCGGCCGTGGCGGCACGCGTGCGACGCAACCTTTTGCCGTGCACCGGCGAGATTGAGGAGGGCGAGGTGTGGGCGCGCACGGCGGATTGGAAGGGGATGATCGGTCGGTGCGTGCGCGGTGGTGCTGTGCAGGTCAAGGCGATGTGCGACCTGTTTGACAAGTGCGCCCAGGGCGGGCTCGTGCACGAGGCCGACCGCGTGCTGGTGGAGCCGTACTGCGGCAGCTGTGGTTGTGAGCGGCAGATGTCCACCGTCGTGACCAAGGAGCCCGCTGTGCTGTACACCCACCACCCGACGGCGCCTTCCATGCGGGTAAGTGCGCACTCTGTCTCGTCGTCTTGCATCTTTTGGCGCCTTGGCGACCGTATCCTGCGACGCCGGCGGGTCTGGTTTTTGCAATGGATGCACTGGAGCTGTGGCTCATCGCTAACCAGTGTGTGCACCCTCGACGTACCTTTCTGCGCGTGTTCCGCACCTGTGTTTTGCGACAGGTGTTTGTCGGCCGATGGACGTGCGACTGCAAGCGGCTGGTTGAGTACGATGGCGCTGCCGACGGGCTTTTTTGCCTGCGGCGCCGCGACAAGCCGCGGCGGTGGGTGCTCTTCACCCGCGCCGTACTCGATAAGTTGTATTCCTTCATCATTTCTGCCCGCTCGACGTACACGGCGGCGACGCGCCACTTGTCCTCCGACATGCTCTCGTTTTCTCTGCGGCGTCAGGACGTCGTCAAGCTGGGGACCGCCATGCTGCGGACATTTGTTATCCCCCCCGAGGCGGCTGTGTGCCCCCTTTGCGGTCCGAATCCCAAGTTCGTTGTCATCGACGGGCAGGCGATCGGGTGCACCGACCCCGACGACGTCAACCCGGTGCGGATGGAGGAGGAGGTACCAGTGTTGGACATCCCCGCGTCTGCGCTGTGCGTCGTTCAGTCGCCGTCTTTACGTGCGTGCATTGCCAAGGTGCTCAGGACGTCCGCGCCGCTGACCGGTCCGCAGACGGAGCTACTGCGCGCCTGGCACCAGACCATTGCCGTGGACGACCGGGCGTCGGCGGAGACGGCCGCCGCCAACGTGTTTTTCCACTTCTTCCCATTCGTGGATCGGAGCACGGCCGTCAATGACGGTGGGGCCTCGTCCAGGGCCGTTTGTGACGGTGGGACCTCGTCAGCTGCACCGGGAGAGAAGGACTCGTCGGTCGCCGGGCTCCTCGGTACTACCGGTCGTACGGTGGTCGACGCCACGACCACCACCGCGCTCGAGGCCAAGTTGCGCACCGACGGGGACGGGAACCTGACACTGGGTGGAAAGGGAGCGCCAGCCAAGCTTCTCAGCGAGTCGTGGCGGGAGCGGGTTGGCCACTGCGCGCCCAACTTTGGCCGCTACGCCAAGGAGGACGGGGCGTGGCTCCACATCCGCCCGTTCCTTCAAGCACTCCTGGGTGAGACCGTCTCGGGTATGTTCCATTGCCACAACGAGAAGGCCTCCCGACTGCTCGCGAACTCGCTGCGTCTCCAACCTGCTGGGAAGTGGCGGGACTTGTCCGAGGCGGTCGACGGCATTGGCTTCTTAACAAACTTCCTCGGGTGGTTTGCTTGTGCGCTGGACGAGGACTCGCAGCTCCGTCGCTCTGTGGGCGGCGTGTTGCTGTGCGCGGTGGACATGGAGGACGCTGTTGACAAGCTCTTCACTGCCGCGGCCAACAAGGCGGAGAACGGCGACGGCGGAAGCGTCAACGCCGAGTACTGTCGCCGGTGGGGCGGCACGCCTACGCCCGCCGACTACAAGCGGTGGCGCGCATCCAAGGGGCTGGACGGGCCTGTCGACATGGACGACCCGCTCATCAGCTACGAGTCTTTTCCCGGGCTGGACCGTGTGCGGCCGGGCATCAAAGATTCGGAGGCGCTCAAGCGGCGGGTGCGGTACAAGGGCAAGGATCGTCATGCCGCGGACGTGGAGGGCGACGGGGATGCCTGTAACAAGGCCTTCTCCATCAAGTGCGGCCTTACTCAAGGCGTGTTCAACGTCGTGTGCCCGCACGTCGTCACGTTGGGGTTCCGCTGCCTTTTTCGCGCGGAGAGCGTGGGGGAGGCGTTATCCATCATTTTGGAGCGCTTCCCCATCCTCCCCGAGGTGATTTTCTACGACGTTGCCTGCAAGCTGGATAAGAACGCCCTCCGCCGCGTGCGCCCCATCCTCCGCAAGCACAAGGTGCGATGCATCCTCGACCGACCACATTCGATTACCCACACTTGCTCCCCAATCTACATGCCAGACGAGAGTCTGGGTTCCACCGCCGGTGTGGCCACTCAGGCCGCGGAGGTCTCCCACTCCATCGCCGTCGCCAACCGAACAAGCTTGGCGTATATGGCGCCGCAGACCTACATGGTCCACAAGATGGTGCAGGTGGCGATGATGAACATTCGCAAGCTGCAACGTCTGTCGTCTTCCAACACTACAGGGGAAAACGACCACATCCCTCTGGCCCCTTTCTACCACGGCCAACTCGCGCGGAGTTGCCAGCGCGGCTCTTCCTGTTCCTGTCAGTCCTCGATTGTGGAGACGGGTGTGCGCCGGACGGAGGCCGAGTTGCGGACGCAGATTGTGGGCACCAGTCCCATCGAGCTCGGCGACGGCCCGCAGTCGGATGACCCCGGCAATGAGGAAGAGCAGCAGCCACGCGGCGTGAGCACGGGCGAGGTCGTGGGCGGCACCGCCGGTGCAGTTGTCATCGAGTCGGACGCCGCTGCTGCGCTCAACGCGCTCGTCGTGGTTGAGGACGCGTCGGTCACCGGCGGCGACGACCTCATCCTGTCCCCAATGAGCACCCTGGCGCTGTCGGAGGTGGCAACCGCCGGACTAGAGGCTCTTGTCTCCTCTCGTGCGCCCGCTACTGTCGTGCGTCCGCGAAACGCCGCCAAGATCCAGCTCACCGTCTCCGACTTCCGGTTGTTTGACAACGAGAAGTGGCTCAACGACGCCATTATGAACTCGTTTGTCGCGCTGATCAACCGGCGGTCCGCCCTCGTCGCGTCCGCTCGATCGCTCGGCTTGCGCGCGGCGCTGGACACCCCACGCACCTTCATGTTCAACACGCACTTTTTTTCGCGGCTGCGCGAGCGGGTGGACTGCTACGACTACTCCGGGGTAAAGCGGTGGGGATACAAGAATGGGTTGGACCTCTCCGCCGTCGACCGGATTCTCATCCCGGTCAACTTGCACCTGCATTGGGTTCTGGCGTTGGTGGACGTGGAGCAGCGGCGCTTTGTGTTTTATGACTCTCTTTGTGGCGGGGCGGCGGTCGTCCTTGGCACTGTGCGGCGGTGGTTGGCGGATGAGGTTGCAGCTCGGCTTGGGGAGGAGGCGGTTACCTCTTGGGCTATTGAGTCGTGGCCTGGCGTCATCGATGTGGGGCTTCCTCGTCAACGCGATGGCGGCAGCTGTGGCGTGTTTGTCATGGCCGCTGCCGATTGCTTTGCGTTGGGTGCTGCCCTATCTTTCTCGCAGCAGGATGTGCCCGTGCTGCGTCAGCGGATGGCCGTCGCGCTCTTCGTGGACAGCTTGACGACCTCGGACGCCTGCGCACACCTTCCAGTTGTCGACGTTGAGGAGAATAGCACCGATGAGGAATAGACAGGTGTGGTGGGCTGGCGAGCGGGGGTTGCGTGGGTGCTCATCATAATACATTATTGCTGCTGCGGCAGCACGCTTTTGCTTTTACATTGTACCAGCCCCACTTGCCGCGACCTTTGAGCGGGTCATCCCCGCGCACAAACCTGCCAACTTAGTTGCCACCGTCTCTCGGGTCTCCCTGCGGCAGGCCACTGTGCGGGGCGTCGGCATCGCCGACGTTTAGGCAGTGCCCACCGAAGCCCGCTTTGGGTTGTGGATGAGCGAGCAGTCTCGGATGAACGGGCACGCGCACTTGCCGCCCGTCTCGACCGCTGCAGTCTATGCCTTGTTAGGACGCAAACTGAGGGGGGCAACAAGTGTGCCGGTCGGGGGGAGGGTCTCCGTCGGTGGGGGCTTGAGCATCCAGGTCAGGACCGAAACGGTAGACCGGCTGGCCGCCGTCATCGATCTGCCCGACATCCCAGCCAGCGACTCCGTCGTATGCCGCTGGCACAGGTACTCGTTGGCGCCATGAGTCAGTAGAGGAGTGGTAGTGATGGACATGACAACAGCGGGGTGGGGGACGCGCCGGCGAGCGTGGTCGCGGTTGTCGGATTGGACCAACCCGTGGCCAACCGGCTGGGTATGGATATGTGCCAGGTGGTGGTGCTGTCGCCGAGGGCGGGGGGGGAAGGGACGACGGCGCCGCGCGGAACGTGATGGTGCACGAGGTGCACAACGTATGCACCGCCGCAAGGTTTCCAGACGGGGACGTTGCGTGGTAAGTTTGGCAGAGTGAGCAGAGGTGCTGTCAACGGCCGGGTTCTTTGATGTCGTTTTGCTCTGAATGCCGATCGTTCCTGTGTACGGTTCCATGTAGCTAAAAAGAAAAGGCACCCTCGCACCTCTGCGCGGAGCAGATGAAGCTGGCCCTCCAATGAAGCAGTTGGCGAGTCCGCATCTTGACGCATCACTGTTGCAAGGCTGACACCCCCGTAAAGCAGAACGAGGCCTGTCGTTAGACGAGCCACATCCCACTCAGTAGCCATCCGGCGCATTGGAGTGCAGACCATGTTAGTGTGAGTGCGCACCAGCTGATTCAGAAAGACACTAGGGACAGGACCTGAAACTGGGAGGCCACGCGGGGCGAGGGTGTGCTACTACCACACCCGGTATGGGACTGGGGACACGACGGGTGACAAGGCCGCATGAGCGGCGTCACCTGCGTCACGTCATATGTGCCACAAGCATTGATGCGGGCGGGCTGGGGGTTGGTCTAGTGGTCGTGGGAACCGGAGCAAACTCTGGCCCGGGTGCGGTCGCCCGCGTCAGGTCACGTCCAGGTGCTGCTGTTGGCGGTCTGACTGCGCATCTGCTGGTAGGGGGACAAGAGGGAGACTGCGACCGGTGGTCAGCCGGATGAGTCAGGTGACTTCCAGAAAAGCCACTACTGTAGGCTTAGGCCCAGGGCTACTGGGGGGGGGCGTAAAACGAGGCACGCGCCGCATTGGCCGCGAGCGGAAGTTAACACAACAGCATACGGCATTGCAGCGCTATCCAAGCCCAGGACGGCAACGGGCGGGACGCGACGGAGGGAACGTGCTGGGGACTGGTGGGATGCTCTTGAACAGAGTACAAATGATCCGGACGAAGCGGCATGAGCGTGCAGGCGCAGAGCAGGCATAGAACGAGGGGTAGGGTTCCGCATCACCCCCCCCCCCCCCCCCAACGGATGCGGATCAGGGGGCTGGGGTCATCGCCCCCACACCCTCCCAGACAGGCCAGAAAGGGCGGTTCCGCTGACAGCAGCGAGCCGACGCACGAGAGGACAGAGGGCAACCGCGTTGCGAAATCAATGCATTGAAGACCTAATTCGATACGAACGTCAGCAGTTAATATTTTCAATGCCAAGAAAGTGTTATTGAAGTGAACGCAGGACGTCCAGACAGCGTGGCCTGTCCTCTTTGAATGCCCACGGCGGAGATCTGATCTGGAAAAGGTACGACAATGCCAAGTGTATTTGACATGTGCGTGGCGAGACCTGCATTCGGGCTCATCTTGGAAGGGCGCCGTTTTCGTGGCCCAGTCGAAAACGGTCAGCCTGTGCTGGCGAACGGGTGCATGGAGTGGAGTACCTCCATTGGGCGAGAAAAACTGGCTGGGTCGTTGGCGTGAGTCTGCCTCTTGGCATTGGTTCAAAGTCGTAACAGTTGTCACTGACCAATACTTTTATGATTTTGATGAATACTTCTATTTGCAGTAAGCGGTACGAAGTTTTTACCTTCTCCATCGTTCTTGCGTGACATTCGGTTGGGGCCGCTCTTTCTGCTGGTTGATGGTGCAGCGAGGGGATCCAACTCACTGCATCCAACTCGACACGCATCGTGGTATTGCTCGAGTATGTTGAAAGACATCCAACGTAACATGTTCTGAATCTGTTCCAAATGTTGAGCTTGGCTAATAATCTGGAAAGTATTGTGAAAAGCTCACTGGCACTCATTGTATCATGCTTTTCTAAGCCGCGCGGGCTCTTTTCGAACGGCCCGAGGACGCCTGCAGATCCGCCGCACTGAGCCTCCCAGCCCCCCCCTAACGACCTCTTTGCCAGACAATCTGGCGAACCAACGACTCTCCCGCTCGCCCCCGCCTGCGCGGGACCGTCTTCATGGCCGCGCGCCTTGCCATCTCGCTAGTGTTGGTGAGTTGCCGTTTGCGTACTTGGTGCTGTGCTCCCCCTCCCCCCCCGCTGGCTTCCTCCCCTTCTCGCTTCCCCGCTGTCGTACGCGCCCCCCATCTCGTGCCTGGCACTGGTGCGGGTGGTCTTTCCCGGGCGCCGTGATGACCTCCCGACTGGCTGCTGTTGCTCAGCTTCCTCTCCTCGCGGTGATTACGCCCCTCACCTCCATCTTGCTCCGCGCTTCCGACAGCGACGGCATTGCCCATCGGCTGCTGAGCATGGATCCGGGCACGGTGCTAGCATGTCGCTTCTTTGCCTCGTCGGAACCTGCGACGTGCTGGCTCACGGACCCGTGCGCCATCGACGCAGTCGTGACGGGCGGTGCTCGCCGGCTTGCCTGCTCGGCTTCCACCCCTGCACACTCCGCTGGTTGGCTCGCGCTGATCAGCAGTGGCTGTAGGACGTGCTTTGAGGTCGATACGGCGGGGGTGGGCGGTGTCGTGCAGTTGCTTCAGGCGCCCTCGTCGCCACTGTGGGTTGCGGCAAGGTTTGCCGCCGCCTCGGACGCCTACCAGTGGCTGGCTGGTCAGCCTGCTCAGAATTTGCTGGAGGTGCTGGCCTGCACCGTTGCCGCATGTGAGCTGCAAGTCGAGCCGCCGCGGCTCCTGGCTCCCCCCGACGTGCGCACCATCGAGCAAGGCGTGCGCGGGGGGCGGTCCTCGGCGGCCATTTCGGGCACACCTGCTGATGCGGCTGTGAAGCGCCGCCGATTGGCCACCGGGTCGCTATCTGGCGGTGACGTTCGGTCGGCGAGGTCTTCGAAGTCCCACGGCCGGGCGCAAGTCGTGGGCTCGTCGGGTGGTGGCTGTGGGACAGGGGTCTCCGACGCAACGACCTCAAGCAGCGGTTTCGTGCGGTCCGGCGTTGGCTCCTCCCGCTGCTCGACGGATTTTGATGTGTCGACTCGTCTGCCGTCGTCTCCTGGTTCGTTCCCGCTCGGCGGTGTTTCCTCTTCCGGTCGTCGTGCAGCTGACGTTGGAGACAGGTGTCTTCCTGGGCGAGGCGCGCGTGACGCCCCAGCTGCCAGAATGGCACACGGACAACCCGCGTCCGGCGTCAAGCGTGCGCGCCTTTGTGAGGAGGACGGACGGTTGGCGGTGCTGAACCCGGCGGGGGTCGCCCACGACGGCCAGGGGCCGGTGTTCACGTTCGGCACGATTCGCAACATGATGCACAAGTCCCTTGCGGATTGGGAAAACCAAGACGTGGAGGAGGCGCTACGACGTGACGCAGCCCTTGGGGCACAAAGTCGAGAAGCGGACAAGGACGGGGGGGCTGGCGAGTTTTGCAAGCCTGTCGTGGTGGCCTCTCGTCAAGCGGGTGGGAGTGGCGGTCGACTCACTACTCCGGCGGCGGTCGGGCCCGACGCTCGGCACGCTGGTGCGCTGGCCCCCCGTCTCGACCTCCGGCCAGATGACTCCCGGGAGCCCCCGACGGGCGAGCTGACCCGGATGGCGGCGGACAAGTCGTGGACGTTCGCCTTCGGGCGTTTGCACGAACGGGCGCGGAGCACGTTTGTGAGCGGCGCGCCGGGAGTGGGCAAGTCCTCGTTTTTGCGGGGCTTCGCCGGTTTTTTGCGGAGCCGGCTGACCCGTGTTGGTGCTGTTGTTATCGTGGCGCCGACTGGCAGCGCGGCCAAGACCGCAAAGGGCGTGACGTTCCACTCATTCTTCGGGTTGGTCAAGCAGTACAAGATGGAGTTGGCCGACCCTGTCGCGGAAGCCTCGCGCATGCTGGGGCTGGAGCGGTGGAAGCCGATCAAGCGCCGTCTCGCCAAGGTGGAGGTCCTGCTCCTGGACGAGGTCTCTATGGTATCTGCGGACAACTTGGACGTCATGTACGAGCTGCTGCGGCAGTCGCGCGGACGGCACGCGCCCCCCTTCACCGTCTACGCGTTTGGTGATTTTTTGCAGCTGAGCCCACCTTTGGGCGAGATGGCCTTCACCGCGCGGTGCTGGCGTTCCGTCTTTGGCGCCTCCTTCGTGGAGTTGACGCGCGTTCACCGTCAAGGCCAGCCAGACTTTGTCGCCGCCCTCCACGATGCGCGGCTTGGGAAGTTCACGACGGCGGTCCAGACGTTGGTGCGGGAGTGCACGGTGTCGGATGAGCAGTACAACACGCTGGAGAGCACGGTGTTGCACCTCATGCCGCGGCACGTCGACGTCACGGCGCACAACGACACGTGCCTGGCGCGGCTTTGCCCGGGGCAGCGGCCTGCGGACTTCATCGCCGATGATGGGGTCAAGCTCGACCCTAACCGGCAATGCACGGGGCTCGAGCCGGACCTATCCACTGTGCCGTCCCACTCCCGCGACGCCGCTCTGCTCGAGTGTGTAGCCCCCCGTGTGGTGCAACATTGTCGCCATGCCCGGGTCATGCTCATCACCAACCACCTGCTCGGACTGGGGCTCTTCCACGGCAGCATCGGCCGCGTCGTCGATTACGACCCCGCTGACGGCGCTCCAGTGGTGCGCTTTGAGAACCACGAGGTGGTGTCGGGGACTCGGGCGGGTGTGCACGGAGTGCGGGATGCTGGCGCCGACTGGATTGAGGTCCTTTGCCCGCCTGTTGACTTTGAGGCGCGTGTGTTCTCTCGGCCTGGTGTCCTCGCTGTGCGGCGTCAGGTCCCATTCGTGCTGGGGTGGGCGATTACTGTGCACCGGTCGCAGAGCTTGACGTTGTCAGAAGCGGTGATTGACGTTGGGGAGGCGTTTGGGGCGGGAATGGTGCTCGCGGCGATGAGCCGCGTCGCTGACAAGAGGCGCATGTACGTTCGATCTTTTTCCGGCAGCCGCTTGTTGGCCGACCGTGCCGCATTGCAGTTTTACACAGAGAGCCCACGATTGTAGCTGTTAGTACAATGCCGAGGTGTAGTCACGGACCTCTATTGCTTATCGGGGAGTACTGCTTAGAAGTGATGAGGTAGAGTGATGAGTGTTTATTCTTAATCGTCTTCTTCGTCTTCGTCCATCATCGCCACATCCGTGTCAGAGTCTGAAAGAGAGGGAGCGACAGTATTGGAGGCAGGCTCGGCACCTGGCACGGTACGAGACGGAGACGCAGACGGAAAACGCACAGCAGCATGATCCTCAGCAATGTGTGTCGCTTCACGCACCGTTGCTGCAACCCGCTCTATATCTGCCCGACGTCGCAAAGGAGACAGAGAAAAAGACGACGCACCCGGTCGGGTGGCGCTAGAGCCATAAACATTGCCAAACAGTGGCGTGCGCGGCGGTAACGGAGGACCGCCAGGAACCAGAGGAAGCGACAAAAAAGGAGAGGAACCAGGCGACGACATAGGTCGTGACCCACTCCCGTCAGGGAGCGCAGAGACCTGCGAAGCATCGGGCAGCCCGCTGACGACGGCGGCGTCTGGAGCGTGCACGACTTGAGAGGGAAGGGGAACACCAAGCGCACCAGATGGCGCTGCCGTCACTTGGCTCAAGCCGTCAACGTCCGCGTCAGCAGGGGCGGCCGCAGACCCGACAGGAGCGGTGCCCTTGACCGATCCTCCATTGGCCTTGACCGCATCGGGGAACCTCTTGCGGCTACCAGCAGGCGGAAGGGCAGCGCGGACTGGACGGGGTTCAACCTGCGGCCGTGAAAGGCGCTCCCGGCGCCGCGCCTCGATGCGACGAGCGCGGTTGGCACCTGCCGTCCCGGCCTTGTCCGCGGCGAGAAGCTTGTCCACCTCCGCTTGCCGCTCATCCTGGATGGCGGCCAGTGACGCAGCGGCTTCTGTTGACGCGGGGGCATCCGCCGAGCCACCAGCTGCAGCTTCGTCGTCACTTGTACCCGCCAGCCCCATGGTCTGCGACCCCCATACATCAGAGGCCTCAAAGTCATGACACGCAGCGGCAGCAATGGGCTGCTTGCGGAGGACTGGCGCCCGACCTGACGCGGCCAGTTGCTTCAAGATGGCGGCGAACGTGGAGTCCCACGTAGCGACGAGAAGAGTCGAGGCAATGGTGACGGCCAAGTGTACCCTCATCCCGGGCCCCACACGCTGCACCTCCACGACGCCGTCCAAGTCGCCCTGCTTGAAGTTCTTGTTGGAGACGACCTCCAAACGCTTGATGATGGGATTGACGGCCGTCATGTCGACTTTGACCTTCCAGCGAGAAGTGCGCACCTCTCGCCCGGGGTGCGTGTGCCGCGACACCGATCCCTCGGGTGGCAGAACCGGCTCCGTCTTTGTGGGGGCGCTCCACATTGGCCAGCGTTGTGTCAGCAACTGGCGGACGGCCGGCCACCCGGTGCCAGCTTCCGTGGCCGAGATGACGCCAGCGGCGGCCTTGGAGGTCTGGCCGCTGTGAAGCCGCCCCCAGCAAAGGAGCCCGTCGACAAGGAGCTGGCGAATAACGCCCTTGGCGTCGTCGCGCTGCAAGTAGGTCTCAAGCACGGCCGTGACGACCTCGACCGACTCGCTTGAAGGCGCAACGTACGGCTGCTCTGCCACAAAGAGGGAGGCGGGCGTGACCGGCGTGACCATCAGTGGATCCGCAGTCGCAGACTTGACAGCTGGAGTGTCACTCACCGGTCTCCGAGGAACAACCAAACCGCCGTTCTCGGGCACGTCCGCACCCGCGACACAGGGAGTGGGGTCACGGCGTAGCTCGACGCCACCCGTCGGGATCTCCAAGTCGTCGCCCGTGTCCTCGCCGCCGGCAGACAGCCCGCCCTGGGCTCCCGCTCCCGCTGTCCCCGCTTGTCCTTGTGCACTCGCGTCACCAGGACCGCCACCGCCACCGCGCCGAGCAGCAACCCCATCGTCGCGGAGCACCCGGCCACCGATGGGAACGTCGTCCGCACCCGCTACAAGGGGGGCAGGTCGCGCCAGACGGGGGGCAGATCCCGCCGACCCCCGTCGCTGCGAGATGGCGAGACGAACCTCCTCGAGGACCAAGGCATTTGCCTCGGCGATGGCCTCGAGCTCCTTATAGCGGTAAGCAAACGAGAGCCCGTTGTTGATGACCCGACAGGAGTGGTCGTCGTGGTTGGAGAAGAAGCCAATGCGGTCGTGGATACGAATCCATCGGTGGTGCGGGGGATCGAGCGGGTTCTCCCCCGCAACCATGCGGCTAACGGCGCAGTGAAGGACAGCACCAGTGGGTGCCAGGTGCTCGTCGAGCTTGGCGCCAATGTCGTAGAACTGCTCCAGCAGGCGGCCGAGGAAGGTCGTCTTTTGCTGATCCGTTATCCCCAGCGCCTCGAAGAAGTGGACGAACTCATCATTGCCGTCGTCCGGGGCGCCGGCGGAAGCCGCACCCCCCTCCATATCCTGACGAGCAGTGTATCAAACAGAAGAACGAGGAGATTGAACGGCACCAAAGAATGGTAATGGTCAGCAGTCTGCCCAACAAGCGCCGCCGCGGTCATCCGGCACACCAAGCTCATCCGACCGCTACCACGGCAAAAGCAAGCCCATGCAAATGCGCCCAGCACCAAGAAGGAGAAGAGGCAGCTCACGTACAACTCACGACGTCGCGCAGCAGCCCAAACAATGTCAGGCCAGACAACGGGCGCGCCGCCCGGTCGGTCCACAGGGACACGTCCCCGACTGGTCGGCGGTCGGCGAAACGGCCGGAGGCAATCAGCGCACCTACGCGTCCTCACAACCTCCGCCGCTAAGAGATCGACATCGGTTGCCTACCAGGCATAGCCGAGTGCGGGGCACGTCCCCTCAGATGCTCCGCCCGGCGGTGAATGCACGCACGCTCCCCGGTTCCGCTACGCCAGTCCCCCCGCAAGGTCTACACACTCGTGGGCACGTCCGCACTCGCCGCCACCGCGCGGCCACTCCCCACACGCCTCTCTCCGAGTGGTACGCGGCGGCACGCTCCCCGGTCGCTGGCAGGTCCAAGCGTACACCCCAATCGGCCGTACGTAACCGCGTACCGTACGCCGATGGGAACGCTTCACCGTGCCCCTCGACGGGCAGGACGCGGTGCCATGGCCGTGGACGCTTCGATGCGCCGTCCACGGCGCCGTCCAGCGTGGTGGCGGACTGCGACGTCGAAGCGGTCCGCGTCCACCGAGGAATCGCTCCCCGAGACAGTGGTCCGATTGCGCGCGCGGGTCGGCTGCCCCGGTCCGAAGATCGGACCAGGTCCAAGCTGCCGCGGGAGATATTTTGTCCCCGAATCGCATGTCTCTCGATTGAGAGAAGCCGAAATCGATGCAATCACCGAACCGATTCTCAAAATCGCCCAGCACATCCGGCCC
>Ga0209093_1000750_pt1 | contig 18051 bp, 27 predicted proteins | sample SidtaG_4_FD_187450 | JGI IMG/M metagenome (GOLD analysis project Ga0209093, IMG submission 187450) | Marine algal microbial communities from Sidmouth, United Kingdom - Sidmouth_Male1 metaG (SPAdes) (version 2) | ecosystem: Host-associated > Algae > Red algae > Unclassified | place: Sidmouth... | reverse complement strand
GGGGGGGGGGGGGGGGGGGGGGGGGGGGGCCTGTTGGACCAGGCCAGAAGATGCCTTTTGATAATCTTTTCAAGAGATTTGTTTTGTTACACGACGGTCATCGACAGCGACTCCTCTTCACGTCGTGCACGAATGGCTGACGCAAACCTTCATGGTGTGAACGAGAGTAGCATTCTTGTGCGTTCGCAGCTTCCACAACGCCCGACTTCCCACCCAGATGGGGTGGAATGGCCGATTTTGGCCGGATATCATATGATGCCCAGACGAGCATCATTTGACACGACTTTGCGTTAGAATGGACATCAGACCTTCCTGAAGCCGTTCTCGATCGCAAGGGCCACAAAGCCATCCACGCGAGACTCATCAAGCAGTACCACTCTGACCCCTATGACCGACTTTCTCCAGCTCCACCCCCGATCGACTTCCCGGACGGCGCCGTTGAGTTCGAAGTCGAGAGCACCCTGCGGACTCGCAAGCGTCGCGTTCAACTCCAATATTTGGTCAAGTGGCGCCGTCACGATGCGAGTGAGCGCACTTGGCCACCTTCTACCGTCCTCAGCCACCGCCAAGACTTTCTGGCCGTGTTCCATCGTTGCGAGGACTACCGGGGGAGATGTAAGATCTCTGGCCTTGCATGCCATGTGCAAACCAACTCATTGCATTTCATCTCTTTCAAACAACAATTCCCGCGTGGCACGCTTCCATTGTGACTCACTGTACGCGTTCATTATGTGCTGAAACGGCCTCCATCTTTTTTAAGGAATCTACGGACGTTCAGATCGACCTGAAACGGTGTGAGGCCATCCAGCGCCCAGCTGATTCATCATGATTCGGCTTCTGACTCCGGATTGTTGAGCGTGGCTCAGAAACTCCATTGCTATCGTACTTATACGGTTGAGCATGGTACCCAATTTTGTGTATTTCCCTTTGCATGTGCTGTGTTACCTGTACTTGTGTGTACCTCATTTGTTGGTCTCTGGGTGGGCACCCTGAGATGGGGTGAGCTCGTGGGGGGGCCCTGTCTGGGGAAGTGCATGCTCCTTTCTGGGAGGTTCGCCGCGGCCGTCGCGCACTGAGAACTGTGCACTGAGAACTGTGGCACGTGGATGTGCTGCGAGAGCGGTCTTGCCGACGACCCGTTGAGGGGCCGCCTGGGGATAGTCAGGTGGTTGGACACGGGCCAGGACCTCTGCCATAGTAAAGTAACACACCCACACTACAACATCGACTTCACAGGTTATGGGCCCAGCCTGCGTGTAGCGGTTATAGGCACCACCACGTTGGTTCGTCTTCCAGCCGAAGTGACCTCTTTATCAGCTCGGTCTGTCGAAGGGACTGCCACGAAAAACAACCCACAGCCCAGCCTTCCCCAACGGGGGAGAGGATCACGGCAGACCCCAGGGGGGAATCGTCATCCAGAACACAAGTGATTCTATTCCACGGCGACGAAGAGGGCCGCTTCCCGGCCCAATTCACCCTCTCCGAAACCCAACCGGCGTCAGCCAGAGTAGCTGTCACAAATTCATCCAAAACAAGCGAACCCTACGAGTTCAGAAGAAATACAAGCGATGTAGGGGGGCTAGAAAAACCACTTGGGAAAAGCCTAGCCCAATCTGAGATCCAATCTCCTCGGGCCACAGCGGGTCGGCTGTATGCCCGCCCGAGGGCCCGGTTGGAGTATTTCGGGGGTTGCCTGTCTGGGCGAGCCCCCCACTACTGAGGGGTCGCCGCCCCAGTCGGGCGGGGAACCACAACCGCTACAATGCGCGGTTAGCTACGTGGATGTCGCAGGCTCGAATCCCACGGCTTGCGCGAGGGTTTCGGGGCGGAGTTGGAATACGCAAGTTGGAAGATTCGAGTCGATCAAGGAAGGGTTCCTGGTATCTGTGCAGTTGGGGGGAGTGTTAAAGTGCATTCAGAAACTCCCCAGGCCCAGTCACACCGGTCATGTGGCGTAGTTCGTTTTTCGACCTCCGCAGGCTATGGGCCCAGTGTTGCTGGTGGTCATCATCGTCCTCCGCGCCGTCTTTAACACGACGGCCTTGGTTGGGTTGCCGTGTGTTCCGGCGTCAGGCAGGCGGGTATAGCCTCCGGCGTCGTCTTTGTCGCGCCTCCAGGCGCGGTTGTCGTCGGCATGTCAGAGTATGGTTGCTACGTCTGCTCTTGGACAGTCTAACGACGTTGAAGTGCCTCAATGGTCTCCTTCAGGTTGTCCACCACCTGAAGCTGCTCGAGGACAGCCTGGTCCGCAGGGGCGGGGGGAGTGGGGGGGGTACCCTCTGGGGAAGCGGAGGCAGCAAGATTGGTGTCCACTCCGCCCGGCGGCCGGTAGTTCGATCGCAACTTGCCATCTCTACCGTGCCCATTGGTGCCGGCGCCGCCAGTAGACATAGTGCGGCCAGAACAAATTGTATCAAAGTGGCAAACGACACGTGCGCCAGTCGAAGATCACAATGATGGTGCCCCCGGCACCACGCCCACAAAGCGATGGAAACCTCCCAGCACGCCAAGTGACCGTATTGACACCATCACAGTGCCTCGAGGTAGCAACTAGGTTCTTAGACGCACCGTGCCGAGAGGCACGATACAGGCGAGGAGATCCCCTGTTGCTCCATCATTGTGGTTTTTATAAATTCAGTTCATTTACCCGTGAATCGTGAGCGACCGTGGCCACACAATAAAGAGAATTACATCGCCGTAGAGACGAGGAAAGAGGAGTTTTTGTCGAAGGGCAACCGATCGGGAGCCGGGTCGTGCCATCGACGGCAAAATCCGGGCCCACGGTGTGTTAATAAGAACAAGGGCACTAGTCAATTGACCGTCACAGCACAGTCGATCGTCATGAGTGCCAGCGCGCAGAAGAACAGGGAAGCAAGAAGTGAAACAAGACAATGCGGAAGTAACCGCCCAAAAGGCTTGTCACATGCCAAGTTGCACATTTATGTGGAATCGGCCAGTCAAGGGGGCTACCAGCGGTAATTTGCCAACTACCGGCGAAGATATGCCGCACTGTCGGCAACGGAACGTGGAACGATACAACCGCACGTTGGTGCGGAAGCTCCGGTGCTATGTCGCAGAGCACCAGACGAGCTGGGACATTCATCTCTCTTCTTCACTGCTGTGTTTATGACGCAGGTACGCTCGTGCACAGGGAAACTCCCTTCTGCCACTGTGATCCAACGACGTCTCCAGGTCATTGGCATGGAACTTAGGCCTCGGGTCAGGAAAGAGAACGGAAAACGCTACGAGGGCGGTGGAACAGTACGTTGAGGACCTTCAGGCCCTCATCCCTACGGTTGTTCAGCAGCCGGAAAAAGCCCAGGCCACATACAATTCGGCGTTTGACGCCAGAACCACGGTGACTAGTGAATCGGTTAAGGCCGAGGACTGGGTGAACTTAGACGCCCATTCCCGTTCACAGAAGAAGCTTGGGTTCTGTAGAAAAAGAATCTACATTGTCCTAAAAACCGATGGGCATGGGGTCCGGGTGGAGAGCCCTAGGGTTTTCCGCACTGGAAGCAGTGACCATGTCACTGGTGCAACTGCACCACCTGTGTGGGATGCCAAGTGGACTTGCGCCCTTCGGGCACAACCCCTGGTTAACGTAGATGAATAAGTTAAGGATGGCCCTGAACATGCCTTGGAGGGATTTTTGAGCCATGGCTGGGATGATGAGGGGCAATAGAAGCTCCTGGTCGAATGGTTCGGTTTTCCGGGAAGGTATTCCACGTGACAATATGCCTCTTTCCTCTTGAGGGAGGTAATTCGGAAAAATTGCATGCGCAAGCAGGACAAGCTTCCCGCTTTGACTCGGGAAGTGGTTGTATTCACCCGCGAAGGCGGGGGAGAGGCCTGCGGCGCGCTAGTGACTTCGAGTCACAAGGAAAGAAAAAGAGACAAGAAGAGAGACTAATCCATTCTTTCTCTTCGGGGCTCTTTGCGTGCACATAATCCGATAGAAGGAGCCAACCCACTCAGGAGGGGGAGGTAGAGAGCATCAACCAATGCAGGAGACGGAGGAGCTGGCGCAAAGCCACCCCAGAGTGACTCAGTCACCAAGCCCCGAAGCCAGAACCACAGCCGGCGCTCTGGTCCTGGCTAGGGCCTTCCTCGGTCGAGTAATACAAGGGAACGGAAAGTGTCGGCGTGCTAGCGGCAGGGAAGGAGCCACCCCATATAGGTTCTGGAAAGAAGAGCTGGATCCCTCCCCATAATGAGGCGGGGAGGGAGAGGGCGGACTCGGAGGCGTCGCCGAAATGAGGGCCCCGACGGGTGGGGCCGCGGAGCCGGCCGATATCCGATGAGACCAACCGGTCAAAACTGTGTTGTTTTCCTTTACGGCGACACCATACTCCTCCAAAAGGCGGCGGACCGACTCGGCTGTGCTCAAAGAGTATGGCCGATCCACGTCATGGTCACCCATGGGGAGTGACACGATGGTCCCCATCTCCTTGCGCAGCCGCACGAAGATGAGTCACAAGCCTATAATGAGGATGTTATCCTCCCCATTATTGAGGATGCGCGGCAGCTCCCCCGGAGAGCGCGGCGGGCCCGATCAGACGGGGGCGCTCACGAGGCGACGGGTCCCCAACTAGGCCGACCCCACGCACGCAACGAGAGGTAGGGGCTCTAAAGGCGAACCGGAGTGTCCCCCAAAATAGGGGAATGCACCGCTCCCATCCCCCAAGAGGTAGGCCCGACGGGAAGGAGTGTGCCGGCCAACCCTGTGGGGAGTTTACAGCGGGCGGGAGACAGCGCCCCAAAGGGGCGGGAACAACGAGGAGGCGACCACAGCCGTCGCGGCCGGCGCCGGCGTTGGCGCGGCCGAAACTACTGGGCCCACCCGGGCCGACCCAGCGTCTGCCGATTCCCGATCCAGAGGACGGATACGTAACTGTTGCGTGACGACCCATGCGGTAGGCGGAGGTTCCCTAAACCCTCCGAGAGGACCAAGGTTCTATCTGTTTCAATTAGTTCGCTCAGCGGAAGACCCCTCGGGGTCCTCCAATCCACTTAAGCCACGCGGCTGACGCCAGTTCCTCAAAAAGGATAAAGAGCTCCAGACAGGACTCTAAGAGGGGCAGGATTCCGGGCCCGGACGAGCTCAAAAGCTCGGTCGTAAGATGGGAGAAATCCTACGGTAAAGCCACTAGTAGACGCCAAATATATCCATGGTGGTGTATACTACCCACAAAGACGTCAGCCACCTCGGCGGCCCGTAAGGCTGCCAATAGAAGGTGCTCGGGACTCCCTATGGGTTTCCCCATTAACTGACTGCTTTTAAGCAGCGCCATCTGAGGCGCCCGCGCGGAAATGCCGGCGGGAACCTCTACCAGCTCCCCAACCTCCATGGTGGTAGGTTATAAAACCTCGCTACTTACCACAGGTACGCCGCGTACCTCACGCTGATCATAAAGCTTGAGAATACCCAAGGATGTGCGGATTGTCCACTTCCCCATCGCACCCGGCACAAAAAAGCCGCCGTCCTCCTTTCTTAACTTAGGGGGAGTCCCCGGGTAGTACTCCCAGGAGATGAGGGGCTCGTCGTCCACCTTGGCAGAAGGCTCGCGATCCGCCAAGTGCCTGAGCACTTCGCAGATTCGAAAGTCCTCCCGATTACGGAGGAAAGGGAAATCCGGCCCCGTACCTTCACGGACGGCGAACAGCGAACCGTAAATCCGCGGGATGGTGGTCCAGATGGAGACCATACGAGGGCTGTCGACGGCTGAAAGGCGCTTTTTGACACGGGACCCCCCCAGGGCGGCCACGGGTAATACCCGTACATGTCATCGACCACGGCCGCATTCGGCCAAGAAGTCAACACGGGGTAGCGAGGACGTCATCTTCACTGTCCACTTCCGGTCCCAGGAGGGCGCCGGCCCCTTCGGCTCGAATATCTACCGCCATGGAAGCCGTTACGTCGGCCGCGTCCGCCGGGGTCATCGCTGCTCAAGGGGCGGAGAACCGGAGAGAACGGGAAATCCCCACCCCAGCGGGGGCACATCGTCATCGAGAGACGCGGGGAGAGCCCCTGTCGTGCCCAACCGGTGCCGTCCCTCCCTCTTGACGACAAGTGTACCTCCAGGATACCTGTCACACCCGGAAAGCGCCAAGCGGTGACCGCCTTATGGGTCTGTCGTGAGCTCCCTCTCGGGGTAATCCCGTGTATCAGACGCCAGTGTGGCAGGGTGTGTCACTGGGCCGAGGTGTGCCCAACTTTGGACGGACGCCTACGTGACCGGTTGGCGATGGCCAGTCGCTGGTCCCCTCTCGGGGCGCCCTCGGGCTCCCGTGATACCCAGCGGATGGGCTGGTGGGTGGCAGTTGCCACCCCCTACGAGGACTCCAGATCAAGCGGCGATGAGTCGACGCCGCTCTAGTAGGGGGAACCTCGGGCCGGGCCCGAGTACGGGCCGGCTACCTCCTCTGAGTCCGAGGAGGAAAACGAGTAACCACCGGTGTTGGGCCCTCCCCGCGGCTACCGGTGGACCCAAACCAGGGCGCGGATGTGATTCCAGTACGAATCCAATCCCGACCCACGGTCATCCGCCCTCGGGATGCAGGGACTGGACGGCCGGAATGTGGTGGCCCTTCTGACGGTCTCCAACTGTCAGGTGGCCAGCCGCATCTGGTTGGACGCGGGGCGTGAGTTAGCCCTCCGCGGCATTGTCGACGCGGGGTCCGGCGTCTCTCTAGTACGAGAGGCGCTGCTTCCCCCGGAGATGATGGTGGCGCCCCTAGACGCGGCGACCGCCCAGTTGTTTGACATTAATTGGGGACTCCTTCCCATCACGGGCACCGTGACTCTTACGGTGCGAGTCGGAACCTACTCCGCACAGGTCACGTGTGGAGTAGTGCGCGGCATGTCGGTCCCCCTACTCCTAGGGACCGACTACACCGACGTCCATGTCCCCAACATCTGCGGACCCAAGGAGTGTATCCACGTACTAAATGGATGTAAGGTCCCCATCCTCCGTCGGGGAATGACGGTGTCGTATGCCAAGGCGGACCAACCCGGCAAGGCTGGTGCCGCTAGTGAAGCGGACGCCAAGGTGCGTCTGGCCCGCGAGATGGTTCTGCCCCAGCGGTCCTGGGTACGTCCCAGTGCAGACGTCCTTCCAAGGGAATGGGGTCATCACCCAGCGCCATCAAGTGTACAAGCGCCACCGAGTACATGAGGCAACTGGCACCATGGACTGCACCAACGACCAGATGTGGAGGGTGGAAGTATTTCAAACGAGGAGTACAGGTAAGCGTCTCCCCAAATGTAGGGTCCTGGGGCATATGTCGGCCTACTCCGGGACGGTGGCCGCCATATCCCCAGAGGAATGGGCGGCACTGAGTCCCAGTTCGGCCACCGCGATAGACGCAACGGAGCCCGCGGAAGAGCTCCATGCTCATACTTCGAAAGTGCCCGAGGGGTTGCGGCCCCAAGTGCTCTTCCTTCTAGAGAAGCACCGGGCCTTATGGAGTGGGCACTTGGGCTCCATCAAGGCCACGGAGCATCGGATCGAGTTGAAGCCGGGCTCCAAACCAGTCCGGCTCAGCCCCTACCGGATGGGTCTCCGAACTGAGAAACTCATCAAGACCCAAGTCGACCGAATGCTCAAGCTCGAAGTCATCGAGCCCAGCCAGAGTGAATGGGCCCGCCCGGTGGTACTCATACCGAAACCCGACGGGAGTCCCTGGTTCTGCATCGACTATCGGCAGTTGAACGAGCGCGCAGTACGTGACTCGTATCCGTTACGCCGGATGGACGACTTCCTAGACTCCTTAGGGGATGCCCAGTTCTTCTCCACGTTGGACTGTAATGCAGGGTACTGGCAGATCCCCATATCCGAGGAGGATGAGCCGAAGATGGCATTCACATGCCACTGTGGGACGTACCAATGTACTAGTCTTCCCTTTGGCCTGTGCAATACCCCTGCTACTTTCCAGCGGGCTATTGACATGATCCTATCCGGAGTCAAGTGGCAGAATGTGCTCGTCTACTTAGACGACCTCATCATCTTCTCCGCCGATGCAGAGTCCCACCTGTCCCACTTGGACACGGTCCTCACCCTACTCAGGAAGCATGGGATCACCCTCAAGGCACAGAAGTGCCACCTCTTTAGTAACGAGATGGAGTACCTTGGCCATGTAGTGCGGCCAGGACGCTTGAGTGTGAACGAGAAGAACCTCAAGGCCATCAAGAAGGCCGTCTTCCTCAAGACCCAAACCCAACTAAGGAGTTTCTTGGGCATGTGCAATGTCTAACGTCGATTCACGGTAGACTTCGCTAAGACCGCGAAGCCGCTGACTGACTTGAACAGAGTGAAGATTCCGACGCGGTTGAGTCCCCCTACTCTGGAGCAACAGGCCGCGTTCGAAAAACTGCGCGAAGAGCTATGCCAGACACCCATCCTTGCGATACCGCGCAAGGAGGGGAAGTACATCATCGATGTAGACCCTAGCTACGATCAGCTGGGGTGCTGCCTACTACAGCAGCAACCCGATGACAAGTACCTGGCCGTACGCTACTTCGGTAAGGGCCTACTGCCGGCAGAGAAGAACTACACCGTCACCGATATTGAGGGACTGGGTGCGGTGCGGGCTGTCGGTTTACTACGACCGTACATCGATGGCACCAAGTTCCTCATCCGGTGTGACCATAAGGCACTGAAGTGGATACTAACAACGACGGCCTGCACCAACAATCGACTCAACCGTTGGCGCATCCTGCTCTCGGAGTTCTACCATGATGTGGAGTACAAGCCCGGCCCCCAACACGCGTTGGCCGACACGACGGCCCGCCTCCCGACTGAAGGGCTGAACACGGGACCAGTCTCCCAGGAGCTCCCCACCGTTGGGGGGACCACGCGGTCAGGGGCAGTGCTCGACCACCGGGTCCCCGAGAAGAAGGAGACCGCCCGCATACCCCAGGACGAAATAGCCCAGAAGCAGGCGGACTATGAGTTCTGCCAAGAGGTCAAGCAGATACTTGATACCTCCAAACCCACCCGCTTCTACCAGAATGCGGATGGGCTGCTCTGCTGAGAAGGGCATCGGGCCGGGTCCCAGCAGGTGTTGATACCCCGGTCCCTATCCAAGGACGTGTTGTGGGCGGAGCAATCGTCCCCCTTGGCGGCACATTCCGGTGGTTCCCGGATGTACCAGACCATGAGGAACCATTTCTATTGGCCCTCATTGGCCGCCGACGTCTTCCGTTGGGTCGCGGCGTGTCCGACCTGTGGGAAGAACGGCCTCATGGGTACGCAGAGTACCGCACCCATGCGGTTGTTCCCCACTTCGGAACCTTTCGCGGCTCTGGCCATTGAGCTACTTGGTCCATTACCATGGACCCCCGAAGGATATGAGTATACCCTAGTCTTCTGTGACCGTTTCACTAAGGTCACGCGGGCCGTCCCGCTGAAGGACATCTCGGCTCTGGATGTCCTGAGTGCCTTACTGGACACTTTGGTTGCTAGTTTTGGGATCCCCGATTCAGTTTCATCGGATAACGGACCCCGATTCGCCGCCGTACTCTGGCAAGAGGTGCCCAAGGCGCTGGGTATTCGCACCAATTATGCCACGCCGTACCACACCCAAACTAATGGGCAAGTCGAACGGTTTAATCAGACTTTAGTTAAGCAATTACGACACTACGTAAGTGATCACGTTGTTACGTGGTCCGGTACGTAAGCCTAGTGGTTACGGCATGTAACTTCCAAGTGCAATATAGCACCGGGCAAGTCCCATTCGCGTCCGTAAGTCCACGACGGCTTAATCCCGTGGCGATGGATTGACTTACAGCGGGCGCCGACACCGGGGAATCAGTAACCCCCGGGTGGGCGAAGGAGAACTTCTTCCAGCAACTCGAAGCCCTGATACCCCTAGTACGGGAAACCATGGAAAAGGCTCAGGCCCGGTACAAACGGGCCGTCGACAAGCGCGTGCAGGCTCGACGCAAGGCCCTCCGAGTTGGAGACTGGGTATTCGTGAAGTCACACGAGAACCAGGGGGGTAAAATCGTCTTCAAGACGCTGGGACCCTACCAGATCTTGAAAACAGACGGGTGTCGGCTTACCATCGAAAGTGACGATGGTATACGCACCATCAACCGGAACCACGCCACCCGGGCCCCGGAACCACCCGAGGGTGACCCGGCCTGGGAAAGGGCACCGGCCGCGTGGCAGGTCCCCTCCCTTCCCTCATCGGCTAGAAAACCGATTGAGGCTGTCTTCGACGACTTTGTCGGACAGGGGTACGACGAGCATGAGCGAATCATGCTGAGGGTGTGGTGGTTCGGGTATGGACCCCGGGAGGACTCCTGGCACTATGTGGAGGACCCCTCGGCTGCGAAGGTTCGCAAGCACTGTACGCGACACCGACTCACGGTGAGAAGAAGGGCATCGAACAAATTCCCCCTAGGACAGGGTACTCCTCACACACATCCAACAAAGGAAACAACCCACCCCCCTACTACGGGGCCCTCCAAACAAGAACAAACAACGGGCCGCCCCCTCGCTACTCGGGGGGAGCGACAGACCCAACTAGGGACAGACAGAAAGGGGGGGGCGGGACCGACCAAACTCGGCTGTCCTCCGCCCCACGCACGGCCAAGGGCCGCTAACCCCGGTCCAGGGACAGCGGGAGGCCGTCGCGGGCGTACCCTTCGTAGTGGTCGCGAACGGGAGGGTCGAAGGGGTACTCGTGGGCCGGCCCCCGGCCCGTGGGGACCGGCCCCCACATCGAGCGCGGCGCCTTACTCGGCGCCGCCTCCGCTGCGGAGTAACCCCCGGCGTAGGAGGTGTGCCCCCGCCGAGGTTCCCCCGGCAGAGTACGAGTAGCTGCCCCCATAGTAGGGTGCAGCGGCTGCGGCGGGCTCCCCGGCGTACGGGGCTCGAGTGGAGCCCCCGCCGGGCGCGGTCGCCGCGGACCCCGGCGCCACCCGTTGGCCATATCCCTCCATCCGAGAGGCCATCTGGTACCCAATGGCCTCGCGGGGGGTGTCCACCAGAAGCTGCTCGGCCGCCGCCGAGAGGGGTGACAGGGATCCCCTTAGTACGGTCCCCGCACCCCGGATGACACAAGCCAGGGTGTCCACCAGGGAGGCCACTATCGCCTCCCCGTGGGCCAACAGAAGCGTCCCTGCCGCACTCGGGTAGGTAGTCGCCAGGGCGCGCGCACACTGGGGGGTAACGTACCCTCAGCTGAGGTTCTGTCCCGCCCCCAGGGCCGGGTAGTACGGTACCCCGGGCGGGGCAAACGTCGGGCGGGTCGCCGGTCCCACGGGGGATGGCTCTGCGCGGGTGGTCCGCCGGACGGCGCCCCCACGAGCAGGGGGGCGCTCGGCAGCACCCCGGGTGCGCTTGCGCTGGTGCGGGGATACTGCCCCCGGGGCACCCCATCCCGACTCGGGCGGGTCCGACGTCGCCGTCACCCCCGCAGCATCGAGGTAGGACGTGTCTCCCAGGCCCTCCTGGAGGCCAATGCGCCCCGCCACGAGGCGTTTGTCACAGTGGACAAACGCCCGGGCCGCCCCGTCGTCCTCCCCGTCAACTCGGCGGGCCAGGTACGGACCAGCGGCGACCCAGTCCAACGACTGGTGGAGGTCCAGCAACTCGCTGAGATATGCGTGCGCCTCCGGGTCCGCCCCCTCCGCCACGTTGGCGAGGTGCAGCCCCACGAGGCGGTCCACCAACCCGGCGGGCAGGTGCCACAGGTACCCCTTGGTGCGGGCGGAGGCATACCATACCTCCGCCACCTCAGGCACCGACTGGGTCGCTAGGATGGCGGCCGCCCGGGTGGACTCCCCCCGACGAAGCTCCGTGCCAAAGTAGGCCACGACTCGGGGCATCCTCGCGGGGAACCCGTAGGGCACCTCCATCGCCGACCACCACGTCGGCGTCAGGACATAGTAGTCCCGACGCGCGGAGGCGTGGATCTCAGTGCTCTTGACTTGAGAAGCACTCACCAGAATACCCGACGCCTCCCGCACACGGCGCTCTGTGCGGGCGGCCTGGAGGTGGACGGGGGGGTCCCTCTCCCCCAAGTCCGGGGGGGAGCAGCACGCCCACTCCCACGCCACGACGGGTGAGATGTCGTCCGCCGTCGCCCCGTCCAACACATTGGACAGGCGCGCGGCCACGCGCTCCACCCGCGGCGCGTCCTCCGCCTCTAGTAAGGCGGGGAGGTGCGCCGTCACGCCGACAGGTAGTTCAAACTGCACGAGGTGCCGCGTCAGCCACCGCTGCCAAGCAGAACCCTGCTTAGGCACCGGAATAGCCTCGTACAGGGCCCGCAGGCGACACTCCCCCAACTGACTAGGGGCGTGGGGGGGCTTCCACTGGACTAGCGCCCCCGCCTCCGCCCCCGCGGGCCCCACCTCCTCCACTGCCGGGGGGCGCACCCTGCGCGGCACCGGAGGGGGGGAGTCCTGCTCCATGGGGCCCTCCCCCCCAACGGCCGGTGCCGCCGCGACCGCCGCCGCAGCCGCCGGTGAAGTCGCCGGCCGGCTAGGCGGCACGGCACGCGGGCGGCCGCCGGGCTAGGCGCCGCCGCGTTCTCTTCGGCCGACCCCCGCGCCGCCCGTGACGCGCGGGAGGCCGTCGCCGACCCCGCCCTTGACTTGGACCGGCGTGGAGCCGGCGGCGGTGGCGTCGCTTGACTCCCCGCCGCCGAAGACTCCCGGCTCGGGGTCGAACCGTTAGCCGGGCGCGACCGACGGGCCGCCTTCCCGCGGGCCGTCGCCGAGGCCGCGCCACGTGACTTGGTGGCGCCCGTCCGCGTACCTGGCGCCGACGCGCCCGTCCCACCCGCCCGTGGGGTAGCCTCCGTCGAGCCCTTGGCCTTTGAGGCGCCCGTACTGGCGGGCGCCCCGCTCTTTCGAACTGTCGCTGCCGCCTGGCCGACCGACTTGGCCGCGCCCGTCGTTGGCGCGTCGCCGGCTCGGACCCCCGCTGCCGCGGGGCGGGGATCCGACAGGGCCGGCGTCCCATTCGACGCCGGCGCGGCGCGCCCCGCACTAGAGGCCGCCGTGTCTTTCGGGCGCCCGACGCGCTCCGCACTTGGGGTCGTCATCTTCTCCGTCGGTGCCACTTTCGTCGACCGCGAGGATGTCATGGCCACCGCGTCCGAGTAGGAACGCGGGGAAGACTAGAAGGATGGGTGATAGGGGGCTGGGAGGGGTGAGACTCTCGACTTCGGCGGCGGAGGGGGTTCGGTAGCGGCCGGTAGTCTACGGCCGCCGCGCTCGACCCCCGTCGGCCCCGCCTGCCCCGTTTTTATAGGCCCCTGTACTCTGGCAGTGGCGCCCCGTCGCCTCCCGCGGCATCGTTCCGCGCCCCCCCCTGGATGACTCCTCCAGCGGGGCGCGCGTGACAGCAGCCCCAGAGGCGGGGAGGCATACCCGGCGCCCCCCATCGCACGGCCTGTGTGGCCCACCCCGGCCACATCGCCCACCTGTACACTGGCAGGGGCGCCCCGTCGCCTCCAGAGGCGTCGCTCCGCGCCCCCCCTGGATGAATTCTCCAGCGGGGCGCGCGTGACAGCCGCCCCAGAGGGGGAGGGGGGCGCCATACCCGGCGCCCCCCTGGCACGGCTTTTGTGGCTCACGCCGGCCACACAGGCCCCCCTGACACGCCCCCGTGTCCCCCACACGGTGCCGGTGCGTGCCACCTTGGCCCCGGCGGGCCCCCCACGATCCGGGGCGGCCCCCGCCGGCGCTGACCCGGACAGCACCCGGGCCCCACACTGGGAGGATGCCGGTTTGCCGTCCCGGCCCGCCCGTAACCCTCGGGCAGGCCCGCCCCCTAGCCCTGGGCCGCCGGGACGGCGACCCCTTTAGAAGGGGGGACTGTGACGGCCGGACACCTGGCCCCCACACTCGGAGAACCAGTTTCCTCCCAGTCAAGGGCGGACACGTGGATTCGCGTCATGAGCTGTCGGATCTGGTCAGGCCGAAACGGCCCCTGGCTCTCGCGAGGGAAATATGTCCTACTGACAAATATTTCGAATCGTTCTGGTGGCGATCCACTTGTGATCACCTCGTGGCTCACCAACAACAACCGCGATCTCGAGACTTCCCTGGGACTAGTTAATCCCCGGACAGGCCCCCAGTTAAGAGGCAAAGTTTGTGTAAACCCGACTTGGAACATTGACCAGTGTTACACCGTGCCCCTGACACCGGGGCGCCGCAAGGGTGTCACGTAGCATCCTTCCCCGGCCTCCACTCAAGGCGGTGTCCGATGATTCGGCCGTCCTCCGCTGAGGCTGGCCCCATGTGACCTGAGACGAGAGTCTTATGAGGGTCCTTTTAGGGTGTCTGAGGGGGTTTTCGGAGGGTCTGCCGGGAACGGACGGGATAAGAGGGCGAGGCGTGAGTGTCGCCTCGAGCCCCTCGACGCGGGCAAGTTAACTTCCAGACACACAACTCGTCTTTGCCGCTCGGTGCGTCTTCAGCCGGTCGACGCCGTGTGTGTGTGCTCTTCGGGGATTCCTTCCGGGGCCGGTAGTCCCCGACATGACAACCCGGCGACACGGCTCGGCTCGCCTTCCTCCCAACTGGGTGGGGTTGGCTGGGCGTGTAGTCACACAGTCATTTGTGTTGTTTCTCCTTCTCTCCACTCCACACGCTGTGCTAGGCTTTTCTTCTGGGCCATACACCGTCTGCTCTGAGAGCAAGAACCCCTAAAATTGGACTGCCGGAGCGCCTGGCGCACCGCCTTCAAAATCTGGATTCCATCGCGGTCGAGATTCCGTTTCAGGTCTTCTGGTACCTCCCGACAGGCCGACGCAATGTGGTTCTCCTTGTTGTACGACAGGAATGCCCATACCCGGTCTTGTCGCTCGCTCACCTATGTCAGTCCAGGCGTGGAGGGCTAGAAACATCCGCGCCAGATCTCGAGCCGACCGCCCGCTTGAAAGGATGACTCGTCTACGGCTATATCCGGTTCTTTGGACGGCCCCCGACCAGCAGGCCGGGACAGGTCCAATTTGGCGGGCGTCAACTGTAGGTATTGGAGGGCCCTGACCTGCCCGTATTCTCTCTGATTGAAGGACGCCAATTGTCGCAAGGTGTGCCCCGTTCTGACTCCCACCCTCGCGCCCCGGCTCAAACTCCGAGCTTTCACTGTTGCCGCTCGCAGCCTGTGGCGCCGCCGGTATGGAAGGTGGACTAATACCACAACGGCCCCATCGTCTGCATTTCCTAAAACCGAAAACAGTCTACCGCTGCGGACGCTCAAATCACCTGCCCGTCCCCAGTGGCATCCTGGGAGAGTACTACAACATCAGCTGCCTCAATGCCACCGGTGGCCGCATACGGGGCTATTGGAGCAGTGGGTCTTGGGACGATGCGAGCAGCCAACCCCACCAGCCAGCCCGTCGCCGTGGACGAGGTCTCGAGCGCTTGCTAGGGGTGCCGAGGGTGTCGCGGCTGCCAATGCTGCCGCGGCTGCCGAAGCTGCCGCGGCTTCCGAGGCGGTCGCGGATTTGACCCCAGCCTTAGGCGCGCTCGCCGCATCCATGGCCTTATTCACGACGCGCTGGACTGCCAGCACCATTCTTGGAAACGTCACCAAGCGAAGCGCCGGGCTCATAGCCGAGCAAAGCCACTCGGAGACAAGTGCTGTCGTCAGAGTTCCGAAGTTCTGCAAATAACCCTTAACGTGCGCGTCGGACGCCCCCTTCACTACGACGCCCGCCGCTTCGGTTTCCAAGTCTTCAAAGAGGTAGTGGTACATCTTTAATATAACGGTGTGTGCTAGGAGCACAGGGGTGGATCCGCCGAACCGCGGCGAAAAAATATCGGGAAAAACTTGGTGAACGGAGCACTCGTCCCCGCCGGTCACCCGTCGTGTTCGGCCCCCGCGGCTGACCCCACCGCCTGCACGTCATCCGAATCATCGACTTCGATGGTCAGCACAGCATCCAACCCCTTCCTTCCCTTGCCCTTCACACCTTTTCCTTGGCGTGGCCCTTGGCCGCGTGTGACGGTCGCTGTCTGTTTGCCACCGCGGTCGCATAGCTGTCCATCTGCCCCTAGCGCTTGGCGTGGTGCACACGCACCGGCTTTAGCATGCCGCAGCTGTCAGCCGACGCCTTCTGTCGTCTCCCGCTGCAGCTCCGGCCGCCAACGCCGCCGCCAACACTGCCGCCCCTGCCGCCGCCGCCGCTGTCGCCACCGCCGCCGCCACCGCCGCCGTCACCGCCGCCGCCGTCCCCGCCGCGTCACTGCCAAACCCTTCTATTACGCGTACGGTCTCTTAACTGTCCAGGCGCTCAACGTTGGTGCTGGCAAGAAGGCGGGAGGTCCCGACGCGCCGCCTGTGGGCCGCCTCTGCGGCGGTGGTGGTGACATTGAAGGAGTTGTCCACCATGCTTTGGATTGGGACATCCGTTATTAAAAGGAAAATGTACAGTATTCGTTCTTGGAGCGCGGATAACTTCTCTGCATACAGAAAAGGTGCCCCCAACAGTTCAACTTCCACCGCGCGACGTTCAGGGCCTGAAAGCCGTACATGTGACCCGACAGACCAAAGGTGTTGCACATCTGCTTGTGGACGCAGGGCGCGCTGACGCACTGCTCCTGCTCAATTAAAGGGTAGTCCTCAGGCAAAGTTCGCCGGCACTGCATCTTCTTCAAACGGCACGTGCGGCATTGTGCTACGGGCCTTCCGGAGGGTTGACATAAGCGCAAATTCTGCACTTCATGGTAGACCGACCGTCTCACCCCGCCGCAGCCCGTTCCCCGGGCCCCGCCGCAGTAGTCACCGCACGGTGTCCGACCGTGGTCGCACCGTCAAATTCCGCGCGCGGTCGCCAGACCGTGTATCACCCCACGCCACTTCGATTCGGGAACTCACCTTGGGTGGTTGCTGCAGCGGGCAACGGCTCTCGGGAGGGAGCCGACGCTGGAAAGCTCGTTTGTGAAAGCCTGCAGAGTCGCGCGCCCCACAGCCATGGCACGGCGAAATACGCACACGGCTGTGACGGGCACAGGGGTCACGGCTCCAAGGCAGTAAGTAACAGGTGTAGTGAGTAATTATGGAACATTCTAGTGAGTAAGGGAGCCATGTTACTCGCTGCCAAACGAAATACGTTACCTGGTCCTCAGCAGCAACTACGGTGGGCACTTTACGTTCGCCCTGACTGTCTACTTCTCAGCCACAACATCATGCTGCACATTCACGGTGCAGAGGAGACGCACATGCCCACCGGCTCGTAAGACAACGGCGGGAGTGAAAATGTTGTGTACGACACCTCTGAAGCGCGGTGGAAAGCCAAAAAAAAAATGGGGCAACAAACGGCAATAGAAGTACATCTATCTTCATGCTGTCCCGCTTGTTCCAGGGACTCATCTCTTCTTGGTCACCAAGGCCGACTAAAACGCACGGGGGGGCACGAAGGGACGCTGTCGACAGAGAAGAGAGGTAGGGGGGTGGGAGGGGGACCACAGCTCTGCCATGCACTGCCGGTAATGCCGCGTGGGCAGCGACGCGCCAACGTCCCCGCACCGCCGCCCTTCGGGAGGAGTAGCGGTGGCTGTGGCGAGCGCGGCGGCCGCGACAGAAAAGGGAGCGGCGACGTCTCCCGTAACATCTGTCACGCAACCGTCCCACCCCGCCTGAACGCGCCCCAGGCGACGGCAGTGTCGATTGCGACGCAAAGAACCTGTGATGTGATCGGGTGTGGATGGAAAAGTGGCAGTCGCGAGAGTGTAGGTGCAGCGAAACGGGGGTCGGGAACCACGACGATAGCGAGTAGAAAAAGGAAGTTGGTGAGTAGGAGTCATACATCCAGCGTCTCAGCGCCCAGACGGCGACGATAGCAGTGATAGTAGCAGAGGAGAGGACTCAGCTATTGGGCCTGACATCCAGTGACGAGGCGACAGGGGGGTGCTGACGAATGTAGCTGGGGGGGACAGGTGTGGCGGTGCAAGGGGCTAGCAAACGTGGTAGGGAGGGGGACGGGGACGAATACGAGGGTGGAGAGGATGGGGGTGGTACACACGCTGGTAAGGAGGGGGAAGTGGTGACGACAGTGAGGGAGCGGTGGGTGATGAAGACA
>Ga0209093_1000748_pt1 | contig 18062 bp, 10 predicted proteins | sample SidtaG_4_FD_187450 | JGI IMG/M metagenome (GOLD analysis project Ga0209093, IMG submission 187450) | Marine algal microbial communities from Sidmouth, United Kingdom - Sidmouth_Male1 metaG (SPAdes) (version 2) | ecosystem: Host-associated > Algae > Red algae > Unclassified | place: Sidmouth... | reverse complement strand
CCTTTAACTCTCCACTCACACACTCTCTACTCTACTACTAATAAGCGTTTCGTCACCTGTTGTCCATCTGCTTGGATGCGTATGAAGTATATGCCTTCGGCAAATTTTTCTGTATTAAAGGTAAATTGTGTGGTCGAAATATTTTCTTGTAAACGTTGGTCGAGTACCTGTCCGATGACATTCATTAGACTGACTTGTACATCTACATTTCGGTCGAATGTAAGGCTCAATTGTGCGCTATATTTCGCCGGATTGGGCGATAATAGTACATCGGTCAGTGCATCAATATTGTCAATGCCAACGGGTTCGTCGAGGTCATAAAATGCTTGTGTGACACATCCTGCGGCGTCCGTTACGGTTATGAAATAGCGGTCTGCGTCAAGTCCGATGAGGTCTTGGGTAGCCGAGCCATTGCTCCATTGGTAGGTCAGTGGTTGGGCGCCGGCATTGGTCGTGAGGTCTATTGAGCCATTGTTGCCGCCGACAGTCGAAATCTCCGTAATATCTACGCCTGTGATGAGGTCAGGACAGGTTTCGGGAGATACTTCGTATTCCGCTATTTCTGTACAACCATCTGCGTCTGTGATAGTTACGGTATAAATACCTACGCCGATACCATTGATATCTTCGGTCGTTTCGCCTGTATTCCAAGCGAAATTATAGGGCGGCGTACCATTGACTAGCACTTGATTGATGCCGCCATCGGTCAAGCCCGAAATGGAGACATCATTAATATCTACAACGGTGACAAAATTGGGCGGACAACCGTCTTCAATGGTAAAACAGATATTTTCAATGCAGCCTTGCGCATCCGTCACCCGTACACAATATTCGCCCGGCGCAAGTCCGATGAGGTCTTGTGTCGCTTGCCCGTTGCTCCAAAAATAAGCGAAAGGAGCTATGCCGCCATTCACCGTAATATCAATTTCTCCATCCGAAAAAGTCATAATACTTTCATTAGTAACTACCGCGCTAACGCCCAAATTCGGCGGACAGAAATTGCCAACTTCTGCACAAGTGCTTTGCATACACCCCATGCCATCTGTCACCGTGACGCAATATGTACCTGCTGCGAGGTCGGTTTGGTCGGCATCGGTAGAACCATTGTCCCATATATAAGTGTAGGTTGGATTTCCTCCGAAAACATCTATATCAATTTCACCATCGTTATCACCCATTGAGGTTTCGTCTGTCACCTCAATTGTGGAGATAATTTCATCGGGACAACCCTCGCCGATATTGAAACAAATATTTGCGGTACAACCGCCCGAGTCAAAAACAATCACACAATACGAGCCTGAATTTAATCCTGAAATATCTTCGGTAGATTCACCGATATTCCACGAATAAATATAAGGTGGCGTTCCGCCATTGACTGTTATATCAATCGCGCCATCGCCTGCGCCGGATGTTGATTCGTCAGTAATGTCGGACGTAATCCCCAGATTATCAGGACAAATGGCGTCTATCGTTGCGGCAAAACCATCATTACAACCCACGGCATCGGTCACGACTACGCTGTAACTTCCAGCGGCAAGTCCGCTGACATCTTGGGTGTTCGCGCCATTGCTCCACGAGTAAGTGTAGGGCGGCGAACCACCATTGACGGTAATATCAATCGCGCCATTCATCAAACCAATTTCCATGTCCATGACTTGCCCGATGAGGCTGAAATTCGGCGGACAATCTGTACCAATTTCGACGTCGTAAACCTGTGTACAACCCGTTGCATCTGTCACGACAACCGTATATATTCCACCCGACAAGCCGCTAATATCTTGCGAAGTCGCGCCATTATTCCAAGCATAATTATAAGGTGGCAATCCGCCAGAAATATTAATATCAATAGAACCATCGTTGACCTCTGCGCCGCTTTCGTATTCTACGACGGCATTAAACGCCCAATCATCGGCACAAGATGAACTGATGATTTCACAAATACTATCTGTACAACCGTTGGCATCTGCTACGGTGACGCAGTATTCGCCAGCCGAAAGATTGACCAAATCCTGTACAGTCGCGCCATTGCTCCATGTGTAGGTATAAGGTGCTGTGCCATCGCCATTTACGCTAAGGTCAATAGTACCATTATTTGCATTGGAGCTGGTTTCGCTCGTGCTGGTGGTGGTGAGTCCGAGTTCGGCAGGGCATTCGACAGCAGGAACGCAAGCAACAGTAGCCGCCCAACCTGCGCCCTGTACCGAGCCATCAGAATTGAATAAAAAGGTCAGGCAACCACTCACATCCGAAGAAGTAAATGAGTCGCCGGCTTGCAGCAAACTCATTGGGTCGGAAGGTGTGCCGCCGTCGCCGTCCAATTCGCCGCAAGCGGTTTCTTGGAATGGATTTGAGGTATTATTTCCGTTATAAATAGAAAGAAAATCCCAACAACCGTCTTGTGCGCCCGACCCCGTCGAAGTTTCAATATCTACGAACGTAAATGTCACCACAATAGCGTCATTTGGACTGTCTGGACAGATGGTAATCGAATCGCTCGAATTGGAGGCATAATCTTCCATTACCCCACCATTATCATAAAAAATACCACTCGTACAAGAGGGGGGCGGAGTTGCGGTTGTGAATGTAAATGGTCCGGCACAATCCGATACTTCGCCATTTTCGCAGACGGTACAAACGTAATAGTCGTAACTTGTTTCGGGGGATAATCCAGTCAAATTATAAGGCGTAACAATGCCGTCTGCACTTGTTCCTGTGCCTTGTGCGAATCCTGTTGTTCCCCACTCTACATTAAATGTAGTTTCGGTAGAGTTCCAAGTTAAATCTGCTGATGTCTCGGTGATATTTTCGGCAGAAAGTGTGTTGGGAGGCAAGCAGGGCGTACTGCCATCGCAAGTAATGATGGCTTCCCAACCAGCTTCTTGTGCCGAGCCATCAGAGTTGAATAAAAAGGTTAGACAACCACTCGCATCCGTAGAGGTGAATGAATCGCCGGCTTGCAATAAGCTTTCTGAGACAGAAGGCGTATCACCGTCACCGTCCAATTCGCCGCAGGCGGTTTCTTGAAGTGGATTGTTGGTGTCTGTTCCGTCATAGATAGAAAGAAAATCCCAACAGCCGTCTTGATTTCCTGCTGCTACGGAAGTTTCTATATCTACGAATGTAAATGTGACCGTTACGGCATCGCCCATATTGTCGGGGCAAATAGTAATCGAGTCGCTTGAGCTGGCGGCATAATCGTTGAGTGTGCCACCATTATCGGAAAATACGCCACTTGTACAAGTTGGTACAGCTACCGTTGTTGTGAAGGTGAATGGTCCGGCACATTCAGAAGTGATATTGCCGCCCATTCCATCCGGACAGATAGCACACACATAATAATCGTAAGCTGTTTCAGCTGCCAGCCCCGTTAGGTTTGCAGGGTTGCCGACTTGTGGAATGGTCGTACCTGTACCCGGTGCGAAGCCTGTTTCGCCCCATTCTACATCAAAAATAGTCAATGCGGCAGACCAGCTAAGCTCGGCAGAACTGTCGGTGATATTGCTTGCGGTCAAAGCCACAGGCGCAGGACACGGATCGCCGGGCGCACAAGTGACATCAGCAGTCCAGCCTGCATTTTGTAACGAACCATCCGATGTAAATGTAAAGGTCAAACAACCGCTTAAATTGGTCGCAGTAAACGAACTTCCTGCATCCAAAGCCAAACCAGAACCTGCTGCATCAGGGCTGTTGCAGTAGTCGCCTAGAAATGCACTGTCTGTATCTCCACCATCATAAACACTCAAATAATCCCAACAACCTGTACCGTTTGAGCCTGCGGTAGTTGAGGATTCAATATCGACAAGTGTAAAGGTCACGGTCACGACATCGCCCGTATTGTCGGGGCAAATGGTATAGGTTTCGTTGGCATTACTGTTGTAGGGGTTGTCTTCGCCTCCTGCATCATAAAACGCTCCACCACATATAGGCGCAGGCGGTAGGGTATTGAAGGTAAACGGACCTACTAAGTCGCTGATACCTTCTGTACCACAGTCTACTTGAATGTAAAAATCATAAGTCGTAAAAGGCGTCAAACTTTCCAAATTGTAAGGATTATCAGTGGTGGAAAACATCGTGCCTGCGCCTTGTGTAAAGCCTGTTTCGCCCCATTCGATGTTAAAAGAAATCCCGTCTGATTCCCAAGACAATTCGGCGGAAGTGCTGTTCGCAGCTACTTCTACATCATCCGGCGGCAAGCAAAACGGACCTTCAAAAACCTCCAGTCCGAAGCTGCAAGCTACACCGCCTGCACCATCAACTATAAGGTAGTACATACCTTCTTGCATGACCATTACAGTCGAATCACTACCCGCACCCAATGCCACACAAAAGGCTTGGTCGCCATTGAGGGTACTTTGAAAAATATTGTCACAATTGATATCTTCTGTCGGATAGACGGCATAAGATTGGGCGCAAGTCGCGTCGGTCAGGGCAAGGGTGTGATTGCCTTCATTTTCTACTTGGAATGTATACCATACGGCATTTTCAACACCAAAACCATTGGGTGGATTGCAGACCGCCAAGATACCCAAACCTGTGACGGGATCTACTTCGGCGAGACTTGCGGTAGCGTCGATATTTGTGCCGTCTACCTGTATTCCGAGCGTCAGGGAGATGGCATCTGTGCATTCATCGTTGGGTGGCGTTTGGGCATTGGTTTTTGCAAGATTAATGCAGCAAAAAAATAATATGCTAAGTAATAATCGTAGGTAAATATTGGTCATAGTTTAATAATTTTTATATTTGGAACTGATTCTAACATTATGACAATCAAATATGTAAGTATCAGGAATTAAATAAATGTACATTCTTCGCGTCGTTATTTTTTCTTTAGATGAACCAAATTTGACGTGAATACTTACTGTATTTAAGGAAAATTTGAGGAGACACATAGGAAAAAGAGCAATTCAAACGGGTAGATTATTTTTTTCGTGTTCCCTTACCTTTGGACATTGGGTAATTAGGGAACTGGGTAATTAGGTAAATCGCTCATTATCAATAATTTACATTGATTTGCATTTTATTTTAAATTAACTTTATTATAATTTTTATCATGCTGATAAATAGCGAATTATGTTTTCGTTAGCCTAATTACCTTTGGACATTGGGTAATTAGGGAACTGGGTAATTAGATAAATCGCTCATTATCAATAATTTACATTGATTTGCATTTTATTTTAAATTAACTTTATTATAATTTTTATCATGCTGATGAATAGCGAATTATGTTTTCGTTAGCCTAATTACCTTTGGACATTGGGTAATTAGGAAACTGGGTAATTAGGTAAATCGCTCATTATCAATAATTTACATTGATTTGCATTTTATTTTAAATTAACTTTATTATAATTTTTATCATGCTGATGAATAGCGAATTATGTTTTCGTTAGCCTAATTACCCAATGTCCAAAGTCCAGTTTGTCAAAGAATCATGTTTTTTAATTGAAAAATAATTGTATTTAAAATTAAAAAAAACAAGATAAGAAGCCTTGACGAAAAGCAGGATAAGTTTTTGATTTTTTTTTTATAAAGTGATAAAAACTTAGCATGAAGTAGCTTGTATTGTGCGGTGAACAACACGAATTAAAGTACGGATAATATTTTTTACCGAAACAAAAGCTAATCTTTCTAAAATAATTCAAATAATTCTATTTATTTATCTATTTTTATCCGCGATTTATTCTACAAAAATTTGAACTAAGAAAATGGACGAAATAAAAAAGCTATTTGACATCCCCTATTATCAATTAAAACATTGTCCGCAAGAGAAAGCACTTGGACGTAAAACGGCTGACGGCTGGAAGTTTTGGAGTACACAAGAGTTTGTGGATGATGCCAATCGGGTGAGTCGCGGTTTGCTAAAAATCGGTGTACAGCCCGGCGACAAAATCGCGCTCATTTCCTATACGAATCGACCGGAATGGAATGTGATGGATATTGGTTTGCAGCAAGTTGGGGCGATTGGTGTGCCTGTTTATCCGACGATTAGTCCGCGAGAATATGAGTATATTTTCAATGATGCAGGCGTGAAATATGCTTTTGTGAGCATGGACGGACCGGGAGATTTGCTCAAAAAAGTACGTAATGCGAAGCCGAATATTCCTACTTTGGAGGAGATTTATACTTTTGATAAAGTAGGTGATGCGCCGTATTGGAAAGATATTTTTGAGGAAGGGGATCATAGCGAAGTGGAACGCAGAAAAGCGGCAGTGGACCCTGATAAACTCGCCACGCTTATCTACACATCAGGTACTACGGGCAACCCGAAGGGCGTGATGTTGACGCATAATAATATTTTGAGTAATGTGAAATCGGCTGGTCGGCGTTTGCCCTTGAATCCGGGTGATAAAGCATTGAGCTTCTTGCCTTTGTGTCATATTTTTGAACGTACCGTTTCGTATATATACATCGTAAGTGGCGCGAGCATTTACTATACCGGTACAGATAATCTTGGTGGTGAAACCGGTGATTTGCAAGGCGTAAAACCGCATTTTTTTACGACTGTTCCGCGTTTGTTGGAGAAGGTGTATGAGAAGATATATAATAAAGGATTGGAGCTGACGGGGGCAAAGAAGAAGTTGTTTTTTTGGGCATTGGACATGACGGAGGACTACGAATATGATAAAACATATAGTGGTTTGCGCAGTATAAAAATGAAGGTTGCCGATAAGTTGATTTTTAGCAAATGGCGTGAGGCACTCGGTGGTAATATAAAAGGTATCGCAACAGGTGCGGCAGCGTGTCCGGCGAAGATGGCGCGAGTATTTTCGGCAGCGGGTGTGCCTATACGCGAGGGCTATGGCTTGACGGAAACTTCGCCTGTGCTTACTTTGAGCCACTTTGACAAAGATGGCGCATTGCTCGGCACGGTAGGAACGGTGCTTGAAGGTGTGACCTTAAAAATTGACCCTTCAGACGGTGAGTATCGCGAAGGCGAAGGCGAGATACTTGCGCAAGGTCCGAATATCATGCAAGGTTATTATAATAAACCCGAAGCGAGTGCCGAAGTACTCAAAAACGGTTGGTTTCATACGGGCGATATTGGTAAATTTGTGAAGGGCAAAAATGGTGTCGAATATGTAAAAATCACGGGACGTAAGAAGGCTTTGCTCAAAACGTCGGGCGGTAAATATGTTGCCCCCGAACCGATTGAGAAGCGCTTTACGGAAGATTTCTTGATTAGTCAGATGATGGTCGTCGGTGAAGGGAAGAAGTTTGTATCAGCACTTATCGTGCCTGGGGCAGAAGCTCTGAAGGGCTGGTGTGATGATAATGATGTGCCTTGCACGCTACACCCAAGTCCGCACAATTCAACCTTATCTTGTATTTCGCCAGAAACATTGAAAAATGAAAAGGTGCAAGCTAAGTTTACTGAAATTATCAAGGAGATTAATCCACACTTTAGCCATATCGAACAGATTAAAAAGTTTGAATTGCTGCCTGACCCATGGGATGTTTCTACAGAAGAGTTGACACCGACCATGAAGGTGAAAAGACGGGTGGTAAATGAGAAGTTTAAAGCGCAGATTGATAGGATTTATAGCTGATTTTTTGTTTTTGAAATGAAATATATTATCCGTCCCGGGCTTTGGTTTGGGGCGGATTTTTTTATCGTAAAGCGATTTTGAAAATCGCTATATGTGTGTGACGATTTACAAAATCGTTTTACGTTTCCATACTCCCCTTAATATCCTCCAAAATCCCCTTCGCTTGTTGCAGCGATTTCACATCATCTCGAATGAGGATGAAATAACTCGAAGTCTTTTTAAACGTCATCTTCCTATCCGCTTTTTTGGGAACGTATTGCAAAATATGATGAAAAACATCTGATTCAAAATACGGTGACTGTTCATTCGAGATAAAATAACAGCGCAATTTACGGCTCTTCAAAATCAGGCGTTCAAAACCCAATTCTTTGCACAACCAACGCAGTCGCAAAGCATCAAAAAGCTCCAAAATCGAATGTGGTAAATGTCCGAAACGGTCTCTCATTTCCTTTGAAAATATCTCTAACTCACTCTCGTTTTTTATTTTATCCAATGCTGTATAGAGGTTGAGGCGTTCTTGAATATTATTCACAAAACCATCGGGAATCAGCATTTCGATATCCGTTTCGATGTGTACGTCGCGCACAAATTTGCGTTCTTTTTGCAGGTCTTCTTTAAACAATTCTTTAAAATCCGTCTCCTTCAATTCCTGTATCGCTTCATCCAAAATCTTCTGATACGTCTCGTAGCCGATGTCGGTGATAAAGCCACTTTGTTCGCCACCGAGGATATTTCCCGCGCCTCGAATATCGAGGTCGCGCATCGAAATATTGAAGCCGCTGCCCAAGTCTGCAAACTCCTCTATCGTCTGCAAACGCTTCCGCGCCTCCGAAGTCAGCACCGACATAGGCGGACAAAAAAGGTAGCAAAACGCCTTCTTATTTGAGCGTCCCACGCGTCCGCGCAATTGGTGCAAATCACTCAAACCGAAGTGATGCGCGTTGTTGATAATAATCGTATTGGCATTCGCAATATCCAGTCCCGTTTCGATGATATTCGTGCAGCAGAGGATGTCATAACGCCCTTTTATAAAGTCTAACAAGGTCGTTTCGAGTTGGTTCGCTTCCATCTGACCGTGCGCCATCGCAATATCCACATCGGGGCAGAGTTTCCCCAACATCGCCATCATATCCGGCAATTCCTTCACGCGATTGTGCAAGAAAAATACCTGTCCGCCACGATAAATTTCGTAGTAAATCGACTCCTGAATCAACTTGTCGTTGAACACCCGTACTTCCGTATGTATCGGCTGTCGATTGGGCGGCGGCGTATTGATGACCGACAAATCGCGGGCAGCCATCAGCGTAAATTGGAGGGTACGCGGTATCGGCGTGGCAGTCAAAGTGAGTGTATCGACATTCACCTTCATGGTGCGTAATTTTTCTTTTGCGGCTACGCCAAACTTCTGTTCTTCATCTACCACAAGTAAACCTAAGTCCTTGAATTTCACCTTTTTACCCAACAAACCATGCGTTCCAATCACAATATCGACTTCGCCCGATTCGAGTCCTTCCAACAAAATCCGTTTTTCTTTTGCCGTCCTAAATCTGTTGAGATAATCGACCTTTGCACCAAATTCCGCGAGCCTATTTTTGAAGGTATGATAGTGCTGTAAAGCTAAAATAGTTGTGGGTACGAGAATCGCCACCTGTTTGCCACCGTCTATCGCCTTAAATGCGGCACGAATCGCCACCTCCGTTTTCCCAAAACCGACATCGCCACAAATCAACCTATCCATCGGATATTCCTTTTGCATATCGGCTTTTACATCATTGGTTGCCTTATATTGGTCGGGCGTATCTTCGTAAATAAAGGAGGCTTCGAGTTCGTTTTGTTCATGTCCGTCGGGTGGAAAAGCGAAGCCTTTTGCAGCGCGTCTTTGAGCGTAGAGTTTTATCAATTCGGCGGCGATGTCTTTGACTTTTCGCTTAGTTTTTTGCTTTAATTTCGCCCACGTATCCGTACCGAGTTTGGTCAGTTTTGGTGCTTTGCCTTCCTTTCCAACGTATTTTGAAATCTTGTGTAGCGAATTGATACTGACGTATAAAACATCATTATCCCGATAAATTAAACGCACCGCTTCTTGTATATGTCCTTTCAGATTTATTTTTTCCAAACCCGAATATCGCCCTACGCCATGGTCAATATGCGTCACGAAATCGCCCGGCTGCAACTCGCGTAAGAGCTTGACATTCAGTGCTTCTGACTTGCTATACCCTTTTTTAATTTGATATTTATGGTAGCGTTCAAAAATTTGATGGTCGGTATAACAGGCAACTTTCAAATCCAAATCTACGAAGCCTTCATGTATTGCCTGCGTCACCGGATGATAATGAACATCGGCTTCCAAATCCTCAAAAATACTCTCAAAACGTTTTATCTGTCGGGCATTATCCGTAAAAATATAATTCTCGATTTGCTGAATTGTATTGGTTTTGAGGTTGTCCATCAGCAATTCAAAGTTTTTATTAAAACTGGGTTGCGGCTTTGAATTGTAGGTAAATTTTTGTGTGCGTGAAGTCCTCCCCCCAGCCTCCTCCGAAGAGGGAGATTTTTCGCGTAGCGAAAAACTACTTTCATTCTTTCCTTCTAAAACAAAATTATTATCGTCAGGAAGTTCCTCACGAGGTGAGGAATCTCCTCCGTTGGAGGGGGCTGTGGGAAGGAATCCGCGTCCTACATTCTCCCCGAAAAACGACCTATTATTTATTTCAACAATATGAAAGTCCAATAAACCTTGTATTACATCTTTCGGAAAAATAAAATCCCGATTTTTGAGAAAACCTGCCTCATCGCTTTCGTCTCTTTCTTGAATTAAATTAGCAAATTCGGTGGCTTTTTCAAAGCAGGTTTGCAGTCGGTCTATCGTTGTTTGAATGTCTTTAATCCAGATACTCGTATTTTTTGGAAGAATGTTTAGAATGGATGTTTTTTGGTCGGTCGTGAAGTGCGATTGTATGTTTGGAACTATCGTCACCTTCGCGATTTTTCGGGTCGAAAGTTGGTTGGCAGGATTGAAAGTACGGATGCTTTCTATCTCATCGTCAAAGAGTTCGATGCGGTAGGGTTGGTCGTTTCCGTAGGAAAAAATATCGACAATACCCCCGCGAATCGAGAATTGCCCCGGCTCATATACAAACTCCGAATGTTCAAAACCGTACTCCACCAATACCGACACAATGGTATCAACATCAAGGCTTTCACCAGCCGCTACATCTATACGATTGTCTTCCAAAACCGCCGGTGCGACGACTTTTTCAAACAAAGCTTCGGGATAGGTCACGATGATGACCGAAGCATCAGTTTTGCCCACAAATTTGCTCATCGCCTCCACGCGCATGAGGACGTTGTGCTTGTTGAATTCATCGAATTTTGCAGGCTTTTTGAAGGAATCGGGAAAGAATAAAATGGGCTTTCGCTCGAAGAAACTTTTGAGGTTATTTTGCAGATAAGCGGCTTGCTCTTGGTTGGCAGCCACCAACATAATATTATGAGGATGAGCAAGATACGTTCCCGTCAGGACAAAGGTATCTTGTGCGCCGAGTGTTCCGGCGATTTGTAATCGGGCGGGCGTTTCGGCTTTAAGCGCAGTACAAATCTTTTCCGTTCGCTCGTCGTCGCGGTATCGTTCTAATAAACGCAGTAGGTTACTCACAGCGGTAAAGATACGAAATTGAAATTCCAAAACACAAATTCCAAATTCCAATTTGAGCTTTTTTATAAAAAATAAACCGTCATTCCAAACCCCGATTTGGAATCTGTTTCGTCTTGGCACAATGTCAAATAGGAGCTTCAATATAAAATGTTGCTAAAAGCCGGACAGATTCTGAATCGAGTTCAGAATGACGGTTGATTTTTTTCTTTTTTAGATTGGAGGTTTTTTTAATGTTGTACCAAAATTTTTGTACTTTCGTCACCTCAATTATAGTTATGAGTTTAAATATAGATTTTCCTGATTTCAATCACCCCGAAGTTCGTGCGTTTTATGAGCATGATTTGTCCATTCCGAAAGAAAAAGTAGCGGAAATATTACAATTGCCTCGCAAGACACTCATCGAGGATATGGAAACCATTCTCATGGATTTCATAAATAGAGACAAATTTTTTAGGAGCTTGGGAGATGAAAACCAGTGGTTGTCTCTCCATTTTCATGCTTTATGGGTTTTGGAGGAGTTGGAGGCAGTTGAGGCATTTCCAACACTAGTCAAATTACTGAATCAAAATGAAGATTTTAGCCACTATTGGTTTGATGATTATGCGACTGAGGATTTATGGGAAATATATTATCATCTGGCAGGCAATAAATTAGAAGAACTAAAGGATATTTTATTGGCTCCGGGATATTGGGTTTTCAGACTTCTTCCTTCTGGGGTAGCAGAACAAATATGTTTGCATCACCCGGAACGTCGACAAGAAATTTTGGATTGGTATGACTCTATTTTAGATGCTTTTTTGAAAATAGAGAATGAAAATGAAGTATTGAAGGCGGAGGTTGTTTCTTTCACGGTAGCAGATTTGATTGATATTCAAGCAGATGAACTTTTACCAAAAATCAGGACATTATACGAAAGAGAGCTTATTTATGACGGTGTAGTAGGTGATATGAAAGCTATAGAGGCAGATATTAAAAATCCGAGACGTAGAGATAAAAAAAGAGCCTTGAAGAAATCCATTTACGATAGATATCAAAATGCTATGACTTGGCATGGCTACGAAATGAAGTATAATGAAGCATACAGAAAACAGCATACTTATAAACCTTCTCCGAGTGTCTCTTATTCAGCACCAAAACCAATAGAACGAAACAGTGAAAAAGTAGGTAGAAATGCGCCCTGCCCCTGCGGTAGCGGGAAAAAATATAAGAAATGTTGTTTGAAGAAGTGATTTTGCAGACCGTAGCATAATGCCTCCGGCTTGTGCCTCGCGTTAGATGCGGCAAGTAGGACGCGGCGCAAGCCGGGGGCGTTACGCTACGGTGTATTTTCGCGGATTTTTTGTTTGCTCGTATAATTTTTTTCCCTATCTTTACGAAACCATGTCAGCACAAAAACAAGAAGGCAATAAATTCGACAAAATCTTAAAGGAAAATTTTGAGGTGGTGCTTCCGCCTTTCCTCGAACGCTATTTTGGATTGAATATCGTTGAGTTTGAAAAATTAGATACGAAACTGCAAACAACGATTGAAAAAGAGACAGATTTTATCCGTATCGTCACAACGGCAGAAGGAGAACGTTTCATTTTGCACATCGAATTTCAAGCTAAGAATGAAACCGATATGATTTATCGTATCAAGGAATACGACGGTATCATTCAACGAAAATACCAACTCGAAATCCGGCATTATGTCATCTTTCTCGGTGCAGGAAATATGACAATGCGGACGCGATTACATGAAAATGAAGTCTTTCGCGGCTTCGAAGTGCTGAGTCTCAATGAATTAAATTACGATGATTTTTTGGCCTCGCAAATTCCTGAAGAAATTATATTTGCCATTCTATGCGATTTTAAAGGTGAACAACCGGAAAAGATTGTGCGTTCTATTTTTACGAAACTTCAAGCGGTCAGCGGTCACCCAAATAAACTTCAAAAGTTTGTCAGACAATTGCAAATGTTGTCGCAATTGTGTAACTTGGATGATATAGTTGATAAAGTTAGAAATGATATGCCAGTATTAATTGATATTACACAAAATGCGCTCTACAAAAGAGGCGCAAGGGAACACGCTTTAGAAATAAAACGCGAAGCTATCATTGATATGCTCAACGATAATTTTTTACCCATTGATAAGATTGCTCAATATTTGAAAGTCTCCATTGATGATGTCATTGCCATTAAAAATGAAATAGACGAAGCGGCGGAAGCAAAGCGCAAGACAATCATCAATATGCTCAAAAGTAGTGTCGCAATAGAAGAAATTGCTGAAAAACAGGAGGTCGCAGTGGATGAAGTCATTGCTATTAAAAATGAACTTGAACAAAAAGAAGAATAATTTGCAGTTTTCACCCAAAAGCCATCCACCAATACAGTCCCAGAAATATCATTCCACCAAAAAAATACCCACCAATCACATCTGCGAGAAAGTGTTTTTTCAAAAAAATACGCGAATAACCTACTACGATAATCACCGCTAAAAAGAGGAGTCGAAAACCGATATTGGGTGCGAGATATGCCAGTGTCAGGTACACGACCGCAATACGCGAAGAGTGCAAACTTGGAAAACTTCCGGCGTCGATTTTTTCCAACGCATTCGAATATTTTTGTCCGTCGGGACGTGGTTTGTGGAAGAAAAATTTGATGAGTGAACCTACTAATTCATTGATAAACAATGCAATGAGCAGCATTTTATATTCGGGCGTCCAACGAAGAAAGCACAAAGGCAGGAGCAGCAAAATGATAGGATTGGCAAGCGAAGTGAGGTCGCGCATCCATTCGCCGAATTTGTATTTACCGAAAGTTTTCATTCTAACTTCAATTTCAACCGCAACCTCAATCTCAAATTTTATTTTGATTTGCCTACGGCAAATCTTTTTTATTGAGGTTGAATTTGCGGTTGCAGTTGAGATTGAATTGCGTTGTTATGCAATCAATTTCCAATTGTTTCTAAAGAAAACATAGCCCGAATACAGCGTGAGTGCAAGCGTAGCCGCAAGTATGATGTACATGGTGTAAGTCAAGGCGTAATGAAAGTACGTCGGGTAATATATTTTGCACATAAATATCAGGTAAATGTAGCCGATACTCCCCATTTGAAGGACGGTTTTGAGTTTGCCGCTTTGAACGGCTGCCACGACTTTGCCTTGCTCCAAAAAGCTAAAACGATAGGCAGTAATGACCAATTCGCGGATGATAATCGGCAGTACCCACCAAAAAGAGTACATACCCAAGTAGGCAAATATCGAAAGGGTGAGCAAGACATACACTTTGTCGGCGATAGGGTCGAGCATTTTTCCGAGCTTGGTAACTTCGTTGTATTTACGAGCCAGCCAGCCATCGAGCCAGTCAGTAGAAACCGCCGCCACACCCAAGATGCCAGCAGCTACGCGCATCTCAAAATCGCCATAAATAATCATAAACGGCACACACAAACTAATTAATATTCTAATGGAAGTAATAAAATTAGGCAAGTTGAAATTTCTCATGTAATTTATTTTCTTTTACATAGATTCAGAATGAATAAATTTTTAGTGAACGATAGGGTGTAAGTAGTGCTTCAATTCATAGTAATTGTCAAGTACTTGTGAATTGAAGCAGTAGTTAACTAAAGTGCAAAAGTAGCTAATTTTCAGTACTTTATAATTTAAAAAAATACAACTTGCTTTTTTACTTCTATAAGTTAACAAAATACCCGTGTAATATGTTGGAGTCGAAATCTGCAAAAAGTAACTTATTGTGCATTAGTTTTATAAAAAAACAACAAAATATTTTCTTTCAAGTACTTGCAAAAGTAATTATGGAGTCACAACATTACGTTTATTATACGAAAAAATCAAATACGCATACCACACCACACCAACTGCGTATAGTACCACCGTAATCAGAAAAATGGTGACGTAGCGATAATCCATCTGCCGCAACCAGCCAAAAATCTGCATACTCACATACCAACTCCCCGACCATATCGACGCATTGAGTGCACTAATCATCTCCTGATTGCGCTCGCCGACGTAGTACATCGTGAGTTCGGAAGTCATCGGTCCGGCGGCGTTCATAAAAGGCTGTCGAATCATGTAAAAAAACACTGCAATACCTGCCGCAATACTCGCCTCAGCGTAGTACTCCGTAACCGCCATGATGAGCAAGCAGATAACCGCAAGGCTCTGAAAAAGCGTAATCGCTATGCCATAACCAAACCGCCGCCGGATATGCGGCATAAACAAAATCATAATCGCGACCAACACATAAGTTCCTGCACTCATCAGCGCAAATGTTTCAGCCTCAATACCATGAACATTTAGAAAAAATAAATTGATGACCGGAATTGTAAACCCTGCACCTACAGCAATGATGAGCGTAGGAATCAAAGCACTCATAATACGCCCCCAATCATAGGGTCGCACGACATCATAAATCGTATAAAAAATACACCCCAAACCACTGGATTCACGAATGGGAAGCGGCTCGGAAGGTTGTTCTTTTATTTGAATTTTATGTATAAAATAAAAAGACAAATAACCAAATATCGAGAAGATAACGAGCATGTTTCGCTCATTGAAAAACGTTGGATTGAGTGTGTTTAAGGAAAAATGCACAACACCTGCGAAAAAGACGGTCACACTCCAAGTCTGAAACCACATCGCGATGGCTTCGGAATGTTGTCTGCGCTTGACATTCAGTAAGATAAAAGGTAAACCCGTCACTTGTAAAAACACAAAACCACCGCCCCAACCCCACATTGCCCAAGTCAGTAAAGTGTTCAAATGATTTTCGGCAGCGTAGATGGAAAGTAACGAAAAGGTAGGCACTATGGCGCAAGCAACATAAAAAAAAGGCTTCAATCGTTTGCCGCGAATAAAGAAACCTAAAGGCGCAGAAAGTAACATCACTGCCCCAAATCGCTCTGCAATAATATTGGCAATTTCGTAATCAGGGTAGCCCGAATCTTCCATGAAATAATTGAATAGTATGAAGAAAGCCGAATTAATCAACTGCAAACAAAACTGCGCCCCAATGAGGTAAAAAACATGCTGCTCTAAGTTTTTATACCCCGCCAAAATCTCTCTCATAATTTTTATAATGATTAATGATTAACGGTTAATGATTAATAAAAGTTGCGAGTTGTATTAACCGTTAACCATTAACCATTAATCATTACTTTTCTGCGCTTCTTTTATGATTATTTCGTTGGCATTTTCGGCTTGAATGTAGGCATAACGTCCGCCGCCAGCTTCGGCAAATTGACGCAAACGATAACCGATAGAATTATTTTTTTCTTTGGCATAATAAAAAACTGAGAGCGTTTTCCCTTCATTTTTATGTCGCCCAATCATATTGATGATGCGTTTGTAGGTTTCAAAATCGCCGTCGGTGGCGAGGATAATTTTGTTGTTACCGCCTTCGAGATAATATCGGTTCAGAACGCCGTAGGCTTCGCGAAAACCGCTTTCTATTTCAGATTTTCCCGAAGGTCTTAAGCTTTCTAATGTCTTGTAAATCAGTTCTTTTTCAGTAGAAGATGTTGGTTCTAAGACCACTTTTGCTGCTCCGGAAAAGGTAACAATTCCAATCTTATCTTCGAGGCGCATCTCGCTGACCAAGTGTTTGAAAGAGCTTTTAAGCAGGTCTAATTTTTCGGAGGTATTCATGGATTGAGAGACATCTAGTAGGAAAATCAAATTATTGGGTGCGTAGCCTTCGAGTGCGCTGATGGCTGCGACGGTAGAGTCGGTGCTGAGGCTATCTGCGTCCATTTCCAATTCGCCGGGCGCGATACTTGTGTCGTCTATATTTCGGACTTTGTACCAATGCGGTTCTTCCGTCATTTTTATAAATCGCGTTGGCGAAGCATCCACAAAAATATTATACTGCAAGACCAAACCATTGCCTACACGATTGAACTGTTGAAGTATCTCACGATTATAATAATAATAATTTGGAGACTGCATCGTATAGCGCGACGTATTCACGTCGGCAGTCGTATATTTTTGTACATAAGTGCTGATGTATGTCGCCAATTTGAGGACATGGTCGTAGCGCACGTATACGCCTTCGTAAGATTTTCCTTCGATGGGTTTGGATAGGCTTTCGGCTTCGATTTCGCTGATGAGTTCGATGGCGAGGTCAAGGTCGCGCCGGGCGTCTTGTACGGCTTCGATGCTATTTTCCCGAAGGGCATACAAAACCTGACGGGCAGGAGCTATGATGCTTTTTAATTGGTCGGCATGACGCAAATATTCGTTGGAATTATCGTTTTCTTGATGAAATTTTTGAGCATTTTCAAGCGTACTTATCATGCTGATATTCGCTGCGCGAAATGCTTCAAATTGGGCTTCGCACTTGTCGAGTAGGTCGAATAGTGTTTTTAGATTTTCTTCCTTTTCGTATTTTCTGTCTTCAATATAGGTTTCAATTTGGCGACTAAATTCTACAAGGCTGTCCATGCTTTGCTTCATCTGCTGAATGGAATTATTTAAGGGGATTTGATGTTGAGAAGGTATGTTTTCTCCTACATCGAAAGCGCGATTATAGGCGTGTTTGGGTTCTATATTGAAGGTGAGTGTTTCGAGGAAGTTGGTATGTTTGTATTTTAGGTTTGCATTGCGTTGGAGTGGGTCGATATTGAGGTATTCGAGAACCTTAAAATTGAGTCTTCCCAAGTCCACGCGGTAGCTCCACAGGGCGTGCATGTAGTCATTTGCGAGCTCGGCGTAGGCATTATAGCCCTCTTGGGTTTGGGGGCTGAGTTGGGTTTGTGCGTGGGTATTTATTCCGAAAAAAAATATAAAAAGAAGTATAGTAAACTGTTTCATTCTTGAACGATTTATTGTGATTGCTTTATTGTTGTATTGTTGTATTGTTGTA
>Ga0209093_1000747_pt1 | contig 18066 bp, 16 predicted proteins | sample SidtaG_4_FD_187450 | JGI IMG/M metagenome (GOLD analysis project Ga0209093, IMG submission 187450) | Marine algal microbial communities from Sidmouth, United Kingdom - Sidmouth_Male1 metaG (SPAdes) (version 2) | ecosystem: Host-associated > Algae > Red algae > Unclassified | place: Sidmouth... | reverse complement strand
CCACCCCGACCCCATCTTCTGCCGTTCCGGCAGCTCCTGCCGGCCCGTCGACCGCACCACCTATTTCCGTGCTTGGACCAATGGGACCGACTGGGCGCCCTCCCACCCAAGGTTCCGACGCGGTCGCGCCGACAACCGCTTTGGGGCAGCTGACACCGCCCCCAACCGTACCCGCTGTCGAGCCCGGTGTTCCCGCTGCCCTCTCGGCGTCTGCGGTCGGGCAAGCAGCGACGGGTCTCACCGTGGCTCCACCGGTGACCGTGGGCGGGATGGAGTGGCGCGACCGCGACGCTCTCCAACCGATTGGCGGCCCCGTCCCCCGTCGCACGTGGTCGGTGCGCACGCTGGGAGGGGAGCTTATCGTGAAGGGCGGAGACAGCGTCGGCTTTGGGCGTGGCCGCACGCCAGTAGACTACTTCCTGGCTGTGTTCCCACAGACGCAGCTGTCCCTGATCTCCATCCTGACGTCGGCAAAGCTTTCGGCTCGTCGGTTGGCTCCGACGATCCCGGGAGAAGTCCTTAAGTTCTTCGGGGTGCTGCTCTTGGCCACGCGCTTCGAGTTTTGGTCTCGGGCAGACCTTTGGGCCACAACTTTCTCAACCAAGCACATTCCCGCTCCGGCTTTTGGTGCACGGACCGGGCTGTCGCGCAACCGCTTTGACGACCTGTGGTCCAACCTCGTGTTCAGGCGCCAGCCGGCGGGCGGTCCGGCGGAGGGAGCCGGTGGGACGGAGCAGTTTCGGTGGGCCCTGGTCAACGATTTTGTGGAGGGCATCAACCAACACCGGGCTGCTCACGTGACCCTCGGGGACACCCTCTGTGTCGACGAGTCTATATCCAAGTGGTATGGGCAAGGCGGCCACTGGATCTCCATTGGCCTGCCAATGTACGTGGCCATAGAACGCAAACCCAAGAACGGGTGCGAGATCCAAAACGGCGCCTGCGGCAGGAGTGGCATCATGTTGCGTCTCAAGATTGTCACGCCTGCGACGGACCACAAGGCCAATCTCTCTGCAGCTGAGCAAGGGCTGCTTCACGGCACGGCCGTTTTGCAACGGTTGGTGGCTCCTTGGGCCGGCTCGGGGCGGGTCGTGTGTGCCGACTCCTACTTTGCCAGTGTCGAGGCGGCCGAGACGCTGCGGGCCTCTGGCCTCCGTTTTATTGGCGTGGTCAAGACCGCTCACCGGCGCTTTCCTATGGCAAGCCTCGCAGCGCGTGAACTGCGGTCACGCGGCGACCACGCCTCGATGGTGCATGTCGACTCGACTGGGACGCCGGACATGATGGCTGTCCTGTGGCTGGACCGCGACTGGCGCTACTTTGTGGCCACAGCGGGTAGTACCCAACCCCGTACACCCTGTGAGCGCCTGCGGTGGCGGGAGATGCCGGGTGGGGCACAACGTGTGGCGGTGACCGTGCCCCAGCCCGAGGTGGCAGAGATATACTACTCTTGTGCGGCCAAGGTTGATCAACACAATAGGTGCCGTCAAGATGACCTCCGCTGGGAGCACAAGTTTGGGACCCACGATTGGTCCCTGCGTGTCAACCTTTCGCTGTTGGGAATGTGCTTGGTCGATGCGTGGCTCCTGCACACGGGAGCCCGAGGCCCTGCAGTGACGCTTAAGCAAGCCACGTTCTACGAGGAGCTCGCGACCGGGCTGATTGACAACACCTTTGACATTGTCGGGCCTCGCTCCCGAGGGGAGCCCGCCGCCGCTGCCGCCGCTGACCAACCCCCCACAGTATACGGTGTGCGCACACACCTCGCGCCAACAACCAAGCGGCGCAAGTCTACGACAGATGGGCCATCCTCCCACCTGGCGCAACGAGATTGCCGGGTGTGCAAGAAGGACAGGAGCTCACTCGTTTGCTCTACCTGCCGGGAGAACTCTCGAGGGCGCGAGGTGTTTGTGTGTGCCCCCCGCACCGTTCGCAGTTGCTTTGCACTGCACATGAGAGCGGTGCACGGCATGGAGATTGGACAGGGGCGGGGATGACAATGCACGTCAGCGGTTGCCGATGCGGGGCGACAAGGGGCTGGGGTGTTTTAGAAGGAGCCGCTAGACGCGCAGGTCGAGGGGAGGGGAGGTGTTAGCCCCACCTGAGGACGCCCAGTCGGACCAGCTACAAAGCTGATCACTCTGTTTTGTCATCAGACCCCTCGGTTTCGACAAGAAGCGCGTGTGAGTAACTTTGTATGGGCCCTTTCCTTCGTTTTCTTATCAGGATGTGCTGGAATGGGCGATTTCGGGTCCGGATCAAATGATCCGGTCTACCGGATCTTTTGATCCTTTTTGTCGTGGGAATAGACACTAGGACGCACCTATCGGGCTGCTCGCCCCACCCTCGCCCCTCCTCCACCGCGTTCATGCGCGGTAGAACGAAGCTGGTCATAAACAGCAAAAAAGTAACGGCGGTCTGTCCAGGGGGAGGGCGCGTTATCATCTGATACAGCGATAGGTCTTGCGACATGGCCACAAAGAAGCTAGTGCGCACACCAGCGGATGAGGTAACAAAACACTCGGAGCGAGACCCGCGCAGCGACCAAGCCCACCGCCTCTCCGCTGCCCGCCCCACACGATGCGCTTCGTCAACGTACACACGACAGCGCAAAGGGATGCGCCACTGAGCCGCCACCCATGCGACTCGGTTCGCCTCGTTTCGGGTAATGAAAGCTTTCTCGACAATCTTTCGTGTGTAGCCGTTCCGCCCGAGCACCCGCGCAACGGTAGTAGGGGACACCTCGACAGCTCCGTCCATCTGCGCAGCGATCTCATTCACAGCGTCCGTCATTTCTTCCAGGAACAACTCCGGCTGCTCCTCGACGGTTGACAGCACAGCTTCACGCAGCTGCGGGTCGTCGGCGCGGTTGTCGAAGTGCCGGTTCCACTGATCCGGGTCGTAGTGAAAGTCCCCTCCGGTGCCGCGGAAGTACACAAGGAAGCGCGTCGCCGACCGCACAGATATGCGGAGGTCACGGGCGGCGGCAGCGACACCGCGACCCTCTTGGCGCACCATCCTCACCAGGTGCTCCCGCGTCTCTGCGGAAATCATGTCCCCAGGAGAAGAGGGGGATCAGCATCCCTGACAACCCTTCCACTGGAAGCGGACCCCCGCCCGTCTCGGGCGGAAGCAGGAAAGTCACTAAGACTTCCTAGAGTTCAGGATTTACCCAAAACCAATACCTCGGGACTTATCCCAAGAGTTTTCAATTTTCCCGGATAGAATTCCGGTGGGATTTTATCTCTGGTCGAGATCATATCTCGGTCCGGCTTACGCTCGGATGGCGGAAACTTCCACAAGCTTCCCGGTCCCCCCAGAGGGCCCGGATTCGGGAAGACGTGTGTCTCCCTTGCGTGTGTCAGACACCCCCAGGGGGGCCCGATCGGGTGTTCCCCGCCTCACGCCCCTCTAGAGGGGTCGTTTCATGTGTGGCCCTGGGGCTCCCTGGACACCCGCCCAAGGGGGCTGTCCCACGCTACCCCCCCCCTAGGGGGGTGTTGCGTGACTGGTCACGACCCGTCCCCGGCTTATGCCGGGGGGTCGGGTCACCCCTGACAGGGGGTTTCCCCCACAATAATTAGGCCCTTAACTGGGGGCCAACCCGAAGGAGTCCTAGTCCCAGGGAAGTCGCGAGAGCGCGGATGCGGTCGGTGAGCCACGTCATGATCACAAGTGGAATACCATCGGAATGGCTCGGAATATGCTTTAGTAGCACATATCTCCCTCGCGGGAGTCCAGGTCCGTTTGACTGGGTCCGCCGCCCAGGTCGAGAATGCACGTGTCTCCTCCTTACTCGGAGGGATCTGGTTGCCCGAGTGTGCGGGCCAGGTGTCCGGCAGTCACAGTTCCCCGTTTCAAAGGGGTCGCCTTCCCGGCGACCCAGTGCCAGGGGGGCCAGCCCGAGGGTCACGGGCGGGCCAGAACGACTAACCGGGATTTCTCCCAATGTGGGGCCCGGGTGCTGCCCCAGTCAGAGCTGGCGGTGGCAGCCCCGGGTGGTTGGGGGGTCCGCCGAGTCCAAGGGGGTACGCGCGGCCCACGCGGGGAGGACACGCGGGCGTGTCCGGGAGGCTGTGTGGCAGGGGTGGGCCACACAAGCGGTGCGGAGAGGCGCCAAGCGGGGCGCCCCCTCCGGGGCGGCCGTCGCGCGCGCCTCGCTGGAGGGGCAGACCAGGGGGGGCGCAGGGGGGGGAGCGGCGCTGTAGGAGGCGACGGGGTAACCCTGCCAGTGCACATTGGCCTATAACAGCTGTACAGTCGGGGGCGACGGGGGCGGAACGGGACGGCCGCAGACTACCGGCCACCACCACACCTCCTCTGTTCCCCAAGTCCAGACCATCGCCCCTTCCGTGTCCCCTATTCCCCTAGCCTACCCCGCGTTCCTACTAGAACGCGGGGGCTATGACATCCCCGCGGTCAACGGGGGCGACGCCAACGGAGGAGATGACGACCCCACGTGCGGAGCGCGTCGTGCGCCAGGAGAAGACGGCGGCCTCGAGTGCGGGGCGCGCCGGCTCGGCGGCAGGTGGGACGCCGTCCCGGTCAGAGCGCCGCCGTGCTGCGGCAAGGGTCCGCACCGGCGGCGGTGCGCCGACGACGGGCGCGGCCAAGTCGGGTGGCCCGGCAACGGCGACCGCCAGGACCAGCGGGGTGTCCGCCAAGACGGGCGCCGCCAACTCAAGAGGGTCGACGGCGGTCACCCCCCGGGCGCAGGGGGCGGCCGCGTCGGCGCCGGTCACGCCGACGGGCGCCACCTAGTCCAGTGGCGCGGCCGCGGCGACGGCCCGAGGGAAGGCGGTTCGTCGGTCGCGCCCTGCTGGCGGCGCTACCCCGAGCAGGGAGTCGTCGGCGGTGGAGAGTCAGGCGACGCAACCGCCGCCGGCCCCGCCTCGGTCCAAGTCAACGGCGTGGTCGGCGACGGCGTCCCGCGCGTGAAGTTGGGCGGGGCGGTCGGCCGACGGAGCCGCTGGGGCCCCCACCACGGGGGCCGCCCGAATACCGTTGCCGTCTAGCCGGCCGGGGACTCCACCAGCGGCGGTGGCGGCGGTCGCGGCGGCACCGACCGCCGGGGGGGAAGACCCCATGGTGCAGGACTCCCCTTCTCCGGCTCCGCGCCGGGTGGGCCACCCGACAGTGGAGGAGGCCGGGCCCGCGGAGGCGGAGTCGGGGGCGCTAGTCCAGTGGACGCCCCCACATGCCCCTATTCAGTTGGAAGAGTGTCTCCTGCGGGCCCTGTACGAGGCCATCCCGGTGCCGAAGCAGGTCCCGGCATGGCAGCGGTGGCTGAAGCGTCACCTCGTGCAGTACGAACTACCTGCCGGGGTGACGGCGGACCTCCCAGCATTACTAGAGACGGCAGACGCGCTGTGGGTGGGGAGCGTAGCTTTGCGCATGTCCGACGGTATGGACGGGGCGACGGCGGAGTGCATCCCGCCCGTCTTCGCGTGGGAGTGGGCTTGCCGCTCCCGCCCGCACTTCGGGGAGAGGGACCCCCACTTCCAACATCAGGATTCCCGCACTGAGCGCCGTGTGCGGCAGGCGTAGGGTATCCTGGTGAGTGCTTCTCAAGTTGAGAGCACGCAGATCCACGTCCCGGCGCGGCGGGACTACTAGGTCCCGGCGCCGACGTGGTGGCCGGCGTTGGAGGTACACCACGGGTTTACCGCGAGGGTGCCCCGCGTCGTGGCCTACTTCGGCACGGCGTTTCGTCGGGGGGAGTCCACCCCGACGGCGAAAATTCTAGCGACCCAGTGGGTGCTGGAGGTTGTGGGGGTATGGTATGCCTCTGCCCGGACTAAGGAATATCTGTGGCACCTGCCCGCCGGGTTGGTTGACCGCCTCATAGGACTGCACCTCGCCAAATTGGCAGAGGGGGCGGACCCGGAGGCGCACGCGTACCTCAGCGAGCTGGTGGACCTCCACCAGTCGCTGGACTGCGCGGCCGCCGGTCCGTACCTGGCCCGCCGAGTTTGTGGGGAGGACGACACGGCGGCCCGGGCGTTCATGCACTGCGACGAACGCCTCGTGGATGGTCCAATTGGCCTCCACGAGGGCCTGAGTGACACGTCCCACCCCTACGCTGCGGGGGTGACGGAGACCTCGGCCCCGCCAGAGTCGAGATGGGGCGCCGCGGGGGCAGTATCCCCGCACCGGCGCAAGCGTACCCATGGTGCGGCCGAGCGCCCCCCTGCTCGTGGGGGCGCAGTCCGGCGGACCACCCGGGCGGGGCCGTCCCCCGTGGGACAGGCGGCCCGCCCGACGTTTGCCCCAGCCGGGGTGCCGTACTACCAGGCCCTGGGGGCGGGGCGGAGCCTCAGCTGGGCGTATGTCACCCCTCAGCGTGCGGGCGCCTTGGTGACCACCTACTTGAGTGCGGCGGGGGCGCTTAGGGCTGCCCACGGAGAGGCGATAGTTGCCTCCCTGGTGGACGCCCTGTATTGGGTCCCCCGGGGTGCCGGGACCGTACTACGGGGATCTCCGGCCCCCCTCTCGGCGGCGACCGAGCATTTCTTGGCGGATATCTCCCCCGATGCTGTCGGGTACCAGATTGCATCTCGGTAGGAGGAGCGTGGCCAACGGGTGGCGCCGGTGTGAGCGGTTACCGCACCCTGCGGGGCCTCCACTCGAGCCCCGTACGCCGGGGAGCCTGCCACAGCCGCCTCACCCTACTACGGGGATGGCTACTCCTACTCAGCCGGGGGCACGGCGGCGGCGGGACACGCCTCCTACGCCTGGGGGTACTCCTCAGCGGAGGCGGGGCCGAGTAGGGCTCCGCGCTCGACGTGGGGGCCGGTCCTCACCGGCCGCGGGACTGCGCTTGAATACCCGTTTGACCCTCCCGTCCGTGACCATTACGAAGGGTATGCCCGGGACGACATCCCGCCGTCGCCAGACCGGGGTTAGCGGCCCGTGACAGTGCGGAAAGGGGGGAGGTGGGACGCGGACGCCCGGTCTTGTTGGCCCGGTCCCCCCTGTCTGTCCCTAGTTGGGTCGGCCGGCCCCCTCTAGTAGCGGAATGACGGCCCATTATCTGTTTTTGCGTTGTAGGCCCCGGAGTTGGGGGGCGGGGTGGTTTTTTCCCTCGGTTGGGGGTGCGTGGGGGTACCCTGTACTAAGGGTTAGTTATTTGATACCCTTCTTCGTACCGTGAGTCTTTGTCGCATGCATCGTTTTCGAACCTTCTCAGCCGGGAGATCCTCCACATAGTGCCAGGAGTCCTCACGGGCCGTTCTTCCCTCGGAGAGCGACACGTGGTCAATCTATGCTTTCATTGGTGCCGTGGTGGACGGGATAGGGGGGGTGGCGATGGTGTACAGGCGGGGGGGCTGCTGGGGGCGGAGGGGGGGAGGCGGTTGCCGCTTCCACCAAAGCCATGGTGACGATGGTGTGGTGGATAGCGGTCATTTTGCGTCGAGTTGTGGAAAGGGGACACTGGGGCGCCACCGGCGGCGGTGAGGGGCGGGGGCGTAGGGTGTCCTGTATGAAAGGAGTCTGAGACCAAAGCGGTTTCGCAACCAGAATGCCGGGAGGAAAGAAGCAGGGAGCGCTGGTGGACTGTCGACGAAGGCGGGGGAACGCATGGGTGGCGATGGTCGTCATCGTGCAGGTGGCCTGAAGCAGGGGCAGGGAATCAGCGTGCGAAAAGCGAAGGCGGGGCGACTGTCGGCAGGTCGGCAACTTGAGTACGCGCGTGTTTTCTATGGGTGGGGGAGTCTGTGTGCCCTAGAGAGGCTGGGGGGGCGCCAGAAGACAGACGAAAAAGGTCAGTGAGGTAGGCAGCGGTGGACGCGGGGAAGGGAGCAGCGAGAAAATGGCGAGCCAGGACCCGTGGTGCCTGACGGCATCGAGAATGAAAACCGATCGTTGGCCAACGCGGCGAGAAGCCACGTGCTTGGATGCGTAGCTAGAAGTCTCGATTCACACTGAGATGTATTTAGTTCTTGCGAAAGGCGCTTGCAGGAGCTTTGCTAATGGCCCCCCCTTCCCCTGGGGGGGATTTTGGGTGATTGCCAACGTGAACGCGAACAACGAAGGAGGAAAAAACAGTATCGGCCAATGAGACTTTTACCAGGGCAATATTCCAAAGACGACTCGTGTGCTGCAGAGCCGATGGTTGCGCGCACGCTCTAGGCGTCACACACAGCAGGCGGTCAGCATCCTGACCAAACAGGGAAACCACAGCCTTCGATGTCCTGCGATCCAAATCAAAGGCATCCGGCACGCGGATCGAAGGTATTTGAGCCAATCACATGACGTCGTGCGCCACCCGACAGTGCTGTCAGCCTTCTCCACAGTATCCTGCCTGGGCACCCCATAGAGCGTGCACCGCCACCCCCGCCCTGTGCGTACCGCCACCTTCCGCCACCCACTACCGCACACCATCGCACAGCGGGTCCCCGCAACCGCGCCGTCGGCCTCCCCCTCGTCTCCATCGTCCTCCCGCTCTTCCCTGGCGCTCTGCTGCTCTCCGCGCCCTACCTCCGTCGTTGGGATCTCCTCCCTCCCCCCCTACTCCATCTCTTCCTTTTTGTAGCGGTGCTTGCTGTACCGCCCTGCACCGTCGCTCCGCCCCCCCCCCCCACCTGACACTATCGTCCTTCCCCTTCAACCCGTTACTTGGATCCGTCCCGTCCCCTGCCTCCCTCAATGCGCTCTCCCCCCCCTCCCGGTCGGGCGCCTGTGGCCGCTGCAGCGGTTGCCGCACCACTGGGTTTCCCGGCGTGTGTCCGAGCCCAGGAGCAGCCCCCTCGCTGCGTGCCGCCCCCCCGCTGCTGGCGCCCCCCCCGCTGCGTGCAGCCCCCCCGCTTCGTGCGTCACCCCCGTAGCGTGCAGCACCGTAGTCGCACTACCACGTGCATCTGGGGCCTCGGCCGGGCGGCGTGCAGCGGGATGCACATTGCTGCCGCGCGCAGCGCGCGGCTAGCGACGCTCGGCAAGCCACGGTGGCAGCCAGGCGGCGGGCTAAAGCGACGCGGATCGGTGTTCAGCGCGCAGCGGCCGGCGGTTTCCGGCCGGCGGCGGCGCGGCGTACAAGGTCCTGCAGGCGGCATGGGCGGGGACCGGCGGTCGGCGTGCTGCCGCTGGCCGGCTCTGGCCGGCAGCGGCGCGCGGCGTGCCCGGTCTTGCCGACGACATCGGCGGATGGCGGCGGTACGCGTGCTGCAGTCCGCCAGAGCTGACCGGCGGCGGCGCGCGGCGTGCCCGGCTTTGCGGTTTGCGTCGGCGGGGGGCGGCGGTCGGCGTGCTGCAGGTGGCCGGCTCTGGCCGGCTGCGGCGGGCGGCGTGCCCGGATCTGCAGGCTGCGTCGGCGAGGCGCGCCGGTCGGAGTGCTGCGGCTGGCCGGCTCTGGCCGGCGGCGGCGGGCGGCGTGCCCGATCCTGCGGGCGGCGGCGGTGGGGGGCGGTGGACAGCGTCGGGCGAGCGGCCCGCGGGCTTGCACCTTACGGCGCTGGTGTGCTCGTGTGCGCAGGTGACCTGACTGCGCTCTTGTCTGGGGAGATGGCTGAGCTGGGCATGAATGGTGAGTCCATTTCCGAGCATGTGTCGTCGGACGAAAGCAAGCTGCTTTCTGCAACGTCTGCGCCGCTGTCGGTCGATTGCCCACCTCTTCCGAAGAGCGTACCTTCCGTCGTCAATTGCCTTGAGGACGGGGACAGCACTCCTTCCTCCGTGTCTGGCGGCGTTCACGCCGCTGTGGAATTGAGGGATGCAGCTGGTCTCCACCGCGCTGAGGGCGACGAAGGAGACGGGGACTGTGGCGCTCATCTCGGCGGTGACGACGGCGCCGTCGATGGTGGCGATCATCTTGACGGCGTAGATCCCGCGGTCGTTCCTGCTGCCGACCCCCACGTCTCCACTTAACATCGCTTCCGGCAGACTCGCCCTGAACCCCGCCATAGGAAGGGCGGGCGGAAGAATGGCTCCGGAAGGCGCACGAAGGAGAACTTTGGTCTGGGATTTCGCCGCGTTTTGGGGGCTTTCTTGTCTAACACCCCGGGGGAGTCACTTGTGCGCGCCTGCGGCGTCTCTCGTGATGCTGCAGAGGGGGCCATGACGATGTTGCAGACGTGGGAGGACATGGAGGGAGCAGGTGTGGCTCGTTCCTGGCATCTTCGGCGTCGTCGCGCGTTGGGGCGAGTGGATTAGAGACGCTCTCGGGGAGTGTGCAAGTGCGTGTGTCTTTCTGTCCGAGGATGGGGACTGTCTGTGCACCTGCGTCGGTGCAAACGTGCATCAGGACAGCCACTTGCACGAGCGCCCCACTACCTTTCAACACCCTGGCAGGTTGGAGGCTGCCATGCAAGAACTCTCGTCCGCGCTCGGTGTGTCGCCCGAAGACTTCAAGCGACAACTTGGCTTCAAGGCACGGCATGGTGTTGGAGGTGGCGACCCTGATGCCGGCGGGGATCCCGTGACGTTCAAAATTGTGGGCGCTGTTTATGTCTCCGTCTGTCCGCCTCCCTGCGGCAACGTCCCCGTGCTGCTGAATCTGACCAACACGCGCTCCTTGTGTGGCTTTTGCCCGAGAGCACGCACCCGGGTTTTCTCGCGCTTGAGTGTGGCTCAAGACTGCGGAGCGCCGCAGGCTGCCCATCTTGCCACGGCACAGAGCACCGTGCGCAGCCTGGAGGTGTCGGCCGTCTCGCAGCTGCCCATGCCCCTCCTCGACTGCGTCGCTGCTGTGCGGATGAATGCGGACGTGTGCGCCAAGACGGTCTCCGGCGGCACCCTGGTCGTGCCCGCCCCCTCTTCCTGTTTCTTTTGCACTACGCGTGGCAGGAGAAACGACCTGTCGGGCTCTTCCAAAAAGGTCGGCGCCGTTGCCTGCACGCGTGGACTCTGCATGATGGAGGTGCACCTGGCCAAGTGATTTTGCTGCCTGCAGAGGGTGTCCCGGGACGAGAGAGAGGACCACATCGTGTTGCTGTCTGTGACGGCCGCCGCGACCGTCGCCTGGGTGCGTTCATTGGCGCTCCAGGGGTCAGAGAAGATGTCGTTGACTACGTGCACCACACGGTGGCTCCGTGCGGTGCGCCGTGAGGTGGTTGTTGTTGCCCTCCCGCGATCCAGCCCGACTCGCAGCGGCCGCACTTTGCGGAACCTCGTGCTTGTGGGGTTGAAGCTGATGGCGTCGGACGACCGTGCTGCCCTTTCTACGTGTGTCCACTGCATGGAGTGCGACGGGCGACACAGTTTTGCGTCGGATGACTCCATCTTGGTGGGATTTGGCAGCGGCGCCGACGACATCAAGTTCCAACACATCACCGAGACGGTCTCAGAGAACAAGGAGGCCTTCAAGGCCGCGTACCTGTTCCGCGGCAAGAGCGTGCGGCGCGTCATCCGAGACGTGATAAAGCCGCGGAAGTACGTCAAAGTGCTGGCGAGGACGCTCCCGGCCTCGGAGGCGGCGGTCGGGGTCCTCCTCCCGCGCGCGCTGCCGGCAGCGCACATCAGGGCGTCCACGGAGGGCAAAAACGCTATCAGCTCGTTGCTGCACACCTTTTCTAACGTCGGTGCGGTGGCCTTCAAGCTGCTCGGGTCTCTCCAGTCTGCGTTGGCCACGCAAAAGACCCGCAGCAGCGCCCAGGCTGAAATGCGGACGGCAGCCGCCCAGCACTTGGCGACATACATTGCGGACGTGTCGGCGGCTAAGACGCACTCACCGAGCGGACCCGCTACTTTTCCCGTGGGAGTACCCGCACCGCCAACTGCACCTTCTACAACCGGGCCAGCTGCACCACCGCGACTCCAATCGCCACCGGCTACACCTACGACCAGCGGAACCGGTGCACCGCCATCGCGCCCGTCCCCGCGGGCTACATCTCCTTCAAGTGGCGCTGCTTCCACGCCGCCGCACCTACCAGTACCGCCTACTTCTCGACCAAGTGGCGTGCTGGCACCACCTCCGCGCCCATCGCCGCCTCCAACTTCGCGCCCAAGCGGCGCGGCTTCACCACAGACGCGTCCACGACAACCGCCCACATCGTCCACAAACGGGGCGCCTACATCGTCAATGCGGCCGTCTCTGTCGCTGCAGGCTCTGAACAACGCACGTGGCGTGCCTGCAACGCCGCTGCCATACCCATTTGAGCCACCTGTCCAAAAACAGACAGCTGGGGGCGGCCTCTCTCGTGTCTTCCGCGCTGATGCCGCGAAAAGAAAGGCTAGGGGCGGCGGGCGCGGCCGGGTGGACGGTGCCGCCGGCAAGGGAGAGAGGCGGAAGGCGGATTGCGGCCGGTTGCCGTTTAAGGCCGGCAAGGGGGACTTCAACACGGACTCACCTACGCTCGTCGTTGCAGTGAGAGAGCTGGACTAGGACTCTCGTCGTGAGCTACTTTCTTTTGTGACCGCAATTATGGTGGACAGCGTCGTGCTGCCGTTTCGCGCGTCGCACGTTGGGGAGATCCGACAGCTGGCATCCCATCTCGCCGCTGCCGATCACCACCAAAAAGTGAGGGACCTGCTCGCCGCATCCACTGCTGACGCGCAGCTGCGCGAGGACGACGAGCGGAAGCCGGCCGCGGACATGCTCAAAGAGCTACGTTTTATGGAGCTGGGGCTGCGAGCTGCAAAAAGACTCCATCGGTCCATGCCAGCTCTGGCAGGTGCGCTGTCGGGCGCCTTGGTTGCCGTCGCCACTGCTGTGGACAAGGTTTTGCGGGCGTGGCGCTGCGGGCCCGAAATGACGGTGGCCTACGAGCGACGCTGGGGTGGAATGCTGCGGTCGCAGGAGGAGATGGCCAAGGAGTTTAAGTCGGAGCATCCGTCGGCAGCCGGTGGACACGAGGGGACGGGGACGTGCGCACCCTCCCTGCCGCAATACCGACTGGAGCCGTTCCTGTGGACGGAGGTCTCGAGGACGGGAATGAGCTCAAGGCACTACGCCAAAGCCCACAAGTTCTCCCCCGGCGCGATGACTATCTGCTGCGGCTGCAAGCACACCCTCGTCCTCGCCTTCACCGTCCTGGACCGGAAAGAAGCCCCACAAGTCCTGCACAACGTGCTCCTCACCCGCTTTGCGCGCATCCCCGAGTTGCTTCCTTACGAATTTGCCTGTGGGGCCTTCCGCGTGGCACTGGGAAATGTGGGGTGGCTGCTCATGGACTGCACGGTCGTGCCAGACCGGTTCCACATCTTCAATCACCTCTGCTCGGACGCTTTCGACCCGCGGTCTTACTCCAAGATAGACGGGGCGGACTCGGGCGCCCCCGGGAAGCGAAACGCACCCATCCGCCGCATCCAGACGTCATTTCAGGGCATGGGGGTCGTTCCCTACACCAATCTGCTTGCCTACCAGACGGCTATCCTCAACCACGAGGCGCAGACCAAGTGGAACCTCGGCACGGAGCGGTTGGCGGAGGAAGTCGATCTGGCGGGTGATTACTTTTGTTGTTTTCCCTGCCCTTGTTGCGATGAGCACCCACCCTCCCGCCCTGCACGCTCCAACTCAAGTAGCTCGTCTGATTAGGGAGGGCACCGAGTGACAGCGAGTCGTCGACGCAAGCGGATAGTGTGGCGGGCGAAGCGGACAGCGATGTGGCGTCAAAGTCGTCTGGGCGCCTGTCGGCATCCGTCCCTTTGAGTAATAGCCACTCAGGAGTGGGGGGAACGGGGAGTGATGAGGGCTCATTGGGTGAGTAGAGTACTACAAAGACCACGACAAAAAACGTGGCGATGGAAACGAAGCTTGAAGCGAGACGAGAGCGGGCGCATCCCACAAAACGAAATAGCCGCGGCCTTCCCCCCGCTCCGAAATCTCTCTGCTGCAGCACCGCTGCGGGGGGCAACAGCACGTGCCGCGGCGGCGCCTTCCTTGCAGCCACCCCCATGCAGACGGTGGCGGCCATCTCCGCGGGCGCCGGTGTCGCCTCCCCCGCACCCACCCCCAAACTGACGGCTATGGCCAACGCCACGGGCAGTGGCGGCCCGTCCTCCGCGCCCAGCCCCAGAAAAAAGGTGGGGCCCGGCACCACGGGCGATGGTTGTGCCCCCCCCGAGCGCACCCCGAACCGTACGGCAGCGACAGGCGCAACTGGCGGCGGCAACGCCCCGGCCGCTCTTCCTCCCTGAGATGTGGCCGCGCCTGGCGCCGCGGGTGCTGCTGGCGCCCACCCCGCGCCCACCCTCAAGCTGACGGCGGAGGTCAGCGCCACTGGCGGCGGCGTCACCCCCCCGGCGCCCACCCGCAGACAGGCGGCCGCGCCACCGGCAGGGGCGTCGCCCCCCCCGCTGCCGCGCCCGGACATACGGCCGCGGCTGGCGCCCCGGGCGCCGATGGTGCTCCTTCAGCGCCCAACGCCGAGCGGAAGGCCGCCGTCGGCGCCACAGGCGACGGCGGCACGACCCCGTCGCCCACCGGCAGACAGGCGGCGGCGCCACCAGCCGGGGCGTCGCCCCCCCCGCTGCTCCCGCCAGAGATAGGGCCGCGGCTGGCGCCATGGGCCCCGGTGGTGCCCCCCCCGCGCCCAACTCCAAGTGGAAGGCGGCGGCCGGAGCCACCGGCGGCGGCGTCAACCCCCCGTCGCCCACCGGCAGGCACGCGGCGCCGCCAATGGCGGCGGTGGCTCCCCCCCTGCTCCCCCCCCCGAGAGATGTGTCCGCGACCGACGCCGCTGGAGCCTGTGGCGCCCCCCCCCTCGCCCACCCCCAAGCTGACGGCGGCGGTCGGCGCCACTGGCGGCGTCTCCATCCCCGCTGCGCTCACCAACAGACAGGCGGCTGCGGCTGGCGCCACGGGCGCCGGTGGCTCCCCCCCCGCGCCCACTTTCCAACGGACGGCCGTCGCAGGCGCTGTGGGCAGAGGCATTACGCCTTCTTCGCGCAAACACAGAAAGGCGGCTGCGGCCGGCGGCACGGGCGGTGGCGGCGCCTCCGTCGCGACCACTCCCAAACGGACGGCTGCGCCGGCGCCGCGAGTGCTGGCGTCACCCCGATCGTTCCGACCCCCAAGCCGACCGCCGCGGCCTGCGCCAGGGCCGCAGCGTCGCCTTTCCTGCGCCCACCCGCATGGAGACGGTCGTGAGCACCTGAGCAGTGGGCGCGTAAAGACACGGACTGGGTTGTACGGAGACCAGCGGTGATCTGCCGAGGAGGGGGTCGCACGGGAACCGGGAGAAGGGGAGCCCGCAATGCCGAGTCGGTCGTCAACACGAGGGGAGTGAAGCGTGGGGGAAAGCACTCAACGGAAGGCGTTCTGTCGATAATGATCGGTCGTCATATGCGCTCGTTGGCTGGATTAAGGGGACCTACTTGTGTATTGAAGAGACCAATGTCACAGTAAATTCAATAAAGCTGCATTTCTGTGCCCTGGATGTAGTCCCAAAACGCACTTGGCGCACGTCAAAATACAGTAGCCAGCGAACTAGTCACGGAATGTCGTCTCGTCTACCCCTGTTCGGTAGTGCCCTTCCATCATCGAGCCGACGACCGCCACCCGGCAGCACAGACTGTCAAGGCTCAGCAGCAAGGGTGGTCTCGGGTTCCCTAGGTGATCTCTGCAGTCTAGGGACCATCCTAATCAACTTTAATTCCGAGAGCCACTCTGTGACAGCGCCATTCGTATTCAAAAAGGGCTACAACCGTATGAGCACGTGTGAGTACGATATTCTCCCTTGTCCACCTCTTGCGAGTGAAACGTCTTGTAGAAGCCTCTTTCCATGCCATCGCGTGATTTTTGTGAACCAGGCAACAATGCTTCGACGCTGTGCAGGGCCCTTGGCATCGCCTCACTCAGTCTGCTACACGTCGTGGACGACCACTGTACATATCAAGGTTGTCACGCAAACTCAGCACTAAGTAAAACCACTACGAAGCAGACAACTGCACTATTCGTTGTTACAAGAAGGCATGGGAACGACACGCATGCACCACTGGCTTAGGATGACCTGATGGGAGGGCCGGTTCATCATGATAGATACATTTTTTTTGCTCATTCTGACACTGCAGGTGTTGTCTGCATCCTCGGTTTGCCCTTGGAGAGATCCACGCGCATTTCTCGTAGCGCACTTGCTGGTTCGTATCACATGTGACGGCCGGACACCTGGCCCTCACACTCGGGGAACCAGTCCCCTCCCAGTCAAGAAGGGACCTGTGCATTCGCGTCATGGGCGGTCGGATCCGGTCAGACGGAGACAGCCGCTGGCTCTCGCGAGGGAAATATGTTCCACTGACACATATTTAGAATCGTTCCGGTGGCGATCCACTTGTGATCACCCCGTGGCTCACCAACCACAACCGCTATCTCGAGACTTCACTGGGACTAGTAAATCCCATGGCTGGCCCCCAGTTAAGGGCCTAACTTTGTGTAAATCCGACTTGGACCATTGACCAGCATTAAACCGCGCCCCTGACACCGGGGCGCCGCAAGGGTGTCACGAAGCACCCTTCCCCCGCCTCAACTCATGGCGGTGTCCGCAGCTTCGGCCGTCCTGCGCTGAGACTGGCCCCATGGGCCCTACGGAGAGGGTTTCTTCGAGCATTGTCAACAACGCAGGCTATCTCTCTTGGCTATTCTATTCTTGAACCAAGTCCGCGTCCTTAGACAGCCACATGTACGTCAGCGGTTGGCTGCTTTGCTGTCATTAAAGTAAGTACCTGCAGGATCCCTTACACCACGTCCTTTCTGTGACCGATCAAGACGATATATTCCGCCAGGACTTGATTCACTGCAGCGGCAGTTGACAACCGTGGTGAGCTGAGCAGCCGTATCAACCATAACGAAGGCGCAGAGAACACTCGTCGGCAGACGGACAAAGAAACAGGTCAAAATGTGCAGCGATTGATGACGGCCACGCCTAGAAGGGCGTCGTTGTAGGACCATTTCCATGTATGACAGCTCATGCGGACGTTCCGGAACAGTGACCATCTCTTCCCAGAAGGAACTGGCAGTCAATCTTGCAGACGTGGCGCACACGTTACAGCCACGTGCTACTATTTCCTGTGAAACGGGTCGATGATCCATCACATGGGCCAATCAGAGGCTCCCGTGAGATAGCCTCGGCTATCCTAAAAGCTATTCCGACTCGAAATAGAAAAGCGATAGCCGCACAGCTATCTTTGGTCAGCGGAAGCCAGAATCAAGTAGGTACAGTCGTTCCAAAAAATTTCCGGCACTCGGGCGGCATCAACTGTGACCGGCACATGTGACAAGTCGATAATGTTCCAATGAAAGCGAATCAACGTACACGGACCCACTCAAAAGTCCGAGAACCATCGGCGACAAGAGCTCGAGATGATCGATTCCAGACAATACGTCGCAGTCGTACGACTGGGCGCGACAGCGGAGAAACGCCTGTCCAGAATTTTGCGACAATGAAAGCCCGGCCAAGGCCACAAAAGACACAAAATGGAAGGGCCTGTCTCCAGTGCTCCACCCGTGGCGGAGGAACTGACGGCTCTCTCCCACGTGGTGGGGACATGAGCTCACTGCCGAGAACTCTTGCATCGATTGTTGCATCGGTCTCGGCTTGTCATTGGCCAGTCGAGTTGACTGAGAACTCCTTTTAAGACGCATCATGCGTCTGCCAATGGCCGTGGTTGATCGGTTCACTCTTCATATGCGACGGTCGACAAGTTACCCGACATCTTACACGCTCAGAGAGGGATGTGAGGCAGGTAGAGCACTTCCATCGTGCCTTCTCGACCCTGGTTCCCAGGGTTTTCGAAATAGGTCTCGAAACGCGCGACGCGTCAGCAGCTTTTGCCGCCAGACAGTCCTGGATGTTCCGGGAAACCTGCCAATTTGGTTAGGCAGCGGCTCGTTTCGTGCCAGAGACCAGCAGAGGTTGACCTCGTCGGCTCGGAGACAGATTCGAGGTTGAGAGGCTACGTAGGTAATTCCACCCCAGCGTGATTTGAGATCGCAGCAATATGTGAGCCAGTTCACATCCCTGAACGCCTACCGGAATCGGATTGCAGACTTTTTTGGTTTGGATTTGGAAAGCGGTGGTGGATTGCCAGCGAGAATATGTGACGAGTCCCAGGGTGATATTAAAAGGTCGACGACCGGACGCTGTCGACGATCCGCATCTCGCCGCCACCGCATCCCCCTCCCATCCCCCCCCC
>Ga0209093_1000746_pt1 | contig 18085 bp, 19 predicted proteins | sample SidtaG_4_FD_187450 | JGI IMG/M metagenome (GOLD analysis project Ga0209093, IMG submission 187450) | Marine algal microbial communities from Sidmouth, United Kingdom - Sidmouth_Male1 metaG (SPAdes) (version 2) | ecosystem: Host-associated > Algae > Red algae > Unclassified | place: Sidmouth... | reverse complement strand
ACGGCTGTGGCCAGTGGCACGGCCGGGGCCAGCACAACCAGAAAAGCCGACACGGTGGGGCGGGGAGCGGGCACCAAAAACCCGGTGGCGGGCGCGAGGGGTGGGGGCGACACCACCGGAGCCGGCGGACGCCGCAGCGACCGGCGACGGGGACGACGGGTCACGACGACGACGGTTGTGGTCAGCGGGGGGGCAGGCGGCGTTCCGATCTCGGGATCATCGACAGCTGTCGGGTGGTACTTTTATCGCCATCGGCTCGTAACAAATTCAAACTACGAAATATGGGGAAACCTGCCACCGACGGCAAGATTGATCACCTCACCGTCACCAATGAAATTCAAAGCCACCAATAGATCTCATGGATCACCTTCAGGAACTCGTCTTCAAGAAAACGTGGACTGCGATTTGAATCGCAGATGAAATCAAGTTGGGCATGGGCGAGAAGGGACTTGATCGCACGACAAGGCTCCTTGCCGCGGATCTCTGTCGGCCCCTGGCACACAGTGGGCCCGTGGGTAACTGATTTAGCGATGGGGTGTCACGAGTTACTGCTTTGTCGCTTCGGGCCCTCTCCGCTGGGGTGCGGACAGACGTGGGCCGTCTGGCTGCAGAGGTTGTTCAGGGCAGGTGGCCTCGGTCCCGCGGGACACGCTCGATTGCCAAGGGGGCCCTGTGTCACTTGGTACCTCTTCCGTGCTGCAATCTTTAACCAGAGTGTGGTCGGCTTGTCACGTTCTACGCAACTGTTGCACAGACAACGCCCCATGGCATCTCTGAGCACGTCAGTGCTGTGACAGTCTTTGGTGCCTCTATGCAAGGTTGACACGACGGAGGCTCTCCCATTGGCCGTTGATCTTGCGCAGTTCATGGCATGCTGACGAGAACAGATGCCAACAGCCGTTGGCCAATCAACGGGCTGTCGCTTTGTCGCTGTGGCAGACAGACTGTTGCACCTTTCTCCACATCTGCAGCCACGACAGCGCGGTGACTGCCTTTTGCTGCCACATGCAATCGTTCTCGGACACGTCTTGATTCTAATGGAGGAATCGCTGGAAACTACGGCCGGACCGCTCCGAAAGCGAGTCCTTGCTCGAGTGCCCCTCGCGCGAGTGCGCTGCACAGGCGTTTGGATGCCGGGTGTCCACGGCCTACGAGTCGTTCAGGCCTGCTTGTTCAATCTTTCCCCTGTAACGTTCATGAAAGTTGGATTGCGCTTCTGTTGCATGTCACTGCGGTATCGAGCGCAATGCGAGGAGTTTTGTAGATCGGCTGTACAACCGGATATTGACCGTGTTCTTGCGTGATCTGCAGATCCGCAAGCGAAGCGATATCATATCCCTTCGTTTACGGATCGGCTCCGAAAACGCGATGCCGTCGGTATGATGCCCACGGCACCAGACTTTCGGAGCCGCGCCAGGACATTTGGATCCAACCAATCTCGATTGAGCCGACCTCTTTCGGCTCCTTGAGGGGGGTATACAGTAAGTTGCTCTTTTTCGCCATCCAATTTGCACTCGCCCACCATTCCACCCATTCGTTGGTGCGCACTCACGCACCATACACGGTTTGACTTGCTGTTAGCTTTGTGGCAACGTTGGACGTGGGCTGGGGGGGGGTGCGACGGGTGTTGTGGGGAGGCAAGGTGGGCGGACAGGCGGTGTGGCGCCGGTGGGCTCCCCGTCAGCGCATTATCTGTAAGTTCTGGCGACGGCGACTTTTTGGGGGAGGGTGTCGGTGGAGAGGCAGACAGTAAAGGGCCAATGCTGTCTAACGAGCTGATAGGCAACCTCCAGGCATCTGAGGCAAGCTCGGCTGAGTGGGGAGCAGGAAGCTCAGAGGGGCCCTTTCGTAGACGGCGATGGAGATGCACTCATGTTTGCATGCTCGGAAAGCCTGCTTAGGTGGCAGCCGTTTCCTCCAGTAACGCCTACACAACCAGGCCAGAATAAAAGGAAGGCCACGCCGGGAGGGTCCTGGTGTGCTCATTCAACACGGCTGGGCGATGGCTCTCAGGAAGGTTCCCGGAAGGCACTAGTGTTGGATCTCGTGTCCATGGAAACCTGCTGCAGTTTTCAGGGACAAATGTGAGGTACTGACACGGCGGGCACTTGAGTGGACCGATCGCGGGGAGGCGGCCCTCATGGACCAGGTTACAGTAGTGGGGATCAGGAGCAGGTGGAGGGGCATTTCTCGGCAATGAGACCTCCGAACTGTGGCCAGTCCCTGAGAGATAGCGCGGGAAAGGAACGACAGCAGTGTTGAACCAACGTATGCACTTGGCCTTGAAATGAACAGAAAACAAGAACAGACAAGATATATTTTGCTCAAGGCTTTTATTGCCCGGTCGCCCTCATAAATGTCAGCACGTCCCTCCTCACTCGGGAGCGGCGTTTCTCTGCCTGCCCGTCTTCTGGAAGCACGTCTTCGGCTGCGTCAGGCGGCACGTCTGCCATCATCTCTTTATCACCAAGCGGGTTACACATATACTGCAGCACGCAGTAAGCAAGAATCCACTCCATAGCCTCCTCAATGTCCCCCTCGGACCCAATGGACACGCGAAGCTCCCTCAAACTCATCTACTGTCCCTTCCACATACCATTAACATTGCTCAGAAACAACCCGTAAGCGTGACAACTGGAAATTAAAGTTCTTTTTTGATCGCTTGTCCCCAGCAGCCCCTTTGTAGAGGCCAACCACTAGAGCAGTGTGGTGCATGCCCTTGTCACCCAGAAGGAGAGGAAAATGTTGGCCGGGGTAGCGGCACCAGTCAGCGTGCCTCTGCACGTAGTCGTCGCTGGCGGCGCCAGAATGACCGATAGTGGCCGAGATGATGTTTCTCTCGTGGTCACACGCCAGCAAGACTTTTATGCTGTACGTATCATGCCTGTCGCAATACGTCCAAGTCTGGATGCAGGCGGCGTAGGCGAGAGGTATGGTAGTGCCGTCGGTCGACCCGACACAACCACGAAACCCGAAGGTCTCCCAGGCGTACTCGAATGGGTCCTCCCACCTCTCTGCTGAGGGCCACGAAGTGTATGTCCCAACCAGCTTGTTCACGGCTCCCACGTACACCTTCGAGAAGTTGTGGACTGCTCCTGTGCTCATACGAAAATATTATTGCAACCTCAACAGGACCTCGATACCACAACAAGCATGAAGAAAAAGAGGAAAACAATTTAGATGAGAAACAATGGGCGTCAAACCGGCGGAAAATATTCACACGACTGCGCCCCGCCGCATAGTACCCTACCCACATGTATAAACACTGTACTATTAACTTAATGACACCGTTCCCGTAGTGCACCATCTCGTACAGCCCCACCTTCATAATAGTATCCGAGGAGATGCGGCGACGCCCCCGGCGACGTTGGCGCGGGAGGTGGGGCTCCAGCAACTCCGCCAGCATGGCGTAGGACTCTCGTGAACCGGCGCCATTGGGCATCAGGCAGTGCATCAAGCACCACCTCTCTCCATTGGCGTCTCATAGCTGGCCGGCACCGGCCCCTGCGTAGGTACCGGTTGTGCAGGAGTGCGCGCAAGCGATCCTTATCCATCAGAAAAAAGAATCCCAGCAGCACGTCCTCCAGGCCGGCACCGATGCACTGGGGGCTCAGCAACCAGACCATCTCCGGGCAAATGACTAGAGCAAAGATGCTTACACTCCACGTAGTGCGCCTAATGGCAGTCTTCCTGCTCGAGAAGCGCGCCATAGTTGTAGCTGGCCGTAGCCCGGGCCTCAACGTGGGGCGCGCGCACCCGCGCCCGTGACACCACATCGCCGTCGAGAATTCACGCATTGGAGTTGGAAATAACAATTACAAGGACCTTGACCAGAATTCAGCTCTTTTCTTGGACGGTCGCGACGCCTTCCGTCAGATTTAGATGAGAAGCCCTCGTTCCGGACAAATGCGCATTCCGCCGATTGCCAGGTCCGCGTGCCAGGTCCAGGTCCAGCACAACCTGCACTTTTGAAACCCCCTTGTGCGAACAGGCCTCAGCCACGTGCTGCTCACTCAAAGGGTCCACCGCAGTCGAAGTGGTTAGACTGTCCAGTGTATGGGCTTGTTGATGCTACCGAGGTGATCCACACCGTCAAGGTTTCGCACGAGTGCAGCCGCTGGTCGGCTCTCGCCCCCCATCGCGACATATCGCGACAGTGATGAGTTGATGTGACTGCAGAAGCTGATGCACCGTTCATGTAAGACCCGCCAGGACACGGGGCGAATCAAGCGTACTCGGTAGGGAAACGGTTGACGGGGAAGGCCCCGTCCAAGACGATGGGGGCGACGACGGAGGGCACTAGGGACGTCGATGGGCGCGACGTCGGTGGAAAAAGGTCGGGAGGGGTCACAAGGGAAAATAATGTCTTTGGAACTGACGTTGCCCCTCTCGATCCCCCCGAAGAAGCTCTGTTCGCTGGCCTCCATACTCTCCCTGGGGCACATACGGTGCCCCAGAACATGCACGCACTCGTCTCCACACCGTGCGGCACCACGAGGGCCAACAACGAAGGGAGAAGGGCTTGTGCCGTCAAAATGTGGCTCCAAATGGCTCAGAAACGCAGGTCAAGAAACATGGAGAAGCAGGCGGATTTCGACACGAAAGCCCAGAACAGAGGGCAATTCCCAGTGGATTGTGCGGCGCTCGGCAGCACCAACATCACCGCATATCCGACTCAGCCCTGCTGGCCGCGGATCGTAGTAACGGAATGGAAAAGACGCTGACAAGGATTTCGCCTCCCCATAGGCCTCCGCCATTGACACCAACTCCCATTGGTGAATTTGAGATAACGCCGAATCATCCCGAGTCAGACGCCGCGTCAAGATGAGCCAGCGGGGCGCTGGATGGGCTCATGCCGGATCAGATCGATCAGCGTGTCCGTAGCTTCCCCTAAAAAGTTGCAGGCCGTTGTAGGAGATGTTGGGCGCGTACAGCAAGTCACGAAGGAAGCGTGCCACGTGGAAAGTGATCTTTGAAACGGATGAAATGTTGAAAGTAGGTTTCCACGTGGCATGAAACGCCAGAGGTCTTACATTTCAGGCCGTGATGACCAGGGGCACTGTTCGCGTTTTCACTATTGCAGTCTGCTCAATTTTGCCGGTCCGGGTCGGAACAAAACGCAATCATGAGGCCCGGGGACCGTGCACACACGTATTGACGGACGTGAGAGCGATTCTCAGCCTATCGTTATCTCCGCGATTAACAAGGATACGCTGACGTCGCTCCTCAGATTGCTTCTCAGCCATCCAAGATAACGATAGGTTATGCACGTGCCACGTGCAAACGATGTAAGCCACACAACATCCGGCCAAGACGTGGCACAATTATTTTCATATGCTTCGAAGCCCACATCCGGTTGCTTCCCCTGTATGCTGCACGGAATCGCTGGTGCCGACCATTTCTCGACTTTTTTGGTGCTTTTTCGATATGCGTTTCAGATGGGACACCCGCTCTTCTTGTCCTCTGGGTGATGAACCCTCCGATTATGAACGTTTCTTGGAAAAGACGTTCACGTCGACTCCCCCCCCTGCCCGCGCGATCCTCCACAATGTCCTTGACATCTATGTTTTTTTCCCTGAGACACGAAGCAGACAATTGCTACGCCGGCAGTGACGTTTAAATCTACTCCTTCCACGGCCCATCTGGCCGCGCCTCAGATCCCTCGAACATCTCTTCCCCTCAGCCCCGCCTGACTGGTTTCTTTCCGCATTCTATGTCTCAGTACAATCAGTTTGTATTCGCTGAGAGAGAGCACCAGAAACAGAAAGTCGTCGCTGCCAAAGGTCAGCGCTATTTTTTCACCGAGCAGGGTCGCGCTCGATCCTTTTTGCACTGCGACCCCCGTCCTTTCTCTTTGTCGGCCCTGGTCTTTTTCTAGGCCCTTTGTGCTGGGAACCTCACCTAGTGCAGAGATTGGCCGTCGACCTGACAAGACTGGCGAGTCAGCGTCGCCAGTGTTTCTGAGAAAGGCAATGTAAAGTCTTTCTCCAATGCTGTCCACCCTCTATGGCGATCGTACGACCAGAAAGTAGCCGATGTTTATCGTGCAGAAGACGATAATCGGGAGCCACGATCGCCGTTGATTGTACCGTAGTGGCCGGTCGACCGCGTTCGTTGCTATCCCCCCCTGGACAAGAACGGAAGCGACAAGAATGGAGAAAGACTGTACTTGTTCAGGCCACGACACCCCCCGTGATCCAAAGGGGCTACAATAACAATTGTGTATTCAATAACCACTTATTCATTTTCAAAGAGAACTGATTGCCGGCACTGCTGGAGTGGACACGAGCCGCGTACTCGGCTGTCGACCATGAAGCGCTTCATCGTTGTTGCACCTGTACAGTATAACCAAGAAGAACGCATACGGGTGGCACCCCCAGCACCCCCAACGAAGGGGCTCTGCCAGGAAGGTTCGCATTTACCGAAATTTTCGATTATGGATACCGTTTCCCGATCGGTAAATACCGATGTACCGAGTTCCAGTCGGTATGTCGGGATCAACATTTTCGCCTCAATTTCGGAACTGCTGTGGTAGATGCTCCACTTTTGTTTTCACCCTGCTCACGCTTAAATGGCCACCACTGGACGCGCACCGTACCAACTGCTCGCATCGGCACCCCACCCAACTTGCGCCACGACGGCGACCGTGCCTGACCCGGGCTCGCTCGGACACATCCTTTCGCCTCGGCGTCAGTAAATCTCCCGCGTTTGAAGGCTCGTCATACAGCAAACGACCCAGTAGTTATATGTACGGCGGCCGCGCATCGAGCATGGTCAGAGCGACTGCGAGTCAGATAACTCCGTTCCTGGGGTCGGCATCTGGCGCCCGAACACACATAGCGAGGCTACATATCCTGTGGTGGTAAGGAGGTGCGTTTCCGCCACGGAGTCAGCTGGACTATTGGAGCGAGGGCCTGGTCGCTCGACGCGAGTTCCTGATGCGCCTGTAAAATTGTGGAGACCGACCGACCCATGGAGGTGAGTATTTTTGGTGCGGCCACTGGGCCAGCTGGACTGGAGCGGGATGGAACGCATGCGATACGTGGGTGCCCTGTGCGCTCTGTAACATACTTCTTGTACTGGTTTGCTTGTCTGTCTGGTCGGTGATTAAAGATAAGAGGGTGCCTCGCTTTGTGTGCGGCATCGGTCGCACTCACCTATGTTTGAACACCGCGTACCTATATACCATACCGACGTTTACCGATCGTTGAGCAAATTGACAATACCGTTTATCGATCAGGTAACCGACTCTTACCGATTTCTATTGCAGTTTGCCCAATTTTGGCCGATCCGAACAGGAACACGAGTACAGCGAACGATGATACAATTGAATGTTTCATGAATGTTTGCCCTGCTGTGCCTGCGAGAGACCTCTGAGATGTCGCTTGGTGGCCGCATATTCGGCGATTGACCCATCAAGCTGGAGGGTTTTCAAGCCACTGCGTTCATGACTGCATGCCATTCCAACAGCTGTCCTGTTTTTCGCCCTGTGCTTGAGGATTCAGTCCTCATTTCCCCTCATAATTTGCAATGCGGTAGTCTTCAGGCGGAGCGGACGTGCTCTCTGGGAGCCTCAGCCCGAGTTGGAGGGAGTCTGGGGCAAACAGGGGCGATAGCGACGCAGTCTGAGGAAAATTGATCGCGTCTTGGCAGGATCCAGTCTGAGACGCAAGCAAACTGACCGCAAACGGTGGGAGAAGCTGGAAATCGGGTCCGGTCCCAAGCACCTCTGGCTGTGACCGTCTCCCTCCATCACGCGCATCCGCTCAGATCCAAGTTTTTCTCCTGCCTCCCCAGCGACCTCCTCCCTTCCCTGCGCCACAATTTCCGCCTCTCGCTCCCTCCCCCCCTTTCCTCCTCGACGCACTTGACCCTGCTTTTCTCTTCGTTTTCGTGTGATCATAAAGAAGAGTGCGCAAGTTCAGCGTCTGCTTCGTGCTCACAGTCAAACTCAGTGCTGGATGACATTACAAGGCGTACGTGCCGCAGCTTTGCGCCGGTGTCTGGGCGCCTACACAACCTGTCCGTGCCCTAAAAGAGGAACGAGCGACATCCCAACATCTGGCCCAATGCGCACCCTCGATGACTCAAGCACCCGCCAACCCAGCGACAACCTACGCACCCCGCACCGCCGCCGACGAAGTCGTCGTTGCCATCTCCGCCGTCCGCGCGCCTCTTCGAGGCCGCGCCGCCGCCCAAAGAGCCCTTGGTGTCGCCGTCGGCGGTGGCGCGGTGGCGGCGGCAGCGGCGGCGGCGGCGCGGGCGCGCCACAGCGCCGCCGAGCCGGTGGCGCGTCGGAAATCGCGCGGCCCGCCGCCGCCGCGGGGGTCGTCACCCCCCGCCGCCAGCATGGCCGCCGACGCCGACGTTGCTGCGGTGTTCGTGCCGGCGGCGAGGCGGTGGCGGCGGCTCCAAAGCAGGGGCCACCCGCGGCGCTGCCCCCCCCTGCTCAGCACCTCCCGCCCCCCACCCGCACGGACGCGCCGCGTTCGCGGCCGCGCCGCCCTACCCCGGCACCGACCACGCTGTCGTTGCCACAGCCGCAGACGGCGCGCCTCGTCACGTCCTCGCCGCCGCCCAAAGCGCCCTTTGTGTCGCCGTAGGCGGCGGCGCGGCGGCGGCAGCAGCGGTGGCGGCGGCGCGGGCGCGCCACAGCGACGGCGCACGGGTGGAGTGGCGGCGATCGCGCGGCCTGCCGCCGCCGCGGGGGTCGTCACACCCCCGCGGCCAGCGCGGCCGCCGAAGCCGATGTTGCAGAGGTAGATGTGGAGGCGGCACGGCGGCGGCGGCAGCACCAAAGCGGGGGCCACCCGCGGCGCCGCCGGCAGAGTCGCCGCGCCGCGCAGCACAGGACCCAAACCTAGAACACTATCCCTTCCCACACCGACACGCCACGCTTGCCGCCGCGTCTCCCCACCCCGCGGCCGACGACGCCGTCGTTGATACCGCCGCCGTACCACGCCGCCGCCGAAAACGCCCTTGCTGTCCCCGTCGACGGCGGCCGCGCCGCGGCGGCTGCGGTGGCGGCGGCGCAGAAGCGCCACAGTGCCGGCGCGGGGACAGCACGGCGGCGCTCGCGTGGCCTACCGCCGCCGCGCCGCAGGGGTCCCCATCCCTCCGCGGCCTGCAGAGCCACCGACGCCGACGTGGCGGCTGTGGCGGTGCCAGTGTCAAGGCGGCGGCGGCGGCACCAAAGCAGGGGCCACCCGCGGCGCCGCCGTCCGCGCCGCCGCGCCAAGTGACAGCTACGAACTGCCCAACATCCCCCCCCGCCACGCGCAAGGACGCCACGCGCCCGCGGCCGCGCCGGCCCAACCCGCCGTCGACAATGCCGTCGTTACCACCGCCGCCGGCCGCGCGCCTTGTCACGGCCGCGCTGCCGCGCAAAGCGCTCTTGTTGTCGCCGTCGGCGGCGGCGCGGCGGCGGCGGCAGCGGCGGTGGCGGCGCGGCGCAGGCCGCAGCGGCGTCTGCGGTGCGGGTGCGCCACAGCGCCGCCGCGCGGGTGGCGTGGCGGCGATCGCGCGGCCTGCCGCCCCCGCGGAGGTCTTCACCCCCCCGTGGCCAGCACGGCCGCCGACGCCGACGTTGCGGCGCTAGAGGTGGCGGTGGCGCGGGGGCGGCGGCGGCACCAAGGAAGGGGCCGCCTGCGGCGCCGTTGGCCGAGCCGCCGAGCTGCGCCGCACCCCCTCCCCTTCCAGATCCCCGCCCCCCTCTGCATCGACCCGCAGAGGTAGCCACCGCCCCGCCCCGCCGCTCCACCGACGATGCCGTACTTGCCACGGCCGCCTTAACACGCCGCCGCCGAAAACGCGGTTGTGTCGCCGTGCCAGGGAGATGAAGTCATAATCCAATGGCACGGACGGTAGGCCGCGTAAGGAAGACACGAAGCATCGCGCCTGTCTCGTCGTGCATCGGGCTACGACGCGGGCCTCGTGACGCCTACGACACCGTCGACACAACGTCGACATACCGCGACGTCGTCGTCGTCGCCGACTGTTGTGCATCGCTCTGCGTCATCAATCGGATGAATTTCGCGGGACAACTAAAATTGGTGTGAAAATCAGGACTTATCTGAAAACAGAAGAGTTGTATCCGAAAATGAAAGTACCCCTTGTGTTCGTGTTCCTGTTCGGATCGGCCAAAATTGGGCATCCTGCAATAGTATCGATCAAATGTATCGATATGACAACCAAAATCCTGGTGAGGTCCCCATCGCCACAGGCCACACGCGTCACACCCGGTCCGAAACACCCTCTGAGTTTGTGGTGCCGAGTTTGTGGCGCACATGCCCAAATCTGATTGGGCGGTTCATTCACCCGACCGCGCCATAAACTCGGAGTGTGGTGCGCCGGGCTATGCCCCAAAGCTATGTGGCGCCGCAACACCTGGTCTGCTCCAGGGTACAATCGACAAGAATCATATGTCAATGCCGGCTTTTATTCGAAGAAATTCGTGGGAGAGGACATTTATCGGGCGCCACGGCGCGGCTCTGTATGACGCTTCTGCGAGATCGCGCGGGTGCTTCCAGTCGGGTACGGCACATGCCGCCCCGTGTCTACGACAACCCCCGCCCGCGCTGCGTGCAGTGCCCCTGGCTACCTCCTTTTTTGGTGCGGTCCCCGGAGGCAGCGTCGGCCACTGCCAGGTGCACGATCATCATGAACACCTCTTCGTCCGAGTCCATGTGGATGGTGGTGACAGGTAAAGGTGTGCGTCCGAGGTAGGGAGAGGGGGGGCGGGGGGCAGATGAGGGCAAACATAGAAGAGTTCAAGCAGCGGGACGGTCGTGGAAGGAACGACCACGACTGTGTGGTGATCCACCGCTAAGCCCAACGGCGAGGCATGAGCTGGGTGGGGCGCGGCCCTCTGGGCGCGCTTCTTCCGCCCGTCGCTCCTGGTATGGCAATTTACTCATTCCTTTTACAAAGAAAATGAAGCAGCATGTAAGCGGATTTAAAAAACTCAGATGTGGCGGTCCCGGAATGCCTGTGCCATGTGGCGCCGAGTTTGTGGAGCCAAAAACTCGGCGCCACAAACTCAAGCGTGTCTTGGACCGGGGGTCATGCTTGCATCGTTGATCCCATTCTTGCGAATCATACTTCACGCATTTAGAAAATTATTTTGTACTTATGTGTAGCCCCCTATATGAGAGTGCTCGATGCAACCGCATACAACAAACACAATGACATGCTGACACCACTGACGGCGAGGGAACAGAGCTTTGATATGGTCACAGAGGCTGCGTGTTAGAGAAGAGGCGACGATCTCTCTCACTTTGATGATGGTGGAACACGAAGTGCTCCACATTGACGCGGGCGTCATGCTCGACATCTTACGGCCGATCCCAGGAACGTGTCCACAATAGAAGCGGCGGACAAAAAATCGAAAGGGGGGTACTCTCCTGGGGCCTGGCACGAGCTGAAACGATAAGCCTCACGCACAGGAGCACAGCTTACGATCAGTAAAAGAATCTCGTGGACATATATGGCTATGCAATCCAGATGCCCTGCTCGGAGCCAGCCTGTCATAAATCGACAAAAAGCACAATGACATCTGAATTATTTAGCCGGTTAATAAAAGATATAATGGTATTTTCATCGCTCCCGGTTTCAGGAAATTCAAAAACAAAATACGTGTGTGCATTGTTCTGGGGTCAATCATGACAGACTCGCAGCCATCCATTCAACCGGATACGTGCTGCCGGCCAATAGGATTCCGTCTTGATTGCGTTCTGTTCGGTCTCAGACCCGCAAAATTGAGCAGACTGCAATGTTGGGGGGGATGGCCCAGTTGTTGCGGTCGCCACTTCGAGGGCAGATATTGCTGATCCCTGATTTTCGTCCGGGGGGACAGAGACTGAGACTGACTCTGAATAAGAGCATTCTATTGGTCTAAAACGACAGTAAGAGGGCATCGAAGCCAATAGAACGCCCGCATTCGGTGCCAGGACCTTGCATCCAGCAGAACTCACTGTTTGTTGCCGCTTGATCCGCTTTTCTTGGCACGGAGCAAGCTGCCCAGGCGAGATCTTGAGATTTTCTACCGTTTCCTTGCCGGAAGTGCAGAAAAAGAGAGGAGCTGATGTCGATTTCCAGGCCGTATGGGCTCATGTAAGCAATCAGAAGCTCCAGGTCAGTCCCAGGGGCCCATCTGATTGGTGGAGAGAGTCGGTCCGGAACTCAGTCTCGGTCCACCAGGACAAAATTCGGGGATCAGCAATATTAATGGCGGACGGAGTGCTGCACGAGGGCATGCACTGCAGACTGGCTAGTCGCACTCTTTGCGGACTCGTCCGAAGACAAGGCGGTGTTTCTTTTTTATCTTAAGAGCATTGTCAACAACTCAGGCTATCTCTATCGGCTATTCTATTCTAGAACCAAGTCGGCGTCCTTAGACAGCCACATGTACGTCAGCGGTTGGCTGCTTTGCTGTCATTAACCTAAGTACCTGCAGGATCCCTTACACCACGTCCTTTCTGGGCCCGATCAAGACGATATTTTCCGCCAGGACTTGATTCACTGCAGCGGCAGTTGACAACTGTGGTGAGCAGCCGTATCAACCATAACGAAGGCGCAGAGAGCGCTCGTCGGCAGACGGACAAAGAAACAGGTCAAAATGTGCAGCGATTGATGACGTCCACGCCTAGAAGGGCGTCGCTGTAGGACCATTGCCATGTACGACAGCTCAAGCGGACGTTCCGGAACAGTGACCATCTCTGCCCAGAAGGAACTGGCAGTCAATCTTGCAGACGTGGCGCACACGTTTCAGCCACGTGCTACTATTTGCTGTGAAACGGGTCGTTGAAACATCACATGGGCCAATCAGAGGCTCCCGTGAGATAGCCTCGGCTATCCTAAAAGCTCTTCCGACTCGAAATAGAACAGCGATAGGCGCACAGCTATTCTTGGTCAGCGGAAGCCAGAATCAAGTAGGTAGTTTGATTTCCATGGCCTGAACAAATAAAGGGCTTCTTCGTCTAAAAAGTGGTGTTACATCGGACTTCAGGTGCTTAATGGGACACGTTGTGCAACGTGGCGTGAATATGGCGATAGCATCTCATTGTTAACAATGCTCTAACGGGGGCAACAAGTGGGAGTGGCGTTTCAACCAACCGTTTGCATCGGTTGTCTGACATGTCCCTTCATTGAGCGGTGTCGTTCGTCAGCCATCCGTTTCTCCCTGCTCTTCTGTGAGATTGTGTGGTCGACATGACTCATGTCATGACGTCAAGATCAGTAAAAGTCCTTGACTGTTGACGGATGCAACCACTGCCGCGGGTTATCTCAGCCATGCCCCCAGTCACCTTTCCCATTCTCGAGGAGCAGGCTTTTCTTCTGCCCTACCTCAATCATCAGTCACCCTTCACAGCACCGTGATTCGCAAGGCTCGTCTTCGTGCTCTGTCTGTGTGTTAGCGTCGCTTTGGGATGGATGACGGGTGGCATTTCATCAGCAGAGTCGAGAACACTGCGGTGTTCCACTCTGTCTGGCAACGGGTGGCTTCCGTGCCTAAATTGAGGTGTGCCTCGCCGCCGTTGACTGTTGTTCTCTCATCGTGGGAAAGGCAGGAAACATCCATCGACACCGATTCTCGATGGCCTCCAATGCATTGAGAGCCCCATCAAAGAGAGATTTTGATGGAAGTTTCGATGACTGAAATATTTCTGACGATGCAATCCATTCTCATGATTCGAGACTCAGTTGGGCACATCCACTGTTGGACAAGGGTCGATTACATTTTGTGTTACCACGATTTGGCCGACACGAGACCTTCATTCCCCGACAGCTCGCCATCACTCGCCCCAGGTCCGACACCTCGACCACGGCCACGGTGGGGGAGCAGCAATCCCGCCCCCACCCTACCCCCACCGGACTTCGCCCCGCATCACACTAAACTTACCACCGGCAACAACACTACACCCCCCCCCCCATGTCGACCATCTCCACGAGCAGCAGCGCCGACTCCAACTTGTCGGTCATTGACCCGTCCTTGACCGCCCCCCACGTGTCCCCCGTCGCTGCGCCTCGGCTGGCGGGACGAGGCGCTGCGGTGGTGTGGGGACGTCCTCGCCCCGCCCGACGTGGCGGTCGTCGCGTCGGGCGCCGACGCGGCGGCGGTGGGGGGCGGCGGCACTGTCGCGTCGATGGGAGAGACGCGGTCGACGAAAGAGGGTCTTTGAAATTCAGATAAATAAATCACACCGGTTGGCCCTCCCAACGACTCACCAACGGCTCACCAACGACTCACCAACGACTCACCAACGACTCACCAATGACTCCAGAACGACTCCAAACGACTCACCAATGACTCGTCGCGTGCGACCACCGACAGCAGCGCGGCGCATCAGCGCGTACGAATGTCAAGCAACACTTCACCCAACGGCACCGACGGCCCTCCATTGCTGCGCGTCAAGTGGGTAACGGCCCCTCCCCCGCCCCCCCCCGTCCTCCCTAGATCAGTGGTGTCACGTTACCGTATCGCACGACGGCTTGGTGGGCAAAAAAAACGCACGTGTGTTTGGATTTCTGTTAACGGCTGTGTGTCCATCGGGCGATGCACTTCGACAAAGACTTTGATGCGCCCAAAAACGCCCATCGAATGCGTTTCGATGGCCGATGCAGCCCGATGCCAGTTCGATGTGCTTTCCTGCTGGTCGACGATGTAATACTGCCGTGAGTGCACGTACAACTTGCGGCGGCGTACGTAGAACCAATTAGGTGTGCTTCAATCTCATGGCGCGGTCATCTGCCACGGGCGACCCGAAGCGAGTGGAGAACGAGCGCTCGGAGACGGGCCGGCCACGGTTGACGGGTACGCGATGAGTGGCGGCCGCAGGAGAGAGGTGAGCCAATGACTGAGGCTGCCTGTTCACGGATCGTTGCGATTTACTGGTCTTCAGTGCCCCAGTGCCTCGACGGGGTCCTTGTGGGGCATATCCACATGGGGGATACTCTGCCCGGTACGAATGGCTTCTGCCAGACTCCGTGGGTCTTGCCCTTCCGCGCGATTTCTTTTTCCGAGTCGCCGTCGGCCATTGGCAGCCACCTGCTGTCTGCTGATTCCGCTTCGGCGCGCGTCAGTCGCAGGTGCCCCCTGAAAAGGAGGCGCCTGGAGCCCTCCTCTCTGTGCTGTCTCGTGTCTTCGCCCCCATTCGACTGCGGCCACGCGTCAACGAGCTGGGTGCCCCCCCGACGGTGTAGGACACGTCAGGCAAGGCTCCTGTCGCGCGGGCACCTGCAGGTGGGCCCGATTCCGCCACCCTCCAGCTGCTTATTCGGTGATTACGCCGACAACCGCATGTCAGAATCTTGGACGTGGCGGCGCAAGTGCCTGAGCCGTCGGGCCGGTGCTGGGTACAAGTTCCCAAGCCGCCGGGCCGGGGCCTCGTTCGATGTGCGTGGCGCGGCCATCGAGCCAACCGGCCTGCAACAGCGCGCATGCCGCCAGACACCCCCCACAACGGACCGTCCGCATGCACTCGGCTGTGAGCTGTTGCCGGACACTGGGTCTGAGGACATCCTTGGAAGGCTTCGGCGGACCCCCCCGGGCACCCGTGACGACCGCTGTCGTGACATCCCCGGCTGTTGGACGCCCTCAACGTGAGCATCTCACCCGCCGTGCCCGCCTGCTGACCCCTTGTGAGCGATGCGGTGATTCTTCTTGACTCGTACCGCCTGCCCGCGTGCACGCTTTCTCCTCGCCGTCGCCCGCCCCCCCCTCAATGGCCTCTTCATTCACCCACCCCTTGCATCCCCGTCATTTTGCCACTGCTCCCACCGTCAACGTTCTTCCCCCCCCTCCGTCTTCCCTTTTCCCGCTACCCCCGCAAGCAATGGCGACACTATCGAGTGAGTGCTTTGCGCCGGTTGATGTTGCAGCCCCGGACTCGCCCGTCCTCCCTGGTCAGCCGTTCCTAGCTTGCGTGCCCGCTCCACGGTGTCGACCGTCATCTTTGGTGGCCGCGGCAGAGTCGGGCGCGGCGGCCTCGTGTCCGCCCCCGTCCCTCGACCTGCCAGCTTGCTTCTGCCCGCCGACGGTCGACCTCGGACGGCTGCCGACACCGTCGCTCCCTACTTCACCGTTAGTGGATTTGCAGCAGCAGCGCCGCGTTGGTGCCGATGGCGGCGGCGGTCCGTCTGCTGGTGGCAAGCGGGCGCGCGGCCGATCTGTCCCCCCTGTCACATCCTACCCCGACACCCCGTCGTCGACGCCCCCGTCAAGGTCGTCGTTGGCAATGGCGCCGACTTCCCCGCGTGGCGTCGCCGCCTCTGCCTTTGCATGTGGCGCCGAGGAGGACGGCGAGGTGGACTTGCCGTCCCCCCCGTGGGCGGCCCCGCACCCATCCGCCTGGCGGTGCGCACCGGGCGCGGCTGCCGTCACACCAGCCGGTGGCGTTGACGTAGGCGGTGGTGGGGACCGCCCATTTACGCTCGGCGTGGCGTCGATGCAGCGCAAGCTCAACCACCCCCTCATGGAATCCTTCCTATCCTCCCTGACCGCGGCGCTGCCGGCGGCGCAGGTGGTGCGCCTGCACGTCGAGACGCTGGCAGACCGGCCGGTGGGCAGCTGGCCGGTGTGTGATGTGCTTCTGGCCTTCCACGCGCCGGGCTTTCCGTTGGCGGCCGTCAACGCGTACGCGACGTTGCACGGCATGCCGCTCATCAACTCGCTCGCCGCCCAGTTTACTCTGCGTGACCGGGCACGCATCTCGGACATGCTGTCGACGGCGGCGGTGCCGACGCCGTCTATGGTCGTCCGCCTGGATGGCACCGATGCGGCCACGTCTGCGTCGGGGTCAGACCGCACTGGCGGGTGCGGCGCACGTGTGGCCTCGGACACGGCGGCGGGGCGCCTCCCTGGCCGCATGGGGGCCGTCACTCAGGATTGCGACTGGCTGCTCGTAGACGGCGCACGGGCGCTGCGCATGCCATTTGTGGAGAAGCCTCTCAACTCGGACGAACACAAGTGCATCGTCTACTACCTGGGCGATGGGGGCACGTCGACCATTGAACGCAAGAAGGTGCATCACGAGGCGGGTCGGCGCGCCATCCGCCCGTCGGGCTCGTACGTGTATGAGCAGTTCCACTCTGCGGAGGATGTCAAGGTGTATGCGATTGGCACGGAGGTTTTTTTTGCGGAAACGCGCGTTCGCGAGGCCGACGGCTCTGTCCGCCGCGCCCCGACCGTTTTGTCCCCGGATGAGCAGCGGATGGCGGGGCGGGTGGCAGCCGCGTTTGGCCAATTCCTCACGGGGTTTGACATCATCCGCTGTGCCGACGGCCGATCGCTGGTCATTGACGTGAACGGGTGGAGCATCGGCAAGGCCGAGAGTGGGGCGTTTATAAAAGCGGCGGTGCCGGCGCTTGCGCGGCACTTGCGTGGGTTGGTCGGGTCGGGGCTGGCGAGGGGGGCGCGTTTGGGGCCGGCGAGGGGGGCTCGTTTGGGGCCGGCCCCGGATTTGCCCGCGCTCGCCTGGTCGGTCCACGGGTCGCAGCGCGGCCGAGACAGCGACGGCACTGGCGACGGTGATGGGTGCGGCGCTGACGGCGTCGGTCTGTTCGGAACGCAGCGCGGGGTGGATGCAGGCGCGGCGCGGTCTGCCAAGGCCGACAGCCCCGCCAGTGGGGACGTTGCGAACCGCGGACGAGGTGCGGACAGACGGAGTGGCGCGGCTGCAGACTCGTGGCAGGCGCTCACGTCGGCTCTTGTGCTGGGGTGAGGCGCGGGATATGCCAAAATGACGCGGGCGGGAGTCTTCGTGGCGCCGGAGAACACGTCTTGGAGACCACGAGTCTTCTTTTGTGAGGCGGCGCGGGGGGGGGTGCTGCGGCGGCGACGTCTGCGCCGATAGAGGTGGCGGCGCGGTTGTATTGGGCAAGGTCCTCGTCGAGGTCATGCCGGGGATTGCTTTTTTTGTTTGTTTGTTGCTCTGTTATGTTCATGCTTGCCGTATCCTTACCAGCGCAGCGGGCCCAGAACCGTCGTCAAAAGCACGTCTGTTTTTGCGTGTTCCGAGCCGCTTGGTGGCCCGTGTTCCTGTTTGAAGAAACAGAATTCCTGTGCAAAAAACAGATCGACCCGCCT
>Ga0209093_1000744_pt1 | contig 18095 bp, 20 predicted proteins | sample SidtaG_4_FD_187450 | JGI IMG/M metagenome (GOLD analysis project Ga0209093, IMG submission 187450) | Marine algal microbial communities from Sidmouth, United Kingdom - Sidmouth_Male1 metaG (SPAdes) (version 2) | ecosystem: Host-associated > Algae > Red algae > Unclassified | place: Sidmouth... | reverse complement strand
ATGGCGGAAGGAGTGATCGGGGAGGGGGGGATGGGCGGGGGGGGGTGGGCGGGAGGCAGTGGTGGCGCTAGGGCCGCGAGGCCGCCGCGCCGACGGAGAGGGACAGGGCAGCGTCGCGGGCAAAGTCCGACGTTGCGTGTGGGAGGCGGATGCGTGGCGCGCGTGCGTCGTGGAGGGGGGCGGTTCTCGCCAACAGACCTAGTCAGGGTGCACGGCGCTGTCGCGTCATCGCCTGTGTCCCTTGACACCGCCAATCTCGCGATGGGCGCCGCGCTTACTAGATGGCGTCCGCCAATTTGGTGCTATCCATAAGATAAAATGTAGAACTCAAATTCACCAACAAATGCGGCAAGCAGACCAATGCGCAAGGTGGCTTCGTAAATCTATGGCTAGACGCTTATTTGGTGCGTTCGTCTGATCTTCATAGTAGCCCTCGTTCGCGATCTCGTGGCTACACACGACGTGTCGGTGTCGCCACAAAATCGTCAAGAAGGAACCGAACACGAGGCACGTGCGTGCATACCGTGGCCATCAGGACGCAACAACTCCTCATCTGCTCGTGGGTGGCCTCTTTCGTGACACGTTGGTGCCACAATGCGTCTGGTACCGAAACCATAAACAAGACAAGTCCCTAAGAAGCTGCAATAAGAACCATCGCACTGCCCTTCTACTCACCACCAACGATAACAAGAATAACTGTGCTGCTGAGTGCAAAGAAAAGCAAGCAGACATTCACGCATGGTCGTCACACACACACAGCGGTGGCAACAGCCGCCGCCACCGCTGCAGCAGCCGCCGCTACCGCAGCTGCCGCCCTCGCCGCAGCCGCCGCGGCCGCCGCCGCTGCCGCCACCGCCGCTACCTCCAATCCCGGCGACCAGTAACCACCCCCCCCCACAACCGCTGCCGACCTCCGCTGCGCTCGACGCACCACCATGTCGCTCCGCAATCAGCGCCGCACAGGCCCAGCCGACACACGAGAAGTGGCCACCATCCACCACGTTGACCACCCCCTCACCCGACAGCCGCAAGGGAAGAAAAGCCCACGGCCGTGCGTTGCGCTGCGCGCAGCGCAAGCAGTGCCTCATTGCAGGAACCTAGATGCACCGCGTGCTAGGCAGCAGTCGGCGGGGGCACCGCGTGCCAGGCAGCAGTCGCCCGGGGCACCGCGTGCGAGGCAGCAGTCCGCGGAGGCACCTGCCTCGGCTCCAGACGGACACGGCTGCAGGTGGCGCTGGGCTGCTCAGCGCCGCAGAGGTTGCCTCGGCGCCATCCTCAAGAAAGCACCGCCCCAGACGTAGGGCGTGCCCTGCGCGACTCCCCAGTGCGCGCGCGGTGGCCGCATGCGTCGCACGACCCCTTGCAGGACACCACTGCCAAAAAATTCAACTACAATGTTACTACATTGTCGATTTGCATACGCGGGATTCCATCGCTTCCTATGCCATCACACAGCACGGGAAACTTTATCCTGTACGATCAAATCTCAGATGTTTTGAGCGACTATGTCGTGAGCGGGGTCAAAGACACTTCGTGGCGAGATCGGCACCATGTTGTCCGTGCCCAATATAGTGACGACGCAGCTCGGTCAGGCCGCAAAACATTGCATGCTCTTTCAGGCCCTGCAAGCGCCACAGAGAGACACAGGCTCGGCCAAAGCCGATGTTTTGCGAAAGAACGGGTATGCTACTTTTCTCAGATGGGGGCTATCTCACCAATTGTTGATTTTGAGCAAAACACGAGCGCTGGATCCCCCTCTCAGAACCTGTGTGACTCGGTGTCCCTGTCAGTTGTTGTCAGTTCAGCTAGCAGGCGCGTCTCGCGCGGCCCATGACGCTGCTCGCCCACCAGGAAGAGCGGCTTGAGGCCAAGACATCCGCCTTTGTCCAAGGGCGGGGTCAGATATGGCCGCGCGCACAGGCCTTCGCTGTGTTGTGCCTTGCTGGTGCCACCGGTGGCGTGGCTGTACGTGAGGTGCGCGAACACCGCGCGGAGTGGCGGTGCATGGAGACCCTTGGCTTGCTGGCGAGAGACTGGTGATGTGAAGTGGGGTACGGTGGTGACATGCTTCTTGTGCACTGTGAGTTCAGCGGATGCTGCAACTGGTCTGTATGATTGTTCCTTTTGTCCACCTCTTCTCCGCTGTGTTGGTCTCTGACCTTGTGCCTGTTCTGCGTGATCGACTGTATGTCTGACGACGACTCAGTTTCCTGGAGGCGACGCCCTACGGCGTCATGGGCGTCCGTTTGAGCAGGGACTAGGGGAGTGGAGGGGGGGGATGGCGGGGGGGAAGGTGGCTGGAGCTCGGAGGGAGAGGTGGGGCTATGGGAAGTGGCTTTGGGAGATGAAGGTGGCGAGGGGCGATTGAGGTTGTGAGGGGTGGCGGACGGGGCGAGGAGTAGCAGTACTCGACCATAAACACGGCACGCTTTCAAGCGTATGGCTGTCACATGTACCTCTTCGACAAGACCTTCCGGACACTGCCATCAGTTTCCACAAATATGCTCATCCAGGCTACTTCCAGTATGTGATACGAAGATCGAGTTGTGTCATAGTTTCTCTCAGATTTCTGAAGTGTCGGTCACAGACATACCAGTTCATCCTAGCCAAATACGAAAACTGCCTGTTGAGCCCCCATTTTCCGGCCCTGTGCAGGAGAGCACCTCTGATCCAAAAAAGGATCCTCTGAGTGAAACACTGACTTAAGTTCCGACTGGAAGTATGTACAGCAGTGTTCAAGACGCATTTAAAGAGTAACTGTATTCGTTTTTTGGATCAGCCGGCTTCCATCGCTGCACACAGCATCAGGAGGGCCCCCACGCCAAAATCAACACGTAAGTCTGTATTTTAACTTTTTCTTGGTGACACTACACTTGGGAGCACCCTGTCCTAAAGGCCAGGGAAAAAGGCGGCTGGGCGGAACCGCCGACGATCGACAACCCCCGGCTCCATCCAAGGTGTCGCCGGTGGCGCCCGCCACTGTTGTTGTCCAAGCGCGGCCGCCCGCAACAGCCCTGTCGCCAACTCCGGCAATTGCAGGCTCTCCCGCGGCTGCTGCTGCGGCCGTGTCCGATGCGCTTTGGCCCCTATAACCGCGCGCGCCGCACCCGGACGCTCCTACCGTCTCTTCGGCGCCCGGCTCCTCGGCCCATGGCCGTTTTTTTGCCGATTTACCGCCGCCAGACGAGCTGCCGCGCGACGAGCTGCCGTCCGACGAGCTGCCGCCCAACAAGATCTTGTCCGACCAGATTCCTTCCCAGACAAACGTAGGCGCTCTTGCATCTTCTGCTGCGCCCGCGTCCGGTGCGCCTTTGCGCCGCCTGCCACAACCGCCGCCCCCCGAAGTTTCTTTGACCGTCTCCGTGCCTCCCGGCTCTCCAGCCCCCAACAGTCCTCTCGGGGATTCACCGCCTCCCGACAAGCTGATGCCCGACGAGCTGCTGGTAGACAAGGTTCCGCCCGAGACCGCTTCGGAGGTCGGAACTGCGCCGCTGGTGGGTTCGCACGCACCGCCACGAAAGAGATCCACAGCGACAGCACCACCCATGCGGCCAAGCGCGACATCAAGGACGCTGGTGGGTGGTGCCACGCGGTCCGTGCGGTCGATGGCAGCGAGACAGCTGGCGGCCGCCGCTGCGCCTGCGGCCTCCAAGCCACGGCCAGCTTCAGAACCGGCACCAGCGGCTAAGCCTCTGCGACCGATCAAGCCCCCATTGGTGCCGACACCGGCCAAACCACCGGTGGCGCCCAATCGACGGCCGGCATCCAAGCGGCCGCTACCGCTCAAGCCGCCGCTGCCGCCTAAGACGTCGCTGGCCAAGAATTCCAGGAGCTCCGTCGCGACAAGACCATCTTCGGCGTCAAAGCTAGCACAAAGGCCACGGAGTACGGCACCCCCGACTGCCGCGCCATCCACAAGAGGTGCCCGCGCCAAAGCGACCCGGGCGACTGCAGCGTCTGGAGGCGGTCGCGTCAAGAGGCGCACCGGCCATGGGGTCGATCCGTGCGGCAGCTAAGGCAGCGCCCAGAAAAGGGACGCCCGCAACGGCAACGCGTGTGCCGGCCAAGAGCGTGGCGGTGTCCCCACGAGAGCTCAATCTCAAGACCATTCCGACGCCCGCGGCACGCGGAAGCCGCGGGCCAATCTCCACGTCGGGGTCTTCGCCAAGGCTTTCACTTTCTGGCATTGCGGCGGCAGTGGCCGCCATGGATACGGCATTAAGCCTGTCACCACCTGCAGCGACGGGCGGCACGTTGGCGGGAGAGGACGGTGGGACGTGTGCACGCCCGACAGCTGGAGGGGGCGGGGACCCGCCGGCGCGTCGTCGCGGTTCAAACTGGCCATGAGCAAGCCCTAGCGGCAGTGCCCCCGGCGCGGATGAGCTGGTCCCCAAGTCAGTGCGCGGACGGCCAGCCGCTAAGAGAGCGCTCACAACGGCAGCGACGCAACCGGTTCGTCGGTCGCCGCGCAGGACGGGGCGCAGTGGTCAAGATCGTTTAAGATGCGGACCGTTTTGTTTTTCTCTGTCTTTGTGTTCGCGTTCATCGTTTTCCTCTATACGTGGTCTTTTGCGTTGTTTTGAGCATTGAGTCTGTAGGCAATGGCAGGCTCTTCATTTTCCAATGTACTGCTCAACGACAGAACAACAGGCTTAGCCGCGCTTGGGTGCCAGTCGTACAGCTACCAGATGGGGCTCTGGGCGGACAACACAAGAGCTGTCGGGCTGTGCGCGAAGAAGACGAGTCCAACGACGAAAGCGATTTGTATTTGTGAATAGATTTGGTGGCCATTGTCGTCGAAGTGCATAAGTATGCAATGAACGATTTGAAGGTATGAAGTTACACAACATGCGCTGATCCTAAATGACGACTAGTCGGCACCCGTGGGCCCCAAGCGCCCACGACCCTTCGTCGAACTTTTACATCCGGCATGCTCAAACGCCGATGTTCCAGGCTCTAATGGGTTGTGGGTGAGGCAGCGATATCCGGTTTGCCAACAAACTCTCTTGAAAACTCGCGTGACTACGGCCAACGATTTGCCAGTCAATGTTTATGCCGTCGAACACGCGCCCTGTTCGCTGGAAGTATCTGGGGCTTGCTTTATACCACTGACTCTGGATACACATGCAAGGAACATCAACGCGCGACGAGGGTGGACGACGACGTGCGTACGCAGTCGCACGGCCTGCTTGCGTAGCTCGAGTGGGGTTTTAGCGTCTTTATTTTATCGGCCAGCGCTTTGACAAGGGCTGTGTTTAAGACCGACGGTATTTGTTCTATCAAAGTTGGGATGTTCGTCACCATTCCGTCCATCTTACCGCTCCCGACGGCACTTGCGACGGCGAGACGTGCGTCGCTGCCGTCAGCCTCCCGCGCCTTGACGGTCACAGCCAGGCCGGCCGTCGTCTGCTTGGAGATGACCTTGCCCCCACGGCGTCGGCGGCGGTCGTGGCCACACCCGTCAGCCATCGGCGCCGCGTCGACAACCTGCACGTCAGCGGGTGCGTCAGTACGCGGGCGGGCGACGAAAGCGCTGCCAGCAGGCTGTTGTCGTCCGCATTCTCCTTCAAGAAGACCACGACCACGTCGGCGGTAACTTCTTGACGCGGATGGTGACGGCGGTGGTCGGTGCCAGCTCGGCTACCACCACCACCGGGACGCTGGCGGGCCCCAAGTTGGCGCGCAAGGTGGATGGGACCAGCATGTTGCTGCCGTTTGTGGCCACCTTGTGGACGGCTGCCGCCTCGTCGGCGGCCGTCGGCTTGGCGACGAGTGGGCTGGCTGCGGTCGCGGCCGCGTCCGACGCCCCCACCGCCGCCATCTCCACCACGACAGCCGGCTGCGCGTTGGCAGGCGCGGCAGACAATAAGAGCAGCTCGTCTTTGGCCGCCTTTACCCTCCTGTAAACGTCCACGACGTCGGTGGCGATCGGCATGGCGCTGACAGCGGCGGCGGGAGTACCTTGGACCACCGTCTTATTAGTGTCCGCGACCCAGTCAGCGGGCGGCACCAGACTTAACACAAGTGGCGGCGGTGGAAGTCATTGCCACGCCCGTCATCACCAACGCCGCCGTGTCGGACGGCCGCGCGTCGTCGGTCGCGGAAGCAACGAGCGGTAGGTTGGCGTCGTCCGTGTCGCCCATGATGAATGCCTCCGCCTGGTTAGCCGCTGTCGGTTTGGCGGCGACGGTGGCGGCGGCCATCGTTGCCACCTCCGTCATCAGCATCGCCGCCATGTCAAACGGCCGCGAGCCGGCGGTCGCGTAAGCAAAAAGCGGCATGTTGGCGTCGACCGTCTTCCTCATCAGGAAGACCACCACCTGGGTGGCCGCGGTTGGCATTACGGCGACGGCGGCAGCGGCGAGAGTTGCTAGGGCCGTCTCCACCACCTTCGCCGCGTTGACCGGCAACATGTTGACGGGTGCGGCAGACTCGACAGGCAATTTGCCGTCGGCCACGTCCTGTTTCTGGCGACGACCGTCTCGTCGGCGGCGGCCGGGCAGCCGAAATGGGTCTCGGCGACTGTCGCGGTCTTGTACTGCCATCACGTCTGTCGGCTCACCTACCGTGACTGGAACGGGAAGTGTCCTCGAGTCGGTCGTGGGTGAGGGCGTAGCACGCAGGAGGGCGACGGGGACCAAGTGAAGGGGGATGGGGGTACCATGTGAAGGGGGGCAGAGGGTAGCATGCGCGGGGGGCGGGGGTAGCAAAGTAGATAGGTGCGGGTAGCAAGGTGGGCAGGCGGCGGTACCAACACGGCGGGGTGGAAGTAGCAAGCTGGAGGAGTGGGGGACGCATGTAAAGTAAATCAGCGTGCCAGCGGTAGTCATGATGGCAGATCCACACCTTAGATGGTCTCCACGCTGTGCAGGGCCGCCGCCAAAGCCGGCATGGCTGATAGGACGCAGATACGGCAGGAAAAACCTGTTCATGAGAGGGACGAGGCGCGCTCGCCGCCGTCGTGACTGCGGTACGGCGCCGCGGGGCACCGGCCGGGCGTTCACAGCCTGGTGTTGCGGCGAAGCGCGCTGGATGCCTTCGAGGACACGAGGGTGGTGCACGTGCCCATCAGGGCATGTGGAGCAACACGCGTTGGATTCCTCCTTCGGGTGCCCACCGGCACCACGCCGTCGCCCCTATATGGGCACGGCCCAGGGCAAATCCGGACCGACCGACCCCACCGGTCGATCGCCCCTATACGCTCGCCACCCCCTTGACACGCTGTCCTAGGGAGCACATCAAATCTACTCTCACGCAAGTACCCCCGCGGGTTCAGCCTAGGCCGTATAGTCTGGCGGCTCAACACCCCCCCACGGCCAAGGCACACTTGCGACGCACGGGCACCCAGCCCGGGCGCAGCGCTCTCTACTCACGTACCACCTGCATCCCCAGCGCCTCTCGGAACTTGAGGAAGGCGGGCCCGTCCAACGCCTTGGTAAAGCCATCGGCAAGCATCTCCTCCGTAGGCGTATACTCCAGGAAGACCTCGCCCCGCGTCACATTGTCCCGTACCAGGTGGAACCGCACGTCCACATGTTTGCTCTTGGTTGAGAAGACCCCGTTGGTGGCCAAGGCCAGGCAGGCCTGGTTGTCCTCCCTGATGGTGACCGGGCTGGGGTCCTCCCCCATAAATCCGACCAGCCGCCTCAGCCAGAGGCTGTCCTTGACGCCTTCCGACGCGGCCACCTACTCAGCCTCCATGGTAGATGAGGTGACCAAGCCCTGTAGGCGGCTGCGCCAGGAGATGGGGCCGCCGTGCAGGGTGAACACAAACCCAGTGGTAGACTTGCGTGTACCCACGTGGCCCGCCCAGTCTGAGTCCGCCCACCCAACCAGCCGCTCGGCCCGTCCATAGACCAGGCCCATGTCCTTGGTGCCCTTCAGGTAGCGTACCACCGCCTTGGCGGCCGCCATGTCCCCTTCCGTGGGGATGTCCATCCGTCTTGCCAGCCGACCCACGGCAAACGCAATGTCGGGCCGGGTCTGGTTGGCCAGGAAGAGGAGCGACCCCACCAGCTCGGCGTACCTGTTGGGCTCCTCCAGCCGCTCACCGTCCCCGAGCACCAGACCGTGCACCATCGGGGTGCTGTTGGGCTTGCAGTCCGTCATGCCAAAGTCAGCCAAGATGCCCGCCGTGTGGCGCGGGTTGCTCAGCGACACGGTGCCCGCCGCTCGGTCCCACTTGATCGCCATCCCCAAGTAGTCGCTGACCTGTCCCAGGTCGCGGATGTCAAACACCGCAGCGAGCATGGCCTTCACCTTCACCACCGCCGCCAAGTTTTCGCCTGTGATGACGATGTCGTCCACGTGGGCCTCCACTATGACCTCGTGCCCGTCCACCATGATGTGGTAGACGCACGGGTCAGCGTCCGACTGGACGGCCCTCATCCCTGTGAGGGCGTCATGCAGGTGGGTCCTCCACAGGCGCCCGGCCTGTTTGGTGCCGTACATCGCCTTGAGCATAATGCCCTCCCTCCCAGCGTTGGCGAACCCGTCGGGGATGATCAAGTAGACGTCCACGTCCATAAGTGCGTTGAGGTACGCCGTCCGCACGTCCACGTGGTGGGCGTGCCATCCACGCGCCGCCGCCGTGGCCAGCAAGGCACGGGTGGTGGTTGCCAAGGGGACCGGCGCCCACGTCTCGTGGTAGTCCCTCCCCGGCCGCTGCCCGCAGCCCAGCGCGACCAACCGCGCCTTGTACCGGTCCAGGGTCCCGTCCTGCTTGAACTTGTATTCCAGGATGACCTTGGTCCGCAACGCCCGGCACCCGCTCGGCTTGTCGGCCACGCGCCACACCTTGTTGCGGGTCATCGACGACTCCTGCACTTCGAGGGCCGCCTTCCATTGCGGCCAGTCCGGGCGGGTACGCCCCTCTTGCACATTCTTGGGCGGCGGGGAAAGCTGGTCACGGTGGACCACGTTGCCCCCCTCGGGCGCTGCGGCTATGGTCGCCACGTTGGCGCCGCCCACCCAGTGCCGGGGGGGTCTCCGGTCCCGTACAGGGTACCGCCGCACCTCCTCCTCCTCGCTCCCTGCCTCATCGTCGGAAGGGGGGAGGGCAATCCGTCGGGCCGCCGCGATGGCGTCCTCGATGGGGCCGGCCGCCACTGCAGTCGGGCCCGTGCCCGAGGAGGATGGAGTCAGTGTCGGTGACGTGCCCGGCGTGGGGGCAGGGGTGCCCCCGGCCGCAGGCTCCCGCTCCTCGCCCGGTGCCCCAATCCCCTCTTGCCAGTGCACGCCTCTGGGCGGGGGGCTTGTCATGGCCGCCCCGCCAGTCTCGTCAATGGCAACGTCCCGCCTTACCACCACCGTGTTGTTGGTCGGGTTCATCACCCGGTAGCCCACGCCCCCCGCCCCGTAGCCGACCATGTACCCTTCCATGGTCTTGGGATTCATCCCATGCTGCTGCTTGTCGGGCAGCAGCGCGTAGGCCTTGGAGCCCCACACGCGGAATCCCGACACGTCCGGCCTTTCGCCGGTGAAGTCCTCCCAGGGCGTCACGTCGCGCCCCGCGTGGGGCGACCGGTTCCGCACGTAGACGGCGGCCGCCAGCGCCTCCGCCCAGAGCTCTTGCCCCATGCCCGCATCCGCCAACGCGGACCGGACCATCTCCTTGATTGTTCGGTTGACTCGCTCGGCCGCCCCGTTACTCTGCGAAGAGTACGGCGGGGTCACCTCGTAGTCGATGCCCGCCGACGCGTACCAGTCGAGCATCTCTTTGGTCACGTACTCCTTTGCCCCGTCGAACCTGATCCGCTTGCCTTGTCGCCGCATAGCCGCTCCAGCATGGGGATTTTCGCCCGCAGGACCGCCCCGACGTGGCTCTTGGCCGCAATGGGGACGGCCAACAGCAGCTTGGTCTTGTCATCAAGGAGTGTGACGAAGTGGAGCGCCCCCCCCAGCGAGAGGGTGAAGGGCCCGCTGGTGTCCGAGTGGATGAGAGTCATGCGGGGGGCAGTGGTGGTAGACGCCGTGTGAGGCGCCCTGGTCATCTTTCCCTGTGCGCAGGGGTGGCATATGGCCCCTGCCACCCGCTCCGGGACCACCTCCGACGGTGGTAGCCCCCTCACAATCTTGGCCGCCTTGGCCAGGTTCTTGAAGCCCAGGTGGAAAAACCGGCGGTGCCAGACCACCGGCACCCCCGCCACGGCCGCCGAGGCGACCATTGCTTCGGGTGAGCTGCCCCCCCCGCCGAGCATGTACTGCCCGCGCAGGTCCAGCGTGCCCGTCGCGCCCGCCTTTGCGAGCACGCCCGTCCGGCGAACAATGTCTGCATCTTGGTAGAGATAGCACCGGCCGCCGAGGAAGGCGACGGCGCCTGCCATCTTGTCAACCGTCGCCACAGAGAGCCGATTCTCCTGCAGCTCGGGAACGCACAGGGCGTTGTCCAAGGTGATCGTCTTCGCCTGGTTGCCGCCGTCCATCTTGATTGTGGCTGTCCCCTCCCCCACCACCGCCGCCGTGCCCCCAGATGCAAGGGTGATGCCCCGCCCGTGCTCCTCCTTGCCCAGCACGTACGCCCCGCGGCCAGTCGCCATGTGGTGGGTGGCACCGGAGTCAACAAGCCATGCGTTGGCGTTGTTGGCCAGGGACCGAACCACGTCCGCGCCAGGGGGGGCGTGGGCCGCAAAGCCCATGCGCTCCCCCCCGGTGCCGTGTCCCTTGTTCCCGTCCCCGTCCCGCTTGGCGTCGTCAGCCTTGCGGGTGCGGCACTCATTGATGAAGTGCCCCGGCTTCTTGCGATAGAAGTACATCTTCCTCCGCTTGCCCTTCCCCGTCGTGGGCGGGCCAGAGTTGGTGCCCGCCGTGAACGCCTGGCCCGTCGCGGGCGCCCCTCCGCCCTCGTTGTCCTTGATCTGCTTCTCGACATTGAGCAGCTTCGCCGTCGCCGCGGGTAGCCGGAGCGGCGCCGGCAGGTTTTCCAGTACCGTCTTGATCATGCCGTAGCCGACCGGCAGGCCCCGCAACACGTGGAGGACCATGGAGTGCTCGCTCACCGTCACACCCGCCGCTGCCAGGGAGTTGCGCAGGCCCTTGGCCCGCCCCACAAACCTGATGATCGTCTCCCCGCCGCCCATCTTGAGGACTTCCAGCTCGTGCTCCAGCTCGGCCCGGCGTGAGGTCGTGTCGTCCTCAAGGAGGACGCGGAGGTTGTCCCATGCTTGCGCGGCTGTGAGGCAGTCCTCCACAATGTTCAACAGGTGTGGCTTGACGGCCAGCATAATGTCCGACAGGGCCACCTCGTTCTTCCGGTCCCAAGCGACCGCCGCCTTGGTCTGCTCATTCGCCGTCGCGGCCGCGGCCGCCGTCGCCGCATCCCCCACCGGGGCCGGCGTGACGAGCGGGCGCGGCTCCACCACCGCCGACCATACGCCGCGGTTCTTGAGGTAGGCCTTGCAATACGTGGCCCAAGTCCGGTAGTTCTCATCGAGCTTGTCAAACCGGGGCTGCGGGCCCCGGGACGACTCCCCCTCCATCTCCTCGGCCCCGGGTAAGGGGACGAGTTGGGAGGCACCGCCGCCTTGCCGCTAGCCAACAGCGGCCACAGGTCCCCTGTCCGTCCCGGGGGGGGCTGTCAGGTCCCGCCCGGGTGAACGCGCGCCCACACGCCCGTGGGTTGTGTGCCGCACGGGGGTGGAGAGGACTGGTGACCCCAGGCGTCCCAGCGCGAACTGGGCCAATAACCTGTTGAGCAACACGCGTTGGATTCCTCCCTCGCGTGCCCACCCGCACCACGCCGTCGCCCCTATATGGGCACGGCCCAGGGCAAATCCGGACCGACCGACCCTACCGGCCGATCGCCCCTATACGCTCGCCACCCCCTTGACACGCTGTCCTAGGGAGCACATCAAATCTACTCTCACGCAAGTACCCCCGCGGGTTCAGCCTAGGCCGTATAGCCTGGCGGCTCAACAGGGCATGGCCCCAACAAGATCTCTGGAGGGGTTCGCCAAGGCCATGGGGTTCAAACCCTCCGCTTAGAGCCCCCCCTGGTGAGGCATCACCGGGAAAGGGCGCACTCTTAAAATAAGCCATGAGGAAAACAGCTCTGTACATGGGGAAAGCCGCTGTGTACTCGATGCGACAGTAGGGATCTGTGGGGCCACTGGGAAGCGCTGTACGAGTGGAACAGCGAAGCGCGCGCTTGCGGCGCGAGTGAGCGAGGTATGCGAACTAGCGTCGTGGCCCACTGGCCGTTGAAATGTGACCACTGTCGTACACAAAGCCGCCTTAGATGGGCTGCGTGGGTGCGTCTGAACACGATCAAGAACACGAGCTGGAGCGGCGCAGCTCCGTCTGAGAATGCCTGACTGACCTGGAATTGTCACAGACTGGATGCATCTGTCGACGGCCAGCCCAGCATTCGGATCCAACGTCGGCAGTGGCGCGTCAGACGTTGATTCTGGCTCAGGCCTCTTCTACCCATGAAGCGTGCCCTCCAGGCGGACGAAAGATCTGGTCATCTGTGATATGCAATCTGATAACTAAAGATGCAGAATTACTGACAGGAATTGCAGGATTGTGAGCAGGGGCTCTCAGAATCCGGGGTTTTCAGCAGAGTCTGGGATATATCCAGATATATCAGGATATATCCGTTGGAATCTCCACGCCAATCGATGTTAGATCAAAACGAAAGACAGTCCTGGAAGGCTCATGTGATGCTCAAGCTCTTTGTGGAAAGACTGATGGGAATGAGGTGTTACTGCGAGCAGAGTGCTGCTGCTTACAAGACGGTGCTTTATCCAAATCATTATTCTGAAGCCCCTGCCTGTGAAACCACTGATGGCAATCATTGCAGTGCACGTTGGCAAACCTTGCAACCAGCTGATCCAGCAACCTAATGAGGTGTCAGTTGGCAGGCCCGGACGACGCTGCTGGGGGTGTCTTGCAGCTGCCGTTTCTCTCCGCGTTCTTGCGGGAGCAGGCTCGCTCGAGAAGCGGCTAGGGCTGCACCTCTCTCGTGCGTGCTCACTCGCCGCGGTCTTGTGCTTTTCGGGCTGTTGGCATATGCGGTCTTGCCAGTGGCGTGGCACCCTCTGGGCTCTTTGTGTCTCTTTGCGGGAGGACCCGAGTCTAAACCTTGCCACATGGCGAGGACTTCCGTACTCGCATGCTCAACCAATGGAGCTTTCATGCTCAGATGATGGTGCCGTGCCGGCTGATCCTAGGTAATCCTACGCCTACAAAGGTACCCATTCGATGCACCGGCTGTGCAGCGTCATCGGCTCAAACTGTCTCATTTGGCCGCCGTTCTTGGCCGTATGCGACTGTCGGCAAAGCATGCCCTCGGCGTGGTCACGGATAAAATACCTTTTCGGGTACCTCTGCGCAATATGGGCTGGAGCTGGCCGCTAGCCTTCTATCCAGAAGCAGTCCCCAAAGGCGCGGCCCGACACCCGTTGAGTGCCTCCGCAGAAGTTGAAATGGTCCAACTTCCCTGTGGCTGAACTTCCCTACTGGTTATCTTGACAGCGCCCACCGCAGTGCGCAGTCGCCAGCGCGTGCCGCAACAAGTTACATAAGTGGGATCCAGGCCCGAAGTAAAAGAAACGGTACGAGTAGACACGGACGCGCTCGCCGGCGCACTAGGCGTCGGCCGGTTTCTGTTCTGGTCGTGTCGTCGCCCATGGTGACGCTACTCCATCAATAGTTGCACACAGGGGATGCAGGGTCTGGCCTCCGCAACGGGTTGGTGACAACCGTCGCGTTGGGGGCAAAAGCGTTTGGCGGGAGTACCTTGAGTGACGCGGCGGTCATCAGTATTGTCGACCGGACTCCTCTAGGGAGTGCGGTAGGATCGTCCGCGGCAGCAGCAGTGGCCGCACTGGCGGCGCTGTGTCTCCTTGTGACGCGTGCGCGACGAAGTGCTTCGCGTCAACGACGCTCATGACGACTATTGCGCAGTTGGCAGGGAAGCTCAGCGATCCCTATGCTCCGAATTCCCGCCGGCTCCTCCCTCCAGTCCTTGTTTTGAAGGTTTTTCTGTCTTGACAATCGAGTACGTGGAACATTCGCAAGAACGTTCGGGTTCTACGCGCTGGTCTCAAGCCCAACCGCCTCTCTAAGCCCTATCTCGTCGTCACGACAAGCACTTTCTTCGCGCTCACAGTGCTGCAAAATGTTCCAATGGAAGTACGGTGCCACTGGATGATGCTGGATATCCCTGGATGTCGTCACCTTGCCAAGGAGGCGGCCGGCGGCGTTGAGTATCTGCGCCTGCCGCCTCTGCGACAGTTGGACGTTTCTGTGTGCCGCAACTAGCGGGAGCGAACAATAGAACGCCTCTGCGTCATGTACGCGAGAGCACTCTTGTACTTCTTCTTGATGGAGTGCTGTCGCTCGGCACCCGACATGCCATGTTCTTGCGAGAGCACCAGGTACTGGTCAGTGCTCAGAACTGGCGACCAGTTGTGACCGACACGGTGGAAGCGGTCTACAAACCAGGCTGTGAGAGACTGGTGGAAGAGCCACGGCATACGGCGTAGCGCGTTGCGCTGTGCTTGGCAAGCTGTGTCAAAACAAAACCACCCGAGGGAGCTTTACAAAACGCTGCGCCCATGACGACACGACGTGAGTCGGGCTCTTTGTCTCCCGCAGCAGTTCAAAGCCGACCATGTAGCCGCAGCGGCACATGGGGGTCAGAACGCCGGGTGCCCGCAGGACTTTGTCAGGGAAGTGGTGGCGACAATCGTCCTCGTCCCACGTCTTGCGCTCCTTCTTTTTGCCAGCCTCCTCCACGGTCTTACCGTCTTTCTTCTTGCCACCCGTCTTGACGCCCGCCTTGTCAGCAGCCGGCTTGTCTGCCGCCTTTTTCCGCTTCCGCTCCGAGGTTTTGTCCTAGAGGAAGGCGCGCACCGCCTTGCGCGCAGGCCATAACTTTCCAGTGCCCAGCTCGTTGGCAAGTTAGATGACACGGGCGATAAAGTTCCCGACGGCAACGACGTGAGTCTGCGCGTCGCGGACGCCCTGACGTTCCAGCCACGCCGCGTGCTTCTCGACGGACGCCTCCGCCCACTCGCCCTGGAAGGCCCTGGCATCCTCTCCCGCCTTGGCTTTCTAACGCACCGGCGCCTGCGCGTCTGTGCGGCAGGCAAAGAGCAGGAGCTCTCCAGCGGCTCGGCTCAATGCCGGTGACGAGTCCATGTTTTCGCTCGTCAGCAGCAAGAACTGCCACACGAAGACGACGCCCTGGATGCAGTCCATGTAGTCAAGCCAAAGCTCACTGGGCACGCCAGCCATGAGGTCGCGCGCCAAGACCTCAACGTCCAGCATGTCGCAGCCGTTGAAGACATTAAGCGATGGCTCCGCCAAAGACGCCGACACAAAAACCCGGACATTGCGCCACCTGTTCAGTTCCAGGTCGGCATAGTCAGTGGGGGGGAACACCGACGTGACATTTGCGCATGTAAAGCCGCTGGATGCTGGCGCCGCGTCGCCATCGCCACCCACGGTATCTGTAGGGAATGGATGTACCATGACGGACCCGACAAGCACTTAGTGTGTGCCTCGTCCGCGGCGGGCAGCTTGTCGCAGACGGCAGCAGCGCCGCTCGCTGCCGGGTTCGCTTTGAGGACACCCGTCACGTCAACCGGAAACGCGTAGGCAGGTGCGCCAGCCAACTCCAGCAGCGTGCCCGAGGCCGTTTGCCCCTTTTTGACGATCACGTCGTGGTTGGCCGCAGTCGTCTTGGCGCCGACGGCTACCGCGCCGGTCGCCGCCACGTCTTTCCCCACCCACACTACCGCGCCGGCCGGCGACGCGTCGGCCGGCAGGTCCACACAACAGGAAGGTTTCCGACGCCGACCGAGGCGGCGGCGGTCGCTACCACGTCCGGCACCTCCAACGCCGCCCCGTCGTGCGGCCGGACGCCGGCCAGCGCTATACCGTGGGTGGCGGTTCAGAACCCCTGGTCGGGCCCCTATGGGGGGCCTGACCGGATTGAGTGGGGCACCCGCTCTGTCCCTTCTGGGGCCCCATGCGGGGCCCGGAAGCTTCTAGAAGCTCCCCTAATAGCGCGCGGTCGAGATCGGATCTCGACCGATGCTGATATCCCATGGGGAATTTCCACCTAAAGTGGAGTTTGACGATAATACGTCCCTAGGGACTTGTTGAAGATTTCAAGCCCTACTGACCCCCAAGTGCGGGCCATATTTCCCTTCCAGTGGAGGAATGCTCCTGATTCGGGGCAGGGGCCCCAGAGGCCTGCACTACTGGACCGTGGCCCACCGGGCATCGGTCCCCCCACGACTGGTTCTCGTGGAGTGAGTTCGCCTGCGTCTTGCTTCCATTGTAGGGGTATATGTGAGCGCGTCTCATCGTCATCTTGCATCTTTGAATAAGTCATCGTTGCGTTTGCGTTAGTTCCGGCGTTTTGGTGCGCTTCGCACTATGTGATTCAGGCGTTCGTGTTCTTTCTTCTTTGTCTCGGTCCGCACTCTGTGCTGGGTTTCCGACGAAGTAGCGCCCCGTCAGCTTTAGCAAGCAGAAACCACTACACTTGGTGTATCAGCTGGGGACAGGGCTTAACCTTTCCTGATCAGTCGGGTTTACCCTTTTTCCGGTCTTACGGTTGGTTTTTGCTGTGTTGTTGTCTTACCCCTGGGGGTGACGCTGTTCTGGCTGACTGTGTCTGTGTTGCTCCCCTAAAAGGGGGCACTGTCACCGTCATGGACGTATCGGGGGTGACGGAGCCTGGCGCCAGGGCCGCCAGCCACCCGTCACGGGGCGGCCGTAATGGAGCAAGTGAAGGCTCGGGGCCCGAAATCCTCGTGAGAGATCCTCCCCAGAGGGAGCGGCGGGAGCGCCCCGTCGGCTTTAGAAGCAGAAAGCACTGCCATCACCACCACATAGGCCAGTTGCACGTTGAGGGGCGCGTCAAACGCGACTGACGGGGCCCCGTGGGCCGCCTTACCCGTCTCGACGGCGATCAGCGCGTATGTGCTGGTTAGATTTTCGTCAATGGAGGCGACGGTGCGTTGACTCGGCCCGCGGCAGCCGGCGCCCCACGCAGTCGCCATGACAGTGGCCTCCACACGTCATCAGCGGAGGATGTGGGAGGGGGCAGAGGGAGCACGCGGGACGCCTGACCACGCCGCTGGTGTAGGGAAATCAGGTGGATGCCTCTCTAGTGAAAACGGTCCGCGACGCATATGCAGAGAGCTGTAGCCCTGCCCGCTGAGCCACTGGGCCCCCGCTGGAGAAACCCACTCGTGCGGAAAGGAGTGAAGCGCCCATGACAGGGGCAGGCAGCGCAAACACTAGGGTCGCGCGAGAAGCGTGAGCGTCAGGTGCTGTTGCAACCAGATCTAGGGCACGGTGTCTGAGTGATCCAGGCCTCCAGGCACCGAGGCCGCTGACAGGCTCTGTCTGCCAGACGACGATATTTTCTTGCTCAAAATTGCGCCAGCGGACCTGCCCGATTGGGGTCACGGCAATGTCACCAGATCGAGCCCCTGAACCGACCGGGGTTCCTCGCAGCGCAAATTGACACCTCTTGTTCAGTTTCAGACAGGCCACACCACAGCCTCACAGCGTCCACGGTCCACAGGCCACCCGTGTGACCGCTGTGAACAGGGGCCTCTCCTACGCACGATCTGGCTTCTCTCGACTGTCCTTTTCGAAGAAGGTGGCGGTTGTGACGGAGAGGAGCACGAATCAGGTGAGGTCGCGAATGAATCTCTGTGGTCAGGGCGACGTACGGAACTCGTGAAGAACTGTAGGGATATCACACATACTTACTACTTTGGGGAGGATATCAGCTATACAATGACTCAATTTATCTGGCAACGATTGCTCTTGCAAAAAGGCGCGCATTTGGGACAGGGGACGTCTGACCAGGCCGCAGCGTCCCACAATCGGGCGAATGGGCCGCGCAGATGGTCGTTGGCAAACTGGCCAGTGGCAGCTGACACCCATTCCGAGACACGCTTCGAGTTTGTGGCGGCGAGTTTGTGGTGAATGTACGCCACTCTGATTGGGCAATGATGAGTTCGAGTCTGAAGCGCCGGCGCCACAAACTCGGATTGTGGCGCGCCGGGCTATGCCCCAAAGCCATGTGGCGCCACATCACACGGCACCTTCGAGCGCACGATCGA
>Ga0209093_1000743_pt1 | contig 18108 bp, 23 predicted proteins | sample SidtaG_4_FD_187450 | JGI IMG/M metagenome (GOLD analysis project Ga0209093, IMG submission 187450) | Marine algal microbial communities from Sidmouth, United Kingdom - Sidmouth_Male1 metaG (SPAdes) (version 2) | ecosystem: Host-associated > Algae > Red algae > Unclassified | place: Sidmouth... | reverse complement strand
CAACCGCAGGGGCGCCACGCCCCCGCCGCCGCGGCCGCCGCGGCCGCCACCGCCGCGGTGGCGGGCGCCGCCCGCTGCCGCGGGCGGCCGCGCGTCGTGCGCGCGCGCGTCCACCGCCGACCGCCGCGTCGGCGGCCGGCGCGGCGGCAAGGAACGCCGCCACCGGCGGGCGCCGCCGCCCGCACCCGCCGCGGGCGGGGGTGGCGGCGCCAGACGCGGCGACGGGGCCCGCCGTGCAGGCAGCGGCGACGCGACCCCCGGTTGGAAACCTCAAAAACAGAGGTCTCCCGCGGGGGCCCCCAGGGCCCGGTTCTCGCCAACTCGCGCGGCGTTGCGACACATAGGCGTTTGTGGCCGCGTCCACCTGCCCCCACCATCCCGTAAACGCCGCACCTGCCCTCACGTAGTTGTTTTTCCACGATTGTGCTGCCGTAGACCGACCGGGCGATGAAGACGTCGCGACCTCTAGCAACTTCACAGAAAGATGCGAGCAGCCCCGGCGCATGTTCCCATGGTCAAGAAAGCGCCGGGGGACGTCCTCCAACGGCGTAGGGTGCCAAACGGACCGCCAAGAACGTATTTTTTCAGTACTCCCGCAACGTGCAGTACAGGAGAAGACATTTTTCGTTGTGCGTGTGGAAAGCACCCTAGCTGGACTGAAGTCCAGTCAACTACTACTTGGTAATGTTCAGTATCAAAACTCTTTTTTTTCAGCGTACTTGAGCACACCGCAAGCTCGTCCCATGGTATTTGTTGGATGCTGTGCTTGGCAGGGTGCTTCTCCGCAGCGATTGAAAACGGGACCGCACCCATGGGGACCGAGCCCACTAGAGCGAAGGTGGTGAGAGTTGGGAGCTCATGCTCTCTTACGGTACTGGCGCACGGAGTTGCTGTGCACCGCATGGAGGTTCCCAGTTGGTTGCCGATACGGTGTGTCTCCCCTGGACATCGTCGTACGCGCTTGCAAGCACTGACACTGTCCGTTTTTGCTCATGGCACAACGACGGATCGCCTCGTCCTGTACGACAAGCTGACTTCCAAAAATGCTGGAGAGGCAGAGGGACAGGACCAGGGACATCTCCCTCGAGATTCTTTCATGCTGGCGGAGTATCTTTGGGGTGGGTGCCTGCCTGTGTCCCTTCACAACTGCCGCGGCACAGTGCCGCGCTCGCGCGCCAGAGCCGATCCCGTGGGTCACTCCCCGATTCGAGCCAGCCGTTCTGTCTGTCAAGAAGCTTGCCGTGCGCACTACCTCCGCCGTCCTGAGCACCTGGTACCAAGCTCGGGCGTGGCGTTTGTGGCCCTCGAGGTGGTTTCGTCGTACCATCACACCATGCAGGCTCTCTTGTTCAAGCGCCACGTCGAACGTCCTCGCACCACCCGCAGTGGGTACAACGATTCAGGCATGGCCCCGAAATCGTCGCCAGCATCGTCCGCGCGGTGGGAGCGACGGGGCCATCATGGCTCCCCATGATGGGATGCTCCCTTCACCCTCAATGGCCAGCAGTCGCCCGAATAGATTCAACGGGGGTGTCCCTCAACCACACCGTGCCAAACGGGCGGTCGCTCTTGCCGCGGACGTGAGAGGAGGGCGTCCTCGCTCCGTCCGCTACCGCCGCCACTGCGTGGTTCCTGTCCGTTCCAATCTCGCTGGGTCGACACCCGACCAATCAGAATGGGGCACACAATTGACCTGCATCGCTGGTTGGTTTGATAAATACATGATGTCAGGCTTCTTGGAGATTGCCCTACCTGTGATTATCTCACAACCGCCACCATCACGCCGCCAAAACGTCCGGCCCCAGGCAGCCCAGAAAAAACCATCCGTGAGGCCAAGAATCGACGAGGCCGGCCACGTCGTGCCGGCGGATGATGGGCAGACTGCAGCGACGCCTCCCGCGAGTTTCCTTCACAACCGGTCCGTCGACCGCCACCCATCTGCAGCATCCCCTAATTCTCTGCATGCGTTGGACACGCGCCAGGCGCCAGAAGGTACGTGCCAGCGCGTGCTGGCACGCGCCCACCCCCGTCTGGCGCGTGTCGCTGGCGGTGCGAGAGGCCGCTGAATCAGCTGCCGTCAATCCCATTTGTTTTGGGCCCGGCTGGGCGAGGGCACTCGTCGGCCACGCAGCCGCCACCACAACCCCAAAAACGCCTGCGCGAGCGTACGGGTGCCTCTGACAGCTTTGTGGTGGTGTGAGCTTGCTGTAGGAGTGGTGCCGTTCCGTTGCTCGTGCCGCACACACGCCCCCGTCTTCACGGCCGTCCACAGAGGGTGCCTCTCGCAGGCGCTTGGCGACCACCGCTGCGCACTGCAGGCGGTCTGGGCCGCGCGCGGGGACTGCGGTTGCGGTTGAGGAGTCGCCACTCCCGGCACACCCCCGGGGAACTGCGCGCCTCTCCACCGCCTGCTTCCCGCCGGCGACGCCATCGCGCTCACTTCCACCCCCCTGCTCACCACCAGAGCCACCACCACCGCCCTTTGTGTTCCGTCGTTGGCCACCGCCCGCGTGTGCCGGTGGTCCTCGTCCCCCCTCGATCCTCCACGATACCCTGTCGTTGCGCCTACGTTGCGGACGACATGATGACTCCCTTGGGTGCGGCGGCCGCCCTGCCCGCCCGGCCCGTCGCCGCTTCGGCGCGGGGACAGTCTCCTCCCGGCGCGGTCGGCCGGGAGAGACCTCCCGGCTCACACCAAAAACCCAACACGCCCTTGCCACCCGCTGCCGGCACGGACGGACCGCCGCTCTCCGCGCCGCGACCTTCGGGGACGCCGCCGCCCACCGGCGGCGCTACCGGTATGCTGGCGGGCTCCCCGGCCCCGCGCGGCGCTACCCCCCCCACCCCGCACATGTGTCCGGATATGCACAGCGGCTCCCCGGCGGCCGCGCGCCCATTGACCGGCGTCGTGGTCGCGGCCGCAGTTGGGGCCGCTGCTGTGAATACATCACCGACCGCTGGGCTCGGGGCCGCCATGGCAGATGGACGCGGTGGCAGCCGCAGCGGCGGAAGTGGCGGCACGCCATTGACGCCCTCCCCAACGCTACGGGGCTCGCCGGTGCCCACGGGGGCTGGCGGCCGCCCGATTTTGCCAAGCGCCGCGCCTCGGTCGACCACCGTCCTACCCATTCGGTGTAGCTGCGGGCGGCGTGCGAGCAGCTTGCCCCTGTCGTCTGCGCAAGGACGCGGTGGTAGTGGCGGCGGCGCGACGGGTGACACGTGGTTGGCCGATGGCGGGGTCACACGCGCTGTCGGTGCCGGCGGCGTGGCCGCCGCCGCCAGTGGCGGAGGCGGCAGTGGCAGCGGCAGCGGCAGCGGCAGCGGCAGCGGCAGCGGCAGCGGCAGCGGAAATGACAATGCCGGTGGTCCCGCGCGTGCCGACGCGACCGCTGCAGCCGGCCGGGGAGTGGTTGTCGGCAGTGGTACCCCTGCCGCTGCCGCCTTGGGTGGCGGCACGACGGCAACGCCGGCGAGCGTCTTGCCCCCCGTTGGCGGCCGTGCTACCGCCGGCGGAGGTGGCGGCGGCGGTGGTCGGGGATCCGGCCACGGCCGTCGCGGCCGCAGTGGAAGTGGCACGCAAGTTTCTAATGGTAGTGGCGGTGGCAGCGGCAGCGGTGAAGGGGAAGGTGGGGTGGGCACCCCAGACGGTGAAGGTGCAGACGGCGGTAATGGCGGTGTCGGCGGCGGCGTGTGCGGCGTCAAGGGCGTGACGGGCGACTGTCCCCCCCTCGGCGCCACGACCGTCGGTGCCGCCACCGCAGGTGCGGGCGGCGTTCTTGGTGCCGGCAGTCGGCGGCGGGCACACAGACTGCGTTCCTCAGTCGGGGGTGGCGGTAGCCCCGGCGGCGGCGGCGATGGCGGCGGTGTTGGCGCAGGCGTTGGCCTCCGGCTCCGCACCGAAACGTCGGACGCAGAGATACGGTGGTCCGAGTGGGACCCGTCGACTATTGACGCCCTGACGACGGAAGGCGAGGAGGAGGAACGTAGCGGCACGGGGGGGGTGGCGTCGGCCAGCCTCGCTCGTGGTAGTGGCAATGGCGGTGATGGAAAAGACGGCACGCTACCACCGGCGCATGCGCGTGGACGAGGCAGCGCCGGTGGCGGTGGCGGGGGAGGGGGTGGCGGCGGCGGCGGTGGGCGGAGGCGGACACGTGGCCACGGGGCTTCAGCGGTACCCGACTTGGCCGGGCCCATTGCCGCCGCGGCGGTGGCCGTGGCGGGCCTCACCTCGCAGCTGGCTGCACTTCGTGGGGAAGTGGACGGCCTTTCGGCTGCGCTCGGTGGTGTCGTGGCCGGCCTCGCATTGGCCGCGGGCCGGCCGCTCGACCCCGAGCACGCACCACCTGGGTGGGTCCGCGTCGGCGCCATGCCAGCCCCTACCGGGCCGGGCGTCAATGGTGCGCCGTCGACCCCCGTGGGCGGCGGCAGCTCGTCGGTGCCACCACCGCCTCCGCCTGGCACACCACTCGGCCCGACCATGACGCCCGGCGGCGGATGGATGGCTGCACCCGGACCGCCACCACCCGGCCATCCGCCTCCCGGGTGGGAGTACGCTCCAGCCATGGCCATCATGCCGGGCGGTTCGTGGATGGTGGGCGGTGGCCCTCCCCCGCAGGGTCCTGGCGGCTATGGCGTGCCACCCCCTGGCATGGCGACGGGGCCAGGCGGGGAGATGCTGATGAGCGTCGTTGGCGGTGGTTGGGGGCCGCCCGGGGCCCCGCCAGGTCTCTATTGTTCGGGACCCCCGCCCATGTCAATGGCTGTCGCGCCTGGTATGCATCCCCACCCGGCACCACCCTCGCACGCGTCTGCGGCGGCGCACCTTCACGGCGCCATGGCTCCGAGCATGGGAACGGTCCCGGCGGGCTTGCCGCTGTCGTCGGCACATATGCCGGCCGCGCAGACGGTTGCGGCAGCGGCCGCCACCCTGGCCGCCGCCTCCACCGCCGACCCGCAATCGTCCAAGGGCACCGGCTCACGCGCCAAGGGCTCTTCCCTCGGCGGCTTGAAGGACGGCCCGATCAACCCGACGAGTCAGAGCACGGCTGGCAAAGACGTTGGCACTAAGCGCCCGCTCGCCGAGTCGGTCCGACCTGGCACCGGGACGCCCCGCAGCGTCCGCCAGCGGGTGGATTGAGGCTGCCGTTCTCTACCTCGGTGTCGTGGGGTCTGAATAGTAGGATTTTATTCGTGCTCCCATCTGCGGCGCCGCGCGTCGCGCCGTTTGCACTTGTGTACTTTGTTTTTCTTCTTTTGCTGTTGCTCCGCAAATTGTCCGTTGCCTGTGTCTGTGTGTACATGGTTTGGACTGCGTGTCTCTTTGTCTTGCCATAGATGATTCCAATTCTTGTGTGTGTGGGTTGGCGGTTACCGCCTTGCGACTGGGTGTGGACGTGGCGGTGTGCGGTGCGGCCGTTACGCGGACGGGGTGCCGAACTTTGGTCTTGCGATGCGCCACTCTGGCCTCCTTGTTGGTCGTAAACTAGGCACGTGCCTGTACTACTGACTGGCACAACTAGTCCGTCTTGCAGTGGCTGTGGTCTCTGGTGGAGTTCCTATGCTCTGTTGTGCTGACCGCAAAGTCTGTATGTCGTGCAGAAACACGCCGTTGCTGACATTGTCGTGGTGACGCGGCCGGCCTGGTCAGCAAAGAGTGCTCTCGGTATTTTCCGTCTTGTCCTTCTATCCACCGCACACGGGCGGACTGGGTTCTCTCTATGGGCGAGAGGAGATGCGCGCTGCCATCATGGCGTGCATGCTGCACCCCCAGTTCGCGCTGCAAGTTGGGACGGTGAGCTGCCATTCTGGTTGGCGAACAGGTGTCGTCTTACAAAAGGCATTCTGTGAGAATTTCGTCGTTCTTATGTCCTTCGCAGAGGAACACAAGCGACACCTTCTCAGCCGTTCCTACACGATTTTCTCACACTAAAAGTTCCGTATGCCCACGCTGATTACCATGGTGCCATAGCGGCAGTTGAGACATCGATGCTTCATGTCGTTTCATGACGCTATGTGCCGTTCGGTCACGCCCAGAAGGACAGGGGACATCCTGTTGTGCACGCTGGCGCCCCGCAGGATCTCGTGTCTGAAACCTGTTACGAGAGTCAAGGGAGGAGGGTCGGCCGTCGTCTGCCGTCGGCACGCGGCCCTTAAAGCTCCAGCACACAGACGGGAGGCACGAGCGACTCTGCGAGCTGCGCGAGTGCCGCGCCCTCCCACCGCCGTTGCTGCGACGGCGGCGGAAGAAACTCTTGCCTTGCCGAGCCTCATCAGTGGCGCCCTTGGCGAGGGCTTGCCACAGACTCTATTCGTCTCTTACGTCAGGCACATTGGGAACGCCACAGCCTTCGTGCGGCATCCGGGTCCATTTGAAGGCCCAATCGGACGGCTCGGACCGAGGTCCGCACAGCGAGATCGCGAAAGGCGCTACCGGTACTGGCGCAAGGTGTTGCCCACAGGAACGGTCGCGCGTCCTTTGCCATAATCCGCGTACCGCCGGAAGGGGCTTTGTCCAGGGAGGGTCCCAGGGGCTGGGTGAGAGGACAGCCTTTGGCGGGGGGGACGGTGGAGGCGGTTGTGAGCGGCAGCGACCACTCGCAGCAGACACGCATTATGCAGTGGTGGCGGACTGAACGAGCGTGGGTGCTCCTCCGACTCAGGCGCCTCGAACCCTGTCAGCACGACAGCATCAGGCCCTTTGAGTGCCGCCAAGATATCCAAAAAGTACCGTTGGCCCCTGTCTGCATTCGCGTGTACAGTCATTGCCCCTTTAGCCCACCTGAAAGTTTACAGCAGATTGGGCAATCTGGTCCGAGATGATCACGATCTGAGGCCCATGGAACGCTCGATCGCGAACTTCCACAGTAAGTGGGGATATAGCACTTCTAAGGACAAGGAGTGGCGTCAAGATCGCGTCACACGGGGCCCTGATGGGGGACAGGCGACCCTGATCAACGCTACTTGACACGAGAGATTACTCGATCGCGAACCACCACATGTATGATCGCTGCAACTGCTTGCATGTGCGGCGGGCCCCGCTCTGGAGCGATCGAGTTGCGCTCAGTTATGAGATGGGCATCTGATAAGCGGGAGACATATGTATAAGTGCGCAATGACTGTAGTACGTCAACCAGAACCAACCCACAACGATTTTCAGAGATGAAACCTCTAAAAAAGATCGTGGGGGCCAGTGTCTATTCTAGCACGCTCTGCAATCAATTGATCTCAACGATGTGATTATTTGATCCCACGTGGAAACCGTCGATCCCATCGTTCCTTCATATGAAACCGGTTGATTCGATGCCTACAAACTCGGGCTGTCGCGCTTCCCTTCCAGACCATGCAGATTTGGGACATCGGCGCAAGCTCTGGGAGGGGACAACGCCCTTCGCATGGTTGCTAAAGAAAGACCCCGCAAGAAGTGAACCAGAAAAGCCCATTCTGGTAGGCCCAACGTCGGTCCTCCCCTCTCCCCCCCCCCCGGAGAGCCAGCCGGCGGCGATTTCGTCTTGCAATGACTGGAAAAAGGCGCCCTGTTGGCACCGCCGTGGTCCTTCACTGCCGCTCTCTACGTGACAGAATTTGCCCGAGGATCAAGGGAGGCCATGTACACTCCCTACTAAGGCTCTTGGAGCACTGGGGGCTGCCGGAATTTCAACCAGCAGGTACTCCAACTATTGCTGTCTTCCCAATTTTGGCCGATGTGGTCGATATCAAGACAGGGTCTCGATCAACTGCCTATTGGCGGATCCACTTTATCCGGTTGAATGGATGGCTGAGACACAGTTTCGCACAGTTGATCACTCTTCTTGACATCGACGGGATCGGCCAAAGTTGGGAAGGCAGCAATAGGCCGAAAAAAGGTGGTGGGGGACGACACCAGTTGACCTTCGTCCAGCCCCCCCCCCCTCCCCCCCTCCCTTTTTTGGCTCCCGATATCTTCATATGGCCGATCCCGCAATTTTGAGAGACGCGGCGGACAGGAAAACATCGGAGAACTGCAGCTGCGAACACGTGTGACAGAAACTGTCGAGGAGTGGTTCCCCTCTGCCCGAGCGTTGTGTTGTAAATAATTTCATGTCCCATCATGGCCGTCTGGGTGTCGTTGTCGCACTCTTCGGATCGGGCAGCGGCGGCTCTTTCGTTCAGTTTCGGTGCCCACCTCCAGACTGCCCCGATGGGGCTGCTCATGGGAGCTTTCTGGACTTCATTCCGGTTCCGCACAGTCCCTTGAAGCACCGGCACAGCGAGACTGCACCACATCTGACGCTCGCCAGCTCAAATAGCGAGGCGTCTCAAACGTGTCACGGATCTGGCCAATCACAGGTGACCATGGCTGATTCGTGGCTTGTCAGTCCGGCCGACGCTCAGGAAAAGAGGGCCAGAAGAGCGACCCAAGACAGCGAAGTGACATGCGATAAACAGTGAAATGGAATTGATGGGCCAGACTCGATGTCAGCTGAGGTCTGTCGGGTGATTCTCCTGGGCTCTCTCAGCCGACATGCAACGCTTCACGCTGCAGCGCGCCACGCAACTTGGATGCACACCACTTTCTTGCTCATGGGACAAACTGATTTGACTCTGCGAGCCCTCATTCAGGCATGTCTCATGATGTGGAGGCCGCCAGGCAGAGGCCTGGCGGCAAGCGGTCAACAGTCCAGCTGTGCCCTGGGTCGTCCATCATTCAAATAAAAACGGGGCGGTACGCCCATGCAGCTCGACCCATGGCCGTTCCCACCGTATGGGCGCGCCACGCCCAAGTCACTTGGCTCTGACTTGGCCGCAGCACGCCCTGTGATCGACGAGAGGGTCGTGCGGAGCCCTGGTCCCTGGTTGCGACTTGAACAGTACATGGGGCTGTCCTTGATGCCATCACCGTGAGAGCACCTTGTGCACAGGCGCGGACTCGGGCTCTGCTGTCGCAAAAATGTGCGACTCGCGTTTGTCTGACGGGGGTCTGGTGAGAGACTGTTGCCGTCACAGTTGCGACATGAGACTATTTTATTTTGTTGGAGACGGTTCAAGGGTGCTGCCAGTTCGGTTCATCCGCCAAAGCACTGCTTGGTTCGGGTTTAACAAAAAAAAGCAGTCACCATGGGTTCATGGGCACTGGAGCAGCGTCAAGCATGCCTTCCAGCGGAGCGCCCTCCCCCGTAAGTTCTGGCAGGAAAGCCATCATATGCTCTCGACAGGCTGCAAAGTATCCGTTGCAATCCTGGGGATATACAGACAAACACGCCATGTGCAAAGCGAACCGCCCCTCTTGTTCCAGACCGAGAGGGGTTGTGATCTCGGCCAGCTTGGCCTTCATTTTGGAGAAGACCATCTCCACAGAAGCAAAGTCGGGGCTGTACGGAGGCAACCGCACGACTCGGCGACCGTGAGCACGGATGAAAGCGTCCACACGGGAGGTGTGGATCGGGGCGTTGTCAATCAGAAAAATCGAGTTGACCTGCTGGTTGTGGTTGGCCGCTGCCGGCCCAAAAGCAGCATTGGTGTTCGGTAACAAAATTAGGATGAACATCAGCCAATCGTATTTGGTCTGGCCGCTGCCACCGTCAGCGTGCTCGGTGATGTATTCGGCCAGCACCCCACCGGTCGAGGAGATGCCCACGGTCACCGTGAAGCGTTGTCGGTTCCGCGGGATGGCCAATAGACGGTGAGACCTCTGTCCACGGGGTGCTCTGCTGCTTCTTCGGTACGTCGACGAGCCTGCCACGTGCGACTCTTCGCACGACACGAACGCCGAAGAGGGAAAGAGCAACATGAGGCGGGCCCATCGCACACGTAGGTTGTCATTCCGCTCCTTGTAGTGGGTAATGACCCGCTTGTGCGTCCACCCAACAGACCGTAGCACCCGGTCGATGGTGGATGTAGAGCTCGAGAGGTGGCCTGGCCAGGCGGGCAGCTGCTGCAGCGCCCCCATTATGTCGTTGATTTCGCGCAAAAAGAGTTCAGCGCGCTCCTCCATAATCGCAATTAGGCCCGACTTGAAGGCATCGTCGTACAAGATGTTGTCGCGGTTCCTGCTGCGACGCTCGGCATTGGGCCAAAGCTCTCCAGTAGCCAATTAGGTTGCCTTAAAGCGGTACAAAGAGCTCGGGTCGCAGCCAAAGAGTCGCGCGGCCTCCGGGAAGGGCATATTGTGATGCGCCACGTACCAGACGATGAGGATGCGCACGTTCTCCGGCACCATGGCGGGGATGGCCGCTCGGATTTCCGTTGGCGGCGCGGCGGGCGTGAGGAGGGGGGGGGGGGGGGGGGGGGGGGGGGGGGGGGGAGAGGGCCCATGCGATGTGGTGGAGTGAACGGGCACGTCTGAGATGTGTTGGGCGACGGAGGGTGCGGGTAGGGCTGTCATGAGGGCTCGCCGGTGCACGTGTTCTATCTGAGCTTGTATAATAAAGCGGGTGGGCTCGTTGGAGCAGGGCAACCTCATGTACGGCTAGCAGGGGATGGGGTGACGAAGGGACCCATAGACATGCACACCCGAGAAGCAGGGCAGTTGAAAGGCGAGGTGCCCCCAAAGGCAGACAAAGGCCACTTGCATTCATGCACCGATGCCTGCATTTCGAGGCCGGCTTTGTTTGAATTTTTTTGCCTCAATTCCCTTCTCCAGATTTCGCACCACCGACGCTCCCAGCCTCGATCTCCGATGCTCTCTCCCACCTCAAGTACACGAGTCCCTCGCCCGCCTTCACCACCCTCGGAAACGCATGGCGTGCAGCGTTCCGCGGTTGCTTCTCCATGCACTTGTGTCTCTTGTATGCTCTCGAGGCCCTTCGAAACTCTGTATAGACTCCCCCCCCCCGCCCTCCGCGGCACCCTCCCAATCCCCTCCCCCCTCCCTGTGAAGGAGAACCTGCAACGTCCCGCGTGCCTCACACCGCTCTGCACTAGCGGAAATGCAGTGCCGCAGCCTCCCGCCTGTGCACTATCATGCACTCTGACCCGTCATGCACGGTCGTCACTCGCATCCCGTCCACTGGAGAAAAGGCGCCGTCTCTCCTGTTCCCTGGGATGGGGGTGTGTTCTCAGCTTTGTTTTCAGGATCCTCGCCCAGTATTCATCCTCCCCCCGTCTCCCACTTCACTGCACCTGAGAAAGTGCACAGTCACGCCCACGCTGTTCGATGCTTTGCCTAATCTCTGTTTTGAGGCCGAGGCTCAGAGACCTGACCCATGCGTTCCATTCCAGCACGTCCCTTGTTGGAGATGCCATCAGTATCCCGATGCAACACAGCTGGAAAAAAGTGAATGGCGCAATGCTCGTCACCCCCTGTGACAGACTGTACACGCCGACCAAGGTTGTCTGGACCACCCAACTGGATCGGGTTGGATCCGTCGATGAAACGCCCCGCACGGCACCCGTCCTTGATCCGCCCAACACGTCCGTGGAAATAGATCCCATACGTGTCATTCAATGAGTGGATGTCTTACACGTGTCACGATACAAATGGTTGCTCATGCGTCATACACCTGGCACATCAACGACGTCTTTGAGACTCACCGCTGATGGGGCTCACAGATCCATGCCGCGCCTGCACGCATGAGGAAAGAAGCCGGTTTTCGGCGGGGGGGGTTGGCCTGTACGCCAGCGAGCCCCACAACGGGGATGACATGTCTGTGATAGCTGGGTGCATGGCAGCTGGCCAGCTATCAGACGACATGGGAGCAGCTTTCTCGCCTGGAGATTGTATGATGTAAGAATGTCGAGCACACGCATGACTTTGATTCTTCTACATATGCGACTTCATGCGTGCGAGAAAGAAGGACACAGCGGCATGCAAACCAATAGTCTTGAGGCCATACGGCGTCAGCGCATCGTCAAAGAGCTTGACAACAGCCCCTATGTCGAGGCACGCAATGGGCGACCCAGACAAGTCGTTCTGAACGACGACGTCCGGGAAAACGTCGTTGACGGCAGCCCTGTCGCACCCGACGCTCAACTGCAGCTGGCTGGCCACCTTGGCCACTGGCCACGACACGCAGTGGGCAAAGGCGTGGTCGACTGTCGAGGGTGAGATGTCTTGGCCCGATCGCTTCGCCGACCGACTCGCGCCACCCGAGTGTTCGGGGCAGGCGCGCTTCACAGAGGCTACGAGAAGCCCCAAGCGCGCGCTGTTCTGCTCTCCACGCTTCTAATGATGGAGCCAGGTTGGGAGAGAAAACCAAACAAACGCCAGGAAGAATATACATGGAGGCCGAAAAGGTTAGAATTCCGCATCGAAGAAGAGAGTTCGGTGGGGTACGAACACTCAGTCGGTCGCAACGCTCCAGACGCACTTAGACGGAAGCGCGATTGTGGTCACATACCTTCACACCGGCCTCAAACTTCTTGAACCTTTTGCCACGCTGGGCGCCGCCGTTGGCCAGCGCGGCCTCGTCCTCGTCACTCGACTCCAGGTCAGCATCGGCTGCCACGTGAATGCGGGCGTCCCGCGTGCTGAGGCCGGCGCGCTCTGAGTAGGCCATCGCGCGGTCCTAGTGCGCCCGGTTTTCAGGCGCGAGGAGGCCCGCACTTGCCTCTTCGTCTGCCTCGATGGCGGCGAGGAGCCTCTGCTGGGAGATCCTCTGCTGCTCGTCCGTCTCTTGGGGGCCGACCAACGCGAAAGGCCCTGCCGTTCCGCCAGGGAGGCGGCTTGCTCGATCGGCTTCTGCCTCCCGCAGAGCCTTAATGTGGTTTGCAATGCTGCTCGAGAGGTATTTCTTGATGGAGCGTGCGTCAGCCCTAGCGCAAACGAGCACTGCGGAATGAGGTGTCACGCCTTTCATGGGGATAGTGGCCGTCGGACTGGTGGGTGTCCCGATGCGAGCCGTCCGCAGCACGGTGAGCTCAAAATGGCCCTTCTTGCCACAATGCTCGCAGATGTTCCCACAGCTCCCACGGCACTCCCTTGAGCACCGAGGATTCCCATGTTGACCGGTTAGCACCCGGTCAAACTCCACACTCCATGCCCAGCAGGTTCCGCTACGACAATAAATCGTGTGAAAAAAGCCACAGAAAAATTTCGGTTAGTGACTGGAAAATGAGAAGGCCTGTGGTGACTCATATCATTTCTCTCCGAGCACCCCTCCACTTAGCGCCAGAGGGCAGAAAACATAGCGTGCAAGCAAGAGGGAGACAACTTACCGGTTGTGCGACTTCAGGTTCTCAGGGGCAGAAAAGGAGCACCAAGAGCAGGTCTGCAGCCGCTTAATAGAGGCTCGGGCCTCGGGGGTGGCTGCCTCCAGCTCTGCCAGAGCGTTGGCGAGCGGGGCGCCGACCGGCTGGGTGCCGGGGAGCGGGGCGCCGGCAGGCGGGGCACAGGCAGGCATGGCGCCCACAGGAGGGGTATCCGCGGTCGGGGCGATCACGCGGCCGGCGCCGACGTGAGGCGCACCCGCGGGCCGCACGCCGTGAGGCGGAGCGCCGATGGGCCACGCGCCGGCGGGGGAGGCGCCGGCGGCGGGGGCGCCGGCGGGGGTGGCGCCGACGAGGGAGACGCCCTTACGGGGTCCGCCGACGGGCGGGCGCGGGCAGTGACTGTCCGCGTCCATGGCAACTGGGGGGAGAGCTCGATGGGAAGCGTCGGTATCCTGTGAGACTGTACGGGTACCTGGCAGCCCGCGCCATTTTATACGGCTACGATCGGTGCGGTGGGGCGCCGGTCACTGCAATCCTATGGACTCGCATGCGTACGGACAGCGCAACCGCAGAGCCTGCTTCTGATGTGCTAGTCACGGGTCAAGTTTTCAACGCAGGCGGACAATATTGTTGTGCTTCGGGCCGAGCCAAAAGCAACGGCCTCTCCAGTCAGATCCGAAATGCACCCTTGCTTTACGATCGTTGGGGCACGTGCTTTTGAGCACAGCTTGCCTCAGCGGTCGGCCGATCCACTGCTCCCGGCTCAGGACCTCGCCGGGACAGTCCCCTCCTGCACTCTCTTCTCTGGTAGAGAGAAGCTGCTAATGTGAAGCCCTTGTCACTACGGCGGTTTGTGATGGTCGGGTATACGGTGCAAAGAAAGAGAGGTGCACTCGCTGCCCCAGTAGGGAGTGGTCTTCATTGCGGGCAGACGCAAGCAAGACAGCTGTATTGCGTTCAGGATGAGCGTGTGCCCACGCTCGACCGGCCTGAAGCAGATACATGGCTGCCTGATGCACGTCACACGCGGTGGTGCACTTGGTTCCGGAGCGTTCTCTGTTTGTACGTGCCCTTGTTGTGAGTGTCGAGTGAGCACGGGTGGGAGAGCCCCGGAGGTGTGCGCACTGAGAAACCTGAGATGTGATGCCTGTCACGAGGGCAACGGTGCGCCACGAGAAAAGCAGCATGCCTTGTCCTGGATCTCCGGTAGGCGCAGTTCTCTGTGCGCTGCTACACAGGCACGCGTGTCGGAAAGGTACGGGGGCAGTGGAGTTGCCTTGTGCCTGTAATCAGCGACAACAGATATTTCCTGATCGTCAATGATCGCGAGACTGTGCGATCAAACATCGGTCTTGTGCCTGAAAAGGATAAGACCATCGACATGAGGCTGAAAATCAGGCGACGATGAATAGTAATTCGATGGCTGTTTTTGTAATTTTTTCTATTTTTTCTGGCACTGTGCTTAGGAGGTCTTCAGCATGCCCCCCCGGGGTGTTCACCATGAACACTGTTTGCGAGTGCGGGCGACACCTCGCGCCGCTCTACGCGCACTCTCATACTGCGTGAGCCAACGGCAGTAACAAACCGCTCAGCGACCGGTCCGCCTCCAGGACGCCCGCTTGTGCCCCCCACACCCCCACCACACACTCTCCCCATGCCCCCGTGCCGTCCTTTGCGCCCTCGAAGCCATCGCGCTCAGCCACAAAAGTTGTGTGACAAACGCCGCCCCCGCCCGCAGTGTTGCCCATCGCCGCTGCGCGTTGTGGCGCCCGCCGTGGGGGATGGCCCAGTTCCCCCACCGAGCGGAGCGCCCCACGACGCTCTCCCTTCATAGTTCTTGTTCCCACCCACGCGGTGGGGTCCGGGGATGGCGACGACAGAGGGGGAGTGACAGCCGCCGCTCCAGGCGGGGGCCACGGCGGTGGCGGCGCGGGGACAGGAGAGGGGGACGACGGAGAATCCACCGCCATCTCCACCACGGCACGTTCCCAGCCGTTCTTGTCGTCAAGGAGCCCCGCACCCCCCGCCGGCTTGGGAAGGGCATGGAAGCCCGCCACGTCTACCACACCTGTAGTATCCTTATGGAGTAGGGGGACAAAACCGAACAGCGCAAGAAGAAAACACATAGGTTGAGCAGCCGCCACTCAAAAGATACACGGGGGGTGATCCGCATCGAGAACAGAGAGGTCAGCGGCTCGTTCGTCAGCTAACGGCAATAATGGAAGCCCCGGTACCGAGCTGCATCGATTCTAAGACGTACAAAATTGCGCACAAGGAGGGGAGTACGTACCAGCAGGATTGACGGACGCGGCGACAGAGGGACAGCGGGGACGCCGGTGGGGGTGGCCACCGCAAAGCGCCACAACGCTTGGGGGGGACGGGGCAGGCGTGGGGAGGACGATGGTGGCAGGGACGATGGGGCGTACGATGGTGGTCTGGGGACGATAGGGGGGGGTGGGCAGCGGTCGGTGGGCGGCAGGACGATCGCGGAAATCAGGCTGGCAGCGCTCTCCCACTGCAAGGATCGCGGCTGCGCCTCATCAATTCTGACAGATGGCTGACTCGTGTCTTGCGTAGTGTACTCATGAGTGCCGAAACTTGCTTATTTGTATCTCTCTGCCGCATCCATCACAATCTACGAGAAAGTGAAGGCCGTATTCGCATTCTCCGCTGACACTGACAGAAACTGATCAAGAACATGTTCTGCAGGTAAAGTGCTGGGCAGTTCTCGTTCTCTCAAAATTGCGGGATCGGCCATGCGCCATTCTATCTTCTCTTAAATAGACGGTTGTAGGCTACTTTTGTCCATCCGTCCTCGACCAACCCGGATTGCTGATCGTTCAACAGTGTCAGTGTTCCTCCCCGATTACAGCCAGTGGGCCAGTGTTCACACCTACTGTACGTACCCAATATTACTTGTCCACCTTGATTCGCATTTTTTGAAAATTATTTTGGTCAGATCACATGATTCACTGGCACTGCAAGAAAAGCATTAATACTTGGTGCTGGCACCGCGTGCCGCCACGACCGCGCGCACACGACGGGGAATGCTCCCCACCAGCGCCTTAAGATAGGCGCCAGGAATGGCTGACCACTCGTCCTGTAGCGCAGCAAACAGGTCATCCTTGGTATTGGGGGCCAACGGGCGCGCCCGCAGGCGGCGCTCCAACTCCGGAGCGCCTGTAGCCTACTGTGATGTCGAAGGGTTCATTGCAACTGACAAAGTGGTCTTCACGCAGCTGTTGAAGGACGATGCTGTTTAGCCATGCTGTGTGTGTGCTGGCCGGATCATTTTGAGCGAGCTATTTCGTTGGAATGTTTTATCATTCGCATCCTGTTTTCATGTTCTTCCAGCCCATGCAACTTGCTGTAAGAAAAAAGCTTTTCCATTGTTAACGTAGCTTTTCGACAGTTATTGAGAGGACCCTTTCCAACTGAATTTGCTTGAATGCGACAGAAAGTCACGGACGCACGAGGCGCTAGCCGGCCCACGGGCACTAGTCATCCATCGGGCCACCACCTCGTTTTCTTGATGTCTTCTTCTGCAATGTTTGACGTCACTGAGTGCAAGAGTGTTCACTGCCTCTGGGAGGGGACTGTCCCACAAGAAAACCGGATAGATGTCTGAGTGTGTACCATATTGGCGTCCTACCGTCTTCACAACGTTTTCCCAGGTGATTCGAGATATCTGGGCGCAGGCGACGCGCATTTATACGTCCAGGCAGCGGCGTATTCCCCACCCTGTGGTACACCTCCTGGGCAAAGTGATGTTTGACGTACCCACTCTTCTTAAGAAACAATGATGAAGCGTTAAAGCTCCATTTTCTGGCCCACGACTAAACCGTCACCGCTGAGCTCATTTCTGTAGAAGAACGTGCTCCCAGGAAAGCTGGTTCCTCAGTGCAGCGCAGTGAAGAGAGAGATAATTTGATCCCCTGTGGGTCAATTCATCAAAGTGGTAGAATAGACACTAGGGCTGTTGACTGCTCCCCGGGACGCTCAATTCGAGCGCTTTCCGAGCGCTCTAAGGGCACATTTTTGGCGCTCGAGCGCCCGGCGCCTCCGTTTTTCAAGGCGCTTTTGGGGCGCTCTCGATTAAATGTAGGGGGCCTCTTTATGTTGAATATTTCGGCAGATGATGTGAATCTCCAGGAACTGGACTTCACGAGGTCAACGCTGTGGGTGGAGAATGCGAGAGGAAGTAGAACAGGCGGCGTCCGCGTGCTGTCTGAGACTGTGCCGGTTGTATGTATGTCCCTTTCAGGACGCCCGCACGCGCCGCCCCCAACCCATGCACCAGAGAGTCCTGGAGGCAGACGGTATTTCCTCTGGGTGCTTCTACAATTAAATTATCTTCCCTCCCCCGAAATGACATCCAGCTTCAAATGCCTTCAAGACAAGAGGCTAGTGTATTGCATTTGGCGGGTGCTGCTACGGGCACTTTGGGGGCGCTCAGGGCGCTCTGACCGTTCAAAGGGCGCTCAGGGGCGCATTAAGCGCCTGCGCCCCGAAAAGCGGGGCGCTCCCAGCAACCCTAGTGGGGGCTGTTTCCAACGTCTGAGAGGGGGTAGAGTTGCGAACGATTTAGATCCCAGTCCCCCACATGAGGCCATCGCGATACGGCCACTTCTCTCGCGTTCTGCAGCCCACGTTCATTTTCGCATCAGATTTGATGCCGTTGTAGCCTGCTTTAAGATCAAGGGGTCCTCGCGTTCAGGCGAAAAAGTAAAACCGGCCAATCGACCGATGTGGAGGGGTTGAGGGGAGCCAGCAGCGATGCCTATGCTGGGTGCCGGCATGTAGCGGTCGGGGGTCCCACGGCTGGAAGGGGCGCGGCCCCTCAGCTGTGGACAGCGCACCCTCGGGGCGGCCCCAAAATATCCCGATCCGGGCCAGCAAGGGAATGACCTGTCCGAATCTCAGGGAGATCGGATCTGGTCGGGGGCGGGGTTTTTCCCTCGTGGTTTTCCCAACCCCCCTACT
>Ga0209093_1000740_pt1 | contig 18140 bp, 18 predicted proteins | sample SidtaG_4_FD_187450 | JGI IMG/M metagenome (GOLD analysis project Ga0209093, IMG submission 187450) | Marine algal microbial communities from Sidmouth, United Kingdom - Sidmouth_Male1 metaG (SPAdes) (version 2) | ecosystem: Host-associated > Algae > Red algae > Unclassified | place: Sidmouth... | reverse complement strand
GGGGGGGGGGGGGGGGGGGTGGCCGCCCGCGTGGCCGCCCGGGGGCCGACCCTGTCGCCACCCCGCGCGGCGCGCGTCGAGGCGCGGCGGCGGGTGGGGGGGACGCGCGGGCGCCCCCCCGCGTCGCCCCGCCGGCGCGTGTCTTGCCGCCCCGCCCGGCGGCGGGGGGTGCGGTCGACGCGCGCCGGCGCTTATTGGCGTCGGCGCCAAGGCGCGGGGACCGTGGCGCCCTGCGCGGGCGCGTGTGGGGACGGGGCCGCCGCTCTACCTGCCAGCGTCGGGCGGCGCCGGGTCACCGACACCCGCCCGGGCGGGACGCGGCGCGCGCAGCGGGGTTGCCGACGCTGCTCTTCCCCCCCCCCCCCTGGGGCGCCCGGCGGTTTTTTTGTTTCTTTGCGGCGGCCGCCCCTTGTCCACCCCCGGTCGGGGGGAGGTGGCCCCGCACACCCCCGCCGCCGGCGCGGCGTGCGCCCGTGTCCCCTGGCGGCCACGTCGGTGCCCGTGTGGATGGACGCCCTTTCCCCGACGGCGGTGCAAGGCACCGCCGCCTCCCCCGCGGGGCCGTCCAAGGAGCCCGCCGGCGGCGGCTTGCATGGCGCCGACGCGGCGGGTGCGCGCGGGGCGGCCGCGCCAGGGGCGGCGGTGGCGGCGGCACCCGCAGCGGCGGCGGGGTCCGCCCCCCCCCCCGCCGATGGGGGCGGCAAAGACGCCAAGCGGGAGCCGTCCAAGGTGTATGTGGACGCGAGCCTCCGGGGCATTGACAACATGCGGGAGCTCGGCGACGTTGTCGGCCTGCTCCTTGCGTTGCGCGACGGGCTGGCGGGCAGCGGGGACCTTATTGCCACGGCGGTGGGGGCCATTGAGGCGCACGTGTCGGGGGAGCGCCTCCGCGAGTCGACGCGGCTGCAGGTGGTTGGGTCGGGCGGCTTGGAGCTCGTCTTTAACGTCATGCTCCGCCACGGCACGGAGGCGAGCGTGCAGCAGGTGGCGTGTTTGCTGCTCGTCAAGCTCGCCCGCAAAGCGGCCGACGTGCAGGCCAAGATTGGGGAGCTCAAGGGCATCCAACTCCTCGTCCACTCGATGCTCCAACACAAAACCGTCGAGGCGGTGCAAGCGGCGGCGATTGAGGCGCTGCTCAACCTCACCCCCGACCCCCAAAACCGGTGCATCATTGGCCAATTTTTCGGCATTGAGGTGACCGTCGCGGCGATGAAGACCTTCCCCGAGTCGGTGGCCGTCCAAAGCCACGGCTGCGCCTTCCTCGCCAACGTTGGGTATGAAAACGCAGAGAACAAGGCGAGCATTGTCAAGGCGGGGGGCCTGAAAGCCACCCTCCGCGCCATGAAGCGGCACCGCAAGGTCACCATTGTGCACCTGTGGGGGGCGCTCGCGCTGCGCAACTTGGCGCTCGACCACGAGGCGAACAAGGCGACGATTGGGGCGCTGGGGGGGATCAAGGCCCTCATTGGCGCCATGCTCACCTTTAAGGACGATTGCAGCGTGCAGGAGCAGTCGTGCGCGGCGCTGCGCAACATTGCCGTTGGCAATGAGGAGAATGAGCGGCAGGTGTCGGAGCTCCGCGGCGTGGAAGTCGTCCTCCGCGCCATGCGCCGCTTCCGCGGCGTGCGGGCCATCCACGAGAATGCGGTGGAGCTCCTCCGTGCCATGGCGCTGCTGGACGATTGGCACGCGACGCAGGTGATGAGCGCGGGCGGCATTGAGGCGGTGCTCTCCTCCATGATTGAGTACCGCGCCGTGTTTGCGCTCCAAGTGGCGGCGATTGACATGGTGTTTGAGGTCGCCCACACGGGGGAAACCGCCAAGGAGCGCATCACCGCTGCGGGGGGGGTCGAAACCATTTCGTCGACGCTCAAGGCGCACATCCTGCAAGAGGCTTTTGTGGAGAAGGGGGTCGCCGCGTTGCGGGTCATCCGGTCTGGATAGGGCCGTTGACCTCACACGTAAACCTTGGGCCGATGGGAATGGCTAGGGGGATGGGGAGCGGGGGGGCGCTGGGAACGTGGGTCCGTGGAATATTGGGGAAGTGGCAGTGGGCCTGCCGAAGCGTGGTTGGTGTCGCTTCCGCCGTGTGGGCGGTGTTGGCACCTGGCAAGCATGGTTCTCATGGCAGTGTGTGTGCACTTTGGGCGGCTGCGTTGGGCACTGTGCTAGAGTACCATGTATGGGCATCTTTCTGTCTGCACTTGGTGCTCGCGCGCTGCCGAGCCTTGTGTGTGACACCAGACCGGTCGTCACCAACACTGCTCCAACTGCAAGCCACACGGGACTGCATCGTGCTTCTAGTGTGATGATTGGTACCGTCTCCGTTTCTGAGTGATCTGTCGCACACGCTGTACATCAAGACGAGCTACGGAGCGTCGGACAAGAAGCACCAGCAGCTCTTGTCACCAAGAGAGAAAATTACGAATAAAGGAAGCGCAGAATTCTGACCGAGATCTTCTGCAGGCGGCAGAATTAATCCCTCTGAAGCACTGACGTGTGACGGCCGCTGTTCTGGCCCTGGGGTTTCTGACACTGGCGGGGCCACCTTTCAAGTTGTCTCTGCCGTACACACCTGGAGAGCAGGACCGCGTCTGACGAGCACACACACACGCTCCCGTCCGCGTGATGAGGCACGTCCACAGAGCCCCCCCTGCGCTCATCCTCACGGATGCTCGCTCGCGCCGCCGCCGTCTCTGTCGCACCCCGCCCACGGCGGTTCGGACGCGGCCGCCCGTGGCGCACCGGCTTGCGCCCGCTCCCCGCCCCCCCACCTATAGTTTTCGTCGCTCCTGCGTTGCGCCGCGCTCGCTCGTGACCGTGTGGGGGTGCGGCGGACGCGGCGTGGGCGCCCGCCGCGCGGTCTGCCCCGTCGCCGTTGCGGCCCCCAACGCGCCCGCTTGCCCCACGTGTCTCGGACCACGTGCGCCGCTTCCCTGTGGACGTGTCGCTTGCTTCATCCTTGGTTGTGGTGCCGGTCTGCGTGTCGTTTGACGCTTGACGGTTGCGGAGGGGGGGTGGGTCCACGGTGTCCACGTGGACCCGCTACTGGCTGGGAGCCGTACGTCTTGATTTTATCTGCGCCGTCGGCGGCGGCCCGCGTGGTTGCTGCCGCTGCGGGTGGGGGGTGGCGTCGTCGAGAACTACGGTGTGGAGTACGTGGCCGTTGCCACTCTTGCGCTCGCGGTCGTCTGTTTGGACCGGTGTGCCTTTGGGTCTGTGTGCCCACACAGGAGGTGAGGGTTGGGCCGGCGCGGGGTGCACGGCGGTTGACCGCGTGGGTTACGTGACCGCACGGCTTGGGTGGCGACCGTCCGGACGTCTTTCGCGTCGGGGTTGGGTACTTCCCCCAGCGGTCGGTTTGGCGACGCCGCCCTACCCTGCGGCGTCGCCCTTGCTCTGCCGCAGCAATCATCTTGGTCACCTCGCTTCACAGGCGCCCTGGTCCGCCAGTCGACCTCGCTTCGGCCGCGGCGTGTCGTGCCTCCCCTGTCTTGTCGCGCCTCGCAACTGGCGGTCCTAGTCTGGGGTTTCTGCATCGAGGACGACTTTGGCGGACGTTGTTGCCGCGGACGGACCGGCGTTGGCCGGCCCGCTTGGCGGCCGATGGTCCCCGGCAGTGGGTCGTGGGCAGCATGCGTCGAGGAGCGACCTACGCGAGTAGCGATGAAGAGGATGCAACGGCTTGCGGCGTCGGAGCAGCGAACACGGCGCAGCAACAACTCTATCCTGGCCGGGGCGTGGGAGGGGAGGGGAGCTCTCGCAGCGCGGGCTTTCACCCCGACGATGATCCGCGCCTGCTGCACCCCGTGCAGTATTGCTTTGCACAGGTGTGTTGCACGAACCGGTGGAGAGAAGAGGGGAGTGGGGGTGCTGTGTGGACGGCCGAGAACGCGTGGAATGGGTGGGGAGGGAGGTTACTTGCATGGGATGCGCTACGACGAGAGCCGGGAATATGGCGAAGTGCTGTCGCTGAAGAAGGGGGTGGCGCTCTTTTCGAATGTCTTCCTTGGATCAGGTGCTCGGTGGCCCGTCGCCGTGCGTGCCCATCGACGTACGGTGTGCGATTGGACGTTGTGAACGTGGAGTCTATTTCGTGCGTGCGTCTGACACTCTTGGTCCGACTGTTCTTGATGCCTCTTTCCTGGTTGACTGGTTGTTGCATGTCTCCCTATTGTTGGTATGTTTTTATTGCTATGGCTCCTTTCTTGACCGATCAGGCTTTTGGATGCGGAGGTACGAACAGCGCGAGCGGCCCCCGCTCGGTCCCGGACACGATGCTCGCACCAGAGGCTGCCGCCATCAGTCCACTCGGCGAGGACGGTGCGGACTCGTTGGGCGACGGCGACGGCGACGTGGGCCCCACCGTGTATGAGGCGGACATGATCTCTGCCGTTCGCTTCAACGAATCGGGTGAGGTGGTCGCCACGGGCGATAAGGGTGGCCGCATCGTCATCCTCCGCCGTGTCGATGGTGGTCAGAGGGTAACGCGCCGTCCACGGCAGCCGTTGAAGCGACCGGCACACCTGCCGAGAGCAATCCGGCGACGCAGTAGTGGCAGCGCGGTGGGCGACGGGTACGACGAGTCGGACGCTAGCGACGACTCGGAATCGGACGACGACGACGTCAACGACGAGGACCCAGGAACGGCTGGCGGAGCCGGAACCGGCAACGGCCACGGCTCGGCTGCGTCGGTCATGTCCCTTGAACGTGGTGCGGGTGGGAGGCCTAGGGCTCGTCGCCACTCCCGCCCCACGACACGTCCTTGCGGCCCGTCCTTTGGGTGGGAGCCACACCCGCCAGAGTTGCGCTTCTGGACGCAGTTCCAAAGCCACGAGCCTGAGTTTGACTACCTCAAGTCCATGGAGATTGAGGAGAAGGTCAACCAGATCCGCTGGTTTCCCCAGCTGTCCGCCGACGCCTTCCGCCTTGTCGCCACCAATGACAAGACGATTAAGCTGTGGCGGGTTGCCGAGACAGACTCCAAGGAGCTGATCGCCCACTCGAACGTGACTCTCGAGCCGCTGTCCCCTGTGGCGACGCAAGGCTTTGCGAACCGACGGGTGCCGCCGTCCCCACCGCGATCCCCACAACGGTTTAATGAGAGCCAAGCAAGCTGGCGGCCGGCCTCCATTAATGGGGTCCTTCCACCGTCCACGCGGCGGCAAATGGACGGGGCTTCGCTGAACAGCGCGAGCGGCGTCGGCGGCAATGGTGTCAACCACGGCGACTCTGTACATATGATGGTGGACGCGACGTCGTCGTCGGGCTCGTTGGTTGACCTGTTGACGGACGCAACCCTTAGAGAAGACCCGCGGGCACCGCCCGCAGTCCCAGAGGAGCTGCCTCGGTTCGGCACTCTGCAGGAGCGTATCGACCTTCTTTCGATGCCCCGGATGGTCAATCTAGGGCGGCGCATCACGGCCACCCCCAGGCGTGTCTTCTCCAACGCGCACGCCTACCACATTAACTCAATCTCGGTCAACTCGGACGGGGTGACGTTCCTGTCGGCGGACGACCTGCGCGTGAACCTGTGGAACGTGCAGACGGGCGGCTGTGGCTTCACGGTACTCGACATCAAGCCGACCAAAATGGAGGACCTGACCGAGGTGATTACCGCGGTGGAGTTCCACCCGCGGCACTGCCACCTGTTTGCCCATTCCTCCTCTCGGGGAGTCGTGAAGCTTTGTGACCTGCGAGAGAGCGCGACCTGTCACGGGGCAGCTCGATCTTTTGAGGAGCCGGCGGCCTCGTCGGCGCTGCGGCAGTCCTTCTTCTCAGAGATCATTGCGAGCGTGTCCGACGTCAAGTTCAGCCCCGATTGCGACGGCCGTTATCTCCTCGCCCGTGACTACATGCACCTGCGGCTTTGGGACGTGCGGCAAGAGCGGACACCGGTGCTAGAGGTTGGTGTCCACGAACATCTCCACGACCGGCTGTCGGCGCTGTACGACAAGGACTGCATCTTTGATAAGTACACCTGTGCCTTCTCGTGCGACGGCCGCTCCATGCTGACCGGCTCGTACAACGGGCTGTACCAGGCCTACTCGTCGATTGACGGGTCGGGCGCCGCCATTGAGGCGAGCGTGGACTTCGTTTCGGGGGCGTCAGGGCGCCACCGGTTCTCTGCACAGAGCCTGGCGGCGGACCTCATTGCGGGCGCTTCGACCGAGGAGCTGGTCGACCCGACACGAAGAATCATGTATGTGCACGCGTCGCCAGTGTCCCAAGTGAGCGCGGTGTCGGCGGGGCCAGCTCTGTACGTCTTCCACGCCTGATGTTCACGCCCCTCTTGCGGCGCCAGCGTCAGTGGAGGCATCGTCGCCTGCTTGCGTGGGCGCAGCTGGAGAGTCCGTCTCCTGGTCCGCTCGTTGTGGCATCCATTTTTCTTTTTCCTCGCCTCTCTTCTCTTCTTCTGTCTCATCTTCTCCGCTTGCGCCTTACCTTTTTGCTCCGCGCTGCCTGGCAGTGCGTTTGTCGCTTAGGTTCTTTCGCTGTCTTCGGGTTAGTGTCGCCGCTCGCCGTGGTCGGCGTTGCGGATTTGCGCCGTCGTGAGCGACCGTTCCTCTCTGCGGTGCGCTCGCGCGGCTGCAATCGCCAGTCGTGTTTGCAGTTGACTTTTTTTTTTCGGTCTGGAGTGGAGGGTGAGGCCGATACGGGGTTGGAGAGGGCGGGTCAGAGCACTCTGACTAAAGTCTGCCTGATTACCTGCCATCCCTTCTCATTCCCCGGCAAGAAACTACACAAGGACACGCCATACTTCTATTTACAGTTGTGTTGCATGCGCGAACAGCGCACTACTGATTATGCGAGCGCTACTCCCCCCCCCGTGCCAGGCGGCCGGCCGAGCAGCGACTCAAGTGCCCGTATCTCCTCCTCAGCCATCCCGCCGAGAAGGGCGTCCCACGGGGGCAGCTCCTCTGGCACCGCCGCACTGCTGCCAGCGGCGCTCGAGTCAACAGAGAATGGCGGGATGTCGGCGGCCGGCGGCGGTGGCGGCGGCGGCGGAGGTGGTGGTGGCAGCGGCGGTGCAACCGGCGCTGGCGGAGCCAGAGGAGCCGGCGGCGGCAGAGCCGCAGCCGCACCATCGGCGGTGGGCGGGTGCGGCGGGTAGCTGCTGTTGACGCCAGCGCTAAACCCAGCCAACACGTGCCACCCTCCCTGGACGGTTTGGCCGCTGGTCACCTCCGCCGCCAACACCTTCGCTTGAGATAAGGCCGGGAGGCGTGCAGAGGTGGGCTCCCCGTCGCACGCATCCAGCCCGTACTGTGGGTCGTTGAAGCCGAGGGGCGGACCGGGGCGGGCACGTCTCGCCCTTGGTACCTCCGCCGCCTGCCACCTGCGCCCGACCGGACCCTGGTGCGGATGCTGTTGGGCCGTGGAGCGACCTGGAGCGCCCTCCCTCCCCCCCGCCACCTCCGGCCGCGACCGCGACGGCGTCGACATTGGTACCGTCGTCTGCTTCGCGTTGCGCAGCCGCTGTTGAACGACCGCCATGCGGGCGGCTAGGCTCGCTCGCGTCGCCGCCACAGAGTCAGCGTCGGCGGCGACGCGCGCCGTCTCCCCCAACTGTGCGGTCAGCAGCTGCTCCAGGTGCCGCACGTACACGTCTTGGGCGTGACGGGCGGCGGCCGCGGAGGCTTGGTTCATCCGCAGCCGCCGGCGGTACTTCTCCGTGTCGCCGGTGGGGGGAGGTGGCCCCTCGTCCGAGCCCTCTCCGCCGCTGTCGGCTGAACGGCGGCGTTTTTGGCCGGCCGCCGCTTCGGCGGCGGCCGTCTCTTCGCGCGTCTTACGCTTGTACTCGGCACGAGCGGCCTCCTTGACTGCTTCCGCGACACGGAGGGACTCGGAAACGGGGGGGGGGGGGGGGGGGCGCGGCAACGTCGATAGTCCAGTGGGGCTCAGGCCGAGGACACCGGTTTGCAGGCCGTAAAAGGCGCCGTCGCGGCTGCCGTGGCCGCCACCGGCGGGACCGGCAGCAGCGCCATGTAGCCGGCCGACCGGCGCGGATGCTTGATGTGCACTCTCCCCGGCAGCGGTAGTTTGCCACTGGGGCGGACCGACCGTCGAGTGGGCCGCCCAGCCGGCGCGTGACGACATAGCCACAGGGTGAGCTGCGTCATGGATGCGGCGCTCCATCGCAGCCGCCTGCGCCCGGCCACCCTCATTACGGCGGCGGGTCGGGGCTGGCACCCAGTTGTTGGAGGCGGGCGCTTGCTCGTCCATAGGTACGCTCCGACGCGTCCCCATCGTTGAGCCTCTGCCCTCCAGCAGAGGAAGGGCACCCCGACCGGCACCTTCTTCTTTGCCACCTTCCCCTCGGTCAACGGTCTCGGTTGCCGGGAGCGACTGCTGCACACGCTCGATCGCGGAGCGTTGCGGCGGGGACAAGACGGAGCCTCCCCCGTCTGTGTCTGGGCGAAGCGCGTCGACGGCGGCGACGGCGTCAGAGAGCCAAGCCGGAACAGATATCTGCAGAAGTGGTGGCTGCTGCTGCTGCTGCTGCTGTGTCGACGACATTTGTCTGGACCTGTGCGCCATGGCCAACCGCCTCAGTCGGGCCCGCGAGGCAATGGTCTTGACCTCCCACTCTGCCCACTAGTCGGCTGCGTGCGCGACAGCCCGTGTCGGACGCTGCCACCGTCCAGCACAGCGCGGGAAGACGCCACACACCCCACCAAACCAGCTCGGTTGGACTTGAGACCGGCCGCGCACGGCGATGGCCGTGGCGGCGGAGGCGACGTGCCGACGCGCCGCTGACACAAGTCGCTGCGTCAGTGGAGGTGCCGGCGGCGTTGAGCTGCGAATGTGGCCCCCCGGGTGCCGACGGGACGTGGGAGTGCGAGGCGGAAGGGGGAGCGAGAGGTAAAGAGCGAGGAGGACGCTTGCGCCGCGCCTCGCCCCGGTGACCGTCAAGCGCAGCGTTGGCCGCGCACGCCACCTCCCTGAGGCAGGTCGCACGAGCGCGCACGCCACTCGAACGTCAGGGGCGTGTTGACAGCGTGGCCTGCAGCATCAGCCGGGGGTGGTCGCGGTGGCGTCGCACCATCGAGGGGTGGCTCTTAATGCTTTCGGAGCGGGCGACCAGCCGTGGCGGCATCCGTTGCAGTGAAAGCTGTGTCGCCGGGCCGGTGCAGGCGCGGTAATGGCGGGCTGGCCAAACTGCGGGTGTGGGAAGGGGGGCGCGAGCCGCCGAAGCCGCCGCCAGCGCACGCTGCGAGCTGTGCTGTGAGCGCCCGGCTTGCCACAGGGAGCGCGCACACCCGCCGTCCCCTCAGCGGTCCGATCTCATTGGCAGACGTATGAACCTCGAGTCGGTCACGCGCCCCCGCGGCGTGCTTGACGGGCGCGGTTGGGTGTGGGAGGCTCGCTTTCGTGCGCCCAACCAACAGCGGTTGGGGACGCGACCTGACCGGGTATGGTCTCCTGACGCACGTTTTTCTGCAAGCGCCTGCGGCGGTTGACGGGGTAGGGAGGTCCCCTCCACAAAACTCCTTCTGTGTGGCTTGTTTATCAGACCTTCTCGGTGTGCTGCAAGCCCTGGCACATACCTGGCCCACGTGGTCGAGGATGCCTAGTTTTGATTGGCCAATGCCTCATCGTGCAGCTGTGTCCTGTAGGGCCAAGGCACCAGTGGGCCATGCGGAGATAGGCGTTGCCCACTAGACTGCAAGCATCTGCAATGCCACCTGTCCCCCTCTTGTTTACCATTGCTGCCCGAGACGTTTCGTCCGTTTAATCGCTCGGCACTAGGTCCCAGGCCGCGATTTGACTGCCGTTTGCGGTGGGGAGACCGCGGTGGATTGCTGGACGCTTGGGGTTGAGGATCGGCGGTGGGCGAGGCCCATCAGCCCACTGCATGGTCGTGCACGGAGTACAGGGACACACTCAGGCCGGCACCGATGTGGCCATGAACGGAACACCTTGGTCGGGCTGACAGCATTTTTTCATCGTTTCTAGAAAACTGTAACGCTGTGCCATGAATCCATCCGATGGCTTCTTCCCATTGCGGACCTCTATGCGCGACCCATATGCAGTCATAGGCTGTCCAACAGAAAATGCTAGCGCCGACAAATGGCTTGAGGCATTACTGATGGCAGAGTGACCACCTACCCCAAAGACCAATCAGAAGTGCTCAGTCCATGTGAAAGCCACGCTCTCGTATGAATGCCATCAGCAGCAACCACACACTCAGATCGCGAGACCCAAGCCTAGTCCCCACGGCCACAAGATAGTTTTTTCGGAAGGAAATTTTAAAGTTCACCGGTCCTAGCCTGATATCAAACTGTCGATAATGGCTCTGGTCGGCAAAGTGCAGTTTTGTCAGAGGTTCATAGACCACCCTCCTGAGGTCTGGAAAACGCGACCTTGTGTCGGCCGGCGCGAAACCGCGCTTCAGTGACCTCAGTGGCCCACTTCCTGCCACTGCGCGACAGTACCCGCTTCCAAACGCCACGTCCCAGTCACCTTTTCGCAGACCATCGGAAAACTGCAATTTCGCACGGTGCGTCGGTGGCGTCCCCCAACAGCGCATCCGCCTACCCACTGGGCACGGCCAACACGGCCCCCGCCACCGCGGATGAGCCAGTCGACCGGCGCCGCGGACTCTGTGGACCCCCACTCTTGGCCTCGGCATGGTCGTTAGTCTGCCGCTGCAGCAGCTGTGCGCGACGTATGCGCAGCATTGCCAGTAGAGATGAGAGTGTCGACTGCCTGCCGTTCCCTGATACTCGATCGTCTTCTGCCCGCTCGGCCCCCTCCCCCCTCCCATCCCGTGTTTTTTTCCAGTCCGAGGCCACCCGCCCACCACGTTTAAGCCATCTACGACTGAATCCGTAGCCACTAGCTCAGTGCCCGTACAGGAAAGACGACACCTTTGTGAGCCAGTTGCTCGGACCGACCGTCACGGCCCCAAAAACCGCCACCCAGAAGGCGTTACTAATCTGAAGGATGGGGATTGGGTTGCATTAAACCCCATACGGTGAGGTCCAGCAGGTTGGTTCCACACAGAGGAGCAAGGAGGATGACACAATGCATCTGATACTGGTTGCCTGTGTAGGACTGCCTCACGTGACCCGCATTCCCTCCCATCGACACGCGTCCGCAGGCGATGATTGCCGCACAGTGTCTCTTGTGAGGCGCTAGCGGACATGACAGTCCACTGTCGGAATGGGCGGTCCCCTCAGCAGTAGCCTTTCTCCCCACACTTGTCTCGCTCGTGTCCATTCTCCCTGACACTCTAGTGGCCAAGCCGCCTCCGTCCTCGACAGTCAGTTGCCTCAATCCTTGAACCTCAATGCTGGGCTGGACCGTATCAGCTGCGCGGATAGGCTTGTGAAAGACGATCGTTGCGGCTGACAGGGGCTGTGCACAAGAGATACGCTGCACTGCTGCAGCCGCAGCATAATCACCAGGGGCGAGGCTGCGCCCAAACCATGGCGGAATCCCAACGCGCTGTTGCGTGGCACAGATTAGTGGCATGCCGCCAGGCGACCAGGAAGGCTGGCGCTCTAGGGGTTCCGGAAGGTTGCAGGTGCTACCACGGCGCACTGGGTCACAGGAGGAAGTCACTTGCGCGAGCCACGTCCGCCTATCCGCAACCTTCAAGAGTGACCGCACGCACATAGTGTGTTACAGAATCCATGGGTGACCATGTCTCCTTCACACCATGGTCCGCAGCGAGGCGAGCTGTATTGTAGAAACAGAAATGCGGAACTGGAAGCCGCTCTATCCCTCATTTCCTTCTCTTGTACTCTTCTTGTCGGTCACCTATGACCGATCCCTTCAGCCCTTCTCTGGCGTGTTCTCTTGTGGCTTCTAATGACAGGTTCGGCTTGTTGCGTTCCAGTCAACTCGTTCGCCATCAAATGGATGCATCCCACGCTGCAGTGAGATCAGTGTGAGCCAAGGCCTGACGAGCGACACTACGCAGCCGTTGACGCAGCTCGATAGCGGTGCATGGCGTAGTGTTTTTCGGTTATGTGCGGCGACTCGTCGTTCGTGAGTGTTGCTTCGAGTAGTCGGCTGCCAAGTCCACTGATGCACTGCCCTTCCCTTCTTGATTCCTGATTTGTACATCAGTGATTTCTCGCTGGAAGATCACAAGTGATTTCGGAGGGCCCTTGCAGACTGTGATATTCATCGCCCTCATTGGTTCCAGGGCATGAAATTTCAGCTCATTCTAGATTTGATCTCTTGGTCGACGGTCTTCTTACTGCGGGAAATCACTGCAAAACCAGCATACTTTTCTTGAACTTGATTGATGCAAATTGATAGCGTGGATTCCCGCGTGCCAAGACCGCCACGCTGCCGACCACACACTGCCTGAAACGGCTTGGATGCATCTTGGGGACGCGTCAACTCGACTGGCCGCCACCGGTGTGGCCAAGTCTTTGCGCCGTCTGCTTCGCTTCGTCTTGTAGCCGGGACCGTCGTGCCGACTCCTTTACGACACTCCTTCCCGCGGCTTGGCGGAACGGTGCGTTCGCGGCCTGCGCTTGTTTTTGGACGCAATCCCGTGGCTCTCGCTGTCGTGGTGGCAGGCCCCCATTGCCGCTCGGTGCTCCTGTCCACATTGTCCACGATTTCTGTCGCCCTTGTCCTTGGCTTTGCCCGTCCCTGTCCCTCCTTCTCCTCCTGCGAGCAATGACCACGGTCGCTTTCTCCTCTCCATCTTCCTTGTGTCTGGCACCCTCTTCACGGCTGCGCCCGGCGACAGCGACGCCTGCACGCAAGGCGCGTCCGTCCCTCCCTCAGCGACGCGCGCGGACGCTACCCCCCCCCATCATGGCCGCCGCGGTGACCTCCCCTACCCGCGCGGTGGTTTCTTCGGTGCCGCCCACCGTGGCTCCGGACGTGACATCTTCCTCCCGCGTACTGTTGCTGGTCGGCCTGCCGGGCAGCGGGAAGACGACTTTTGCGTCACGGCTGGTTGAGGTCGGCGGATGGGTGCGGGTGAGCCAAGACGAGGTGGGCGGCAGTCGCCAGGCGGTGGAGCGCCACTTTCTGCGGGCCCTCGAGTCGGGTAACGCGGTGGTCGTGGACCGGTGTAACTGTACTGTACAGCAACGCAGCTGGTTTATCGGTACGTGAGCGTTGCGAGGCTTGGCTGGTCGGTGCAGTCGCTAGGTACTTGGTCTTGCAGAGGAGAGCTTCGGATCTATGTCCGGAAGACATTCTGTGGGGCTTCCTTGGGCAGGCCGTATTTGGTGGCATGCCGCGCCTTGATTGTTTAACCTGGTGCGTAAACGATTGGCTGACGTCGTCTCCGTCAATGTGTGCCTGTTCTATCTATGCTTCGTGCTCTTGCCTATTTCTTGTATGTCGTTGTCTTGTCGTTGGGTGCATTGCATCTGCTGCTTCATGCACCTCTGCCTTCCTGCCTTGTTCCTCGCAGAGAACGCCCGCTTGGTTGGCGCCTCCGTCGGCACCGTGCTGTTTGCATCCCCCGTCTCCACATGCATCTCCCGGGTCAATAAGAGGGCCTACCACCCGACGCTGCCGCCGTCGTCATCGGTTCCTGGGGTAGTACGCGCTTTTTTGACAACCTTTGAGGCCCCATCTGCCAAGGAAGGGGTCGCATTCGGGCGGGTGGTGAGGACTGACAGCGACACCTCGCGGGTACTAAATGATGTCTTGTGAGGTGCGGTCTGTGGGCGGCTCCGTGTGAAGCTTTCTCTTCCTCATCGGGTTGTGAGTAACGTATTTTGCTTGTTGGTGTTCTTCAACTTGACGTTGGAATGGATGGCATCATTCTGTACCTGTACCGCGAACTCCGCTATGTTGTTGCTATCCGTGTGGTTTTTGTGTGTGTTGGCACGACCTGGGGTTCTGATGTCCAGGCCTGCGCAGCGTGCGTTGTGTGCAACGGCAATCGCACGCACAGTTTCGAACACGTTCCACGAGAAAAATCATGCGCACAAGGATTTGCTCATACAGCCACACCGAGGGACAGGTACCAGCGCCATCAAGGTCCTGACCACCACCTCAAATGCCTTGACACCACTGCCCTTCCGTACGAGCAAGGAGCCCGCTGCACCTTTTGGCGTGCGCTCTCGGTCAGCAAGGAGAAAGACCATAGTAGAACGCGACGGCCCCGCCCGTCTCGTCTCACCCAAACAGGCCGACGAGGCTTGTAGAAGCGACGAGCGGGCCTGCCCTGGCCCATCAACCGTCTGTCTCCATATTGCCCCGCTTCTCCGGCGGCGGCAACGGCTTGCTCGGGACCTTGCCAGCGTTCGTCCTGGGACACACAAGAAAACGGGAAAGAGGCACACGTGTACACCGAGGCTGTCGTGGTTAGTGGCCGATGCAAACACTATGGAAGAAAAACCAAGGCATTCTTTCCATGACATGGCTCGTAGGACGCCCAACACACACAATGCCCGCCGAGTGAGGGCACCCACCAGAAGGCCAACATACTTGGAGCTGCCAGACGAGCGAAGGAAGGAGGCGAAGGCCTGGCTGTTGACGTCATAAAACATGACGCCAGAAGAAGGAAACAGATTCACACGTCTGTTCGTCAGAGGGGGGTAGGTGAGGCACAGGGACAACTGCTGGACGGACCACGTCAGAGAGGTCGGCGATGAAGAAGAGGAACGGCGCTGTGTGATAAGTCAGGCCGGTCGGCGTGGAAAGATGTAACGCAGCGCGATCCGTTAAGTTTTCACGGAACGAAATTAGTTCCCTGCAAATTGGGGAGGGTTGTTGGACTGAATATTGGATCATTGTGCAGGTACACATGGTGTGGCACGCCACCACCGGACAAGACGGAAGCCCAACACAAGTAACAACAAGACACCAAGACCCTCCAAGACGACAAATAACAATATCCAATTCGTGTGGACGAAGCGCGCACGTCCTAGCACGGGGATGAGCATAAACGTCACGCCTGTACTGCATGGAAGTCCGGCCGCAGGGTCGCTCAATACGGCTGCTGGGACAGCAGGAAAAGTCGAAGTAGGTGTCGGTAAGGGCTCCCCACCACCCACAGGACCTGGCATCATGGTCACAAGGTCTACATGCGCGAAGGAACCCTTCCACATGTGCGCATGGATCTCTTGAGACGTGGCGAGCACTAGCGGAAGGAATTCAACCCTGTACCATACAAAGAAGCACGGGAATCGCAGTCGTAGAAGAAAAACAATAGAAGGCAGGTACACTCAAACGCCAATGTCAGCATCCAGCCAAACGGGACAGATTCAGAGCACAGCTCATTGCATACCGCAGGGTCCGAGAGCAGGGCGCATGATTCCTAGGTACACGTCCAGAAACCATCTTCAACGTACAGAGCAATGCCGAGCGCCAGCAGCCACAACAAGCACCGTGCCAAAAGCAATTGACTTCGCGGGATGGGGGCCCCAGGCCCGGAAGGGAGCGCCGGTAGCCGTTTCGTCCGGCGGTACCAGTCGACAACGCTGCGCAAGCGGTCGTCCTCCCGCACAAAGAGCAGCACGGCAACGGCGACCAGCCCCTGTACGGCGGTGACTACCGACAAGCCAATCTCCGTCGTTGACGCCAGACGCGGGGGGGCAGACAGAAATGCGTCGGCGTTTAAACCCGTGGCAACCCCGTCTTGAGTGGATGCCGCCGCCGCCGAGGCGACTCGCAGCAGGTTCCCAAAGCGGGCACAGCCGAGGGCGACATCCCCGTCCATGTGAGCGTTGGCAAAGTGGCGGAAAGCGGGGGCACTTGGGAACACGTCGGGCCCGGCCGAAGGGGCTGGCGGAGCGCTAGTACGTCGGCTGGTGTTGGTCGCCCCGGGGCACGCACCGCACGTCGTTGGTGTCACAAGTCCGGTAGAGTGGGGGCGGCTCAAGGTGACGGGCTCGCCTCGAGGCGATAGGCCGGGTGCAAACTGGTCCAGCTCGGCCACTTTCAGATGCCGCAGGTCACAGCAGAGCTGCGGCGCATCGGTTGGGATGGGGAGCACAATCTGTGGTGCGGGTACACGGTGAACATGCAGAAACAAAGTGGTCAATGAACAAGTAAAGAGCAAACCAGACAGGGCAGCTGGCCTCCCTGTCAGTGTCCAGCAGCCCGCTCAAAAAATACAATGCAACAAGCAGCCCTCTCATGCAAGCACCCAATCGGCGCAAACGGTGGCCGCACGTACATCTCGGTAGCCATCGGCCCGCCACATGCGGTTGGCATGCCGCACCACCACCCCGTACTCGTCGATTTTCTTGCGCCGCTCCGCCGCTAGGGCGTCCAAATCAACCTCCTCGACAGTCGATGCGGCGGCGACGACAGACGCAAGCCCTCCCCCCGGCACCAGCTGGTAGCTGCATGCCGCCACCCCCCCATGGGGGGGCAGAGTAGCGTTACCGAAGTCCGGCCGATGCAGCGCCACGGTCGTCATGCTCACGCACTGCTTGTCAAGGCAGATGCCCGAAAACTCGGTCTGCACGGCGTGGCCACGGAGGTTGGACGCGGGGTCAACAAAGCTGTAAACAACGGCGCCGCTCGCCGCGGGGTGCGTCGGTGAAAGACCGCAGCGGGTGCCAAAGGGGCCGGTTAAGCAGGGGTGCTTCTCGATGTCGAGATGTCGGAGCAGGTCCAGCTGCACGGCTGACATCTGCAAAGGACGGCCGCGGAGGGTGGCAGGTCCGTGGGAGGAGGAAAAGATTATCAATGCCAGCAACACAGAGGAGCACTAGAAAGTCAACATCAGTCTTGCCGTTGCCACTGCAACAGGCTGAGCCACATGTCTCTCTTGTTGCAGGGGATACGCACTGCCTAGAAAACGGAATCTGAACCATCGCTTGTCCTGCGAGCTCAAAGAAACTTACTGGGTCCCCATCACGGGCGTGCACTGCTGTCCCCGGTGGCAGCAGCCCGTAACTAATAGGGCTCACCGCCGTACGAAGCGCATCTTCAAAGCGACTCTGTAGAGATGGACAGACACCATGAAACAGACCGCACCGAGGGAAAAACAAATGGGGCACACGAGTAAGTAGACCGTTGAGGCCTCGTCGCCCGACCCACCCACATTCGCAGCCTCATACACCAAATGAGTCGCATGGTTTGCCCAGCACAGACGACGCTTCGTACCGGTACGGAGATGTCGCTGCTCGGGCCCGTGTCGGCTGGCGAGCAACCGCCAGCCCCCTGCGCCAGAACGCGGCGCACATGTCCGGATGAGGCCAGAAGCAGCAGGGCAACAACCACCACACGCCGCCACAGGTGGTGGCGGCGACAGGAGAAGGGGCAGGCGATGAAGCCCATCGCTTTGCAGGCGGCGCATGAATCGGGAGGTTTGGTCTTGGTCGCGTCCGCGCGCAGCGCACTCGCGCGGGGGACAGATCACCATCGCGTGCCCGCACGAGGCGAGTTGATGATGCCCTCTTGAAGTCGCAGCGGGCCGACACGAGCAAAACACAGTACATCAATACAGCGGCGGCCATGCGCCAGGCGTCTGGTCTCGCACGCAAGAGCTCCAAGTGTCGTTCGGGCCACACCTCTGGCCGGTTTTTCCGCTCGAAAAATACAGGGCCCGTTTCCTATGGCACTGCTTAACCGTACAAGCGCTTGCGGACACCCCGTCACTCTGTGTGGAGGCAGCCGGGCCGGGAGCACCGAGCGTGGACGAGTGACCGCCGTATCAATGCACACTGCGGCTCACACAGCAATGATGGGAGAGGAAGACCAAGCCGAAGTGGAGGCGAGTGCCGAGCGTCGCGTCACATCTGGCTCGTCTGCTTCGTGTGGTCTGGGGCCAGCGACCGCCTACTGGGGATGGCTCGAATCATGGATGCTTTTGAGGAGCTATCTGGCAGTAGAGACGCGCCAACAAGCGCCATGCAAGAAAAAAACACATAGGGAGAATGCCCCTGAGTTGCTTGTTCATCTGTGAAAGAGGTAGAAAAAAACAACAAGGCACAGTCGTGTCGCGGCCGTCGATGTCCGTCTCGCGTCTTGCTATCTGAGGAAGCACAATCGGTTGTAATCATGACGACTGTCAGCCGCCGGTTCTAGGCTTCTTATTGGCCCTTTCGGCCGGCGCTGAGAGTGACTCCGCCGACAGACCGGCGGACCCCGCCTCGACAGATCGGCTTGGCCCGACGCGCTCTCGCCCCGTCCCAGACGCAGACGGCGGGCAGTGGGCTGGCCGCCTGGAGCCATGGTGTCCAACAGCACAG
>Ga0209093_1000738_pt1 | contig 18145 bp, 27 predicted proteins | sample SidtaG_4_FD_187450 | JGI IMG/M metagenome (GOLD analysis project Ga0209093, IMG submission 187450) | Marine algal microbial communities from Sidmouth, United Kingdom - Sidmouth_Male1 metaG (SPAdes) (version 2) | ecosystem: Host-associated > Algae > Red algae > Unclassified | place: Sidmouth... | reverse complement strand
CTGGACTCACATATGACGACATCTGCAGGCCTGTCGTGCGAAGCTTCCGAAAATGCGATGGTCTGAGAAATGCAGCCGAAGTGCAGTGAGATGCGGCTGAGATGCGGTGGGCACGGCTGCCGACGATACGCCGCGGAATTTTACGGGTCCGATCCTAGGTCTGCCATGGTCTTTGAAGAAGGAACGACCTGGGATCTGATCGAGGACTGTCCTCAAGATTGTTTGCAGGTTAGTTTCGCGGCGCATCCCATGGCACGGATGCATGACCGCCCGACAGAATAGACCCTCGCACAGCACCCTTTTACATACTTCGGACTGGCCCTCAGTTGAAACCACATGCATCCTGTGTCATGTACCTGAGGAAAAAGCAGGCGCATCGGTTGACGCGGCCACCAAGGTCAATCGAAGCGCCTGTTTGAGGGATAAGGATACAGCCTGATTCTTGCCCTTTCGGAGACGTGGTCTGGGGTTTATAATCGGCTAGATACGAGAGCTGGGAAGAGATATGAATCTGCATGCCTACATGGCATTGGAACGTGGAATGATGCGAGATACATCCCTCAGAGCGGTCCTCTCCCTAGAAAAAGAGATTATCCCTCGGATCGCTGCTCGGAATGCCTTGAGTGATGGCCTCAGTATTATCTGCACGCACAGATCTGAAATTGTAGTCCGAACAGTCTCCAGAACAACCCCATTTACTCGTCGTCAGTTTATACCCTGTATGCGCAGCCATCATGACCTCATTTTTATCTCCTGCAATACCCATGAAGAACATTTTGAAATAAGAAGAAAGTCAGGCATTAAACATTCTCCACGAACAGCGCTGCAGTTGTTAACAACGGCATTGGGGCGTTTTCTGCAAAACATCCGGACATGGGATGACCTCAAGGCCAGCTCGTGTTTAGTGCAGCTTCGTCCCTTACCGAAGTGGTGCGACAGGAAAACTGTGCCGTTGCAAGTCGTGCCTGTACGCTAGTCACCTTCCTCATCCGATAGGTTGGTATCTCCAGCCTTGAGGTCCTTCAACTCGTCACGCATGCACCGGATCATGCCCTTGCGAGCCTCCGTGCTCTCTGGGCGCAATAACTGTGGGTATCTTGCGGTTTCCACGTAGGCTTCCAGGCAGGAAGCTCCTGCTGCTCGCACGGAGCTCCATATTTCAATCGGGTCCAGACACAACCGCTCGGCTATGATAGTCGCCGCCGCTCCGTTCATGTCCAGCGCTCGCTCCATTTCGTGTTCCCCTGCTGTAAGCTTCAATCGATATCCCACGTCTTGGTTCCTGGCCAGTGAGCCAGCTGCGAGGACATGTGCGGCGTCGGCAACGACGACGACACGCTCCATGGAGGCCTCGTTCACGTCATCATCCATGTAAAATCGAGGGGTGCGGATCTCCAGCAGCCGACCCGAGGAACGCCGTCTGTTGCAGCGGGTACGAAGGCCCTTTTTCAGAGCCTGCTTCACGCCATGACGATTGTTTGACGAGCCGTTGGCACTATTGTTAATGCGGTCGCATAATTCTCAATTTCTCTACTCATGATGGCGCGGAGAGGGAGAGTACAGTTTCTTTTGGGTCATTCGAGTTGTCCAGACGGGGCCAGCCATGAGGGGTAACTGCGTTCGGGCGAGTCGACGACGCTTTCGTTTCTTCCGGGGCTCGCAGTTCCTTTCAACAGTTTCTTCAGCGTGGCCTGTGCGTGTCATGAAAACAGCGCGCTCAACTTATCCTGGAACTGCAACAAATCCAGGAAGGCAACAAAGCGATTCCGGTGCTCGACAGCGCGTACGAGATAGTCTAGAGTCCGACATCGGTACGTAAAGATCTGAGGATATCGGCGAAAGCAAGGCTGCCAGGCACAATGGTTCTTGACTCGCAATGTGAAGAGGTCAAAGTACTCCCAAGTGCGTTCCAGACACTCACGAAGAGGGCATTATCGAGGAATGGTGAGTGCGGAGGAGCTTTAGGGGCATCATCAGGGTCGCTGTGTAGCATGGCGTCTTCAGCCTCAACAGTGTTACCATCCAAGTCACAACAGTGGTTCCAGTCAACGAGCAGTCGTCCGAGTAGCTGCTCAAGGCATGTCACGTCTAAGCACCTTGTCAGGCCCGGTCCACTGACCTGGGTGCTTCCCGAGTTTGTGATTGTTGTGATCTTGTGACCAATCGCAGCCCTGCATTTCGTCACATGTGACGTCACATGCGACGGAGTGGCTCGAGGATATTTTTTCTCGAGCCAGACGCACGTCACAACGTCACCTGCGTCTCATGGGCCAGCACGCGATACACTTACTGTATGCCTCCGAGTTATACCAATGTGAGCCACAACTCTGATCTCATGAAATTGCTAGCGACCTGAAATTAAGAACCTGTGCATGTATTCTGAGCATCACGCACAATGGTGGCCGTGCCTGAGAGAAAGGCGGCCGCCGCCCTGAGTCCAAACTAAACAGCACTCCCACAGCACGTGTTGGCGCTCCCAGCCCCCACTGTACAAAGCTGCACAACCACCAACCGACACTCACCACACCCCGTCGTCAGGGCCGGCGCCACGAGCAGGAACTACCCGCAACCGTGATGTCTGTGGCGCAGAGGCGTCAACCGCCATGGACGGTGGGGGTGTAGACAGCGTGCTGGTGAATCACAGCCACAAGTGCGGTCGCTGGGTACAGTTCCCCACCGTGCGCGACACAGGAGAGGGCTCGACCGGTGCCGTCTGTGCGGCGAGATGAGAACCAGGTTACAGGCGCGGGAGCTGGAAGACTGACTCACGTTGGTATTTCCAATGAAATTTTATGAGTATCAGCTCCAGTTCTCATTCCTCTGTTCTTCGGCGGTCCACTCGTCGCACCGTGTTTGCGACGTCAAAAGCGCAACTCAAACCCACTGTGTGTGAGTGGACCGAGCCTCAGACTGCGCTTCAAAGTGAATGAGTACTCACCGAGCCGACCTGCTGCAAACGGCGGGGTATCCGTCCAGGCTCACATCAGAGGATCTCCCAGAACGAGGGCATGTGACCTCGTCGAGCCAGATAATGGCCGTGTGAGGCCCCTTGCCGCCTCCTCAAGGCGGGTGTGACGCGAAGATGAGCATGGCGTGAGTTTATTATCACATTTATTCCGTACGATGAACTAGTTGATCACTTACAAAAGAGGCACGCCCAGGAGCGAGCAGGATCTATCGCTAGCGCGATAGATCGTGGCATGCCCGGGACGGGCGAACCCAAAGACGCACTGCAATCGGTCATGCGGCAGATCTGCACGGCCGACGACAGCGGGTACTTGACACAAGGTGTGCGGGCTTGTTGTAACATTTAACAATTGATGCGAGATGTTGCCAGGTATCCGGCTCGCCCGGCCGGCGGCCGACGAGTGATCTGAGGCAGATCGGCCCGCACCCTCCACGGCGCGGATATATCGCGGAGCACCGCACATCCGGAGGGGCGAGGCAGGCGAGCACGGCGCCAGGCCCACCTCCGGGAAGGAGTGCGTGCCGCTGAGGCATCGGGGCGCGCCACACCTGACGACTGCCACGCGCGCTCGAGCGTCCATCGTACCGTCGTGCCACTCTTACCGGCCGCCGCTCTTTCTATATCACCGTACATGCGCGATGCACCTCCCGATCCCCTCATTGTTTCTTTTCTTTCCCCTTTCCGCCCTCTTCCCCCCCCCCTTTCCGAGACCATCGCCCCTCCTCCCCCGCATGTACTTTTGAGGACCAAGGCTCGTCACCTCGCCGGTGAGTGCAGGCCAGACCTTCGCTGATTGCCCGAGAGGGCGATCGTGTCCTGTTTGTGCCACGGGCTGCGCCCCATTTACTCGGGCCGACCGCTGGGAGCGTTCGAGTGGCCGCCATTCCAGGTGGACAGTCCTCACTCTTCTCTTTCGTTCGTCATCCCACGGGTGCGTGCGTGCCGGCCCGCAGCTGATCTCCCGGGAGGGCACGTTTCGCTGATGTGGCGCTGCGGGCTGTGCCCTCTTTCTCGGGCCAGCCGCTGACAGTTTGGCGTGGTCACCACTCCTTCTGAGTCGAGCTTTGTGACTCGTCACCCCATGTGTGTGTGCGGGCCAAGCACGGGCGCGATGCCTCCGAGCCACTCAGGCCCATTCCAGGCGAATTGTCTCGCAATCAACGTCTCCAAGTGCCACAGGCCCGGCGGCTGACAGGGGCCATGACCTCCGAAGCAGCCTTTGCGGCTGAAGAAGCCGAGTGAGCCGTTCAGGCCCAGGATACGGCCGAGCGCGGGGCCGTGCCACTTGACCGACGGGCCGAGATTGTTCCCCCAGCGGCCCCCACGACTCCGCTCGTTATCAGCCGCGGAAGCGCTGGCCGAGGCGGCCTTGGCCGGGGACGTGACCACGGCAGTTCCAGGGGACGTGGCGGCGGTCAGCGCCCGCCGAAACTAGATTCTGGGCCGTCCCCGCGGCAAAGACAGGCAGATGGCGCCGGATCGCGGCAGAATGCGGTTTCCGACACTGCATCGCACGCAGTGGGGGGGCGCCAGCCCCCGCGCGCAATGAAGGGACGAGGTCGGCTCGGGGTCCGGGGACCGAGAGTCGAGTGCACTAGCGTGTGGCCAGATGGGGCGCCAATTGGCTGTCACGGGTCCCTGCCGGCGTCGGATGCCATCTCCGTCGTCAACAATGCACGAAGGATATTGGCTGGACGATCGAGTGGGCTGACAGCTTCGCAGCTGCAGATGCTCCTGTCCGCCCTGGAGCTTCCTGGGCCGGAGTGTCTTCCAGGCCCCGTCAGTCTGCAAGTGCTGAGACAGAGCCGCGGGGGGTGTGGCGACGTGGAGGCGATTGATTCTCTGTTGGGTTCCGCTCTAAGGATCTTGCAAGGCGACCGCGGTGGTGTGCCCGACTCGGCGGATACTGCGCCCGCCGGGTTCCTCTGCCAGAAAGCACTGGAATTCCACGAATGCAGGGGCCAGTGTAGTGCGGCTGCGCACCGTGCCCCACCTCCTGCCCGCCCCCCGAGTTCTTCTCCTCCACCTGCCGCACCCCCGTCCATCCCGCCCTTGCCGCCTTCTGGCCACACCGCGGCAGAGATGAGCGCTCGCAGGTGTCCACCTCAGCGCCCGGTGCCCGCTCCCCCCAAGCGGTGCCGCAGCACGGGGAGCCGCGATGGCGACCCAAAATCGACTGGCATGGTCACGACCTTTGCGCCACCGACGCCGCGTGCCGTGCCACCTGTGCCACCCAACTCTCGCTCAGGAGCCTGCCGGCAGGCGCTCTCCGTGCCCGCTTGTTAGGTGCTACCAAGGTTCTCTTTCCCACTCCGCGCCCAGTGGCAGCTCGAGCTGTGGACAGCGGACGATGAGTCGTTGACAGACGGAAGTGACATGTCCAAGCACATGATGGACGGATTGCTACTTTGGTTCCTCCACTGGGCCAAGAGCGCCGGGGCTCACGGGGGCCTGCGCGTGCTTTCGGATCTGGATGCCCAGGACATCAAGAACGCGTCGATCGACGACGACTTGTTCGTCAACAGGGCCGCTCATGTGCTGCTCGAACGCCTCTTGTTCAGAGGCGGGACGGTCCTGATACCGGTTTATATTGGTCGGGGGTGGTCGGGTGTGGTTGTGAGAGACATCCAAAAGGTCGTTCCCTCCGTCGCCCAGGCCGTCCTCGATGACGACGCTCAACCCGATGCCGGGGCGTTTGTGATCTTCATCAGCACGCATGCAGGGAACGGGGATACCGAGGTGGACTTTTGTTTTGATGTGGTGAATGGCCTCTTCCACTCTTTGACTGCCGCCATCTGTCAGACATGTCTCCGCCACATGGACTACGTCGGCATTGGAACTTTTTTTAACGGCTGCCTGCGGACACGATTGCCCGAGCGTTGGGTGACGACCCCCGACAGGGAGCTTGCGGAGACGGCAGACCACCTTCTGGCGTACTTCGCGTTGCTCTTGTTCGCTGAGCGAAAAGCAGCAGATTGTCTTTTTCGAACAGACAATGGATTGAAGTGGATCAAATTCCATGCCCCCGGCAGTTGCGAGGCCTCTTTCGCGGCATCTACGAAGCGCATCGATTGGAAGGCGAGGTCTGGAATGAGCAGGAGCCGGGGGAAGAGCTATTTAACGGTCGCGAACTGTCTGAGGACGAGGTCGCTGACAGTGCAGGTGGTATGCGTGACTTGGCGGACGACGAAGAAGCTGGCGGAGACGGCAGCACACGCAATGCCGGTCGCGATGGCGACGTTGTTGCCGACGGACGACCACACGGCGGCGGCAAACGACTGGGACGCGGCGGAGGGCGTGTTGGTGGCTACGGGCGACACGTGGGCACCAACGACGACGCCGCTGGCGATGTCGTCGCCGACAACGGACGTCATGGCGGCGGCCAACGACACAGAAGCTGCGAAGAGCACATTGTTGTTGACGGGGGACTCGTTCATAGAAGCAACGGTGGTGACGCCGGTGGCAACGCATGCGGTCACGGCGTTGGCGCTAACGGCAATGCCACGGCGGACACTGTCGTTGACGACCGAAGACACGGCGGCGACCATCGAAAGGGACGCGGCGGAAGACATGTCGCTGTCAACGGGGAAGCCGTGCACGCACGCAACGCTGGTGACGCCAGTGGGCACGCACTAGGTGATGGCGTGAGCGCCAAGTGAAACGCCGCCGCCGACGTCGTCGTGGACGACCGAGCGCAATCCGACGGCCAAGGACAACGACATGGAGAAGGGCGTGTTGGCCACGACGGGGGACTTCTCGGCGCAGTATTCGACGACGACGCCGCCGCCGACGTCGTCGCTGACGTTGGACGTCACTGCCGCGGCCAACGACGTGGACGCGGAGGACGGCGCGTGCGTGTTGACGGGGGACACGTGCACGAAGGCCGCCCAGGTGACACCGATGGCGACATTGTTGTCGACGACCGACCACATGGCGGCGGCCAACGACAGGGACGCGGCGGAGGGCATGTCGGCGTTTCCGGGGGGCTGAGGCACCCACGCCGCGCCGGTGACACCAATGGTCACGCCCTTGTTCACGGCGTTGGCGCCTACGACGACGCCGCCGCCGATTTCGCCGTCGAAGACCGACAACATGGCGACGGCCACCGACGGAGACGCGGAGGAGGACGTGTTGGTCGCAGCGGGAGACTCGTGCGCGCAGGAAGCAACGCCGACGCCGCCGCAGAAGTTGTCGTCGACGACCGACTACACGGCGGCGGCCAACGCCAGGGACGCTTCAGAGGGCACGTCCGTGTCGACGGGGGCCTCATGCACCCATGCCACGCCGGTGACGCGTGTGCCCACGCACTTTGTCACGGCGTATGCGCCAACGACGACGCCGCCGCCGACATCGGCGTGGACGACCGACAACCCGGCGGCGGCCAACAAAATGACGCGCCGAATGGTGTGTACGTGGCGAAAGGGCACTCGTAGGCCCCAACGACGACGCCACCGCAGACGTCGTCGCCCATGCCGGCATCACGGCCGCGGCCAACGACACGGACTGGGTGGAGAGCACGTTGCAGGTGACGGGGGACACGTGCATTCAAGCCACGCCGGTGGCGCCGGAGGCCACGCACTCGGTCACGGCGCAGGCGGCAACGACGACGCCGCCGCTGAAGTCGTCGCGGAAGACCTACCACGCGGCGGCGGCCAACGACACGGACGCGGCAATGGGAATGTTGATGTTGACGGGGGACTCGTTCGTGCAATTCCAGCCGCAGATGCCGTTGGACACGGGCACAACCGTGACGTGGCCGACGGGATTTCCAACAACGCATGTCCCGGGGGGGACGCACACATGCAGCGCGGTAGTGGCGATGTTGCTTTTTACGGAGAGCATGCAGACATCGAACACACCGGCACAGGGGAGGATGAATCCGTCGAACTTCGTACCGTGCGAGTTGGCCGTCTCGGTGGTGATCTGTCGTTGTTGGGTGGAGGGTGTTTCTCGTGTCGCGGTGATCGATTGTCTAGCTTAGATGCCGAAGATCTCAGGTTCCTTGAAGGCGCTCGGTCTTCGTCTTGCTCGCCTGAAGGACTCCCGAGGCGTTCTGACCTGTCCTGCTCACACACTAGCGATGTAGAGTAACTGGGGGCTGTGGTTGCTGCCGCGAGCGCCCAAACCTGCGGCACATTCGGAGTGGGTGGCGGCTCAGCGGTTGGCGGCAGTCGTGCCGCTGCTGCCGAGCGCATAGAAGATGCGAAGGACCACATTGCGCATGTCACCAGAGGAGGACAGGTCTCCTCAGGCCGCAACACGGATGCCGAGGAGGCTCGTTTCCCGGTACAGCAAACATGCGAGGAACCAGAGATGCCCGCCCACGGGCTTGCGTCTTTACAGCGATGCGTCAAGCAGTTCCACTCAGCACCCATAACTGAATTAGCATCGGTGCCTGAATTTGGACTGCACAGTCTGATTCGATCACACAGTGGGTCAATTCGGAGATTTGGTGCGCACGTGTTCCGCATAGTAGCACCCGAGGAACGCCCTGTGTCCAGTCGTATGCCAAAGCGACTTTCCTGGGACAAGATCAGGATGCGGGTTCAAACCTTTCCATAGTTCCCGACCATTGTGTGCGACGCATTCTATGGCCAACCTGCGGCGGCCTTTAGTGTTCAGCACCAAGAAGTACGTGCTCAGCTGCCGTCGGAACGGGAAAGGCGGTGGTCAGGTGCGGAGATCAACATTAAAGTCGGCGATAGTGCAGAGGCCTTTCGAGCGGTGTAAAAACACTTTGATGTGAAACGCTTTCTCAGAAGCGTGAATGATCCGACCTTGACATGGGTGAGACGGACAACAGCTGCTGGGAACGAGAAGATGGTGATGGAGGGTGAGCCAAGACCAATCGATGCGTACTATCTTTCCGATATGTCACCTCGCAACGAGGATGGGTGCGGCAGGAGCTTTGGTGACCATACGTGTCCCACCATCGCGGCTCGTGTTTCTCCTCGCGAGCGATTTGAAAATCCAAGCACACTTAACCATCACACCATGCTCGGTACCTCATCTCCGTACGAAGTGATTAACACCAACTTTCTATACATTGGTTCCAGAGGCTCCCACTTCAGCTGGCACGTGGACGACAGTCTACTACAGTTCACATCTTACTTGCAGAAGGGCTCGAACAAGTTTTGGTTCTTTGTTCCTGCCCCCGAACGTCCGCGAGGGGAGCGCGTCATGCGGGAACACATGGACCCGGCTGTACTGGAAGCGGCTGGAGGGGATGTATGGGAGGTACTCGCTGTGAAAGCGTGCCTGTGGCCTGCGACTCTTTTTCTACGGCATGGCGTTCGCGTCGGGTTCCACACGATGAAGACCGGGGACTTGGCCGTGATGGGGTACGGAGTACTGCACAGTGGCTTCAACGGGGGACCGAACATAGCCTCGGCGGTGAACCTGGCATGCACCGGGTGGCACTCGTGTGCAATAGAACATGCCGCGCACTGGCGTAAAAAGCTCACACCCCACATCCCTTTCAAAAGGTTACTGGTGCTTGCGGCTCAGAAGCTATCCGATGGGGAATGGTGGTGCGGCGTGTGAAGTGTACTTCCGCAGTCCCCCAGGTACCCCTGGCCCTTGCGTATGTCGTATGTCGCTGTATTTTTCTGGTGACACTGCATGTACTTGATTGTACTTCTTTCGGCGGGAACCCACTAGGGGTTGAGCTCCTGGGGAGATTTGTGTGCGGAGCGGCGTCTTGAGTGTGAGGCTGCGGGCGCCCTCCGGAGGTGCGGGAGCTGCCCTGGGAGGTGCCGTGCGGGCCTTGTGGGCCAGGCCAGTGGGGGTGCCTGGCAAGGCGCTGCGGCCGAGGTGGCCTGCGGGATATCAGGCGCGCCTTCGCAGGCCTGGGAACGCCGTGCCTAGTAAAACAAAGCACCCAGTCAACATCATCGACTCCACCCGGCGGCACAAAGACCTTTGAATCGTGGGAGCCAGAAGAGTTCAGACGCGATGTGGTCGTGGTGGTGTCGTACTTCGAAGAATACCTCAACGCTGTCCTCGACTTCATGGAAATGGATTCCCGATCAGGCTTGCGGGGCAAAACTCCCACTGCTGTGGCCCTGGAACGCGCATCAAGAGCTGTACAACAGTTTATCGTTGAGAATGCGATCCAGCCGGACGGTGAGCCCTTGGAGCTTCTGAACGAGATAAATGGAACTGCTACAGACTATTCTGTCGACGGCGCCTCATGCCCTCACTGTGGTGTAGTGACATGGGTTTCTACGGTTGTATTCCCGTCGTGAATTGAGCAGCTCGGTAATGTTGCGGTTGCAAATGCGCCACTGAGCTGCTGGCGGTGTGCACATGGCATGTTCAATGAAGAGCACGATCGACTCCGCAAGGGCCTTCCGACTTCGAAGGGCCTGGTGGGATGTCATGCTCCTGTGTTTGTGCAGAGGCTGGCCAGCAGTGACCTGTACGTGTTGGTAGACAAGCTGAAGAGGCTCGGGGGGGGAGGGGGGAAGGGTGGCTCTTGAGAAGACTCGTTTCTGATTACCATCGAATGTGTTCTTTTTTGGATATAGTCTCCGGGTCTTGATATCCTTGTTCTGACGTTCTCGGGGGGGGGGGTGGGGCGTGGAGGTTTGTGTGTTAGCCACATTCTATTCTTCGTGTGATACTGCCATGACACTATACCTCAAGTCCTGTCCGTGAGGTGATGCATCCAGAGAATGCAAGATAGTAGTTTGCTCAAAACACCCCCCTACCGCACCTCCAGTGGCCATTCACCCCCCTAGTCACGCACTCTTTAAATGGAAGCCAGATCTCTTGGTGAACATCATGTTGTGCTGTCCGCAAGGTAGCACGAAGGCAAGCTGCCTCACAAGTTCAGTTGGTATCAGAGACAATCCAGCTGCAGTGTCAATTTTGACTTCAGCAGGCTGTCCTAAGACGCTAAACGCCATCGCTGGTACCTTCCAGGTCTCACAGGCGATATGGAGCTCGCCATCGCTGCTTCCAAAGGACTTGACAGGGAAAATGCGCCAGTTGCCGCTATCCACCACATCGGAGCCGGACTCGTGTTCGGGGGCGGCTCCACTATCAAGTAGAGACATTGTGGACCCTTCTATGATGACGAAAGATCGATGCGTTTGCGTGGCTTGGCACCAGAACTCCAGAGTCGCGCTGGGAGCACGACTTCTCCAGAAATCATCCTTGGATCTCAGAACCGTGCGTGCGGTTGTTCTTGGACGCCAACGCATGTTGGTGTACGGTGCTTGTCGCTTGCGTGGGCCGAGGCTATGAAAAACGACCTATGAAAAACGACAGACTTCAATGGCTGGCCTTCTTGACCGAGAAGCCACGAAGCGGGAATCCCATGTGCGCCTGGCATGGCCAGCACCCTGGAGTATTGCTCTGTGTATCTCCACCTTTGCATTGAGTACTCAGCGGTGTTCCAACTGTTGCTCCGGCTCACCTCCGCTTCGAACGTTGGTGGAACTTCTCGAAAATGAGCTCACATATCGTGGACCCCACCTGTGCAAGTGGGAGAGTGCGACATAGCAGTTCCAGTACAAGATTTACGGACGGTCGCTCCCAACGTCCGTTAAAAGGCAACAGTCGAAGTAGAACAATCGTAAGGCTCTCGCCGATAACTTGGAGTTCAACGACGGTCGGCCGCTTTCTCATTGCCTTATCTTCGTCGGAAGAGGCTGTTGGCACATAGAACAGAGCAGTGGAAAACCGTCGCAGGGCCTTGCGAGCTCTGAGGGTAGCCACTGCATGAGGTGAAGTGGCAGTGTTATTCACGAGATACTGAAACACTGTGAAGCCTACGGTGAGACGCACTGCATAGTCTGGCATAGACATAGTTGTGCCACCCATTTTTTCTGGTTCGAATGAGGACAGTATCGTGTGTGTCGGAACATGCTTCGCGCTGCGGCGCATTTCACGCAAAAACTCGTCTCGCTGCCCGACCGAGAGTGCCTTGTACGCTTCCATAAGTAGGTGTGAGCCAATGTTGTATTACAGTAGATGTGAAGGAGAAACTATGATGTGCTCGTGTCTGTCAAACGTTCCAGGTTCTCGGGCCGCGGCCAGGCGCATCATGAGACTACCAGCCTTGTCTGTAATGCCATTCAGTAAGAGTGCGTCCTTCACGGCGTCTGTCGACAGCCTCAGTGTGTTCTTTAAAACAGACATGATGAGAGAAGTTCGCTCTTGCGTTCTAGAGTACCGTGAGTCCTTCATATTGAAAGAAACCGTGCTGCTATTCGCTCGCCCCTTCCCTTCTGTGACTGTTTCTTTGTGGACAATGTCGCAGCTTGTGCAGTGCTCCGTACCTTGGGCGTCGATCGAGTTAGAGAACTTGGCGGCCATGGGAAAATCAAAGACACCGAGATATAGGTATACCCGAATGCCAAAGCTCTCCCTCCTGAGAGCTTCATAAACAGCCAAGCCCTCCTTACCCGCTTTTATCAAGTTGTCGACGATCCTTTTGAGCAGGGCTTCCTGGCTTGCTCCTGGGGGTAAGTAGAAGAGAGGACGAACAGAAAACGCACGATTCTCCATGCACAGACAGGTGAAACCCCCGCAGTAGCTCTCCAGGCTTCTACGGCGACGCATATGCACACTGAACTCGTCCCCGTACAGCGACACATACACTACGTATGGGTCCTTCTTGGAAAGGTTGGCTTCACTGGGCTCAGCCACAAAGGACAGCCCTAAATGGCTGGCGGCGGTCAAAGCTGACCATGAATCTTTTTCATGCTCGGTGGACTCCCGGATGGCGATCACGAACACGCCACCGGATTTCGTGGAGCATAGTGTAACCCGGCGTTCTTCCGTGAAACACTGCGCCCAGCGCTCTTGCGGCTTAAACCCGGGAAGTCCTCATACAGCGCGATTGAGTCACGTACGCGTAGCGTGCGTTCAGAAGCATATGTGGACGGCGACGCAGTTACGCATCCATCAGGCGCTGTAAAGGTGCTTATTGAGCGGGCCTCGAACGCGGTCGCGTCATGAAAGGAGACCTTGGCGGTGCATCCAATGTCGAACTTGTATTGTTCACTGAAGAAGATGTTCTTCAAATCAAACCTGGCGGGGTCCCTGGCTGCCACTGTTTAAAAGGACTCGGCCGGGCGCTCAGCTGTTCCAATTCGCAAGTCCCCCTTGTTTCGGAGCAGGGCTTCCGTAACAGGATCCGCAAAGTCCCTCTTCAGGTGCTCAGACAACGGAATGTAAGACACTTACACGTCCGGCAGATTACGCATGGCTTTACCTTTTTCCAACAGTTAACTGGCGCGTTGTCTTTTTCCGCCGCCGGGGGATTGAAGAACTCAGCATGTACTCGCGCAGCTTTCGCAAGCGCCACCGCGACGGCCATTTATCTGTCGGATGAAAGGAGTTTTCTGCCTCTCGCATACTGTCGTACTGCCTCAGCGTGACACGCGCTCTGCCGTACAGGTATCCGGAGCACAGGAACTCGCAACGCGATGCAAAGCCCCCAGCATCGCGGTACTCCTCGCAGGAGAATTCAGAGTCTTCTGAGGGACACTCGTCACGCCCAGAGGCTGCGGACACAGCGACGTCCTCCGTGATGCCCGAATCATGTGGGTTTTGGCTTGCCATACTGCATTCGGTATCCACCAAGTCTACAGCTTATGCGGCAGAGCCCGATGGGGCTCGGTGTTCTTCCATATGCAATAGGTTCCCATCATTGAGATCAAAGAACGCAGCACCTCGCGGGCCACGTCTGCGCCGCTTCATGTTTTACTGGATGAGAACAGATTGGACTGCGGAACAGATACTCTTACCTTTCTGTACAAGGGTACGTGCAGTCACACAACAAGAGTGGTGGAAGCACACAATACGCAAGAGGCTGAATGGATTCCGCTACTGGTACAAGTCAAAGCAAAAGACAGCCGAGAAACATCAGCTACGCATGCACAAAGTACGGAGACATCCACAAGATCCAGGCACTGACGCGACATTGTACGCGCCAACGAGAAGCAGGCGGTGTTTACTGGGAAGCAGCAGCGGGACGGCGCCGCAATTCTGGACCTCATTGTAGCTGGCCTCTTTGGCCCGCATGGCGACGAGAACGGAAATGGGGCCTTTGCAGAGGAGCACGACGAGGAGCGCGCGACGTCCGCAGCGGCAGTGGAAGCCGCCGGCTACGAAGCGGACGGCGACGATGATGCAGCCAAGGTGGCAAAGAAATTTGTGCTTGGCTGGACGGCTTACCACGATAAGTGGAAAGAGAAGCCCATTCACGATGCGGTAAGGTCCATGTTTGCTGAATATTCTGTGCTCTACGCCCGCATCACCGGGAGGACGACGTCAGCCGTGCCGCCCCCGATGCCGATGACGGAGGGCCTGGCGATTGGCGAGCATGCCACCCGGTTTGTCAACACGTTTGTGACCCCTATCCTTGGCCACATCGCCTCCCTCAAGATCCATAAGCTGCTGTGTCATGTCGCTGACGCCATCACGTGGCATGGTAACGTCCAGAACTGCAACACCGCGACAAACGAGGGCGAGCACGAGGCCGAAAATCCGCGCTACGGCCGGACCACCAAGGACGTGCGAACTTTCACCCACCAGCTGGTGCGTCACGCGCACGGAGCGCGACGCATCCTCGCTGGCCACACCGAGGCCTACCAAGCTGCCAACGTCTCGTGGCAAGCCGAGCTGGCACTTCGTGCGGCTGCGGTGGGTGGTGAGAAACGCGGAAAAGGTGTTGGCGCCCTGAGCGCCACCAGTGCTGCTGCGCGTGCGGGCGGCCGAGAATCTCAGGCTGGTGGCGGGGCGGCTGCCGCTGCAGCCAAGACCTCCACGCAGGTCGCGCGGAAGCAGATGCGTCGGATGTACAATGTTGGCAAGGTGTCTGTGGAGGATTTGGCGACGCGCCCAGACTTGGCCAATGTGGGGGCGCTCCTCAATTTGGCCGGTCACCTCTAAGTGCGAGTCGCGACGCGCACGCCGGTGCACGCCCGGTTCGACTGCGGCACGCGTGTTGTGCAGCACTTGCGCGCGGCCGAGGACTACCTCGGTGCGCCTTGGTTTGACAATGTTTTGTATACCCCGAGCGGTGACGACACAAGGCTGTGTGCAGGTGAGGTCCGCGCGATCGTGAGGAGGCCGAAGGGAGACGCCGTCATCCTTGTACCAATGGACGCGGTTCCTTCCGAGCCGCTCTGTCTGTTTGTAGAGCGCGGGTGCGTCCACCTTAAGTGGCGCATCGCGGGGAACGCGACAGACTTGACGTTGCGCCCCGCACCTGTTGGGAGAGTGCGACGGTTGGCATTTGCGGGCCCAAATTTCGCGGACCTTGCCGCTCGACATGGCGTAGATGCGCGCGCTCCCACGATGGAAAGCTCGCTCCAGGAGCGCGTCGACATGCAGTTCTTTCTTAATGTTTTTTTCCCGTGGGATGTGTGATAAACTGTTAGACTTTTTGTCTAAGCGTCGTCACATGCAGCACAATGCTACCGTCGCTGCCGCCGTGTCTCAGCTGAGGAATATGCAGTCTGTCACCCCAACTCGCACGGGTGGCCCGCTGTGGCCGTCCCCACGACCTGCCCCCCCCCTCGTCTCCACGACTTGCCCCCCCCCTCGTCTCCCCCCTCGTCAGGCATACATCAGACCTCCACAATATCTTCGTCCGTCGCCGCCAGGTGGCAGTTGCCGTCATGAGGATGGTTCCGGCAGGGTGATGGTGCCACCGCCGCCGGCCGTCGCGGAGCCACGCCGACTGCCGCGCCGGCAGCGAGGGACGTACGGCGCGGGATGACGTCGCCGCCTCCGGCCGCGACTGACGCACACCGCCTGCCGCGCCAGCAGCGACGGAGTTCCGGCAGGTGGTGAGTGTTGCAGTCACAGGCCATGACGCAGCCACGCCGACCGCCGCGTCGGAAGCGAAAGAGGTAGGGCGGGCGGGGCATCATTTCGCCACCGCCCGAGCCGGTGGAAAGGCAGCGGCCGCGTCGGCGGCGAGGGAGGTCCGGCGGGGAGAGGGGGTCGCCACCACCAGGCACGACGGCGCCACTCCGACCGCCGCGTCGACACCAAGAGAGGTACGGTGGGGGGAGCATGTCGCCGCCACCAGTCGAGACGGAGGCACACCGACTGCTGTGTCAGCTGTGAGGGAGGTCCGGAGGGGGGAGGGTGTCGCTACCGCTGGTAGCACAGGTCGCACGCCGACGGCCGCGTCAGCAGCGAGCGGCTGTCGGCGCCCCCGCCCCCCTCCCCCCCCACCACGGCGGCCCCGCACCACGGCGGCGGCCAGCAGCCTCAGCACCGCGTTCGCTGGCGCGAAAACGAGCGCGGACAGGTGCGCGCCATCGCTCAGGGCGCCGCAGACCACATCGGCCAAGGCGGCTGCAGCGTGTGCGGCCGCGAGAACGACTGTGACACCTGCGGCGGCCTGGTCTGGCTCGGACCGGCGGGTGTCGGTCCAGGCTACTTCGGTGCCGTGTGCGGAGTCACAGTAAGCAAAACCAAGAGCAAGGATGAGACCTCTTGCCCTGTCACCAGTTCATGTGCTGGCCCAATCAGACGGCGTATCAGCTCCGTGGTCTCGGGCGAGCAGAAAAGAAACGGTTCCGCGTGTCACCCAGGGTGCGAGACTCAGCCTCGGGTTAGGCCCAAAAGCCCATCCAAAATGTGTTTGGATGGGAAACCGGAGGGCGCCCACAGAGCCCAAAAACGACCATCCAAAACGAGTTTGGATGGGGGATGGGCTTGGATGGAAATGGGTGGGCGAGTCGGGGGGCCGTGACGACGACTGGCATCCGGTCCCAGGGCGGGGCAGGGTAACGGGGCCTTCACCGAGACTGGGAAACCGGGAGTCTCTTTCCGTTTGACAATTGGCCGAATACGATCTGCCATTGTCCAATCACATTCTCATGGTAGCATCGACGGTTCAGCGTGATCGACCATCGGCCAATGCTTTTTGAACAGTGAGATGGATGGTTGCAAGTGCTCTGCTGCTGCCCAATACCACGTCATTCCCCTGGCCACCATTGCCGCCGCGCTGCTGCCCCGCTACCGTGGCCGCCGATGCTGCCCCTTTGCGCCATTGCCACGGCGGTGGATCGAGGTGCGCGTGGGCCACCGCGGGGGCACGGCGGTTGCCTACCGCGCCGATTGCCGGGTGTCGGGGGTGGCGCTGATGGAGCGCGTTGCCACAATCCTGGAGGGCGCTCTCGCTGCCGCAGCGACGTTGGGGATCCCGGCGATGCAGATGATGGCGTTTGAGGTGATCGAGCGCCTCCAAGGTGCCTCGCTCGCTGGAGGCGCCGAGCGTGACGTTGTGGAATGGCTGCAGCAGTCGGCTAGGCAATACCAGAGATGCCCGCCGATTGCCTTGTCGAGCTCCAGCCGACTCTCTCTCCATCAAGAGGTGAGCATTTTGTATGGCCATCGCCAGCCTGTCACCTGCACCTGCGTAGTGCAGGATTTGGTTTTTCTGGCCCACCAACTGTGACCAGAGTCTATGTTCTGGTTGTACCCTAGGCGTATGCATCGCCTTGCCCGTCGTTTGATCTCGCAGACTATCTGCAGGACAGTCCCCGAAAGCAGGCCTCACCTGATCTTCAACATTATCCTGAAGACGGTCCAGACGACGCCACGGGAAAAGCTCAATGGATAGATTCATGGTTAATTCCACGACTTGTCCTGTACCGAGTAGGAGATCTCGTCCGGACAGTCCTCTGGAAAATCCGACCGACTTCCCTGAGGCGATCTCTGGATCGGTACAGGATGATCTCATGCTTGCTCTCAACCAACCTCGAGAATCGATGTGGCTATTTATGAGAGATTCTATCCTCCATCATACATATCCTCGGGAAAATCCGATCTTGGGCCAAGGTTTTAATAAGGACGCACTCTCGTCTCGCTGCGCTAGGGTTGTGCAACACGCCCAAGGCGTGTTCACGTGTGGGAGTACAGGCTCGTGCCAGCGGTCGGGTATCCCTCGGCCTGTGAACGACCGTGTCACCGGGAAAAGGGGGAGAGTCGGTAGACGTGCTCGTCCCCACAACGGTGGTTTACTCATGGAAACAATGACAATCGACACCCTCCCGGCCCACGGCCCGCCACCGCTGTTGCAATTGGCAGGGGCTAAGTCCCGTACTTATGCCCCTGACGGGACTTGCACCCGTCGCTCCGTACTTCGGATTGCGGGCTATGGGACAGCTGTCCTTCCCTCAGTAGCCCCCCCTATTCGGG
>Ga0209093_1000736_pt1 | contig 18152 bp, 17 predicted proteins | sample SidtaG_4_FD_187450 | JGI IMG/M metagenome (GOLD analysis project Ga0209093, IMG submission 187450) | Marine algal microbial communities from Sidmouth, United Kingdom - Sidmouth_Male1 metaG (SPAdes) (version 2) | ecosystem: Host-associated > Algae > Red algae > Unclassified | place: Sidmouth... | reverse complement strand
CTCGGTCGATCGACCCCGCCCCTTTACCGTCTGATAATAAAAGCACCATGGGACCGGGGTTCGCCGTCGTCGGCACCCCCGGCTCCCCATCGGATGTTGCACGAACAAAGGTTCTTCTTCCTCGCCCCTTGGGCGATAGCGTTCGCTTTATCGCGCGTCTACGGTCGGTCGCCATTCACTGGTTATTTAACCGACGTCATTCATCCCACACAATCGAAAACCTCTATCTCATTCTCCTACGATCGAAACCGCCTGAAAAAGTGTCCTAAAGAGCTGATGGAGTTGGGTCCAGGATACATCTACGGTTGGGAGCAAACGTGTGAGCCATTGCTGAGTTCTGTAGGCACCAGTATGGGTGGGGCCCATGCGCCTTAGTGCGTGGACTGGACCTTCACGGTTGTTCAGTGCGCCCCGCCGCGCTTGTTTTCAGCGTTTTCTGGGCGCTCAAAGGGCGCACATTGGGCGCTTCAGCACCCAGTGCCTCCGTTTTCAAGGCGCTTTTGGGGCGCGCTCGATGAAATGTAGGGGGCCTCTTTTCTGTTGATGATATCGGCAGATAATGTGAATTTCCAGGAATCGTGCTTCATGAGGTCGACGCTGTGGTTGGAGGAGTTGAGCGGCATTGTGACAGGCGGGGTCCGCCTGCTTTATGAGTCAGCGTCCGTTGCATGTCTCTTTCCTGACGCCCGCACGCGCCGCTCCCGACCCATACACCAGAGAGCCCTGGCGCCAGACGGTGTTTTCTCTCGGTGCTCCTGTAGTTGAATGATCCACTCTCCCGCGAAATGAAATGTGGCTTCAACTGTCGCCAAAACAAGGGGATAGAGTACTTTATCTGATAGGTGCTACTAAGAGTGCTTCGTGGGCGCTCGGGTCGCTCTGAGGGCTCACGAGGGGCTCAGGGCCGCAAAAGCACCTGCGCCTCCGAACTCGGGGAGCTCCGAGCAAGCCTACCTAAAACACAATATTGGGGACTTTCTTTCCGGATCGTTTGTGGGATCGTCGCGAAAACGTACCTCGCTATTCGGAGACTTACCCTTGCGGTGTTAATATCTCTTCCAGTATGTCTGAAGAGATCGCGCTGTATGGAGCCATTTTCGACCCCGCTCTTCCTCAGTGTTTTCACTCTCAGAATAAGCGGCCTATTCGCATTTTAGACTCGCAGTACACGACCAGCACGATCCTGACACTGTTGAACGACTTCTCTGGGCGCCGCCCTGCCCCCCCTCACAGCTCCATTTGGGGGCACCGCACCTGCTGAGGCATGTCACGTGGCCACTCGTGGTGCCACGATAGAGAGCGTGCCTGGGCTCGATTCGTATGAGGTCCGTGCGGCGCCTCGTCACCCCACGTCAGCTGAGTACGTTGCAGAAAACATAAGCATTTTTCTACCGTTCTCTGGCGCCTCCTCTCCGAAGGGGCGCTACGCTATCTGTCTGGAATTCCATGCGTCCCTCCCTCTCCCCTCGACTACCGCCCCAAACAGTGCCCGGAAATCCATTTCTAACAATAGGGAGATATACTCGTGCAACACCCCCCACTTTTTCTCGGCGTCCGCACCGCCCCCCACAGACATGTAGTGGTCAAATGGGCAGTCGGAGAAAACGGGGTAGTGGGCGCGACAGGGGCGGCAGGAGAAACGTAGGAAGCAGAGGGGATATATGCAGTCGGGGAAGAAGTGGCAGAAGCGGAAGAAGGGACAGGAAAATACATACGGACAAGTTGGAATGGCGGAAGCCTTCTTACACCGCGCCAGCACGGCGTACGTATCCTTCCCCAACTCTTCATCCTGCATGTGGACGTATATTGATTCATATACTTAGAAGGGAGAGGGCGAGGCAGACGAGAACCAAGAGCAGCGTGGGAATTGCGAACTCCTTTGGTGGTCATGAAACGATTCGCGGCGGTATGGGGGGCGGAAGCATTTGCACCCGTCAGGGCTGGAGTCTCCGCGCGGCCAGCCGACTTATTGGCGCAGATGGGCCGCCGCTGGGGGGTCGGCAGGGTCTGTTGGCGGGTGGGGTGCATGGTAAGACGGTATCATCAGGAGAGAAAGGTCCGCACGAGGCCCTTCCTTGAAAGGTTTCCACGTCCACTGACCCTTCACATAGTGACCTTCGAAGCAGCAATCAGGGATCGCCCCAAAAAGCGGCTGGGCACGACGAAGCCACTGAGGACCCCAGTCCAACCCACGCCTCGAAAACGGATGACCACTGACCTCCTACTAATGTTCCTAGTGTCAACAAATGAAGGCCTACATCCGCGCACGAGGAGAGCTGACGTCAACAAAACGGAGGGTGGAGAGTGCTCCATGCACACAGGAGTCTATCAGCTCACCACATGGCGGATGGGTGGGTGACCAGCACTCTGAAGCATGACATCTCCGCTGACAAATAAGAATTTACACCAGTTTTGAGGGCGCTGTTTTGGAGCGTGACTTCACTGGCAAAACGTTGGATGGGTGGCCGCGGAAGCAGTCTAAAGTGCTGGACAAGTGGCCAAATGTGCGTATGTCAGCTCTATAATGCAGCGCGTGGTCGGTGCATGCGGCAGGGACCTCGTGGCGCCTTGGACCGCGTATTTCGACCTCTGCAAGCGACATGTGCGTGTCAGAAAGGCCGTTCAATCAAGTACACATGATTGAGCAGGACGCCTTCGGGGACATTTGGGTGAAATCCCGGTGACGCACGATTGGGAGGCCACAACAACCCGGAAAGGCCGTAATGCCGCCGGACTCGTGCTCAGCGCGGTCCCGTTTGCTGGGATGACCCGACCCCGCAACACAACCACGGCGTGGGCGGAGCTGAGTGTCGCACAACCGCCCATCTGAAGTGCTGGACAGGTGGCCAAATGTGCGTATGTCAGCACTATAATGCAGCGCGTGGTCGGTGCGTGTGGCAGGGACCTCGCGGTGCCTTTGACCGCGCATGTCGAACTCTGCAAGCGACATGAGCGTGTCAGAATGCCCGTTCAATCAAGTGCAGATGGTTCAGCGGGACGCCTCGGGGGACAATCGTGTGAAATGTCGTTGACGCACATCAGAGGGGCCACAACTCGGAAAGGCAGTAAATATGACGGATTCGTGCTCAGCGCGGTCCCTTATGCAGGAATGAACCGTGCCTGCAACGCGACCACGGCGTGGGCGAAGCTGAGTGTCGCACAACCGCCCATCTGAAGAGCTGGACAGGTGGCCAAATGTGCCTACGTCAGCTCTATATTGCAACGCATGATCGGTGCGTGCGACAGGGACCTCGTGGCGCCGTGGACCGTGCATATCGAGTTCTGCAGGCGACATGGGCGTGTCAGAACGGCCGTTCAATCAAGTGCAGATGGTTGAGCGGGACGCCTTTGGGGAGCATTTGGGTGAAATCGCGGTGACGCACGTTTAGGGGGCCACAACAACCGGGATGGGCCGTAATGCCGCCGGACTCGTGCTCAGCGCGGTCCCGGATGCCCGGATGACCCGACCCCACGACGCGACCACGGCGTGGGCGTAGCTGAGTGTCTCACATCCGCCCATGTGAAGTTCTGGACAGGTGGCCAAATGTGCGTATGTCAGCTCTATAATGCAGCACGTGTGTGGGGGAATCCCGCTGTCAGGGGTGACATGGCCCCCGGCATGAGTCGGGGACGGGTCGTGACCACTCACGTAACACACTTCCCTAGGGGGTAGCGTGGGACAGCCCCCTTGGGTGGGTGTCCGGGGAGCCCGAGGGCCACACACGAAACGACTCCTCTAGAAGGGCGCGGGGTGAGGAGCACCCGATCAGGTCCCCCTGGCGGGGTCTGCCACAGCCGAGGGAGACACACGTCTTCCCGAATCCGGGCCCTCTGGAGTGACCGGGAAGCTTGTGGAAGCTTCCGCAACCCGAGTGTAAGCCGGACCGAGATATGATCTCGACCAGGGATAAAATCCCACAGGAATTTTATCCGGGAAAATTGAAAAATCTTGGGATAAGTCCTGAGGTACTGCTTTTGGGTAAGTCCTGAAATTTAGGAAGTCTTGGTGACTTTCCTGCTTCCGCCCGAGACGGGCGGGGGTCCTCGTCAAGTGGAAGGGTAGTCGAGGATGCTGGGCAGGGGCCCCTAGAGGCCCGGGCCTGCGACCGTGGCCCGTTGGGCACCGGTCCCCCCATGATAGCGCCTGGGGGTCGGGATTGCGCACGTCCTGCGTCTTGTTTCTGAGGGTATATGAGAGTATGCTTTGGGGTCATCGTGCGTATTCGAATAAATCAGCGTTGCGTTTGCGATACTTTCGTCGTTCTGGTGCGCTTCGCGCCCGGTGATCCCGGCGTTCGTGTTGTTTCTCCTGTGTTGCGATCCGCATCCTGTCCTGGGTTTTCCGACGGGGCTATACCCCGTCGGCTTTGAGGGCAGGATCCACTATAACGTGGTCAGTGCCCGCGGACGGGACCTCGTGGCGCCTTCGACCGCGTATATCGAACTCTGCAAGCGACATGTGCGTGTCAGAACGGCCGTTCAATCAAGTGCAGAGGATTGAGCGGGCCGCGCTGGGGGACACTTAAGTGAAATCGAGGTGACGCACGTTTGGGGCGCCACAACAGCCCGGAAAGGCCGTGCTGACGCCGGAATCGTGCTCAGCGCGGTCCCTTATGCCGGAATGACCCGTCCCCGCAACGCGATCACGGCGTGGGCGGAGCTGAGTGTCGCACAACCGCCCATCTGATGTGCTGGACAGATGGCCAAATGTGCGTATGTCAGCTATATAATGCAGCACGTGGTCGGTGCGCGCGGCAGGGAACTCGTGGCATCGAATGATGCCGCTGGCATGGTTCTGGCTGTTTTGAGCGGCCGACGCGCTGACGCTGAAAAGAAAATCGGCCAAGGGGCTCCGGGATGCAGCTGTTGGGCTTGAGGTTCCCCAGGGGTCCCGTCGCCTGTACGTTTTCTTTCTGTTCAGTTCCATTATGCCGGACATTGTGTTCACATCTTTCTCGCTGTTTCCCATTCTGCCTTCCGTGCGTTACTTGGTACTGACTCGCTCCATCGTTTGCACCAGTGTCCTTCTTTTCTCCGTCTGTTTCCGTTGGCTTGTGCCTGCAGGTCGCAGAGAGTTTCTGACGACTCACCGGTCGTCCTTTTGGACGATGCCCGCAGCCCTGGTGTTACTGGGCCTGTCGGTCCTTCTCGATTGGCCCCGTCTCAAGTCGCGGGCTCGTTGACCGAGTGCGTATTTGGAGACGAGACGGGCACTGAGAGAGCCTAGCTCATGTCTCTTGTTGAGGCAGCTTCAACTGAGTTCGGCATCCGAGGTGCCACGCTGGGGGGGTCATCAGACTTCGAGGAGCTCGTGACTCATCTATTTTCTCGTTTCGCAACCACTAACAAGGCGCTTGGCTGCCACAAAGCGAGCTGCCGGGACTGGATTGCATCTCTGCGCCCTGCGCAGCGCTGAGGCCCAGGCCGCCGCCCGCGACCCGGCCTTCATCTCTTTGCGGCATTGTTTTGAGTCGGGTGCATTCATATCATTTTCGTGTACGTTTCATTAGACAGATGTGCTGGGGGTGATTGGAGGAGCCATACAGGATCTGGATGGGTATACTACTTTTTTGTCAGCCTAGAGCATCTTTTTCGTATCTATACCCTTCCCCTCGGACGATAGAACATCAGGCGATAAGCGCACCCAGTTGTCATTGGCGCTGGCCTTTCCACGTTCTTCAGTGGCATGATTAGCAACGAGTGGGTATTTGCTGCAAGCTCAGGCGTTCATCAGGCATCTTGCCTTCCCCTCATCCTCCAAATGGGAGGATTCCACCCAGCTAATCGACAGCTGCCGGCCGAGCGCCATGGCCGAGTGCTGCAACGCCCGCACGACCGATAGGTACGAGTCGGAGAGGTTGGTGTACCTTCCGACGAACGCGATCGTAACGGCCGCCACGGGCGTTGCTGCGGCGGTACCGATGGCGGGCTTTACGGGCGTCACCGGCGCGGCGACCGACGGCGGCAGCGCCACGCCCGGACGGGGTCCCCCCGTCGGCGCCGGGGACCCCCCTCCCCGCACCCCGCCTCCCCCGGCTGCCCCATCCGGCCGGACGGCCAACGGCTTCCGCGGGGTGGCCACCCGCAGCGGAGACGACGGCGCGTGGTAGGCCACGTTATACGAGTCGGCGGTGCGGGCCATCCGCGCCCACTTTTCGAGCCGCGTCGGCAGCCGCCACACGAGGCGCAATTTGCGAATGAGCAGGCTGCACACGCCTTGCGCGTGGAGCATCAGCGGGATGCGGTACGTGTTGGACATGTCTTGGACCCACACGACGGCGTCGGGGGGCACTTGGAAAAAGAGGCCGATCTTGGCCTTGTTCTCGGCCAACAGCGGTCGCGTCGAGGGGCAGGCAATGAGCTGCGGGGCGAGGCCCGACATGGACAGGTTCTTGACGCCGTGCTGCGTCGGCTTGGTCTTTCGCTCTCCGACGACTCCGAGTTCGGGGAAGAGCGACACAAAGACGGAACAAATGCTGGCCTCGCCGACCGCGTAGCGCAGCTGCCGCAGCGCCTCGATAAAGGGCATCTACTCCATGTCTCAAACTGTGCCTCACAGCTCAATGACAACCACCTCTGGCGGAAGCCCCGTCTCTGCGTCCGGCGTCGCCGCGACGCGCTGCATCCACGTGATGATGGCGTCGGTGAGGTGCGGTACGACGTGGAACGTCTTTGTGGTATTAATGACGTTGGTTAACTAACAAGTAAGTAGCGACCGACCGTAGACGCACGATAAAGCAAACGCTATCGCCCAAGGGGCGAGGAAGAAGAACCTTTGTTCGTGCAGCATCCGATGGGGAGCCGTGGGTGCCAACGACGGCGAGCCCCGGTCCCATGGTGCTCTTATTATCAGACGGTAAAGGGGCGGGTTCGATCGACCGAGCGATCATAAACATCGAATCACCACCAAAATAGAGACGATAAAAGAAAGGACAGATATACAAGACGGAAGAAACCTCCCAGAGGGAAAGCCACAAGTCAGTTCAATCCTCCACTTGAATACTGACCAGTCAGGGGGGCTACCGGGCCCAGTATCCCAATATTAAGTAGATATGCCACATACCGCTGTAATGACATTCGGGCCGTCCCGGCGAGTGGGCGCAGATCGACCGATCCGCCACCACGAACGCCACAAGTGGCAACCAATCAGCGTGTCGCGTACCGACGCGCGAAGGGACGTGAGGGCGTTACGTTTTGGCCGGCGCCTGCAAAGGTGATCGGGGAGACCCCTGACACTCTCGCGCGAGGCGGGGCGATGGAGCAGGCGGCGCGAACGGTCGCGAGCGGCCCAGAATGGCTGATGCGGGCCGAAGGGCCGGGGGGCGGGAACGGGCAGCCTATGGGCACCCAGGGGGCGGCAGCGGCCGTGCAGGCATCGGATCGGCCCCTACAGGGGTGGGGGCCTTGTGCCTGCGTGCCGGAGGGGGCACAGGCGGGGGCGGCACGGTGGGCCTTTGTGCTCGCCACACGGTATATACACCGGGGGGTTGGGCACGGCGAGGGCCCGTCCGGTTCCCCATGCCATTCGGCGTCCGGGTAGAGTAGCACAGTTGGGCAGGTTGCGGTGGCCTGCGCTTGCGCACTTGTTGACCTCTGGGTTCTCCGCGTGCCGTGCCCCGTCCGTCGCGAGGCGAGGCGGTCACGGCCTTGCCCTCGGCGGGTGGGGGTCGTTGCGCTAGCGCAAACGGTGGGCGGGGGGTCGGGGTCGGGCTCATAGCCACTGAGCAGTCGGTAGCGCGGCTTGTATCTAGCCGATTGACCCTAGGTCGGGAGGCGGGAGCGTGGTGGGCTTGTGGTTGGGGGGATCGTGGCGTTGGCCAGGGTCTGCCGCTCGTCGCGGGGTGCCGACGGCAAGTACAAGGCCATGATGTCGGGAAGCGGTAGCGACGTCCAGATGGCCGACGCGGCCGGCGCGGCGGGTAGCGGTGCCAATGGCGCGGGGAGCCCAGCTGGGCGAGCCGGGTCAGTGGCGAGCAGTGACTCAAGGTCACTTCAGGACAGGTCTTCGGCCGATGATGGGCGCGACATGCGCGGCGGCGACATCCCTGCGGGGTATGTCGACGAGGCAGCGGACCAAGCTGCCGAGCTTCCGCTCATCGAGGGGGTCGGGCCGTCGCCCTTTCGGCGCACGTACTTCAGCCCGCTGTCCCTTGGGACACGAGACGGCGTCCCCGTCATGATTGACGACGCCCCGATGGACGCGGCGACCAACAACCTCCGCGTGGCGTTGGTTCTCATTGAACAAGGCCATTGGGGCACCCCGCCGGGGTTCATTGACGTCCTCAATGAGGTGCCCGATGAACACGTCGACGCCGTCGTGGCGGGGGTGCACGGGAACGCCAATCATGGAAACCAAGGCAAGGCGCGACAAGCGTACGACGTCCTGGCGTATGCTACCGAGTTGGTCCGTTGCGGACGGCGGTTCCACAACTTCCACACGCGTCTTTACGCTTGGGCGCTCCTGTTTCAGGTCCATTAGATGGGGACCTTCGAGGTGGCAGCCAACAACCTCGGGCGTTTGCGTCACGCTTGGCCAGAGGCCGTCTTCCTGTCGCGCCGTATGGCCAAGGAACTGTCGGTGCCCTTTGCTCAGGAGGTGGGCATGGAGGAGTACCTCGATGAGCTCATCGAGGTATCTCAAGAGGCGGAACACGCCGTGGAGGATAAGTTCGACGGGCGCACCGTGGTGTTGACCTCCCCGTTTCGGGCGCCGATTTATGACCCCGCCCATCGGCGTGCTCAAGACGCGGCTGGTATCTCGAGTCGCGGGCTTCTTCCCACCGCTTGGTGTTCCGGTGTAATCCGGGCGCCCCGTCATTTCTACTTCTCGCGGTAGTTCCAAAGCTACCCCCGCTGGTGGTTCAACCGCGGGGTGTGGATGGAAATGCCATTCGCATTGTCGCATCTAGCTCATAAGCGTTTCGACGAGTTCAGTGCCGCTTGGCACGTAGTCAACGCGGAGTATTACTAATTCTTAGCGGCCGGGTGGGTGCACACCCTGCTGACGGACAAGGTCTTTGCCTGGCTTGATTCCACAGCCCTTCGGCGCATGTCCAAGTTGGACCTGCACCTTATGGCCAGTGGGCTGGGCGGCCGGGCTATGTTGGACACATTCCATAAGATGCAAAAGGCCACGGAGTTCTTCCCGTGGACCGTCGTCGTCAAGGACGTCATCCGACGGGACACGCACACACGTGCGGCGTGTCAGGTGCACGTCCATTTGGACTCGTTGGCCGAGTACGGGTTCATGTTGAACTACCCCTGTCGGGGCTTTGCGTCTCTTCTCGCCTGCGGCGGAGGCTCGGAAGACGATGGCGAGACGCCAGTGGCGGCGGCTCAAGGCAATGGCGGTTTCGTCCGCCAAGGGACGCGGTCGGCCGGTGGGCCTTCGCGTCGGGCTGCTTCTCCCAGCCTTCGGGGTTCGCTGTCGCCTGTGCGCGAGACACGCGTTGCCGCCGCGTCCGGGGTACATGAGCATTCAACGCTTGAGGACGTTTGGACTTCGCCTGAGGCGTTTCAGGCGGCAGTGGCGCTGTTTGGCGACGGGCCGATCCGTCGTATTGACGGGCAGCGAGTGCCTCGTGGCGTCGGGGCGGCCGCCCTGGCTTTGTCGTGGAGTCGCCAGACGGAGGCGTTGCGCCGGGCGGTTCGAGATGCCCATGGGTATGTCCTTGTGGACGCCATGCCGGTCTTGGCTCGAGCCATGAGCGTGGCGGCGGACTCGGTAGTGGCCTTCGACCTGTTCTCCCAGGAGGTCGAATGTCTTCGCCAAGTGGCGGCGGTGCCTCCCTCGCCTGTACGCTTTGACGCTGACGACATCCTCGGACGGCGTCTCAGCCATGACGACGAGGACGAGGAGGAGACTCCGCCCAATATGCGCCGTCGCAGTTCGTCGGTTGACGGTGGTAGCCGGGGGCCAGCCCGCAACTGAGGCGGGGTGGTCTAGGACCGGTGCGGGCCCGATTTGTGTCGTTTTGTTTTGTTAGGCTTGTTTACTGCCAATGCCCGTCGGAAGGTGGTGCTGTGGCGGTGTGGTACACACCTTTCCCGCCCATGGAGTGCTGTCATGTGGACAGAGAGGGTTTGGCTTGTGTAGCGCTGTTGGGTTTCCTGTTGAAGTGAGAGGCAACAAGTGCCCATGTGGTAGTACCATTGTGGTCGCTTGATGCGTGAGGCAGTACGTCGTGCGATGCACAGGCCGCTCTGGCGTCGCCGTACCAGGGGGCACTTTCACATCTGGGCGCTATAAGCGTCGCCTCTGTACTTTGGTACATCAGGTCCTCGACCGTGGTCGTTAGGTCATGGACCGAGGTTAAGAGTAGCCCGTTTGGCTCGGATCCAACCACTTGGGTAACAGGCGCGGGGGGCGCGTCATCGCCCTGTAAGGACGGGGGGCAGGGCCATACGTAGGTATACGGCCCGTGCCACTCAGAAAGCTCGGCGAAACGCCGAAGAGCTAACCAGGGGTCGTGGGGGATACTACGCGTCCGTTCGGGTAATGTCAGTCGAACCCAACAAATCGGTAAAGTCTCCTGAACTGAACTAGATTGGTTAATCTTAATCCAGTTCAGTGTGATTCGACTTTCGCCGTGGGAATTCGAAAACACTCCACGAATGGTCTGGGACCACTTTGGATCTGGGCGTTGGGGGGTTACTACCAACGCAGTTTCGGCTCGATCAAGCCTGGGAGATCGGCGGGTACCCCGAGACGGGGGGGTGGGAATACTCAAAGAGTATCCCGCAATTTTCTTCTTTCTCCGTCGGAGGACTCGGATCACCAGGTTCCGAGGAACGTTTTCCCAGGGTTCTCAGGAGTCGTCCTCGGGACCATAGTCAAACCATCGGACTTTGGCACTGTAGATGCCATTGCTCCGACGGAGGCTTAATAGGCGGTCAATGACGTACTCTTCGGGTACCGGGGGTGCGCTCTCAGGCTTATCGAGTGCATCCAGTAGTGGATGTGGCGTCTCCTCTGGTGTCGAAGGCCGTGGCGCCGGAGTAACATGGTCACTATTGACTCTTCGCTCTTCGCCGTTTACGTCTGTGACGTAAGTAGAGTGATCTGCGTCGAGTACGCCGAACGGGCCGACGATCCTGCTTTGCAGCTTGTTCTTTTGTTGGTGATTTGTCGTATAGACGAAGTCACTGACGCGGACGCGTTTGTTAAGTGTATCCACGTTCGAGTCGAAGATACGCTTATAGCGCTGTTGGGTCTTTTGCAAGGCCTCCGCGACGGCCGGAATTTTCTGTCTTAGCTTGGCCATGAACTCACGCTTACGTGCTAGGGGTAACCCATCATTGAGGTTACCCTTGTTTTTCAATGGAGTCCCGGGTGGGAGGTTGCGTACCGACAAACTCGGGATTCGTCTCGGAATAACGAGTTCGAATGGCGCAATGCCTGTCGACCGGTGTGGCTGGCTGTTACAGGCCGTGGTCAATGCGGGGAGTAATTCGTCCCAACGGCGTGGGTCGTCTGTGACGTAATGTCTGAGTTGCGTAGCCATGGTACGATTGTGCTTTTCGACTTGAACATTGGTCTGTAGGTAGTATGCCGTGGTGCGCACTGTTTTGGTGCCCAGCACTTTTATTGCGGCAATGAAGAAGTTCGCCATGAACTGGGGTCCTTGATCCGATAGGATTCGGTCTGGTGGACCATAACAGGCGATCCAGGCGTCGATAATGGCTGATGCCACGGAGATTGCTGTTATGCGCCGCAAGGCGACGCATTTGGTCAGCTTGGAGAAGCGGTCAGTAATGACCAGAATGAAGCGGTTACCAGCTTTTGTAGCGGGAATTGACCCGAGGATTTCGACCGATAAGTCCGTCAATGGCTCCGTAGCCGGGAACAGCGTCAATGGGGACGTGTGTCGTCGTAGTGACAGCCGATCTTGGGTGCGGGTGGTACACTTGGTAATAGTGCTGTATATATCCGTGACCATGGATGGCCAGTAATACCGACGCCGCAAGGCGTAGTACATCCGGTTCATACCCGGGTGGGCTGACACCGTTGCGTGATGTTCCAGCGTAAGGATACGCTCGCGTAGGCTTTCCGGGACGACCAATTGGTCGCCGTACGGCGCCCGCCTGCAGAGGCCGTGGCTTTCGTTTTGAAAGAAGGCTTTCGCCGTTTTGCGAGCCACCCGTTTGGCCAACTCCACGCAAAACGCGTCGGTTTGTCGGGCTTCCACGATATCGTCGTATGCGACAGGGGCCGGCATGTCGGTACCCGTGGAACTCCCCGTCAGCAAGCCGTTGGCCGTCTCGGCAAATGCAAGGCATGGGATAGCATTGTTGATATCTTCAACTTCGGCGTCATTGTCCGTTCGGGACAGAAAGTCTGGGGCGTGGTCCGATGCACCGGGTATGTCCTGCATGTCGAATGTATATTCGGACAGCCGTAGGCGCCATCGCATCAACCGACCACTAGAGTCAGTGGTGCTGTAAATCCAGCTTAGATCTTGGTGGTCGGTCCTTATCAGGAAGCGATGGCCGTCGAGGAAGTATCTGAGCTTGAGTACGCTCCACACAACGCCGAGGCATTCGCGTTCCGTTGTGGAATAGTTTTTCTCACCAGGGCTGAGGCCACGGCTCCAATAGCCAACCGGTAATCTAGTACCGTCAGGTTGCTCTTGCAGCAAGGTGCATCCGAGTTGGTCGGCGCAGGCGTCGACATCGACAATCATTTGGCCTTTAGCATTCGGCAGGGCCAAAATTGTTGGTGCGAGAAGCGCTTGACGTAGGTCGTCGAAGGCCGCGAGGGCTGCGTCGGTAGGTAGTCCGGGGGAACTTCCGCGCGGGTCATCGCGTTGAGCGGCTTTGCTCGTTTAGCAAAGTCTTTGACGAAACGTCTATAGACGTTGCACATCCCCAAGAAGCTTTTAAGCTGGGTCTTGGTGGTGTGGAACGAAGTGTGCTTCAACGTGTCGACGTTCTTAGTATGAACATGGAGTTGACCCGGTCGGACAATACGTCCAAGATACTCGACTTCTTCGGAGGACCAGGTGCATTTCTCAAGATTGAGAGTGACACCGGCTTCACGCAACCGCGTTAAGACCACATCAACGTCCTTGACGTGTTGCTCTGCAGATGCAGAGAAGATAATGACATCATCGAGGGAGACGAAGCAAAGCTGCGACTTGAGGCCAGACAATATAATGTCGAGGGCACGTTGAAAAGTAGCGGGGGCGTTGGTCAGTCCGAATGGCATGGACAGCCAATGGTAAATACCAGCATGCATTGTAAACGTAGTCTTCTCTCTGTCATCCGGGCGTAGGGGCACTTTCCAGTAGCCGGCTGTACAGTCTAGCGCGGTGAAGACCTTCGCATCTCCTAAGGAGTCCAGACAATCCTCCATTCGGGGAAGGGGGTAGGCATCCTTCTTGGTGATGTTGTTGAGTCGTAGGTTTTCGACACAGAAGCGGGCTTTGCCATTATTCTTTGGTACGATGACGAAGGGGCTTGCCCATGCACTATGGCTAGGTTCTTTAACCTTGAGTTTCAACATCTTGTTGATTTGATCAGCAATGATCTGTCGTTTGAATGGACCCGTGCGATACGGTTGTGCCCGGATGGGTACGGCATCCGTTGGGGTGGCGATGGCATGCTCAGTGGCGTGTATAGTACCGAGGGTACCGTCCCACATCGCGGATTGCGTGCGTAGCATCTCCCGGATTTGCTTGTGCAAATGCTCCGGTGCTTCGCTGAGGTCCACATCCTCGACAGGGTCGTCGGACAACGATGTGTTCTCACCGGTTGGTGTGTCTTGGGTTGCCTTCTCCTCTGTTATGACGGCCAACATGGGCCCTTGGAATGGTTCGGCGAACTCGAGGATGCTTTTCGTACGAACTATGGCCAGGTCCGGCCCGAAGTTGCAGATCTTAACCAAAAATGGTTCATCGGGCTTGACGAGCGCAACACCACGGGCGACTGCCACTGAATTGTGCCGGCATAGGCGGATGTTGGGCGAGATGGTGACGAGGCTGGGGGTGGCGCAGGTTTTCATATCCCATTCTTCCATCCGCCCTTTGACGCAAACTTGGCGACATGCCCTTACCTCAGCCGGTTGGTCTTCCCACGACCGTTCCCATGTATTGGCAAGTAGGGTGGCGAGGATAGGCGTTTGCCTCAGGTTCCTGGTGACGTTACGGACGTGTTCTTGCCACACAACCTTCTTTAGGCGGGTGAAGATGGCTTCGACATGGTTATCCATGAACTCGATACCGAGGATACAGGGCACCGATAGATGTTCGGCGACAAAGAATCGGTCTAAGACCTTGGCGCATCCAACATCAATATACAGATGTATAGCATAGTTTGCTATGAGGCGGTTGTTGTTTGCATCCTTGATGCGGAGTTAGCGCTCGAGCTTTTCAGCCTAACTCTGCCAGTTCGCAGGTAAGACTTTAGGTCGAACCAAGTGAATGCCGGCCCCAGTGTCCAACACAGGGCGACAGCTGTGAATTTCCCGTTTGCAAGGGCCAATGGTGGCCGCGATCTCATAGTGCCGATGTGCCGGGCTTAGGATCCTTTCGACTTTACGTCTTTCACCAGTTGGTGATGTTGCGCCGGACAACCCGCCAAGGGGCACCCGGCTCATTCGTTTTTCGAGTCGGTGGACTCGCTGCTATCGCTTTCAGCGGTTGGTTTGGAATCCTCCGTGACGAAGTTCACGGAAAAAACATGGCTGCGGCGTTCGCGTGGCCCATAAGGATCAGCGCATTGAGCAGCGAAGTGACCGGGCTTGTTACAGTTGTAAAAAATATCGGTCTTCGCCTGAGGCGAATCCTTCGGAGAAAGGGAACGGGACCGGGCCCGCGGTTCGGTAACCGGGAAGGGACGGTCGACATTGGGGTGCCGGGTTGGCATGGGCGAGGCATATGCCAGTTTAGTAGTCTGCAAACGAGGCAGCTTAAGCGATAGCCGAAGCTTGTGTGTCCCGTCCCAATACATCTGCGCAGCAGAGATAGTATGAGCCAATGTGCGCTTGGGGAACTGCCCGTCCAATAACCGGACATGAGCTTGAATAATTTCGGACAAGCCATTGATGAATACATCCTTCACATCTTGTGCATGGAATAGGCCGTCTAGGCGGTCGCACTGCGTCTCAACGCGGAGCTCAAAGGCTGTGGGCCACTCACTATCGGGTTGACGCATTGTAATAATGTCGTGGTAAGCGGCAGCCATGACGGCGTGGGTGGCATACTTGATCAGAAGCCAGTTAATAGCGGCACCATAGGTGCGGATCGCATAAGTGCGGTGTCCGGCTTTCGAGTTTAGGACGCTCGAGAAGGCTCGTTTAGCAGCTCCTGACAGGCAAAAGGCCAAGAGGGGGAGGGCTTGACCATGTGTCAAGCCGGCTGCGTCACATGCACTACGAAAGGTCGTCAAAAAGGTGAATACACCGAGGGGGCTGGTGCCCGTAAACGGCTCTTGCCCTTGGAATGCGCCAACCCGGAGGAGGTTCATCTTCTGCGTTTTCTCCACTAGGGAGGGTGGCAGTGACAGATCACGTCGGATCAGGAAGTAGGTGCGATAGTCCAATCGGGACCTGAAGCGACTGTTGGAGGGTCGAATGACCTTTTGTCAATCGGCTTTCTCCAACCGCTTCTTAGAGTCGGGGCGACTCCTATACGGACCCAGGCGGGATCTTCGAGACGCGGCGTCCGATGACGTGTCCGAGGACTCTGAACTTGAGCTCGAAGACGGAAAGAACGGGTAATCCAGGAATTCTCCGGAGTCGGAAGACGAAGAGGAAGTCGTCCCAGTGGACGAGCTTGACTCATTCGCGGCCGACATGTTGGCGTTCTCAACTGAGGATGTTGAGCGGGCCAACTTAGTATCCTTGCGGATCTTACGCATCTTCTTGCGAAGCTTACGCTCTCGATCCCGACGTTCGGTCGCTTGGACAACTGGCTCTCGACGAGAAAAAGACGAATTGCCCCCCCTGGGGTCGACCTTGACCTTAGTCTTGCTCTTCGTCTCACGACGCGACTCTGACGCCCGGGCATCGGACTGGATGTCCTCCTGGCGCATAGCCTCGACATTGGCGAGCAGGTTGTCGTTTGCTTCCGCTAACGAGCGTTTAGAAGCTTGTTGGGCCGTCAGACGGAGACGAAGTGTCTCCACCTCCGCCTGAAGGCTCTCCGCGTCGAGCGGTTGGACTGGGGCCGCCGCATTCAACGCAGGTGATCCCGAGAGGGAACCACCTAGCGTGTTGGCGTCGCGCATATTCGTACGAACGCCTCCCGGCGGGACGTAGTCGGAAGGCAGGGCGTTGCCCTTACTCTTCCCATTGCCACGTTGCCCATCGGCACCACCAGGGGTCACTGTTAAACCGGCACAGTGCCAACAGAAGCGCCCCGCGCTCCAATTGGAGATCACCACCCACGATGCCCAGCGTCGTGGCACACACACGTGGGGGACGCGCCCTGCGCGTCAAGCCAATGGGTGCAATACCCGTCACCGTGCCACTTGGAAACAAGAGACAGCTCTCGGGCACCCCGTGCAGATGCACGCGGCAGGCAAGAGTATCCCCTGCTGCTCCACCAAATGTGCCATTTAATGACGCTGGTTAACTAACCAGTACGTAGCGACCGACCGTAGACGCACGATAAAGCGAACGCTATCGCCCAAGGGGCGAGGAAGAAGAACCTTTGTTCGTGCAGCATCCGATGGGGAGCCGGGGGTGCCAACAACGGCGAGCCCCGGTCCCATGGTGCTTTTATGATCAGACGGTAAAGGGGCGGGGTCGATCGACCGAGCGATTATAAACATCGAATAACCACCAAAACAGAGACGATAAAAGAAAGGACAGAGATACAAGACGGAAGTAACCTCCCATAGGGCAAGCCACACAAGTCAATTCAATCCTCCACTTGAATACAGACCAGTCAGGGGGGCTATCGGGCCCAATATCCCAATATTAAGGAGATATGCTACAGTCTTGCCGAGGTAGTCCCCACGCACCGTGCTTTGTGAAAGATTTTCGGAAAAAAATGGCGTTGTCAGGGATAAGATAATGAGCTCTTCACAGGATAGTTGCCAATGCATGGTGTATCAAACCAAAACTCGCTCCCAAACAGGCCACCAATTTGGCTTCGCTTGATTAGAGAATCTTTCCTGAATAATACAGCGAGCAGCTCACAGGTCCTTGTTGGTCCGTTCCACGCTCTCTCTGGAACTGTTCTCAGAACTGCCGCTTCGAACGATCCTGAGAGTCATTCTGAGTCGTGTTTCCAACATTTCCAGGGCCTTCCCCAGGAATGGCCTCTTGTCGGGGTTCTCGACTCTCCAAGGCAATCCTCAAGCTCGACCGGCAGATGGGCACCGGGATGACAACGGCAGTGACCGTACGGCAGCATCAGCTGCTTTAAAAAGTGAGGAGGCCGGGGAGCCTGTCACATATTTCCTGACGTGGCCCAAGTCTGTCTTAAAGTCTCACTGGAGAGGATAATACAGAGTCGACAGATGGAGCCAGTCGTACGCCGTATCCGAGTGCTCGGCAGATTCCACTCCTCTGCACACAAGCAGCCATCTCAAGAGCCCCTATATCAAGATCGAAGAACAGCACTTCGTGAAAGCGTGACCCAAGAGTTCGTCACCCCCTCGAGTCCAGACGCGCCCAAGTCTCGGCAGTTATTGGCAGGAGGCTCGTGCCGACGACTTTCCGAGCCAGTTTCTCTTACTTCGCGAAGTCCAACAACTGGCATCTTCATCAATTTGGGATAATGAACTCAATCTCGTGATACCGAAAGAAGCTCAGCTTCCTCGCAGCAGTCACGCGCGTAGCACAGCGGGCCCCTCAGCAGCTTCAGAATCTCAGCATATGTACAGGTACTGTCCGAGACAATCGTAGTTCGAGTCCGTGCACAACCTGCTCCCCTGTGCAGCCTGGCTCCCTTCATGAAAGCGGCTGTGCTCACAACGTCTCTACCACAAGGTGAGAAATCCGGCCCGGACAGCACTGCATCAGTTCAAGATGTGGAAGAATTGGCGAGATATTCCATCTTTTTCTCCTGGGACACCTCTGAGGACTATTCACGTATTCTGGGACTTCGATCCGCAATCCCCTTCCGCAGACCCAACAGAGGCCGATTCGACACAAAGTTGTGTCGCAGGCGGTGAGACCTCGGCGAGGTCTCTCAGGATCTGCC
>Ga0209093_1000735_pt1 | contig 18152 bp, 26 predicted proteins | sample SidtaG_4_FD_187450 | JGI IMG/M metagenome (GOLD analysis project Ga0209093, IMG submission 187450) | Marine algal microbial communities from Sidmouth, United Kingdom - Sidmouth_Male1 metaG (SPAdes) (version 2) | ecosystem: Host-associated > Algae > Red algae > Unclassified | place: Sidmouth... | reverse complement strand
GTAAGAACACATGCACCTGCCGACGCCGGACACGGCCACTGCCAGCATGGTGACTGTAGCAGCCACTGACCCTGAATGAAATGACCAATCTGCACAGACAGCGATCAGCACGAGGCGCTCGGCCGGCATCGACCGCCCTCATGGGATGGTCACGTGCAAGACAACACAACAAGGATCACGGAATAGAAGTGAAGGGGGGTTCGCTCCTCCTCCGATGATGGTGCCCACCCAGGCCGCCAACACAAAAAGTCAACCGAGGTACCACGCGCGCGTATCCCATCTCCATCTTCACTTGCGGAGGCCGACAGGGCGTCCGCTGCGCCCAACTAGATCGGTGCGAGGGAGCTTCCACGGCCCATTGTCCTCGCCGGTCCGGCGCCTGGCACCGCTGCTACCCTGTCGGCCAAAGCATCATGTCACCGCAAAACAAAGACCGCTCGCGACGTACGAAGCTAAGCCCCGGCGGGCTGATCTTGGACAATTTCATGCAGCCATCACGGCACTCGCGGCACCGCAGGCCCCGAATTCCACGGAGCTCATAATCTGACCAGCAGCGCTCAGAGGCGCTGGACGCAGAGGCTTGGCCGGGCACAACGAAGAACACCACGTTCAACAGGAGGACGACGAGCAGAGTGCAGCGGAGGGTGGTCATCGCGAAGAGGCGGTGGAGGATGGTGCGCACGCCGGCGGCGTGCCAGCACGACGAGGAGGGGGGGGCGAGGGATAGGAACCTTGAAGTGGCGGGTGCTTGCGTGCCAGGGGAGGTGAATTTCTCGCGACCACAGCGGTCTCGAGCGCACGAGTCGATGTGTTGAGTGGTGGTAACGACAGCTGGCTTGACCCGAGGTGCAAGACGGGTGCGTGCTGCTTTATGCGCAGGCTGAACATCCCCTGCTCCCCAGCCACACTCCAAGTGGTCTGAGCCCTAGCCGCCGCCTCCCTGATCCACGCCCGCAGGGCGTCTGCAGCTGAAGCCGCAGAGCCCGAAACGGCTGCGCCGCGCGCAGTTCCAGGCCAAGACGTGTACCCACGCCGCTGCAACATGCGGGATGATCCCGCGCGAGCGTCGATAGAAGGGCGCGTGCCATCTGAACGAGAAAACCGGCTCGACCAGACCTGTCGATTGGCCCAAAGCGCGGCACGTCACAGGTGGAGCCCCGCGGACCTTGCCGAAGCCGGCGTGGACCATCCTGATCCATGATGCGTTGCACCGCAGATCATTCATCACAGAAACGACCACACCGTGACACCGTCAGTGAGGACACCCAGTTGACTACGATGCAGTGAAGTGGTACGTACGCCGGTTTGGCTGATGCGCAAGACACTCGACAGGCAAGCTGACCCCTCGGCGGTGCCCAATGGGGCACCATGACCCGCGCGCCTACGTCGTGCAGATTGAGGCTGTCAATTTTCGTGTCGTCCTCACCGCATGCCGTGGGCGACCTCGGACGTCAGCTGTCAAGTGTAACGTGGCACCATTCAGAGGTAATGCTAGACATCCAAGAATTGGCCGCTCCAGACGATACGTGGACCAATGGAATCGCCCGAATCTGAAGAGAACCCTTATTCAGTATCAGAGAGAATGTCAGGAAATACCAAAATTATACAAAAAAGTAGTACGTCTGCGCCCAGACCGCCCATTGGATGAGTTCATCCCAGATTAAGCTGCAGAAAACCTTCGTTATTCTTGCAAGGAAACCGTATTTGATTCGAACGAAACGCGAGTCAAAGTCGACAGTTCTAGGGATAAGTCTTACTCACTACCGCGATCAACCGCTTATCGCTGGCACAGGACGGACGCTTAGCATGTGATAGAACGGTAGATAGGGGGAGTCGAATCAACTATTGCAGTCTGCCCAATTTTGGCCGATCCGAACGGGAACAACAGTGCAGGGAACTATTGTACATTTCAGAAGTTCACAAAATTGTCCTGCAGTTGACGACTCAGGCCTCGTCTAGACGGCGAGTGCATGGCGTGCACAGACGAGTGCTAGCCAATCAGAACGCACAGCTGCAATCACACGCGAATCATGCGGGCCATATTCGTCCTTCACGGACTGATCGGATACTTCTGCACACGAAGGAGTTACGAGCCAGAATGTGCCATTTCGTCCCTCTTGGGCCGAACACGTTCACGTGTGCGAGATTTTTCTTTATATCTCGCACACGTGAACGTGTTCGAAAGTCAACTTGAGCCTCCAGCTGCGATCGTTTCCGCACTTCTGATTGGTCGAAGTGCTGCCTTCCCCAAGGTGAATTTCTGCCTATGCGAGCGTGATCTGATCTGCTCGTGTTGGCACCCGATTTTTGAGCACGTCGCGTTCATGCATGCCGTGTTGCCGTGAAGACAGCAGTGCTCGTGTCACGCCCGTTTTACAGAATTGCGTTGCAGTTCACGCCCAATCACGTGCACGACGGCCCGCCGTTTAGACAAGGCCTCAGTGATGCCAACTGGCTGTTTTTTGGGCCAGGCGGTCATCATTAGGGTGATAATGTTTCATGTTCGCGCAGTGCGTGTGTCAGATTCGGACGTAACTCCGATAGCTGTCCAGTTGATCATCCATCCAACGGCAAGCAGTCCTCCATTTCCCTCTGTTAAATCCTAATCAAGATTTTTTCGAGAGAAACAACAGCCCGTCTGCACAGCTGCGCGGAGGTATGCGTGCCATCCAGAGAAGACTGACCCGGGGTATACGGCTCCAAGGCAGTAAGTAACAAATAGAGTGAGTAAGTAACAGTGGCGCGCCGCCGCCCACGTGCCAATGCTGGCAGCACATGGCAGAGTGGTGGTCCCCGCCCCCCGCCGCTCCTACCTCCTCTCCGTCGAAGGCGTCTGTCCGTCATCCCTCCCGCGCGCTTCAGTCGGCCTCGGCGATCAAGATAAGATGGGTGCATGGAACGAGCAGGACAGCATGAATGAACATACATAACCATTGTCGTTTCTTGCCTTGGGCTGTCCACACTCTTCAGAGCTGTCGCACTCAGTATCAATGCCGCCGTTGTCTTACCAGCCAGCGAACATATGCATCTCCTCAAGACTTTACAACACCATGCTGTTTCTGAGAAGTCGACGACAGGCGCGAAAGAAAAGTGAGCATCGCGGAGTTCCACCTTAATTGCTGCTGAGGACCAGGTAATGTATTTCGCTTGGCAGCGAGTAATACGGCTCCGATACGCACAGCAATGTTCCATACTTACTCGGTACCCCTGTTACTTACTTCCTGGGAGCAGTGACCCCAATGACCGGTCATCACGCCAGTCCGCACGAAATTGATTCCATCTCAGCTGGAGACCCGCTGCATTGAAAGGAAAAAGACTGCAGACGCGTGGGAAGACGGGAGAACCGCATCCGTTTCTTGATGTGACAGTGAGATCAATGTCCGATCCTGCCCATGCGCTTGTCACATTACCTCTCTCCTCTCGTTGACCCCCACCTTCTGCAACCCCACCATTTGTTGTTCACCACGCCTTCCCCAGCCCAATCCCCTAGCCCCTTCCCCTGTGCCCTTCCAATCCCCCCGCCTTTTTACACGTGACTCTGTCTTGCTCGGCGATGATGTCCGCCGAGACGCGCGAGCACTTGGTGCGAATGGTGCTGGATCAAGACCGGGGTGACGCAGCAGTCGCTCATGACCTCAACATGTCGGTACGATCCGCATCGCGCTTCCTGGGGTACGGCCGCGATACCGTGGGCGACTTTCACTATGACATTGTGAATTGGAACCGGCACTTCGACAACCTGGCCGACGACCCCCAGCTTCGTGACGCCGTGCTTTCAGCAATTCGAGAGCAGCCCGACATGTTTTTGGAAGAGATGGCCGATGCCGTGAACAAGATAGCCGCCCAAGTCGATGGAGCGGTCGACGTGACCCCGACCACTGTGGCCCGCGTGCTGGAACGCAACGGGTACACGCGCAAGGTGGTGGAGAAGGCTTTCTTCACTCGCAATGAGGCAGACAGGGTCCCCTGGGTGGCTATGCAATGGCAGATCCCATTGCGGTGTCGTGTGTACGTCGACGAGGCGCACCGCGTGGGTCGCGCGGCGGAGCGGCGGTGGGCGTGGTCGTTGCGTGGCTCTCGTGCTGAGTGTTACGTGGCGTCGTCTCTCTGTGTGCGCACCAGTTTTTTCGTAGCCATGGCGCATGATTGTGTCCTGAACTGGTTCATCACTCGCCCGCCCGCAGGACAGACCGCCATTGCCTTCCTGTTGTTTATGTCGAGCTTTGTCCGCTTTCAAGATAAGTAGTGCAGATCGGCAATTTCTCGTTTCTGAATGATTGTGAAAAGCAAGGCTGAGAGCACTCCCTGAAACGTCGGCCCCAAGTCATATATGCGAAACGTGGCGCAACGTGGCGAAAACGTGTCTCAGTATGAAGGAAGTGGGGCCGGAACGCCCCCGCACCAAAGTCGCTGACCCCATTTAGGCTTCTTTTGAACCAACTCAAGTAACATAAGTACAACACATACGTTGCTTTCAGATATGGGGCCGGAGCCGGACCGACCCCATTCCCGACAGGAAATGGGGTCGGTCCAGATCCGACCCCAGTCTGCCAAGCTCTCTCATTGGTCGAACGAATCGAAGCAGTACTGAAGATAGCACGCTGAAGCGGGCAGCATGTGGCCCTACGATCAGCCTCGGTTTTCACAATCATTCAGAAAAGAGAAATTGCCGATTTGGAGCACTTTTATTGAACGCGGACGCACGGCGCGTGCGAGATATTTTGGGTGAGGCGTGCACAAAGGAAAACGCTTTGGATATGTTCTTCGTATGCGTGGCTCGCACGCATTGTTCAAAGGACAATCTGAGAGGGGGGCGGCTGTCGAGGCCGGTCTGCCGCGCCTGTGGTGGGCCACCCGAGGCCCACGTGGAGGCAGGTCGTAGCGCGAGAGCGCCACGGGCCGTTGACAGCGTTGTTTGGAGGGGCGAGATCGGGCCGGTCGCTGTGCCACAGCGATTGGGGTTCCCTGACAGCTGTCTCAGGGGGTGAAGGAGCCTGGACGGTCGCGCCGGGATGACGGGGGCTGGAATCAGTGCCGTTTGGCGGGGGGTGGCCGCCGAGCCACTGTGCGTCAGTGGCGGGGGTCCGCTCGATCGCTGCCTGAGGGTGGTGGTGGGGGGGCATTTTGGGACGCATCAGCCGTGGGGGGGTGTTTTTGGGCTGTCGGCAGTGGTCGGCCGGACGCGCCATTTAGAGGACGGCACGGGCCGCCCATTTTTTTCCACCGCCGTCGTCACGCCCATCCCGCCACCGCAGACCTTTTTCCACCCGCCAAACCCGTGAGCACGACCGACGCGATCCCTCATCCATCTCGCTGACCACGCGGGCCGCGCTCCGCTCGAATCCTGCCTGCCCGCCCCCCCCCCGTCCCCAACCCGACGCCGTCAACATGCGCCTGTCTTTTTGTCCTCATCTCTACCTCGTGCCCCACGACGCACGGTTCGCCGTCCCCTCCTCCTCCACGGGATCGCAGCGCACGCGCGCCGCTCGGCCTCTTCTCCACTCCCGCCCCCTCAGCGAAAGACGCGGACTGCGCTCCCCTGCTCGTCTCATCAATAGTTGCTCCCCGCCGCACGGAGTACGATCGCTGGGATGGACGGCCACGAGGAGGAACTTTCTACCTCTGCCGCTTTGTTGGCCGAGGACGATGGCGCGGACGTTGCTGCTCCTGTGCATGTGCACGTCAGCGCGCTTATGGCTGTGAGCCGACGCGGCGCATTGACTGACGATGGCAGCATCATGGCTCCACAGCGGGGCGCTGTGGAAACAATCGCCGCGACTTTGCGGCCGGTGTGCACAACATTCTGCGGGACTACTTCGATGTCGGCGGGCTGCCTCCCATCTACGATGCGCGCGACTTTGAGACGCGGTTCCGTGTCCCCCGCGCCGTCTTCCGGCGTGAATATTCGGCTGTCAAAGACGAGCCTTTCTTCCAACAACGCATTAATGCTACGGGAAAGCTGCAGGCGCATCCACTGCAAACATTGGTGGCAGCCTTTCGCGTCGTCGCCCACGGCGAGGCGGCCGACCGAGCCGATGAGTACGTGCGCCTGTCCCGGATCGTGATCGCCAACTACACCAAGTTGCTGATGGAGTTTATTGTCAGGCGATGGGGACCGACCTACCTACGACGACCTTACCAAGACGAGGTCAACACCATTATGGACCGCAACATGGAGCGTGGGATTCCTGGGTGCATGAGCTCCCTCGACTGTTGCCACTGGGAGTGGCACCAGTGCCCGACGGGGATGGCGGGGGCGTATCGGAGTCGCAAGGGCACGAGAGGCATCGACGTGGAAGCTGTTTGTGACGACGACCTGTGGGTGTAGCACCTTTTTTGTGGGCGCCCCTGGTAGTGTGAACGAAGTTAACGTCATGCAGCAGTCGCCGCTGTACCTGGACGTCACTGGCGGCCGGTGGCCGCCACGCGGCACGCCCTCCACTATCAATGGTCCCACGCGCACGCTACAGTAATACATTTTGGACGGCATTTACCCGCGCTACGCTTTTCTGATGTCGTCGCACCCAAAGCCTTCCACTGAGGAGCAGATGACGTTCAACCGCCTCCAAGAGGCCTTCCTGAAGGACGTGGAGCGGCTGTTTGGAGTTATACTGAAGCGCTTTCACGTTGCGCTGCACCCTGTGCGCTACCACTCTGTGTCGCAGCTTGTGACGACGTAGAGGGCCATTTTCATTCTGCACAACATGTGTGTGGAGAGCCTACGTAGCAAGTTTCTGAGTCGCCGGCGACGTGCGGCGGGGAGTGGTGGTGGGACTTACTTTGGCATAGGTGGTGATGCTGGCGGCGGTTCAGGTGGTGGTGAAGGAAAAAGCGGTGGGAAACCAGCTGGCGGCACTGCTGCCGCCGGGGCACTTCCACCTGGCGGCGGCAGCGCCGGTGGCGTCGGAGGCCGTATTGCTGCCGCCGGGGCACTTCCATCTGGCGGTGGCAGCGCCGGTGGCGTCGGCGGCGGTATTGCTGCGGCCGGGGCTCCTGCACCTGGCGTCGGCATCGGCGGCGTCGCTGCGGCAATGTAAAACATTGACCCTGTGGGCAACGCGCCCCCTGCTCTGAATCCTTCCGCGAACGCGCCTGCCGCCGGTATGGCTGCCATTTTTCAGGCCTGGGCAGAGACGCAGAACGTGCATGAGAACGAGCGCCTGAGAGCCGACCTGAGTGCGGATACTTATCGCGACCGAGGCCAACTGCTTGCCCCATACATTGGGTGACGTGATGTGGGGAGTAACAGAGTAGACACGCAAAGTTTTTTTTTCCCGCTGGGCAGGGTTTTTTTTCCTACACACCATTCGAACGACTGTATAGACGCCACAGACAACCCTGACGCTGTTTTCTCCGCCGCCGCAACCGCTGCCGCCACCGCTGCCGCCGCCGCCGCCACTGCTGCCGCCGACACGGCCTCCGCTGCTGCAGGCGCCGCCTAGGGTGCCTCCCGCGGGCCAACCAGGAGTCGTCAGCGCCGGCCGGAAGCCAACCGAGAGTCGACAGCGGGGGCGGGGGCCCGACCAGGAGTCGGCGACGGCGGCGGGGGCCCAGCCGAGAGTCGGCGGCGGCGGCGGGGGGCGCAACAGAGGCGACGACGGTGTTGTCAGGCAGCTGCAGTGGGCCCGCCGCCGCGGCCGTCGTCGCTGCCGCTGACGACGCCACCGCCGCCACCGGTGCCGCCGCCGCGACCACCGGTGCCGCCGCCGCGGCAAGCGCTTCCGACGCCGCCGACGCCGCCACCGACACCGCTGCCGAGGCCACGGCCACCGCTGCCGACGCCGCCGACGCCGCCACCGCCACCGCTGCCACCGCCGCGGCCACTACAGCCGAAGACATAGCCACCGCCGCTACGGCCGCAACCGCCGCCGCCGCAGGTGCAGCCGCCGCCGCCGCCATCGCCGCCGACGACGCCACTCCGGCTGCCGCCGCGGCCGCCACCGCTGCCACCGTCCCCGCCGCTGCTGCCGCCGCCGCGGACACCGCTGCAGCAAGTGCCGCCGCAGATGCCTCTCGACGGCCAGCCAGGAGTCGGCGGCGCCGGCAGGGGGCCAACCGAGAGTCGGTGGCTGCGGCGGGGGGCCAACCCAGAGTCGGCGGCGGCGGCGGCCGGGGAACACCCTGGAGTTGACGGCGGCGGCGGGGACACAGCCAGGAGTCGGTGGCGGCGGCGGGCGCCCAGCCGAGAGTCGGCGGGGCCGAGAGTCGGCGGCGGCGGCGGAGGGCACGACGGAGGTGACGACGGAATTTGCAGGCAACTGCAGTGGGCCCACCGCCGTCGCCGTCGTCGCCGCCGCCGACGACGCCACCGCCGCCACTGCTGCGGCCACTGTGGCCGCCGCTGCCGCCGCCGCCGCCGCCACCACTGCCGCAGCCGCGGGACTCGCTGCCGCCGCCGCGGCCACCACCGGTACCGCCGCCACAGCCGCCGCCGCAGGTGCAGCCGCCGCCGTCGGCGCTCATGGCGCTGTTGACCGCCAGTGACGCCGCCCACTGCGCTTGGGCGGCGTCGGGGCTGGCGGTTAGCGCACGTGCGGAGGCGAAAGGGTAGGCGGCGGCCGCGCCGCGGCGGCCACCGGGGGGGACGTCACGGGGGTGGCCGAGGAGCGACACCCGGTGACCATTCCACCGAGGTTGCCGGCGGGCGCCTTGCAAGCGAGTGGGGGGGGAGGCTTGGGGGCAGGATTGCGGTGGAAGAGGCGGCCTGCGATGGGGGCCGCACAATGGTGGTGCGCACGAGCTTTGCAAGATATGGTAGCTCAACACAACGTTCATTGATATCCTTCTTAAACTCAGTTCACCTGCTACCGCTCGCCTTGAAAATCAAGCACACTTATTTGACCGCAAAATGTACCCTGACGACGGCACAGTCCAAGCACATGGCTTCATTCAAAGCAAGTTCGCATGTCAGGGAAGCAGAACAAATCATGAGATCCCTCACGTGACCACAAGATCCAGTGAAGGCACTTGCTCCTGTCCTAAAATGCAAGGCTTTGTGCTGCCTCCTTGGTAAATAGAAAATGTAAGTGATCCAATTGGTTCTCATAGCGCTCGATCAATGAAGTCCCACAGTGACGGGACGCTAGAATCTCACTTAATCTCTTGCATAACATAAAAAACCAAGTAGAACACTCGTATCGACCATATATTGCAACACTCTGCCCCGCGTCGCTTGCGATCAACATGTCTGACCATCCCATTGGTTGTCGTGGTGCCTTGTTAATGCCCACAGTGGGCGATTGACAGATAATCCCGCGATTCCGAACGCATATTTATCAAGAACCAATCAGAACACTTTCATCTTTCCTGCACTGCACACCTGTGTACCTCGTCTTTTTCGACTAGCATTTCCGTGCACCCCATTGGTTGTCGTGACGCAGGTGGGATGGCTCGTCCGAGTGGATGGATGCGAGTGAGATCCGCGGCGGTGACCGCGGGACCTGATGGGAGTTGGATGGCGGCCGCTTGCCACCGGAAGATCGCCCGGGGGTGAGGGCATGAACTGAGGCGATCTGTGGTCAACGATCCCGGAATGACTGGAGCGTTAGCGACCACGGGAGACAGGTGGCGAGGATCTTGGATAAGCAATCTTTTCTCTTACTATAACTTCCGCACTTTAATGGACTCTAACTCACGAGGATGGGCAGAAATATACATTTCCAAGCTTCAACGGAGTCATGAGGACGGCGGATTCGGATGAATCTGCGAGCCCAATACAAAGGAGAAGGAATGTCCCCACAGATGCATCCGCTAAGAGACGCGGAGGGCTTTCTAGTTCTGCCCAGATGGTCTCTCGCAGGCAGTGGCCGTGCATGCCACCCAGGGTGCACAGTGCACGCCGATTCTCAGTATATAGAGGACCCCATCCCAGCTGTCTCCTCTTGGCGACATCCCGCAGTATCGTCCTTCTTGCTCGCCGCCCTACTCTTCCCCCGCACCGCCAACCTCTGACGGCGGTGCGGCCTGTACTTCACGCGCCGGCTGTGGTTTGGGGTTGACCTGCCGCCCCCGCGCACCCCGCCGCAACCCCCCCCCCCTGCCGCCCCTTCCCTCAGACACCTGTGGCGGCTACTACATCTGACCCCAGTCAGCCATGGCACGGACCAAGAAGACGGCTCGGCGGTCCACTGGGGGTAAGGCACCACGTGCTCTGGAGCTGACTGCTGCCCGGCAGGCGACCAAGGCCAAGTCCGGTGGCAAGGCCGTTCGTTGTCAAGCGCCGCTTACGGCCGGGAATGGTCGCCCTGCGGGACATCCGAAAGTTCCAGCGCTCGGGGGAGCTGCTCATCAGCAAGCTCCCCTTCCAGCTTCTTGTGCGAGAAATCGCACAAGAGTACACCAACGTACCGCGCTTTCATGCGTCGACTGTTCTGACCCTACAGGAGGCGGCGGAGGCCTACCTCGTGGGCCTCCTCCAGGACGTGCAACTGTGTGCTATTCACGCCAAGCGTGTCACTGTGATGCCCAAGGACATCCAACTTGCTCGCCGCATCCGCAGTGAGCGGGCGTTGCTTTTTTCATGGGGATGTGATAGCGTTGTGTGTAGTACCATAACTAACTTCTGTGGGAGACGCTGCGCTCAAGTGGGATGAAGAAGAGGCAGGAGACGGGATATGGGTTGTAGGCGCAAAATAAAAAGAAAAACACCGCGCCCCCGATGGAGCCGCCCACCCTCACTTCCGCTCGCGCCCCCTTCGTCGCCGTGCGTAGGGAAGAGGCGGGCGGCGGGCCGCACGTCCTCGCTGGCGCCCCCCCCGTTCGCGCCGAGTCGCCGCCCGCCGCTCCCGCCAGCCGTGGCGTTGCCACCACGCCCATCGGCGGTGGGCCGCGCCGGCGGCCCGCCGCCACGCCTGCCGTCGCGGCGTCGCCACCTGACCCGCCCACCGGCCGCGCCGCTGCCGGCCCGCTCGGCGGGTGCCGGCCGCGCCGGCGCGCTCCCGCCTCTGCCGCCGCGCGACTGTGTGGGGGAAACCCCCTTTCCGGTGTGACACGGCCCCCGGCATAAGCCGGGGACGGGTCGTGACCACTCACGTAACACCCCCCCAGGGGGGTAGTGTGGCACAACCCCCCTTGGGCGGGTGTCCAGGGAGCCCGAGGACCAGACACGAAGCGACCCCTACAGAGGGGCGCGGGGTGATGAACACCCGATCGGGCCCTCCTGGAGGGGTCTGACACAGCCGAGGGAGACACACGTCTTCCCGAATCCGGGCCCTCTCGAGGGACCGGGAAGCTTGTGGAAGCTTCCGCAATCCGAGCGTAAGCCGGACCGAGATCTGATCTCGACCAGGGATAAAATCCCACCGGAATTCTATTCCGGAAATTTGAAAAATCTTGGGGTAAGTCCCGAGGTACTGGTTTTGGGTAAATCCTGAGATATAGGAAGTCTTGCTGACTTTCCTGCTTCCGCCCGAGACGGGAGGGGGTCCTCTTCCAGTGAAAGGGTAGTCGCGGATGCTGGGCAGGGGCCACTAGAGGCCCGGGCCTAAAACCGTGGCCCGTTGGGCACCGGTCCCCCCATGGTGGCGCCCGGGGGTCGGGAATGTGTACGTCCTGCGTCTTGTTTCTGAGGTTTTATGAGTGTATGCTTTGGGGTCATCGTGCGCATTCGAATAAATCAGCGCTGCGGTTGCGATACTCCCGTCGTTCTGTGGCGCTTCGCGCCCGGTGATCGCGGCGTTCGTGTTGTTTCTCCTGTGTTTCGCCCCTCATCCTGTGCTGGGTTTTCCGACGGCGCCATACTTCGCCGGCTTTGAAGGCAGGATCCACTACAGACTGGCCGCCGGGGCGCCGCCCAACCCCCCACGCCCGGCGACCACCGGGGTGCATGCCGCGGACCGCGCCACGGGGCCGTCCACTGCCGCCTCCTCCGCCCACGGCGCGCCAGTGCGTCTCGCCGGGCGGGGAGGGGAGACGCGACTCCCGCCCGCACGGCCGTGCCTGCCGCCGGCGCGCCGCCGTCGCCGCCAGCCGACCTGCCGCGGCACGCGAGCAGCGGCGACAGAAGGCCACGGCCACGCCGCCCGCCCGCAACGCCGTGCCCACCGCCGCCGCGCCTCCGTGGCTGCCAGCCGAGTTGCAACGGCGCGCGGGCGGCTGTGATAGGAGGTTGCGTCCGCGCCACGCGCCCGCGCCGCCCTGCTTGCCGCCACTGCGCCGCCGTGGCCGCTAGCGGACTGTCCGCGGCGCCCGGGCGGCCGTGATAGGAGGCCGCGGCCTGGCCGCCCGCATGCGCCACAAAACCCGCCGCCGCAGCGCCGCCGTCGCCGTCAGCCAATTCTTCGCAGCGCCCGCGCGGCGGTGATACAAGGCCGCGGCCTGGCCGCCCGCCCGCGCCACCAAGCCCGCCGCCGCCGGGCCGCCGTCGCCGCCAGCCGTCTTTCCGCGGCGCCCGGGCCTCGGCGACAGGAGGCCTCGGCCGCGCCCGCCCTCGTCGTCGCCACCGCCGCTTCCTGCCCCGCCGCCGCCGGCCGCGGGTCGCGCCGGCGCCGCGACGCGGGCGCCGTCGCAGCTTGGCACCCCCCAGCTGCCCTTGTAGAGCTATCTGATGGGGGGGGCCTGCGCGCCGCCTCCACGCCACCCTCGCCGCCTATCGCACAGCCTACGGCCATGAAGTTGGTTAACTAACCAGAAGGTAGCGACAGACCGTAGAAGCACGATAAAGCGAACAACATCGCCTTAGAGGCGAGGAAGAAAAACCTGTGTTCGTGCAACATCCGACGGGGAGCCGGGGGTGCCGACGACGGCGAACCCCAGTCCCATGGTGCTTTAGTTATCAGACGGTAAAGGGGCGGGGTCGATCGACCGACCGATCATAAAGATCGAATAACCTCCAAAATAGAGACAATAAAAGAAAGGACAGATATACAAAACTGAAGTAACCTCCCAAAGGGCGAGCCGCAAGGCAGTTCAATCCTCCACGTGAATACTGACCAGTCAGGGGGGCTACCGGGCCCAATATCCAAATATGAAGGAGATATGCTACAACAGTCGCCCCGACGTTGGCCGGCGGCGGCTGCCCGCGCCGGGGTGCCGCCACCGGGCTCGTGGGCGCGGCGCCCGACGTCGGCGCCGCCCGCGCCGGTGCTCGCCTGCCCGCCGTCCCGGCACAGCTGGGAGCTCTTAACATCACCGCCCGCAGGGACGGCAGCGGAGACGGATGCGGCGGCCGCTCCGCCGACAAACTGTTGGCCGCAGACGCTGCGGCCGCCGCCACCGCCGGCCACGCCGGCAAAGCCGGAAACTCCGGCAACGCCGCCATGGCGCCACGGCGCCCTCCCCAAGCAGCACCTCCCACGCGGACAGCAACAGCGGTGGACGCGGAGGCGGCGGCGCCGGGACGCCGTTTGCCGCCGCCGCCGACAGCACCACCGCCGCCGCCGTGCCAACGCTCTTGCCCCCAGCACCACCGTCCACAGAGGCGGACACATCGGAAGCCGCTGCGGCGGCGGCGCCGAAAAACCGCTGCCCACCGCCACCAACGTAGCTGACGCCGTCACCTCCGCCACCGCCGCAACCGCCGCCACCGCCGCCGCCGCCACCGCCGCCGCCGCCACCGCCGCCACCGCCGCTGCCACCGCCGAGTGCTGATAAAAACAGCACCCGCAGAGACGGAAGTGGCGGCGGCCGCGGAAGCCGCACCGCAGACGAATCGTTGGCCGCAGACGCCTCGGCCGCCGCCACCGCCGGCAACTCCAGCAACGCCGGAAGTGCCGCCATGCCGCCAAGGCGCCCGCCCCCAACACCACGGCCCGCAGGTACTGCAGAAGCGGGGGCCGCGACGGCGGCGGCGCCGACAAACCGCAGTCCACGGCCGCCGACGCCGCCACCGCCGCCACCGCTGCCGCCGTCGCCGCGGCGCGCGCTCAAAGCAGCACAGCCGGCAGCGCCTGCGGCCGCGTCGGCGGCGCCGCCGACGACCCACCGCCGCCGAAGACCCGCCGGCTGCTGCCGCCGCTGCCTCGGGAGACGGGGTGCGATCGACCCCTGCCGCCTTGGCCCCGACGGTCACAGCGGCGGCGCGAACAGGGACGCTCATTGTGGGGGGGGGTGCGGGATTAATGACGCTGGTTAAATAACCGGTAAATTGCGACCGACCGTAGACGCGCGATAAAGCGAACACTAGGTTGTTTCACGAAGGCGCGTCTGGTGCGGATCCGCATCGGGAGGCACCCTGTAGAAATTAGGGCACGTTTCGACAAGAAATATGAATGTTATATGACTTCGAGCACCTTTCAAACGTCGCTCGGATCCGGTGGTGTCCCGACCCCCCGTCGTTCACGATAACGCTCCCGCACCCTCTCATTTCCGGTGCTCTGGAGCACCCCCCTCTCTGACCGTGCGGATTTGCAAGGGTCCGGGGGCGCGGAATCCGGACCCCCCTCCCACAGGTGCAGAACAGAGGGATATGGCAGGCAGCCCACCCCGCCCCGCGCTATCCCGACTTTGCCCCGACCGCAGCCCCACCCCCCACGGCCGCCGCCGGCTTCAATGCGCCGACGACGGCTGTACTCGGTGCCCCCGCGCCTTCCCCGACGACTCCCCGCCTCCTCCGAACTCCCCACAGCCGAGGGCCGTGGTTTTGAGCCGCGGTGCGTAGGCCTTTTGCCTTCGGAGGCGGCCCCCCCCCCCCCCCCCCCCCCCCCCCCCCCCCCCCCCCATGGCGTCTGTCTTCAACCCAGTGAGGCGACGCTACTCGCGCTCGCGTCTCCTTCGCGTCTGACGATGGGCCTCTCCCCGCCCTCATGCCACCAAGGCCGATTTTTTCTCGCCCCCCCCCCTTTGGCGACGCTACACAGTCAACGACGCAGCCACCGCGGACGGGGAGGCGCTCGGGGTGCCGGCCGTGTTGGCCATCGAAAACAAGTGGGTTGTCATCCACGTGGGAGGGGCCGTCGCCGCGGTCTTCCTCGACCTCGGCACGGCGGCGTCGCCGCAGCCCCTGTGCGGCAGCGCCCCTCTTCGGCACCCCGCGGGTGGTCATTTTTGATGACGCACCGGCGCTCAACAAAAGAAAAGAAAGAAGCTAATTGTGGCTGTTTGTTTATTGAACACCTTCACCGTACACAACTATGACTACGACACGTTTCGATAGGTCCCGCTCGCACGCATAAACTGACACACGTTTTCCAGGACAGTGTTGCGTGCCTCGTTGGCATGCGCACCGGGATCAACCCAGGGGTCGTTGGGGCCGACCGCGTCTGTAGTCTCAAGCTCGGGGTCGTCGTGCTGGCCGAAAATGTTGTGGAGAATACAACAGACAAGCACCCAGCTGGTAGCACTGTCGAAGTCCTTCTCCCCGTTGAGACGAAGACGCAGCTCCTTGAGGCTGGAAAAGTGGCCCTTCAGCATGCCGATGGCGTGCTCGGAGCGCACGCGAAGACGAGCCAGCTGGTAGTTGAAATTGCGCCTGTCCGACGTCGTACATTCCGGCTTGACAAATGGACCAATGACCGATGCGGAGTATTTCATTCCCTTATCACCGAGCAAGTACTGTCCAGCAGAGAAATACACTTGTGGGTAGCGATGCCATTTGGAAAGCGTGTGTACGAAGGCGTCGGGTGCCGCGCCCGTGCAGCCCTGCACAACGTTAATCAGGTACCCATCCCAGTCACATGTGATGACTGCGTTCAGGCTGTACCGGCCCTTCCTGTCGTAGTACGACCACGGGTGCAATGCAGGTTGGTATGCCAGAGGAATAGTGGTCCCGTCAGTAGCGCCAATACAGTTATCAAATCCATAAGAAGAGCCGGCCCACTCAGCCTGCTGCGCCCGACGCTGAGTATTCGGCCAGCGAATGACGCTGGGAGCCAGGCGCTTGAGCCCCTTCACAACCCTCTCGGTACTTTTCACTACGGTTCCCGAAGACATACCGAAAAGACCAGCGACAAAGTGCACACGGCTCCCGTTTCCATAATGTCCAATCCTGAAGAGGGCAATAGACAATTGGATGTCAAGCCGTATCTGTGTGGTGCCGCGCCGAGAGGTAAATACATCCCCTGCATGGGCACGTAGCATAGAGAGAACATATGCAAACGTCGTCCGGCTCATCCGCATATACGAGAGATACTTGTCTTCATCAGAGCTGGGCAACACGTTAGTATACCAGTCGGCGCACTTGTATCGAGTGCGCCGAACAGCTGCTAGATAGCGCCGGCTGCTCAGTATGGCCAGCGCCTTGTAGGACACCATCCACAGCACGCGAATCGATTGGACCTGCGGCACAATGGGAACATGAAAAAGATTGGAAGGCACTGCATTCGCCTCACGCATCGCCAGCAGCAGTGTAAACACGACAAACCGGGTCCGCAAACTTGCAAGCACGGGCTTGCGGATACCGAGAGCCATGGCACGTCACGGGATGCCCTCGCCACGGGCACTGACGCCAGCGTGCCGCGCGGGGGGGGGGAGGGGGTGGCCTGCGAGAGGAACTCGTGGGTGGACCGGCGCGCGAGGTAGGCGCGCGTCCGAGAGACGTGCACGGCAGGTATGCGTGAGCCCGAGCACTGGAGCCAGCGCGCGCGGAGTGGCTGGAACGGACACGCGTATGTGGGGGGGGGAGACGCAGTCGAGTGCGGCAACGCGAGAATGAAACGCAGCAGCAACATGCGGCGCGGCCACACGCCACATGGCGGAGGGGCAGCCGCTTGGCGCTCGAGTGGCAAGGAAAAAACCGTTTCCAGCAATGTGTGTCTGAAGGAATGAAACGAGAGAGTAGTTACAAGGAATATGTATACGGAACTACATGTACCTAGACGGACTAGTATATGTACTTGTTTTTGTTGGAATTACGGCTTTTTGTGGTGCTTCTCAGAAAGAGTAAGCTCTGTATTGCGTGTTGCTCTGTTTCTGCTGGGTCATCCCCCGTGAGCACTATTACAAGCACTGCATTGGGCGTGCAAAAGACGGAAAATGCCGACAAGCGCACACATTGAACGACACACGCACACACACAAATGTACCGAGTCGAAAAGACAAGCCAAGAACACTCAGAAACACAGAAGCACACACACAGCACACACTAACACAAGCCCACGTCCTCATTTCTTGAGAAGCTCACGAAGCTCGTCGGCCACACCAGGCAGATCAGGCTGCTGCGCCAACAAACTCGACAGCGCCGCGATACGCGCTGTTTTCTGCTCCGCCTCGTGCCGCCGCCCGCTGTCCTTGAACGTCTGCGTCATGGCGACGAAGAGCTCCGACGCGCCGGGAATGAGCGCATTTTCGGCCTGCGCCGCACGCACTGAGCGACCACTGGCCCCGCCGGCGAGTTGTGACCCCGGCGAAGCGCCGCTGCGGCCGCTGTCGTCGCGGCCCCCGCTGCCCCCGCCACAGCCCGAAGAGCCACGTGCCACAGCAGAGCCGCTCGCGGCGGAACCGCCGCCCACACCACCCGCACCAGCCGCGGAGGTATCCGCCCTGCCACCAAACGACTCCTCGTCCTCGTCGTTTTCGACAGCGTCGATGTCGTCGACGTTATTATCGGCGGCACCGCCGACAAGGTCGATAACGTCTTCCGGCGCGTCGTCAGGCGGCGCGCCCTCGAATACGCGACCGCCCCGCTGCACCCCGCCGACCAACGGCAGCGCCCCGCCGATCACGGAGATGATCATGTTGACTTGGTCGATGGAGCAGCGCCAGTAGCCCGCCTGGCGGTTGATTCTCTCGTTCACCTTATTGGCCGGGGCGTTCGCCGCCCCACCGGTGGTGGCCTTGGCCACCTCGGCGTTCATCTTGTAGAATTTGATGGCCGAATCGACGAGGCGGCCGAACGACTTGGCCGTAAAGCCGTGGCGCTTCACCCAGTTGCTGCGGTCCACCAGGTAAGTCGCCACGTTTGCGAGGTGAAGCTGCGCAGTCGTGCCGCGGCGCGCGTGTCGCACCGCGCGCTGCGTCACGACCTTGCTCCACCGCTGCACGGCTCCGACGCGCACCTCGGCCAGGATGATACTCTCCCCAATCTTTGACGGGAGGGGCTCCCCGTCACTTGTCTCAGAAAATCCCAATTCGCTCTCTCCGCCCTCGTCCCCACCGCCAGTGCCAGCCGGGGCGCCAGCGGGGGCGGCGAATGGAACGGCGGCAGACGGTGTGCCAGACGACGGGGCGCCAGACGGCGCGCCAGCTGGTGGGGGGCAGGAAAGAGGGGGCACCGGGGG